>Ga0302217_10000048_pt1 | contig 31974 bp, 30 predicted proteins | sample II_Fen_N3_3_FD_198779 | JGI IMG/M metagenome (GOLD analysis project Ga0302217, IMG submission 198779) | Peat permafrost microbial communities from Stordalen Mire near Abisko, Sweden - II_Fen_N3_3 | ecosystem: Environmental > Terrestrial > Soil > Wetlands > Permafrost | place: Sweden: Abisko... | reverse complement strand
CAAGCATCGCGGATCACTCCATTGAGGGCCGTGTCGGACGCGGCCAGAATAACGATGGCGTTCACGCCCTTGACGATCATGTCCTGGATATGGGCCGCCTGCTCCGACGCCGAGTTATTAGCACTGACCACCGGCGCCTCCTGGATCAAGCCATCCTTTTGCGCCTGGGCCGCGATCTCCTGCCAGTTGCGCACCATCACCTTGCGAAAATCGCTGCCCGCGTAGGAGTTGCTGAAGGCAATGCTATAGCTTGCGGTAGGGCCGCCGGCAATGCCGACGTCGGCAGCTTGGGCTGGATGGGCGGCAACCATCGCCAGCCCGGCCACGCAGTTGGCGGCACGCCACAGGATTTTGCGGAGCGGTTTAGTGTTCATACGATTCTCCATAATGCTTGGGATTTACCGACAGCAATCCGCCGGCACCTGCCGATAGCCTGGATCGACTGCTTGATCTGGTTGGAGAAATTGGTTTGCCGATTGGAGATCCTCGCCCCTGTGAAGTTTGGCGCAGGGTTGCTGGGCAACGACAATGACATCGATGCCATTACATTGCCTGCAGTGGCAACGAGCATAGTCTGAACGAGCCCGCTTCGCGCGCGGCATGGAGGATTTCATCCAACTGAGCGACCGGGCTACGACACCTTGAGAAGGCAGGGGCACGCCTTATGCCGTCGGGGTTCGACCCCGACGGCCTTAAGCAAGCGTCAAAAACAACGCCGACGTCCAGACCCGGGATTGATCCCGCTGACGCGCACAGATGAACAACGGATGTTCGCGGCCCGGTTGCAGATTGAGTTGCGCTAGCTCGATCTTGCCTTGCAACTCGCGCGGCAGTGGCGCTGCGGTGGTTCTTTCCAGAGAAACCTTCAACTCGGCACCTGGCAGTTCTTCGACCACTTGCGATTGCACCAGCAGATCTTCGCCGGACAGTTCCATCGACACTGTCGGCGCGTGTAATCATGCGTGCGTCGTTCAATCTGACCGGGGCGTAGCGGTAACATCGGTTGCGTGCGATCCAGCGCCTGGATCTGGGTTTTCTCGTCAACCAACAGCACGATGGCGTTATCCGGCGGGTTCAGATAAAGCCCGACGACATCGACGACCTTATCGGCAAAATGCGGATCGTTGCTGATCTTGAACGTCTTTAAACGATGGGGTTTAAGGTCGGAAGCCGCCCAGACCTGTCGCACCTGCCAAGCCGTAACAGCGGCATACTTCGCCATCAAACGCACACTCCAGTGCGTTGCTTCGCGAGGCACGCGCTGGGTTGTCAGCGTAAGAATTTCCTTCATTTTTTGAGTGCTGAGCTTGCGAGGCTGGCCACTTCGCGGCAGGTCATTCAAGCCCTCAAGACCGGCCTCCAGATAGCGCTTGCGCCATTTGAACACCACCGGCGCCCAGATCTGCAGCTGATGGCTGACGTCTTTGGGGGTTAATCCATCAGCCAACAACAGCAGAATTTTGATGCCTGCAAAGCGAGTCTTGCGGGAGTGAGTCTGCTATCAAAATGGCAGCCCTCTCCATAGGTCGTACCAGGGAGGTCGGCAGTTACCGTCATCAAGCAATCGGTTTGAGAGACACATTAAAATATTCGCCCACGATAATCGTTCGAATAAAGCCATGCTGTAAGCTCAGATTCTCATGAAGGGCTTGCATATAAGAAGCGCCAAAAACAGCACCCAGCAAACAACCAGCAGTACCGTAACCCCAGTCCATCTAAGTCCCATGATCAAAATCCTTTTTTTGACTATTTTTTCTATCACGCAAAGCAAAAAAGTAGGGCAATCACTATTTTCTAAGATGCTATTGCGCCAGGGCGAACCAGCTAAGATCTTCGAGTGTTTCAAGCTCCACGCTGCGGTGGGCAACGCGCGAAACACAGGATCAGATATCATTCGCACTATCACCGATAGATCCCGAGAAAGGCAGCATGACACCGGCTGAAGAGCTTCTCTCCGTCGAGCATGAGCAAAATGGGTAAAAGCGCCACCCTTATACATAAAAAATCAGTGTTGTATGTAAGATTGATGGCCACTCGTCCAAACCTACCTAAATTACTTTAACCAAGCATCCTTATGGATGCATCTTAGGCGTTCAAAGTATCCGCCTAGCACTCATCTGAATGACCATGAACGTTTGAAATAATATCGCGGCGCACGCGCATTAAAATGTGCGCACTATTACGGGCTAACATTTAAGTAGCGCATTATTTGTTCCTCAAATCAGTCAAGACGCTAGGTACCCTGCACGTGCAGCAGTAAAGAAATATGCGATAGAAAACTACGCCGGCGTCGCTATATTCCTTCCTGACGGGCGACTCTACGAAGCGTTATGCGTACTGGACTCACGCCCCATGTGGTTTGACGAGCCGGGCCTCGAAGAGACTTTGACCTTGTTTGCCTGATTAATTGGCTGCAATTTCTCCACCCATCTAAGCCCCGATGGAAGCTAAGCACTCAGTACTCGCTGTCGCTGCTATTGCTGATGCCAGTTCAATTCCGGCTTCGGCACCATAGATATCAAGCGCTTGCCGGGGAAACCTGCTGCAGGCCCTTATCTTTTCTGCACCGCCATTTCTGACCTCGCTCCGCACCTCCCCAGCCACGGCGTCCAGCCGACCAACCCCATGCTTTTCTCCCGGCACTAAACAACCGCACGTTCGCGTCACCTGCCGGCAGGAGCCACGCCTGGGCGTCTTTGGCAGGGATGTCTGCCTGGCGCCAGGGCGCATTATTACCTTTTAAACAACAATCAATTCCAGTCTTTGGGATTTATCAAAATCGCCAACGGCATAAACTAGACCCAGCTTCCACACAAAGCGACGAAGCGCCAATCCACAGGGTCCAAGCAAACCACCCTCCCGCGCCTCGTAGAGCCTTCGGCCAAATCTACTCCGACTGAAGACGTAAATCGTTTGCATCGTTGGGACACTGAAAAAATGAAACTGTTTAAAATGTTGATTGCTGCTTCTTTTGTAATGCTGGGCAGCCAGATGGCGTTTGCCGATCAACCGGCCGTTGAGCAGTACAGCTACAGTTCGCACCTCGACATCGCCAAAGTGATTCACATGGAGTCTATCCCTGACAATGTCTGTGCCGTAGTGCCTGTCCAGATGACCTACCTGGACCACAAAGGCCATGAACACGTCATGCAATACAGTGTGATGGGTAACGGTTGTTCCAACAGCTGACCGAGTCCCAACAAAGCCTGCTTGATGGCAGGTTTGTTAAAACGCCCCACTGGGGCAAGCTGGGGGAAGTTCCCAGCATCATTTGCGCCCCTTGCATCGGTGATGCAGGCAGACCCCGCCTAGTGCGGGGTTTTTTGCGGCTTAACAAAACCAGACCACGCCAAAAGAATGCCAAATGATGAAGCGCCTCTGCTCGATGAAAAAGCCTGGAACACGTCCAGGCCTTTTCGAGTCGAGCAGTACTCGGTTGCTTGCTGTCAGTCTGATTGATCGGATGTGACGTTGTCCTGGGGTTGAGCCGACAGATCCAAGGTACGCTCGCCCGTATCCTCCAGCGTTATGCCTCTATCCGACATGACCGTATCCAAGTTCTTTACATGTATCGCCTTGTTCCACCTGACTGAGCTTACATCGTACCTAGCAGCCAGTGCTTTCACCTGTGCCAAACAAACTAAGGGGAGAGCCTCTTCACGGCTGCCGCCCTCCGCAACAATGGCAACTTTCCACGCATCAACGTCCATCATGTGTTTGGCCCTGACTCTTCTGACGTTCTTGTGGTCACGCTTTATGTAATGTATCTCGTAATCAGTCTGCATAAGCACTTGGCATTCCCCTTTGATTATCACTCTTGTGTTAAATACCGCTGCGAAAGCGGCAGTCAGCTTTTGAAGTGACAATCCAGCCAGTGGTCCAACTCAGAGGAGGAATGGCGCTCGCGCGCAGGCACGTGAGCCAGGCTTTCTGCGACCCTAAGCCTGTTTTCAGGCGTCGTGTCATAGCCTCTGGTTATCAAGAAAATCTCAATATACTCGGATGCACTAATGACTTTGTTATCAGTCACGAGCACCGCTTTCACGTTGGCTTTTTCGTGCAACTCGTTTGGATATGTGTATTCCAATGGGTTCACCTATTTTAAGAGGGAAACTATTTTCCCTACTTTAAATATGGTCCCGTTTTTGTAGGCTGACTCAAAAGTCAGCTATTTTATTTTTTAATGGCGACTCATTTACATGTCAAAAATGTAACGCTCTTTATATGGCCCTTTAGCATTCAAAAAACAGCAAGCCCACGTGTCGACAGCCAGGTAGTGCGATGTACCGAATCAACTCCGGCTTATTGAAACACTCCCCGGCATCCGACACACTCCGGGGCTCTTGGAAAAAGGAATTTACCGATGCCATTCTCCTAGGAAGAACGAATTGCGTTGCTCGCACTCAAGGGCGTAGGCCCCACAGTGATTACCCGGCTTGAACAGATGGGCATCGAATCGCTGGACGCTCTCAGCCAATCACACGTGGCAGACATCCTGGCCCAGGCCTCTGCGGCATTAGGCTCGACATGCTGGAACAACAGCCCTCAAGCCCGCGCCGCAATCACTGCGGCTGTGGCGCTCGCGAGAAACGAGCGCGCGCGCAACCCTCACGGGTAAGCGCGTTCAATCGCCGCCCGCAGGGCTTGCTTGTTGACTGCCTGGCGGATCTAGCGTGGTTTCATTGCAGACAGCACGATTGATTCGACGAGACGTCGTACGGCGACGAACTTGTGTTCGTTTGGCGTATTCCTCTCGTTATAGAGCACCGGGCCGTTGTCACTCACCCAGACATCGCCATCCTTCAGAATCCGGAACGCCCAGATTTCCGGCCAGGCGTCTCTTCCCTGCTCGTCCAGCGTGTGCTTGCGAAGTACCACACGACCAAAGGTGCCGCTGCCCTCATTGGCATAGAGCAGATTCGCTCTGACCAAGCCGAAGTGGCCTTCAACCTGGAAGTAACCCTCTGGCGGAACGGAAAAGCTCGCGCCAAAACGGCTGTGCGTAGACGTGAAGAGTTCAGAAAGACGTGTCCGCAGGCCTTCGGTGTACTGCGCAACCTCCTCGATATCCTGGACGACATGACCGATACCGTTCAGCGACTCTTCAGCATATGCATCAAACAACATGGTCCGGTTCCTTTTATGGCTGGATTAGCGTCGTGCCGGGTTGCCCTCAACCCGGGTCTCAACCTGCACCGAACCAGTTTGACGTGTCGGTGCCGGTCATCACTTGATCTGCGCTAAAGCATTGGCGAACTGCTGACCACCCGCAACGCCAGCCCTTCATACGCATCCAGCGTAATGGTGAATTCCCCCTCCTCCGTCAGGTCGCCCTCGACCCGTTCATTGATGATGTCCACCACCGGTCCCGGCGCGATATTGGGCAGGTGCAAGGTTTCGGTGAGCGGCGTGCTACCGAAGTTCAGCGCGGTGATTTGCGTGCCTTTGCCGGCCGGCAGTTCGTGGACCATGATCAGCAAGCCAGGATGTTCGACGTCCGGCACCAGGATTTGGCGACTGGCGGCGATGTCATAGGCACGGCGCACGGCGAGGATTTTCTGCAATTGGGACGCAAACGAGTCGGGGTCCTGCAATTGGCTGTTGAGGCTGCCGTACAGGCTTTTCGAACGTGGCATCTGCCCAGCCGATAGTTCGGCCTGCGGGTTCAGGTCCACCAGGTCGTAGGCACCCCGGTGAATCCAGCGGGTATCGCCATCGGCCATCAGGTGCGCGACCTCATCCGCCGCCAATGGCAATGCACCGACCAGGTCCCAGCCGGACAGGGCGAACACGCCGGGCTGCATGGCGTTGTACATCACCAAGAGCAAATGGATCTGGCGAATCTGCCCGATATCAGCCGGCGTGATTGCCTCCAGGTCACGAATGCCGAGGGCTGCCGTGATGATGCTGGCGGTGGTGCAGGACACGCCATTGGTGACGAACTTGAGGTTATACGGTGCATGTTCGCCGGCCAGGCGCTCGTACATCTGCTCACGGATATGCTCGCGCAGGATGTTGCCGGGAAAGGTCTGCCCCTGGTAGAGGAAGCTGTCATGGGCATGTAGGGTCCAGAAATGCACCAGTTCCAGGGTCAGCTCATCATGGTTTTGCAAGGCATGGATCAGCGAGCCGGGGTCGATGCCGAGGCTGTGCATCTGGCGCAGCATCAAGCGCAGGAACTCGGTATCGCCCATCAGCAACGCATGCTGGTACGCCGGCCGGGTGATGAAGTCGTAGGAGAGATCAGCACCGCCGTGGGACATCGAGGCGATGTCATCCACGGTCAGGTTCAGCTCCTGGAAGCTGAAACCGCCGGCCTTGCGAATCGCGCCGCCGAGCAACTGATTACCGGTGATCGACAGCGGATGGCTTTCCGACCAGGCCGTGCCGTCGAGCTTGCGCTCGACACCGAGGAAACCGTTGGCGTCCAGGCGCAGGATCTTCGCGCCCATGACATCGATCGCGTGCAGCGCATCGCCAATGATCATCTGCTGCGCGGCGAAGGATGGATCGAGCCAGTTGAGCGACGGTTGGCCCTCCTTGAAGTAATGCAGGTAGACCCAGCGCCGCGGCTTGCCGTCGACACCTATGACCACGGGCGTGGTGCTCCAGTCGGTTTCCTTCACGCCAGGCTCGAAGAAAATCACCCGCTGCAACTGACCGACGATGTAGTGTTTATCGCGTAGCGCATCCACCTGCAGCGGGCTGAGGTTCTGCGCATCGCGCCCGTCGGCGACCTCCGGCAGCAACGGCCAGTCTTCCTCGCGGATTTCCACCATATGGTAGAGCCCCGGGTAATCCTCGTAAGCCATCTCAGCCAGGCGGAAATCCGCACCCTTGCCCGTGTGTGACGGGATCACATCGTCGATGATCACCGCGTTGTGGGCGGCCGCCATGCGCGTCAGTGCCTGCAACTGCGCCTCGGTGCCCAACTGCGGGTCGATGTCGAAGCTGATGCGGTCGAAATTGCCATCGATGGTCGGCGTGTGTTCCGTCCCGGCCAAGCCGCCGGACTTTTTCAGCGGTCCGTTGTGAATGCCCTGGATACCGATCCTCGACAAGGCATGCCACAGGCTTTCATCGCCCAGCGCCTCCAGCACCGTGCCATTCTCACGCGTGACAATCGACGCCGGGTACGCGGTAAACCACACCGACGACAAGGCTGAAGCATCACGCGGCCGGGTGTGCGCATACGGCTGTTGCCACAGGCGCCCTTGCCCCGAATAGAGCTTGGCCCGTTGACGCGCCGCGTGCAGCATCGACTGTTGCACCAGCCAGTTCACATGATCGTTGTCCGCCGCCGTCATAAGCCCATTACCTGTCGTCGTGAAAAGGTTACTCGTAAGCATAGGAGCGGCGACCGGGGCTATTCGTTGCATCGCAATGCCGGCGACTAGCCCAACTGGCGGTACTGCCTGGGCGTAAACCCCGTCGACGCCTTGAACTGGCGGCTAAACGCACTGTGGTCGGTATAACCGCACTGCAGCGCCACCTCGGTGATCGGCAGGTCGCTGTGCAGCAAGCGGTGAGCCTGTTCCAGGCGCACTTTCTGGATCATCTGACGCGGTGTCAGGTGGAACACGCGCTTGCAGTAGCGTTCCAGTTGCGCCACGGAAATCCCGGCGATCCGTGTCAGTTCGCCCAAGGTGACGCGGCGGTTGAAGTACGCGCGAATGTGCTCGTCCACAGCGGCCAGGCGTTGGTAGGCCGGGTGGGTTTGGCTGGCTGATTGCAGGTCGACCGAAATACCGGCCAGGCCGATGATCTGGTCGACATGGTTGTACAGCGGCCACTTGTGGGTCAGGCACCAGCCCGGTTCGCGGCTGCCATACAGATGCAATTCGAGCTGATCCGCCAGGACAAACCCCTGCTGCAGCACCCGCCGGTCCTGTTCGGTATAGCCCGGCCCCAGTTGCGCGGGGAACACCTCGGCGCTGGTTTTGCCCAGCAGCGGTTCTAGTTGCTTGAGCCCGCAACGCTGCACCAAGGTGCGGTTGGCGAGCACATAACGGGCATCGAGATCCTTGATGAAGATCGCCGCATTGGGGATCACGTCCAGCATCGGCAACAGTTGCATGACGCCGGCCAACAGCTGCTCGATGCTCTGCGGGCGATTCGCCTCACTCCCTTGGCACAGGGCTGCAAACGCGCTCTGCATCATCACTTCGGCCCTCCACTTTGCGCCTCGACGTCCAGCAGATTGCCGCATGCACAGGACGCTGTCGAGCGCGGCGAACTGTGCTGAATTCGTCATCCGACACCGCGCAAAACATCAATCGTCAGCAACGCCGATGCGTTCACGATAGCGCCACTGCCTGCCTATCCCGTCACTCACAGGAAGGCGCCCGCTGCGCCCGGCTCAGCCCTGAATGGAGCGCGTCATGAAACGACTGCACGTCATCGACTCTCACACCGGCGGCGAACCCACGCGCCTGGTGATGGATGGATTCCCCGCGCTGAGCGGCACCAGCATCGCCGAGCAACTCGACAGCCTGCGCACCCACCACGACCAGTGGCGCCGCGCCTGCCTGCTGGAACCGCGGGGCAACGATGTGCTGGTGGGCGCGTTGTATTGCGCGCCGGTCACGCCAGGCGCCCTATGCGGCGTGATCTTCTTCAACAACGCGGGCTACCTCGGCATGTGCGGCCACGGCACGATCGGCCTGGTTGCATCGCTGCACCATTTAGGGCGCATTGCACCCGGCGTGCATACCATCGACACCCCGGTCGGCCCGGTGGCGGCCACGCTGCACGAGGACGGCGCCGTAACCCTGTGCAACGTGCCCGCCTACCGCTTTCGCCAACGGGTAGCGGTGGAAGTGCCGGGCCATGGCGTGGTCCATGGCGATATCGCCTGGGGCGGCAACTGGTTCTTCCTGGTGTCGGAACACGGCCAGGCGCTGCAGATGGATAACGTCGAGGCCCTGACCGACTACACCTGGGCGATGCTCAAGGCCCTCGAAACCCAGGGCATCCAGGGTGAACACGGCGCCCTGATCGACCATATCGAGTTGTTTGCCGACGACGACCACGCCGACAGCCGCAACTTTGTCATGTGCCCAGGCAAAGCCTACGACCGCTCGCCCTGCGGCACCGGCACCAGCGCCAAGCTCGCCTGCCTGGCCGCCGACAAACAACTCGCCCCGGGTGAAACCTGGGTACAAGCCAGCATCACGGGCAGCCAGTTCGAAGGCCGCTATGAATGGGACGGCGAACGCGTGCGCCCGTTCATCACCGGCCGCGCCTACATGACCGCCGACAGCACCCTGCTGATCGATGAGCAGGACCCTTTCGCCTGGGGCATCTGAGCCCTGCGCTATTTGACTGAGCATTCCAAGGAGTCAGTACCATGAGCGACAACATCTTCACCGGCTGCATCCCCGCGCTGATGACCCCGTGTACCGCCGCGCGCGAACCGGATTTCGACGCCCTGGTCGCCAAGGGCCGTGAATTGATCGATATCGGCATGAGTGCCGTGGTGTATTGCGGGTCGATGGGCGATTGGCCGTTGCTCACCGAAGCCCAGCGCCAGGAAGGCGTGGCGCGCCTGGCGGCCGCCGGCGTACCGACCATCGTCGGCACCGGCGCGGTCAACAGCCGTGAAGCAGTGTCCCACGCGGCGCATGCCGCCAAAGTCGGCGCCCAGGGGTTGATGGTAATTCCCCGCGTGCTGTCCCGGGGGGCGTCGGCCACCGCGCAAAAGGCCCACTTCGCGGCGATCCTCAAGGCCGCGCCCAACCTGCCGGCAGTGATCTACAACAGCCCGTATTACGGCTTCGCCACCCGCGCCGAGCTGTTCTTCGAACTGCGCCGCGAACACCCGAACCTGATCGGCTTCAAGGAGTTCGGCGGTGGCGCCGACTTGCGCTACGCCGCCGAATACATCACCTCCCAGGACGATAACGTGAGCCTGATGGTCGGCGTCGATACCCAGGTGGTCCACGGCTTCGTCAACTGCAACGCCACCGGCGCCATCACCGGTGTCGGCAACGCCCTGCCACGGGAGGTGCTGCAACTGGTAGCGCTGAGCAAGCAAGCCGCCAAGGGCGATGCCAAGGCGCGTCGCCAGGCACTGGAGCTGGAAGCCGCGCTGGCGGTGCTCTCGTCCTTCGACGAAGGCTGCGATCTGGTGCTGTATTACAAGTACCTGATGGTGCTCAACGGTGACCGCGGCTACGCCCTGCACTTCAACGAAACCGATAGCCTCAGCGAGGCCCAGCGTCGTTATGCAGAAAGCCAGTACACGCTGTTCCGCCAGTGGTACGCCAACTGGTCGGCTGAACAGAATGTCGCTTGAAACCCCAAGCGCCGACATCGCCGTGGTCGGCGCGGGCATCATCGGCGTCGCCTGCGCCTTGCAGTTGGCACGCCAAGGGCGCCAGGTCATCGTCATCGACCCGCAGCCACCCGGCATGGGCGCCTCCTATGGCAACGCCGGCCACCTGGCGACCGAGCAAGTATTCCCCATCGCCGACCTATCGATCCTCAAGCGCTTGCCCGCGATGCTGATGGACCCCATGGGCCCGCTGCGCCTGGACTGGAAATACCTGCCCCGCGCCCTGCCCTGGTTTGCGCGTTTGCTGCTGAACCTGCGCCCGGCCAGCTACCGGCGCACGGTCGCCGGGATTCGCGCGCTGAATGAAGCCAGCCTGGGCGCATGGCAGCGCTTGCTGCAAGGCATCGACCGCCCGGAGCTGCTGCGCGAAGACGGCTCGTTGCTGGTGTTCGAGCGGGCGGATTCGCGGGGCGCCATCGACGCGCTGCGCCAGCGTATGGCGCAGCAAGGCGTGCCCGTAGCGTTCTGGTCGAGTGAGGCCATACGCAACGCCGCGCCGCAGTTGAGCGAGCACATCCAGGGCGGGCTGTTCTTTGCAGGCACTGGGCACTTTCTCGATCCGTACCAGGTGGTGTGCGAACTGGTGAACGCCTCCAAAGCCAGCGGCGTGCAATTCCTCACCCGCAAGGTGCTGGACGGGCAGGTCGACACCCAGGGCGTCAGGTTGATCACCGATCTAGGCCCGCTGGCTGCACGCCAGGTGCTGATCGCCTGCGGTGCCCACTCGGCGCAACTCACCGCCGCCTTGACGGGTAAGCACGTCCCGCTGGACACCGAACGCGGCTACCACCTGATGCTGCCCCACGAACATCAGCGCCTGCCCTTCGCCGTCACCTCCCTGGAGCGCAAGTTCATCATGACGCCCATGACCGGCGGGCTGCGCCTGGCCGGCACCGTGGAGTTCGCCGGCCTTGAACGCCCGGCGAATATGCAACGCGCCTGGCAGCTGCATCGCCTGAGCAAAGGGTTGTTCCGGCAAGACCTCAATGCGCAGGACGCCACGCCATGGATGGGGTTCCGGCCTTCCCTGCCGGACTCGCTGCCGATTATCGATCGGGTCGCAGATGGCAAGGTGTTGCTAGCGTTCGGGCATCAGCATCTGGGGTTGACGCAGGCAGCGGTGACGGCAGACATCATCGTGCAACTGGCTTCGGAGCAGCCGCTGCTGTCGGGCTTGCCGGAACTGGGGGGTTATCGGTTGGCGCGGTTCTGAGAGGCTTCGCGCCAAAAGTGCCGCGCTGAAAATCCAGAAAGATCCTACAACCATTGAGCAGCGTGTTGCACAGAAGCTGGGCGGCGCCTTACCAACGCCGACGTGGCAAGGATTCCGCGCAACCTCTCCCGCCTTCTCACGCCGGGTTTTCACACTCGAATTCGCCGCAGGTCTTGGCTTCATACACTGAATAAACATCAGGTAACTATTCGCCCCCCCCTGAGCCAAAACGTAATTGATACAACCCCAAGCGGCCCTCTTCTGCATGAGCCCGCAGCCATGAATAAACACATTTCTCCTCCTGTAGTCAGTGAATGGTGCTGGGTTGGCAAACTGGCGCCGCCGTTGACGCTGCTCACGTCCTTGCCACGCCAGGCGTTATTGGCCTCCTTGCATGCCCGGACAAAGGGGCCTCTGGTGCTGCTGGTCGCGCCCGTCGGGTACGGGAAAACCACGTTGTTGATGCAATGGCGGCAAGCCCTGCTGTCGAGCACGCCATCGGCAACCGTCGCGTGGTTGTCTTTGGATGAGGCCGACAGCGACCCGAATCGTTTTCTGTCCTATCTGATCTTGACGCTGGATCGAGCGGGGCTTGATCTTGGCCATCTGACACGCCTGGCGCACGCCCAGTCGCTGGATGTGCAGCCGCACCGCACGATCACCGCCCTTCTCCACGCGCTCGCCCGGGAAAACCGCCGGGTTACGCTGTTTCTTGACGACTATCACGCGGCGGCAAACGCTGCGCTTGACGCCCTGGTACAGGCCTTGCTGGAACAGGCGGCGCCGTGGCTCGAATGGGTAGTGTCTGCCCGCGCCCGCCCGGGCTGGCCACTGGCGCAGTGGAAGGCCAACGGTTGGGTACACGAAGTGTTTGCCCAAGCGCTGAGGTTCAGCGAGGTCGAAACCGCCGAAATCCTCGGCCCCGCTGTTTCGCCGACCGAACAACAACACTTGCACGCGAAAACCGAAGGTTGGCCGGTTGCCGTACAGTTAGCCCGACTGTGGTGCGCCAATGGCGACGCATCGTTGTACGGCCTGAACGCCTTTTCAGGCTGTATCGCCGATATGGCCGACTACCTGACCGGGCAAGTGGTGCAGCGCCTGCCTCAAGACGGCCAGGACTTTTTGCGCGACATGGCCCTGTTGGAGCGCTTCAACGCTGAGCTGGCAGACGCTGTACGCGGCCGTAGCGACAGTGCGCAAAGGCTGGTGCAACTGGCCCATCTGGATGCCCTGTTGGTGCCCCTGGATGCGGACCGCCAGTGGTTCCGCCACCACCGGTTGCTCCAGGACTTTCTCAACCAAAGCATCGACGCCAGCATCGCGCGCGACATCCACTACGCAGCAGCCCAGTGGCTGGCTGGGGAAAAGGATTGGGTACAGGCAATCACTTATGCGCTGCGCGCCGGCGATACCCGGCTGGCGGTGGAGCTGGTCGTGCGTGCCGGCAGTTGGGAGGTCGTGCTGCACAAAGGCATTCGCTATGCGCAGAGCCTGCTGGGCTTATTCGACGAGAAAACCCGCAGGGAGGAACCGGACTTGCTCCTGCTCCAGGCCTATCTGCACGCCAAACTCGGCGATCACGCGCTCGCCACGCAATTGCTGTACCTCGCCCACGGCAGGGTCGAGGATGACCCTCGCCTGGCGCGGGACTTTCACGTCATCCACACGCTGGCGAATGCCTACATGGATCGCTTCGAACCGCACTATTGCGCAGGCACCGCAGGCGACGACGTACTTGCACAGGGTACGCTGGAGTGCGTCCACGCCTTGCAGGCACTGACGCAGGGGCAGTTGCCTTTAGCCCTGCAAAGCATCCGCTCGGCGCACATCAAGATGCGCTTGGCCGCCAGCTCGCGAGGCGAGAACTATTGCCGTATCCACGAGGCGCAGGTCCTGGCCTTGGGGGGTCAGCTTTCGGCATCAGCACAGATGGTCGATAACGCACTGGTCATTGCCGATAGCCAGTTCGGCAGCGAAAGCTCGGTCAGGGCGCTGGTGGGCTGCCTCAAGGCGCAGCACTTGTATTGGCAAGGTGCCTGGGCCGAGGCGACGCCCTGGTTTCGCGATGGCTGGGCGTCACTCAAACATACCGACGGCTGGCTGGATATCGCGGCCACCACCGCCGAGGTGACGGGGCGCTGCGCCCTGCGAAATCTGGGCCTGCAACCGGCACTGCTGGAGCTTGAACACGCCGCCCAACTGGCTACCGCGCGCAACTGGCAGCGCCTGGAACGATTGGTCTGCGCCTGGCGAGTCGACTTATTGGTGCAAGGCGGGTCTTTGACCCAGGCGCGCCAGGAAGCACTGGCAGCCAACCTCGAACACGCCGCGAACAACGCCGAGGACTGGCGTAACCTGGAGGCGGCTACGCTGGCATTGGCCCGGCTTCAGTTCGCGACCGGCGCGTCCGGTGCCGCGCTCAATCGCCTGCAACACGGGGTCGGGGTGCTGCAAGCGCAAGGCTTGTGCCTGCCCGCATGGCGCCTGCAAGTGCTGACCCTGGCGGCTCACGGTAAAGGTCATGCGGTAGCGCTGGACGCGATCCTGGCGTCGATACCCGCAGCCGCCCTGCCTGGGCTGTTACTCGAGGCCGGACCTTGCGTACTCGCGGCCCTGGAAGCCTGCTCCGACGGCCATTCCAGGCACTCCACAGTGATCACCCGCCTGCGCGGATGGCGCGCCCATCCCGTTCGCCCACGCACGCCCTTCAGCGCCAAAGAGACACAGATCCTCGCCCTGCTCGCCGAAGGCCAATCGAACAAAGCCATTGCCCAGGCCATGGCTATTTCTGAAAACACCGTGAAGTTCCACCTCAAGCATGTATTCGCCAAGCTCGGCGTGGACAGTCGCACAGCCGCCATGGCCGCCGCATTGCGCCTGGGGATGCTGACGCCTTTTCATTGACCCACCCACCTACCCGTGCGGGTAGTCGATCGGCCCCGATCGTTGCCACCTACCCGCCCCGTGTGTAGTCGCCGCCGTGCGCCGCGCCCTAGCATCCCGTCAACACCAGTGAGACCCCTTCTCCTGGCGCCCATAACAATAAACACAACAGGAGATGCCCTGTGGGTACGGACGGCAAAACAGTGCGCGTGGCCACCGACGTCGGCGGGACCTTTACCGACTTGGTGTATTTCGAAAGCGATCCGGTCACCGGCGAACAGACCATTCGTACCGCCAAGGTCGACACCACCCCGCCGAACTTTGCCCAGGGCGTACTCAACGTCATCGGCAAGGCCGACGTGGACCTGAACACCGTGGACTTTCTGGCCCACGGCACCACGGTGGTGATCAATGCCCTGACCGAACGTCGCGGCGTCAAGACGGCCCTGATTACCACCCAAGGCTTTCGCGATGTGCTGGAGATTGCACGCGCCAACCGGCCGGACTACTTCAATCTCAAATGGGTAAAACCAGCCCCCTTCGTCCCCCGCTACCTGCGCCGCGAAGTCGCGGGCCGCTTGCACACCGATGGTCAGGAACGTCAGCCGCTTGACCTCTCGCAACTGCCGCAAATCCTCGATGCCTTTCGTGCCGACAATGTGCAAGCCATTGCTATCTGCCTGCTGCACGCCTACGCCAACCCGGCCCATGAACTGGCGTTACTGAACGAAGTGCGCAGGCTCTGGCCACAGGTATCGGTGGTGGCCTCCCATCAGATCACCCGTGAATGGCGCGAATACGAACGCTCCAGTACCACCGTGCTTTCAGCCTATGTGCAACCCATTGCTGCGCGTTACCTGGATGACCTGGCCGATGGCCTGCGTGACAGCGGCTACAAGGCGCCCTTGTACATCATGCAATCCAACTGCGGCGTCGACAGTGTAGAGCACGCCCGACAGACACCAATCACCATGGTCGAGTCAGGCCCGGCCAGCGGCTTCTGGGCCGCTGCGCAACTGGGACACCTGATCGACGAGCCGAACATATTGGGCCTCGACATCGGCGGCACCACGGCCAAATGTGCATTGATCCGTAACGGCCAGGTGTCGATCAAGACCGACTACTGGATTGAGCGCAACAGGATCAATGCCGGCTATCCGATCATGGTGCCCGTGGTCGACCTGGTGGAAATCGGCAACGGCGGCGGTTCCATCGCCTGGGTCGACGACTTCGACAAACTGCACGTGGGGCCACAGTCCGCCGGCGCGGTGCCGGGCCCCGCCGCCTATGGCAACGGCGGTACGCACATCACCACGACCGACGCCAACCTGATGCTTGGGCGTATCAACCCGGACTACTTTTGTGGCGGCCACGTGAAGGCCGACCTGCCCGCCGTTATGCACGGCTTGAACGCACTGGGTCAACGCCTGAAATTACCGGCAGATGAGATCGCCCGCGGCATCGTGCGCTTGGCCAACGACAATATGGTCAACGCGTTGAAACTGGTGTCCTTGAGCCGTGGCCACGACCCACGCGAACTGACCCTGATGGCCTTCGGTGGCGGCGGCGCGATGCACGCCGTCGCGCTCGCTCAGGAACTGGGCGTGAACAAGGTCATCATCCCGCGCAGCGCCTCGGTGTTCTCGGCCTGGGGCATGACGCTCTCGGACTTGCGCCGCGACCTGTTTATCAACCGCTTTGTGGATACAGCCCAGGCCGGCAAACTTGAGCAGACGCAGCAGTTCCTCGACGAATTGAGCGGTACGGCCCGCGAGCAATTCGTCGCCGAAGCGATCCCTCCACAACACGTCGAGCTCCAGGTGCATTGCAAGCTGCGTTACCAGAACCAGGAACATTCAGTCGAGGTGCCTCTCAACCCGCACGAATGTCTCGACGCGGACTGGGCACTGATCGAGCAGCGCTTTCATGGTCTCTACGAACAGCACTACACCTACCGCCTGCAGGCCCCGCTGGAAATTATCGGTTTTCACCTGGTCGCCACGGCACAGATCGGCAAGTTGACGCCCCAAGCGCTACCGATCACCGGGCGCCACGTCAGCGCCGCCTGTAAAGGCCAGCGCCGTGTGGATTACGCCCAAGAGGGCTGCCACAACGCGAGCCTCTACGACTACGACTTGCTCGAACCGCTGATGACATTTTTCGGCCCGGCAATCGTTGAGGACGCCGGCACCACAGTGGTCGTTCACCCCGGCAACCGCGTACACGTCGACCGCCTTGGCAACCTGCACATCATGATCAACGGCTGAAGGAGCGCTGCAATGAGTACGCTTGATATCTTTACACGCGACATCATCCAGAACTCGCTCCAGGCGATTGCCGACGAGATGTTCACCGCCATGCGCAAAGCCGCGATGAGCCCAGTGATTTACGAAGTGCTGGACATGGGCACTGGGATTACCGACGCGCACGGCGACATCGCGAGTTCCGGCGCAGGCATTCCGGCCTTTGTCGGCGTGCTGGACAAGGCCGTGAAGAAGATTCTGCTGCACCATCCGTTGCCGCAGGACATCGAGGACGGTGACGTTTTCATCAGCAATGACCCCCACGACGGCGCAGTGACTCACCTCAACGATGTGGTGCTGACCATGCCGGTCTTTACCGAGGGCCAGTTGGTCGCCTGGACCGCTAACATCGCGCACTGGAGCGATGTCGGCGGGCGAGTGCCGGGGTCGTTGTCAACGGAGGCGACGGACATCTTCCAGGAAGGTCTGCGCCTGGCGTCGGTCAAGCTGATCAGCCGCGGCCAGCCAATCCGCTCGGTGTTGCAGATCCTGCGCGCCAATACCCGGATGCCGGATTTCATGGAGGGCGACCTGTGGGCCGGGGTGGCTGCAGTGCGCGGTGGGGCAATGCGCCTGCGCGAGCTGACGAGCAAGTACGGTAGCGCGCTGTTTTTGCTGGCGATGAAAGACTTCATGGACCTGGGCGAGAAGGTCTCCCTTAAAGCCCTTGGCGCACTGCCTGCGGGGCAGTTCAATCTGGAAGAACCGCAGGATGACGGTAGCCTGTTCAAGGTCCGGATCGACATCCGCGCCACCGAAATGGTCATCGATTTGCGCGACAACCCCGACCAATGCCAAGGGCCGACCAACCTTAGCCGCGACGGCGCCGTCGTTGCTGCACAGATGGCCTTCAAGGCATTGACCGCCCCCCAAGGCATTACGAATGGCGGCACGTTTCGCCCTCTCAGGGTCTTGACCCGCCCTGGCTCGCTGTTCGACGCGCTGCCCCCCGCCGCCGAAGGCTTCTATTTCGAGAACCTGATCCGGGTTCACGACCTGATCCTGTGCTGCCTGGCCCAGCGCTTTCCTGAGCGGTTGCCCGCCGGCAATTTCGCCTCGGTGTGCGCCACGATCATTGGCGGCGTGCACCCGGACACGGGGCGCCTGTTCACCCTGGTTGAACCGGAAATCGGCGGTTGGGGCGCCGAACCCGGGCGCGACGGCAACAACGCCGTCTACTCCGGGCTGCATGGCGAAACCTACAACTGCCCCGTCGAAGTCTGCGAGGCGCGCTATGGCTTGTATGTCGAGCGCATGGCCTTGAACGATGAACCCGGCGGGCATGGGCAATTTAGAGGCGGCCGAGGCGTGTGCATCGATTACCGGATTCGCGCCGATGGCAGCTTCATGACCTGCGGCTACACCCGCTCGGTCGTTCCGCCCTGGGGCCTGGAACAGGGGGCGGAAGGCACGCCCAACTACGTCGAAGTCATCCGCAAGGACGGTCAACGCGAGCGCCACGCGATGGCCAGCGGCATCGCGTTGAGTGCGGGTGACTTGGTTCGGGTGCGTACCGGCGCGGGCGGAGGGTATGGCCCCGCCAGCCAACGAGATCCGGACGCAGTGCGCGACGATCTGAAGAACGGCTACCTCGATGCAGCGACCGCTCAGTCGGTATACGGCCTGGTGACGTGACTTCGGGGCGCCTCCCGCGCCCCGCCTGCGGCTCGGCCTTCAAGAACAACAACAAAAAGAGAGCACCCACATGAAACTGCAACACTCATCGCGCTTATGGGTAGGGCCCGCACTTGCCTTGGTTTTGGGGATCACGCCCCCGGCACACGGCGAACAGTTCATTGGCTTCGCCCAACCGGGCGTACCCGGACAGTGGGCCCTGGAATCGTTTCCCGTGTTCAGCCGCACGACAAAAGGCAGCGTGCGTGCGGGCAGCAACACCGTCCTGGCGTACTTTTCGGAAACTGGCTTTACCGGGACGCAGCGCGACCAATTGCAGTTTTGGGTCGGCGCCGATACGGGTTACAACAATGACAACAGCGCTCGCAACAACGGGGCGTGGGGCGTGGCGTCGCCGAACCTCGGCCTGGCCTATTACTACAACGTGGTGGAGCCCAAGAGTGCCTATGGTTCCGATGACTTCACCACTTTCTGGGTCAACCCGACGCTCTCCCTGGAGTTTCCCAACGGCAACGATGAAGGCACCGGTTACGGCGCGTTTGCCAACCGCTATGGCGCGAGCTTCAGCGTCGCCAACTACCTACGCGTGGGTCGTTTTGCCGCGACCTTTACGCCGGCCGGCATCCACTACGCCGCGCGCAATCGTCACGCGAGCGATCTCGGCAACGGCGACCCGACACGCCTGCGTGGCGGCGTCAGCTTCTGGCTCGCCGACATCGCCGCCGGCTACCTGGTCACCGACGATCTGTGGCTGGGCGTCCATCACTCCTACCACATCAACAATCGCTCAGCGTCCGACTTCAAGGAATCCCGCGAAGGCAAGATCGGCCCGGCGATGACCTACACCGGTTTCAGCAAACAGGGGCTCTACCTGTCGGCCAACCTGAACGTTGACTACTACCACAGCGACAACCTGCCCTATTCCAATAGTTTGACCATGGCCCTGGTGAAGTTCTTCTAGTGCCATTCAACCCACCTATCGAGGAATACCGTGTGGACAGTTCAACCTTCAACATCGCCCCGCAAGACATTGCAGTGACCGTGCGCTGGCTCAACCCGATCGGCTGCCCAACCTTTGACGCGCCCATCGCTGAGTTGTTGCACCGCATCAAGCAGCCTTCCACTCAGGTAGAGGTGGTGTCGTTCGACATGACGCCCAGCCCGACGCACCTGGAATACCGCGCCTACGAGGCCCTTACGTATGAACGCAGCGTACACATCGCCCGCGATTGCGCCCGGGCAGGTGTGGACGCATTAGTGCTGGGTTGCTTTTACGATCCGGCACTGGAAGACGCGCGGGAAATATCCGGTGAAACCCTGGTTGTCGCGCCCTGCCAGGCGAGCCTGCAGGTGGTGGAACACCTGGCCAATCGCTTTTCGATCATTGTCGGGCGCACTAAATGGATCGAGCAGATGCGCGCGCGCGTACATGGCTATGGCGCCGGTGCACGGTTGGCTTCGCTGCGCCCGTTGGGCATGGGCGTCGACGAGTTCCAGCGCGATCACGCGTTGACCCGTCGCAAGATCATCGAGCAAGCCCACCGCGCAGTCGAAGAAGACGGCGCTGAAGCCATCATCCTCGGCTGCACCATTGAATTCGGTTTTTTCGAGGAGGTGCAGCGGGAAGTCGGTGTGCCAGTGATAGATCCGGTGGTCGCGGCATTCAAGGTAGCCGAAGCGATGGCGGGTATGAAACGCCGGTTTGGCTGGCGTCCAAGTCGAGTCGGTAGCTGTGAGCCGCCACCGGAAGCTGAAATCGAACGGTTTGGTTTGTTCCGCGACCCCGCGCCAATTGGCAACCGCGTCAGAGCCTGACTTGCAAAAGGATCGCCACCATGACTGATATTTCCTCCACGCGACACGCCGTTCACCCGGAACCTGCGCCAGATTCGCACACTTGCAACGTGGGCGACGTCTTCCGGGAGTTCCCCCTAACCCGTACTCACCTGCAGTGTTGCCTGGTGCTGTTCTTTGTCTTTGCGATTGAAGCCTGGGAGATGATGATCATTGTCTACACCGCGCCGCTGATCGCCGCGGAGTTTGGCCTGGACGCCCTTGCCGTGGGCCACCTGATCGGCGCGATGTTCATCGGCATGCTGCTGGGTGCGCTGGCCTGGGGCAAAGTTGCAGAACGCATTGGGCGTAAACGCGCGATTATCTGGAGCCTGGGGGCTTATGGCGTCGTCTCCCTGGCCAGTGCGTTTGCACCCGATTACTCGACCCTGTATGCCCTGCGATTGCTGTCCGGGGTCGCAGCCGTGGGCATGATGGTGGTGACCTTTGCGCACTACCAGGAACTGTTGCCGGTGCGCCAGCGTGGTTCGCTGACGGTTTATCTCGCTTCCGGTTGGCCCATTGGGATGCTGCTGGCGTTGGGCGCCACGGTGTGGTTACTGCCGCAAGGCTGGCGAGCGATCATCGTCTTGAGCTCGCTCGGTGGGTTGTGGGCGATCGCCGTGGCACGCTGGGTACCGGAGTCGCCTTATTGGCTAGCCTCTACCGGCAGGCAACAGGAGGCCCGAACGGCGATTGCCGTATTGAGCCAAGGGGCGGTGCGCATACCCGAGCACTGCGAACTGCAGGTTGATCGCAGTGCTTCGGGGCGCCAGCGTGACCTCTTCAGCCGCGCTCTGCTGAAGGTCAGCCTGCTGCAAATCACCGTCAACTTTACCTTCTCTTGGGGTTACTGGGGTTTGCAAACCTGGCTACCCACCTTGCTGCAGCAGCGCGGCCTGAGTTTGCCGCAGAGCTATGGTTTTATCGCGCTGTCGGCGTTGTGCATGATCCCTGGCTATATGGCCGCGTCGTATCTGACGGGGCGCTTTGGACGCAAAAAAGTCATCGTGAGTTTTATCAGCGCATCGGTGCTGGCGGGGTATGGTTTTGCCAATGCCCACAGCCTGGAAATGCTCTACCTGACGAATTTCGCCTTGGCATTCTTCAGCCTCGGTGCATGGGGGGTGTGGGGGGCATGGATCGGTGAGCTGTATCCCACCTCGTTACGGACTGTGGGTTACGGATGGGCAATTTTCGCCCAGCGTGTGGCGAACGTACTGGCACCATCACTGATCGGCGCGCTGATCGCCTACGGCACTTCGTTCAACCAGACGACCAGCATCATCAATGCTTTTCTTTTGGTCACGGTCATTCTTGCCGCGTTCATGCCGGAAACCGAAGGCGAGGCGTTGCGCTGAAACCGCCTGAGTTCAGCGTCGAATCCGACAACTTGACGGGTTCGCCGCTGGCAGTGGTCGGCACGCAGATCAGGCTGAATATTGCCAGGCGCATTCAAGCGCCCGACGTCGGTCGGGCGCCTATCAATTCGAATGGAAACGGAGTTCCCATGAGCAATAAACACCTGGAAAACCGCCTGGTTTTCCCCATGCAGCGCGGGCCTTATCAGAACAACGGTGCTTCGCCGTGGTATTGCACGCTTAAACTCGGCACCCCTGGCCAACCGCTCAAGTTCTCAATCGATTCAGGCACCAACATGAACTGGATCACCTCGGCACTTTGTCCGGCCAACCAGTGCGTGCATTTTGCCGGTGGCCGCTTTGACGCCCAGTCTTCCAGCACATTTGCCTTTACCGACTGCTTGCAGCGGCCTTACAGCTTTGGCCCCTGGGGCACCATGCAGGTGGAGTCCGCCTCGGACGTTTTGACAATGCCTTGCGGTACGCCACTGGAGACGCAACTGCTGCTAGCCACCGCCTATGACGGCGAACAATTCAAGCAACTCGATTGGGACGGCGGCTTGGGTTTACCTTGCAGCAGTGCTTACGTCGAGGGGCGCAGCTCCTTTTTACTCCAGGCATTAATGCGTGAAGGCCAACTGTCTCCCACCCACCCCTTCGTCGCATTTGATTGGGATAAACAAACCCGCAACGGCACTTGCCAAATGGGCGGCGTGGACCCCACGAAAACCCAGGGCCCGCACCTATTTTTGGCATGGTCGGTCTACAGCACCTTAGCGGGTGTGGAATACATCTGGTCGGCCGACCTGAAGTCCTACTCGGTCGGCTCGGAGCTAATGGCCAGTAACCTCAAGTTCGCGCTCGACTCAGGCTCTTCGCAGTTCAAAGGGGATGACGGTTTGATGCGCCGGACCCTGGCGCGTATTGCGCAGGGAGGAGAACCCGACATCGTGCTGGGGTTTGCCGACGGTGAGATCACCTTGGGCGCCAACCTCTATAACTGCCTGATCGAAGAAGGCCCACAAAAAGGCGAGCGTTTGCCTCAATTCGCACCATTGGGCCTGGCCGACCTTGTGCTGGTGGGGTCACTGGTGATGGAGCACTGCTACACGGTGTACGAGTATCAAGTCGTCAAATGCAGTCATCAGGTCTATTCGTTAGCCCCCGTAGGCATGTGGCTGTTCAATCGTGCTGAGGGTCCGCAGATCATCACGCGATCGTCATCGAAATATTTCACACCTGGAGCGCGTGCACTCTCCAAGGAAAAACTCGCCCTCCCAGGCCCTTCGATTGAAACCGTGTCGGTCGCAGGCACCTGGAAGAACGACTACGGCTCAGTCATGACTCTGGCGGTCTCGGGACAGCACATTTATGGCACCTATCACTCGTCGACAGGCTCAACGGGCAAGTATTCGGTAAGCGGCTTTTCCTTGGGCGCAGGCCCTAGCCGTGAAAAAAACCTACCCATCGCGTTGGCCATTAACTGGTGCGATCTTGGCGCCGAGCCCCGTGACCCCAGCTGGAACTGGACTTCCGGATTGAGCGGGCAGTTGAGTGTGACGACTACAGGCGAAGCGCTGACGTTGTCCCACCTGTTGGTCGCAACCAGCGAGTTCCCTGAACTTGCCGGCCCGGGAACCTATGTCGACAAGTTGGTCTATCGCCGGGTAGAGAAACAACGACGCCTTGAGCCGCCTTCGCCATCGACGCTGTTACCCGTTGCAAACGCGCTGGCGGGCAATTGGGTCGCGGGCGATGGAACGTCTTTGGTATTGAGCGTGCAAGGCGACAGCACGCAGCGCATTGGTATCGTTCGGGGGCGGCTGACGTGTCCGAGCAGCGGCGCTGATTCAGAGGTTCGCGGCTTTACCGACATCAATGCAGTCGCCAGCAAACTCCAGCGCCAATCCGTGAGCCTCACCGCCGCCGAGACTCCGGACGCGAAGGTGCGTGCCTTATGCGGCGCCCTGGAATTGGCAGGCGACGTGCTCGATCTGCTGGTACTGGCCAGCGCTTCAGTTGCGCCTGCAAATGCCTACCTGGCAACACAGATCTCATCGATACGCTTCACCCGCGCTACTTGACCAACCTCTTTTCCTTCGACGGCCTGTAGCCAAAATACGCGCTATAACACTTGCTGAAATGACTCGGCGAAACAAACCCGCACGCCACCAGCACCTCCACTTGCGACAACTCGGTGTGTTGCAACAACCGGCGAGCCTCCGTCACCCGCAGTTCCATGTAATAGCGCTGCGGCGTGGTGCCCAGTTGCTCCTTGAACAGCCGTTCGAGCTGACGGCGGGAGCGGCCGGCGTAGACGGCGAGCTGGTCGAGTTCCAGCGGTTCTTCGAGGTTGGCGTCCATCAGTTTCACCACCTCGCGTAACGGCGCGCTGACGCTGACGTTTTCCGTCGGTTTGATCCGCCGGTAGCGGGACTCCTCGAAGGCCAGGATATCCTCGATGCCTTCGACCAAAGCCTTGTCGTGCAGGCCCTTGATCCAATCCAACGCCATGTGGAACGCCCCGGACGGGCTGGATGCGGTCAGGCGGTCGCGGTCGATGACATACGGCTCGCTGGTGACGTGGGCCGCCTTGGAGACTTCCGCCAGCGCCGGACGATGTTCGGGGTGGATGGCGCAGCGGTAGCCCTGCAACAGGCCGGCGCGGCCGAGGAACCAAGAGCCGTTCCACAAGCCGGCAAGGCTGACGCCGTGCTCGGCGGCACAGCGCAGCAGGTGGATGAAGTCGTCGCTGGCCTTCAGCTCCGTGCGAAAGCCGCCGCAGATCACCAGCAACTCCAGCGTTTGCAATGCCGCCACGTCGAGGTGTGCATCGGGGCGGATCACCAGGCCCAAGTCGCTGATGACTTCGCCGTCGCCCCAGCCAAACGTGCGCGATGCGAACAGCTCGGGCCGCAGGAGATTGGCGGTGACGAGGGTGTCGAGGGTCTGGGTGAAGGCCGGCAGGGAGAAGTGCTCGAGCAGCAGGAAGCCGACGCGGGTGGCCGAGGCCGGATGGCCGGAAGGCTCATTGAGGTAGCGCAGGTTCTTGCCTTTCATGCCACCGCTGAATTGACGTCTTTCCATCGAGGGTTAGCCCTCTCTTATTGTTGAGGCTGTGGGCGCCATCTTAGGGCGAAATGCAGCGGCTGTCTCAGGTAGCGCGCCGTACCATCAAGACCTGGCTCACACGCTGATCTTGATAAACCCGGCCCTCTCCAACCGCCCAGGCCAAAGCCTTGCGCACGCATCTGATACGGTTTTTTCTTTGTTATCTGCGCCTGTATCGAAATGTCATCGAGGCGGACAATAGGGCCACTCCCGACACCCTTGTCGAGCGCGACAGGAATGTTCCTGCCGCCCCTTCCCTTCGGAGGCCTTATGACCAAGATGGCAATTTTCCTGTTTGGCTTTTTGGTGCTGACCATCGGTATCGGTCTGCTGGCGACCATCTCGCCCGTCTGACGTCAGCGCAGCCCCGGCCTCGGCCCTCAACTCGAAAACAGCATCGGGTACAGCGACAGCACCAGCAAGCCGGCCATCGACACATTGAACAGCCGCAACCAGCGTGGCTCGCGCAACACATTGCGCAGGCCACTGCCGCAGCCGACCCACACGCACACACTCGGCAGGTTGACCAAGGCAAACACCAACGCAATCACCAGCACATTGCTGACATACCCCTCAGCGGGTGTGTACGTGGTGATGGCCCCCAGCGCCATGATCCACGCCTTGGGATTGACCCACTGAAACGCCGCCGCGCCAAGGAAGGTCATGGGCCGGGCATGGACATCGCCGCTATCGGACATACCGCCGGCTGTCGCGATCTTCCACGCCAGGTACAACAAGTACGCCGCCCCGACATAACGCAATACCGTGTAGGCCCACGGTAGAACTTTAAACACTTCGCCCAGCCCCAGGCCAACCGAAATCACCAGCAGCATAAAACCAATGCTGATGCCCAACGCATGCGGCATCGACCGACGAAAGCCAAAGTTCACGCCCGACGCGAGCAACATGGTGTTATTGGGCCCCGGCGTGATGGAAGACACAAAGGCGAACAGCACAAAGGCTGACAGTAGGCTGGTGGACATGAACATGGTGCGGCATCCAAACGGGAGGGAGTGCCTGTGACAGTAGTGGGTTTCGCTCCCAGCCGCCCCATACAGCTGCGGGAGGATCGAGGCATACACATGAGTGCGGTTCGAGCCTCACCCAATGCCCATTCGTCTGAGCAGAACGACCTAAAATGCATCGCGACACATTGACTCTGCCCTTTCACAAAGCTTTCACAGGTGAGCGCCTAGTGTTGTTTCAGCTCCTAGAGAAACACCTTTTAGCCCGTGCTCCCCATCGCGGGCTTTTCTTTGCCCGTGATTTAAGCCAGGCAAAAAAAAGCAAGCCACGCCTCATCAAGATGAATAGCGTGGCTTGCCCCAATAAGCCGTTACTTAACGCGGACCGGGACCGCCTGGGCCGCCTGGGCCGCCGCCCTGACCGTGACCACCACCACCACCACCACCGCCCGGCGGCATGAATATCCAGCAGCCCGACAGGGACGATAACAACGCGACAATCAGTGCCGCCTTAGTTAGGTTGTTCAACTTCATCACAGGACTCTCTATCCACAAGCTTTAATGCTCGATGGATAAGACCGTTCAAAATGAAGTGCGTCACGCCTATCGTGTAACTTGATGGTAGGGATTGTGTTGTAAAGACTACAAATACCTAGCCGCTATAGACTGATTACCTGGATCGGATCACTACCGTGGATGCGAGCATGTCGCCTAGACGCTTGCGTGAACCAAAGAAAATAAAAATCCAGTCCAGAGCACTCAGAAAGGGCGTCGTGATGTTGCGCATAAACGATTGCAACAGATTGCAGCTCAGGTAGCTGCGCTCATCGATCACTGACATCCCCAGCAGCTTTTTACCCAAGCTTTGACCGTTGGGCAGAGCGTCGGAAAACAGGTAGTACGCCCCCGCCGCGCCCACCGCCAGAACCCCTGCCACGTCAGACGGCAAACCAAAAACCTCAGCCGTGCGCCCGACCGCGAATAACAGCAAGACAGTCATCAGCGAGTCGATGCATTGACCGCCCAAACGCCGCCCGAGACCGGCCAGGTTATTGGGCTTGCGGTATTCGTTTTGGGTGTTGTTGCCTTCCATGGGGTGTTACTCCATTCGTTTTCAGGTCAGGTATTGCCAGAGGCAAAAAAGCCGGTGTCGATTTCGGTGATTGTTTTGGCAGGCGCAGTTTAAGACATTGAACGCGCCCTCGCTCTGGAAAATTTATCAACCACGGCGGGTTTCCTCTTCCCAAAAAGACGCGAGGCTGAGCATCATTCCCCCCCCTGAGTCCGCCCAAACTTTTTAATGCTAAGGCTGCCACGTCCGCCAAAGTCGAGTAATGAAATGCGCAAAGTCAAAATAATGTTCATGATTTGTTTCTGCCTGACAGTGTCCGGCTGCGACAAAGTTCGAGAACTCGTGAAGGCCAACGAACATAAAAACGAAATAAAAACCAACTTCACGCAAAGCCAGGCACTTCAAGACAATGGAAACAGCACGAAGGCCATTGAAAACTTTAAACAAATTGAAGCCGACCCGGCCGCCAGCAATCAACAAAAGGCATCCGCCTTACGCTATATATCCCTTAGCTACTATGAGTTAGGTGACTACCAGCGCTCGGGAGACTATGCGGCAAAAGCAGCCAGCTATTACCCAGCGGGCTCCTACGACTATCTCGTCAACATGGCAGATGCGGATCTGATGCAAGGCAGAATCCCCACAGCTCGAGAGCGCCTGGAACAGGCAGTCAGAATCAACCCTCATCAGCTCGCGGCAAATAACGTACTGGGTCTCTTATACATGGGTGACAACGGAAAACAGTACGCCGATTTCGACAAAGCCCTAGTATTTAACCAAGCGGCTTTTGATATCGCACCAGGGCGAATAACTCAAATAGTTCTGGTACGAAATCTAATAAAGGTCGGCCAATATTCAACGGCGCAAACAAATCTGAATGAGCTAAAACTGAAACATCCAAATGACAACCGTCTCCGCTCGCTACAAAACGAGTTAGACGCCTCAAGGACCGAACCAAAAACGTAGCAGACGCTTACTAAACATTTACACGACCGATCTTTTAGCCGAAGCCAGGGGCAAAAAGCCCAGCACTATCTGGGCCTGCTTCGACACAACTACTCGGCGAGAGACTCAGCGCCTGGCGCTGCTTTCTTGAGTGCAAGCTTTGGATCGGGCACCTCCACCCAGCCCTTCTTCAAATACTCGTCAGCCACGATTTTACGTATCAAAAAGCAGTAAATAATGGGCAATCCGGCGATAGGGATAGCCATCCAAGGCGGACCGGCAAAAATACCCAAGCCTATGGCGATACCCCAGATTAGCAAATGCCGCCAAAGGCCGGCGAAGAGCAGATAGATCGCACCGAGAAAGAATATCGCCAGAACCTGAAATGCATCGACTTCTTCAACCTGGTCACTGTCTGGATTTTTGAAATAGCGGGCCATTGCACTGTCCTTGTGGGTATTAATGCGACGAATCTAACACTGGAAGCCTGATGCGAAAAGGCCAGCGCGAGTTGCGCTGTTTTTATCGGCAGGAAGCATCATAGTGCCACTGTCGGAAACTAGAGGTCGGCCTTAGGCGGGTCGGCGAGATCGTTAACCCCACGAAGTAACTGCCCCTGCCTGGTGCTGTTCTGCACTCTGGTTTGGATCAAACAAGCTTGGGGTTGCGGAACACTTCTCAAATCCCAGGCAATAAAAAACCCCGTAGACGTTAATCTACGGGGTTTCTAAGAGTGGAGGCCGAGGTCGGAATCGAACCGGCGTAGGCGGATTTGCAATCCGAGCGTGAAAATCAAGCGGGCCACAGTTTGTAGAGAATTTCCGTTCCGAAACCATGGCAAAAAATATGTTCTGGAGACCGCGCAGAATGCGGACTCTACTTTTTGTTTCGGAACTGTTTCACACCTCCTCCGGCGTCCTGCCGACCGAACACAATCCATCAGAAAGCCAAAGACATACGAGCCACAGCAGGACCGCTTTCGAATGAGTCTAGGGAATTAGGGGCGACTCAAACCGACCAAAAATTTCTGACACTCCATTACAAGCGAAACCGACCTACTTCCTGTTTAAGACCTATCGCCAACTGATTCAAATCATTGCTGGTGCGCAGAAGGTCTTGCACAGACAGATTATTTTGCTCAGCCATCTGTGCAGATCGTTCGACGTTACGTGCGACGTCCTGACTGGCAGCTGTTTGCTCACGTAAGGCCAGCGAAATCTGTTCGACTACCACGAGCACCTGGCCAGAGCTTTGACTAATTTCGGTAATAGCCTTGCCAGCCGATTCCGCCATTTCCACTCCCTGGCTAACTTCCATCACACCGCTGCGCATACTCTCCACAGTTTCTCGGACTCCGATCTGGATCTTGTCAATCATGCTGGCAATTTCCTTGGTAGATTTACCGGTGTTCTGCGCCAGCAACCGCACTTCATCGGCCACTACTGCAAAACCGCGGCCTTGCTCACCGGCCCGAGCAGCCTCAATGGCAGCGTTGAGGGCGAGGAGATTGGTTTGATCCGCGATGCCCTGAATAACACTTATAATGGTAGATATCTGCTCGGAATGTTGGCCCAACTCTGACACTTTGGTTGAAGCATGCTGCACGGTCTTTGCGATACCGTTCATGCTGGTCAGGGTATTCTGAATAACTGTGGATCCATCTATTGATTGCTGACCAGAGCGATTGGCGAGTCCGCCGGCCTCGCCCGCGTTGTTGGATACATGGTTGATACTTACCGTAAGTTCTTCAACAGTGGCCGCCATCGCGGATGCCGAGTTTGATTGTTCGCTTACCGCGCTGGAAAGCTGCTCCGAAGCCCCTGAGATCTTCTGTACGGATTCAATCAATTGACTGGCCGCTTGATTGATCTGCTGAATCATTTCCCGTAGGCGAGTTTGCATACGATCAAACGCCTTAGGCAGTTCATCGCTGCTGCTGGTATCAATCACGGTGTCCAATCTACCTTCCGCTACTGCCGTCGCCGCGTCTATAGCCACTTGCAGGCGGGCACGAGTGGTGCGGCCTAAAGTATAGGCCAAGATGATTGCCAAAAAGGCGGCAATCAAACCACCGACCACCAAAATCGTAATCGCACGATCCTTGGCGTTGTTCATCTCTTGAGTCCGGCTTGCCAACAGAACTTCTTCCGCCTGCGATAGTTCTTCAATGATGCCGCGCATGCCATCCATTTTGGCTTTGTCTGCGCCGCTGCTAATGCGCTGATTGAGCGAATCACTGGAGTTGCCGCTCTGTGTCAGTTGACGCCGTTGCGCGATGATCGAATGAACGTCGTCGTCCAGCCAACGTGTTTGTAACTGTGCCAATGAGGCCAGACGTTTCTGTTGCTCGGCGTTATCAATCGTCAATTCTTTGAGCGTCGCCAGACTGTTGGAAAACTTACTTTCACCGGAAATCTGGGGCTCAAGAAAGTTGTCTTTGCCGGTAATGACGAAACCGCGCATGCCAGTCTCGATATTGATCAACTGTTCAAGGGCCTTCTGGGACTGACTTAACACCCGATAACTGTGGACGTTGCTGTTGATTGCGCTGTCGACCTGCCCAAAACCACGATACGCGCTGATGACAAGGATGCCCAGCAGGACCACGATAGCGGCGAAGCTGAGGTAGAGCTTTTGGGAAATACTGAGTTTGCTATACATACGTATGCACTCGAATAGTGGAGCATCCTTGGCTCGGGCTTTTAGTTTTTTTTCATGCAAAGACATTGTGATGGCATATCGATACTACTCTTTTCTTTCTCGACCGCTAGGGGGGGAAAGATTAAATAGCGCTCTCAAAACGCGTCAAATTTGCAGGAGTGCGCTTTCAATGCAGGAGTCCGGGCATCACGCCTTGCGTTATTAAACCGGCTGCCATATAGGCGGAAGCAACTGGTCGACCTCGCTCGTCCGTTGCGTTGGCAGTCGCGTCAGCAGGTCGCCGCCGATTTCTTCCACGCCATCAAATCGGAAAGCCACGCAACTCAAGCACTCACTTTGCGTGACCACGCTTTGAACATGGCCGACGAGTTGGATGCCTTTCACCAGGGGGATGCAATATGAGCCGCGCCATTCCGATGCTGCGTCTGACGCCCCAAGCTGCCGGAGCGCTGCAACAGCAATACAAAAAGGCGATCAAGGAACTGCACGACATAAATCGCCGCAACCGAGAGTTTGACCGTCATTTGATCACCCTGATCGGCTACAACAGGCTGCGCGATCTGCACAAAGCAACTGACGACGCCCTGCTGCTGGCCGACCTCGTGAAGGAGGCAGCATGAACTGGATCCTCACCCACACCGGTAATCATTTTGACCTGTTCGAACCTGACGCCGACATGATCGATCCACGGGATATTTCCCACTCACTGGCACACCTCTGCCGCTTCAACGGGCACACCCGCGAGTTCTAAAGCGTGGCGCAACACAGCTGCATCTGTCGCCGAGTTGGTGCCAGAAGAACATAAGCTCGCGGCCTTGCTCCACGACGCGCCAGAGGCGTACCTAGGCGACATGACCAAGCCACTTAAGCAGTGGATACATGCATACCAGGACTTCGAAGACTGGGTATGGCAACGCGTGTGCCAACGGTTCGACATCGTTGCAGAACTTCCTGCTTGCGTTCACCAGGCCGACTTGATTGCACTGGCCACCGAACGCCGCGACCTCATGCCAACCGATCTGGCTATCTGGGATTGCTTGGTCGGCATAGAACCACCAGAGCCGAGGCCGCTTTGCTCCATAGCTGCAGCGGTGTGGACACGTCAGAAACAAACAACTGGGAGTTTGTTCTGACTGGCGCTCGCCGCCCGATAGTAGGTCGGGTTTATGCCCGAATGAAACTGTCAGGTGTCAAACCTTCCGCTGCCAATGTCGTGACTGAAACCTGGTCGCTCGATCTCGCAAATGTGAGCTGACTAATGCGCCAGAAAAGTACAGCCAATCGAGATCTGCCGCCACGGATGATGCGGCGCATTCGCAAGGGTAAGAGTGGAAAGACTTGGACATCGTATTACTACGACGGAAGGACTGCAGACGGGAAGCGGAAGGAAATCCCACTTGGTACAGACCTCGATCAGGCCAAAGTGGAGTGGGCCAGACTGGAACGCAAGACACCACCGAAGCACAATCATCTGATGAGCTATGTATTTGATCGCTACGAAAAATGAAATCATCCCGGGCAAGTCGATTCGCACCCAGTCCGACAACCGCAAAGAACTCAAGCAACTCAGAAGAGCATTTGAGAGCGCCCCCATTGAGTCGATCACGCCTCAAGTAGTAGCGCAGTACCGTGACGCTAGGACAGCCAAGGTGA
>Ga0302217_10000046_pt1 | contig 32177 bp, 25 predicted proteins | sample II_Fen_N3_3_FD_198779 | JGI IMG/M metagenome (GOLD analysis project Ga0302217, IMG submission 198779) | Peat permafrost microbial communities from Stordalen Mire near Abisko, Sweden - II_Fen_N3_3 | ecosystem: Environmental > Terrestrial > Soil > Wetlands > Permafrost | place: Sweden: Abisko... | reverse complement strand
GCAAGCCACCAGTCGCCTTTGCCCAACATCTACCAGAGGCGGCCGCTCGGCTCGGCAGGCGTCAGTGGCATGCGGGCAGCGCGGATGGAAGGGGCATCCCGCGGGAGGATCCAGGGGCGACGGAAGTTCGCCGCGCGCCGGGGCAGCCATGCCCTTGCCGGCGCCGAGGCTCGGCACCGAGGCGATCAAGAGCTTGGTGTAAGGATGCAGCGGCTCGCGACAGAGCTCTTCGGCCGGGCCGCGCTCGACGATGCGCCCGAGGTACATCACCGCGATCTCGTGGGAGATGTGGCGCACCACGCCCATGTCGTGGGCAATGAAGAGGTACCCGAGCCCGCGCTCGGCCTGAATGTCTTCCAGCAGATTCACCACCTGGGCCTGCACCGACACGTCCAGCGCCGAGACCGGCTCGTCGAGCACCAGGAGCTTGGGCTCCACCGCCAGGGCGCGGGCAATGCCGACGCGCTGGCGCTGCCCGCCCGAGAACTCGTGAGGACGCCGATCCACATGCGCTTCCGAGAGGCCCACGCGATCAAACAGCGCTATCACCCGTTCGCGCCGTTCCGCAGGGGCGCAGAGCCCATGGACCTCAAGTCCCTCGGCCACCGACTGCCCGACGGTGCGGCGCGGATCAAGGCTCGCGTAGGGGTCCTGGAAGACGATCTGCATATGGCGGCGGAAGCGACGCAGGTCTCCGGATTTCAGGGCCAGCACGTCGGTGCCGTCCACCAGCACGCGCCCGGCGTTCGGCTCCACCAGGCGCAGGATGGCTCGCCCCGTGGTGGTCTTGCCACACCCCGACTCGCCAACCAAGCCCAGCGTCCGCCCCAGCTCAAGATCTAGATCTATGCCGTCGACGGCACGCACGAAGCGGCGGGCGCGGGAAAAGAGGCCATCGCGCACCGGGAAGCGCACCTCCAGGCCACGGACCGCAAGCAGGCTCATAGCCCCCCCTCAGTGGATGCCCAAGGCGGCAGTTCGTCCTGGCGAAGGCAGGCGCAGGCGCAACCGTCGGGGCGAGGCGAGAGTGGAGGCAGCGTCGCGGCACAGGCGGGCACAGCATGGCTGCAGCGCGGATGGAAGCGGCACCCTTCGGGCCAGCTCCCGGGCGGCGGCACGCGACCGGGAATGGCCGTCAAGCGGCCGGTGCGCGGACGAAAACCGGGCACGGCTCCCAGGAGGCCTTGTGTGTAAGGATGGCACGGGTTCGACAGAATTTGTCCGGAAGGACCTTCCTCGACGACCTTACCGGCGTACATCACACAGATGCGGTCGGCCACGCGCTCCACTACACCCAGGTCGTGGGTGATGAAGATCATGGCCATGCCCAACTCTCGCTGGAGGTCGGCCAAGAGTTCCAGAATCTGCGCCTGGATGGTGACGTCCAGGGCGGTGGTCGGCTCGTCGGCAAGCAAGATCTCGGGGCGGGCGCAGAGGGACATGGCGATGAGCACGCGCTGGCGCATGCCTCCCGAAAGCTCATGAGGATGGCTCTTGAGGCGCGAGATGGGATCTGGAATGCCGACCCGATCAAGCCAGGCGGCAGCCTCTTCGCGGGCGGCCTTGCCCGAGAGCCCACGATGCAGCCGCAGCACCTCGGAAATTTGCGCCTCCACCGTCAGGAGAGGATTGAGCGCCGTCATGGGGTCCTGGAACACCATGGCCACGCGCCGGCCGCGCACCGCGCGCCAACCCCGCTCGTCCAGCCCCGTCAATTCCTGTCCAGAAAGGCGGATGGAGCCTTCTACCCGGGCGGTGCCGTGGGGAAGCAGCCCAAGCAGCGAGAGCGCCGTCACCGACTTGCCGCAGCCCGACTCCCCGACAAGCCCCAGCGTCTGCCCGCGCGCGAGGTCGATGTCCAGTCCGTCGACGGCGGGAAGCCAGCGCGTCGCGCCGCGAAAGGAGATCGACAATCCCCGCACCTCAAGGAGAGCCTCGGCCATGGTCGGGGAAGAATAGCTATCCGAGGCGTTCACAGCCGGGTCTGCGAGAACCAGTCGAGGCCTTCCAGGGTGAGGTCGGGATGGATCTCATCGAAGACCGGCGAGCGCCCGCGCAGCGCATTGCACCAGCCGCCAGTGGCCAGCACCCGCGTCTGCGGAGGCATCTTCTCCTCTTCCTGGATGCGCCGCACCAGGTATTCCATCATGCCCATGTGCCCGAGGATCAGCCCCGAAGCTAGCGCCTCCTCAGTGGTGCGTCCCACGACATGGTCGGGCACATCCAGGGAGATTTGCGGCAGCCGCGCCGTGCGTCCCGAAAGGGCGAGCATCCCGGTCTCGATGCCCGGGCAGATGACTCCGCCCATGTAGGTGCCGCCGTGGATCACATCGAAGGTGGTGGCGGTGCCGAGGTCGATGACGATGGCGTCGTGCAGCCCCAGCCGCTCCACGCCCAGGGCATTGGCCAGCCGGTCGGGCCCGATCTGAGCCGGATTGGCGTAGGCGATAGGGAAGCCGCAGTTCTCGCTGGAGAGCACCGTGACAGATTCTGTCACGATACGCGAGAGGGCTTCGCGCCAGGCGCGTTCTAGCGAGGGGACCACGGTGGCCAGCACCGCGCAGCCAATGCGGGTGGAGGAAAGCCGCCCGATGTTGAGCAGGCCCCGCACGCGGAACTCTATCTCATCGGAAGTGGCGTTGGGGCGCGTGGTGATGCGCCAAGTGGCGCTCAGGGAACCGTCGCGGAAGACCCCCAGGACGGTGTGCGTGTTTCCGATGTCCACGGCCAGCATGGGTGCCTTTCCTCAGTTCCTGTGCGACTCACCGCTGTGGAAAATGAGCTGGGAGGGGCTTGAACCCTCGACCCGCGGCTTAAAAGGCCGCTGCTCTACCGACTGAGCTACCAGCTCGAACATCAAGTCCGAAGGTGGGGAAAGATAGTTTCCCTCAGAGGATTACAGGTACTTGAGAATCGCCGTTACGATATCGCCGCTGGGACGAGTGGGAATCCCACTTTCCACCAAGTTGAGTTCCGAGGTCGAGGTACCTAGCGTACTCCCATCCGGCAGCGTCACCTGGAACTTCAGCGAGGCCGTGAGCTTATAAGGAATCTCACTACCATTTAGAATCGTCTTGGCCAGGTCTGGACTGACGTCGTAAATCGTACCAAAGGGGACATCAAAATCGAAGGTCACAGTATCGATGGTGTTCGCCGGGATCTTAAAAGGCTCCACAGTCACCTGAATAGGATTCTTGCTCGCCGTGTCTTGGATATAGAGGTTGAGCACCGGCTTCACAAGATCGGAACCGAAGGCCGCCGTACCGCTATTGCCGGAGTTATCGGCCCGCACGTTGTAGGACATGCGCAAGAAGACGTCGTGATCCAAGACGTAGCGCGAATCGTGGCGCGCGGCATCTATGACCATCTGAGACGTGCTCTCGGTCTTCACTTTTGCGGTCCAGCCGGCATCGGAGAACTTGACGTTAACAATGTTGGCGGTTTCCCCCACGCTGTCCAGCAGGGAGCAGCCCATGAAGACAAATCCTGTCAAAGCGGCGATACCCAGAAGTGTGCGGCGCATAGGGAATTCTCCTTAGAAGAGGAAGGTCATAGAAAAGCGCGTCTGCCCGTCGCGGACCGATTCGCTGGAGCTCGCGTTGCCGATCAGGTCCACGGGCTTAATGTAGGCAGCATCCACTTCCAGCACATCCGAGACGGACACGCCGATGCCGATATCCAGTTCCTGCCGCTCTCCGGAAGGATCGAAGAGGAGTCCCGAGCGCAGCGACAGGATCCCTGAATAGGTATACTCCGCCCCGATGTCGTACTGGGCATTCTCCAAGTTCCTCCAGAGATAATCGCCGGCTCCGGACCCCGCCGGCGCCTTGCCTTCGCCCCACGGCTCAGAAACCGCGTACCAGACGCCTGAGAGGATGCCGCGGGCATTGCCCAGGGTGTCGCGGCTGGTCAGCTCATGCGACATATCGGCGGCAATGCGAAGGGAGTGCAACGGCGTCTGAAGAAGACGGTAGGAGGTTCCGATCCTGGCGGTCAAAGGAATCGGGTCGCTCTCCGACTTGTCGATGTAGAAGACCGACGGCCCGATGTTCTGCACGAAGAGGCCGAAGTCCAGTCCCTTGGTCAAGGCGTTCTTGCGGAGCAGTCCCACGTCAAAGGCGTAGCTTGCCGCCGTGCCATCCTGCGCCTGCCCACCAATCGTGATGCCGGGAGCCAGGGCGGAATAGAGGAACTTGATGTTGAGTCCGAGGCCCCAGTCCTGCGACAATCGCGTGCCGTAGGAAAGTGCTCCCACCACCTCATAGGAATTGAACTTCTGGACTTCCTCGCCGGCCTCGTTAGTGATCGAGTTCTCGCCGAAGGAGACGAAGTTGACAAAGCCTCCAATCGTGCCCCACTCTTCGATGGGGAAGGTCGCGGCGGCAAAGGTGTGGAAGAGGTCCTTGAGTTGCAGCGACGGAAGCAGCGTCTCGTAGTAGAAACCGAGCTCCGCCTGCGCCTTGCGCTCCCGCATGATGCCCGCCGGCGTGGCAAACCACAGATCCTGTCCTTGGGACACCACCACGGTGGCATCCGAGGAACCGAGGCCGTTGCCTGCATGGTAGTGGATCCAGCGCGCCTGCTGGGACGAATCGGCAATCTGACGCGAACCGGCCGCCTTCTTGGAGGCTTCGGGGGGGAAGTACTTCCAGGCGCCCTTATCGCTCGCCACCCAGATGTTGCCCTTCTTGTCCGAGGCCACCGAGCGCACTTCGACGCCCTGGAAGGCCACGCGTTCCCAGGCGGTACCGTTCCAATGCGAGAGTCCGCCGGGATGCGCCACCCACATGCCTCCAGAGGGGTCGAACGTCAAGGCGCGTACAGAATCTGACAAAAGGCCGTCCGCGCGCCCGAACATCTTCCAAGTGCTGGCCTCCTTGGTGATTTCCAGGCGAGAAACGCCTCCTGTCTCAGTGCCCACCCAGATCTCGCGTCCACGCGGATCCACCGCCACTGCGCTCACCTGCTGAGAACGCAGACCAAACTTCTCACCAAAGCGCCGGACCTCGAAGTCGCTGCCCTTCTGCTTCAGGCGCACCACGCCAGAATCTGTCCCGATCCACACCGCGGCTCCGGAAGAGGCCAATGCGGTGATGCGGTTGGAGGGAAGCCCCGAGGAATCGAAACCCTTCCACATCTTGCCATCAAAGCGCCGCAGGCCGTTCTTTGTTCCCACCCAGAGCTTGCCCGTCTCGTCCAGGGAAATGGTCGAAACATCGCCGGGAACCGCCAAGCCGTAGGGGATTTTGAGATCCACCAGGTCTTTCTCCTCGTCGGCGCTCGCGATGCCATTGGCCTTGCGGACCCGCGTCATCAGGGATTCCTGCGTGGCCGTGTCTAGCGGCCAGAGATTTCCCAGCACGCGCCGCACCACCGTCACCAACTGGTCACCCTGCTCCAGGGGCATGGTGGATCCGTCACGCCAAGCACGGCCATCGTAGCGCCAAACGCCCAACGAAGAGCCCGCCCAAACCTCACCGCGATTGAAAAAACTGGTGCGCTTGACGGCGCAGAGGGCCGTCACTTGCCCCGCCACCGCATGCGGCAACGACAGCTCCCATTCGTCCGAAAGCGGCCCGAAGGCGAGGCCTGCCGGATTCCAATAGGTGGCAAAGACATCATCGGCAATAGCCGTGGAGACTTCGCCCATGCCCAATTGGCGAGCGCCAACGGGCATCACCAATGTGATGACGGAGGAATTTTCGGCCGCGACCATTCCGGCCAAGCCCAAGATAAGCGCGAAAGACGTCGACTTACGCAACGGAATCCCTCCAATCGGGAACGGGATACTTGCCATCCTGCCCCGGCAGCATGGGACGCCACTCGCCAGGGTCCCAAGCATTGCGAGGCCGCAACAGGATGTGGCAGCCAGGCCGGAAAGGGGGAATGAGTTCAGGGTGCGAAGAAAGCTGATCGCGTGTCACGTAGACGTCCGCAAACAGCTTCAGCGATGCAGCATCCTCGGGAGGCACGTCGTAGTAGAAGGTGCGAATCTCTTGGTAGTCGCACTCCTCGATCGCCTTGAGATTTTCTTCCACCATGCGGTTCCAATCCGTCGTCAGTTCGGCGATGCGCTCCTTGGACAGAGAGAGCCCTTCCAGGTGCAACCGGAACTCGCTTTCGTTGGGCTTGTTGAGCCGGATGGCATCGCGCGGGCTGTGCCGCAGCCGGTAGACTCCGCTGCTGTGGATCCTCTCCGAAGGCTCCTCTTGGTCGGAATGCCGCTGCAGCGCGATGTAGAGGCCGGCGACGAAGAGCGCCACCAGTACGGCGAGCGCAGCGCCGAAGATCAAGGCGTAGGTCATGCGATCAATTTAGCGATTCGCAGGCGCCGCGGCGCTGGGCAAAGCGATTTTGACACGTCCCAACGCATCCGGGGCGCACTTTGGAACAAACAGTGCTGCCGAATAGGCTGGAGGCAGAAATGACATAAGGCGCCCCGCCTTACAGCAGAAATAGTCAATGACTTCGGGGCCGTAGGACGACAAAGAGCACAAAAAAGGCCGAGAGCCGCTATTTTACTGGGTTTCTCGGCCTTTGTCGAACATCCTCGGTCCTTGATTTAGTATCCACGACAGGGATCGAACCTGTGACCTGCGGTTTAGGAAACCACCGCTCTATCCAACTGAGCTACGTGGACACAAACGTCTCCTCCCGATAAAGAAGGAGAGCGGCAAATATAAACGTCCGATCCTCAGCGCAGCCCGATTCGCAGGATATCGTTGCCCAGGTAGCGCCCGTCGGCAGCGTAACGGACCACCCGCACCAGGTAAACCCCTACGCCCGCTGCCGCACCGGCCTTGTCGCGCCCGTCCCACCGCAGCAGATAGAGCGCCCCCTTAGAGGCATCAGAAGACAGAACCTGTCCCGCCCAGGAATTCACGGCCACCCCGAGCTGGTCGTAGATGTAGACGGAGAACTGTGTCGGCTCCCAAGTGCGGATAGCGATGCCTTGAACTGCCGGTTCGTCACCAATCGAAACGCCGCCGTCATGGAAGACGGTGTCGGACTGGGCCACCAGGACCAGCCCCGTGGCGCCATTGGAGCGCTCCATCGTTCCAGACTGAGCGGTTATGGTGGGACGTTCCACCAGAGGATTGTGAACCGCCACCTGCACCGGAGGCACCTCGAAGGAAAGCACCAAGGTGTCTTCTGCGACATCTTGGCCATGAAGCGGATCCTGGTAGCGCACCGTCACGCTCCAGGCCTGACGCGACGTGTGCGCCGTCCAGTCCGGGGCGAGGTCGGAGGCCGCCAAGCGCAGGCGGTATTCGCCGGTGGCACGGCCGGTTTCCGAGAGCGTCCACGAATGCGCTCCCGAAGTCACGCGGACGGTGTCCACCTTGGTGGAATCGGGATCGTGATCGCGCACCACGATGGTCACCGAATCACCACGGCGAGGATCGGCCGTGTCGGGCAAAACGGAAATACTTCCCGGATACCAGGGAGAGGCGATGCGGATCTGTGCCCTGGCGGTGTCACCATACAGGGGATCCACGAAGAAGCCGGTGGCCAGGACAGAATCAAGCGACTCGGGGAGCTGGTCTTTCAGGTTCGTTGTCCCACTCCAAGTAAGCCACGAAGCAGAGCTCAGGTTCGCGCTCACCGCCAGAGGTTTGACGAAGCTGACGAATGCCGCCCCCTTGGCATCCGGCGTCCCGCCAACAAGTTCCATGCGCACATCCTGAGGCGCCGAAGCGTCTACCGAAAAGACCAGCGACAACGCCGGGCGGATGATCCGGGCGGTATCAGAAAGCGCCGCACGGGCTTGAGCGGCGGCCAAGACTGCCACCACAGAATCATCCCTTCCAACTACGGTGGGAGCTCCCAAGGCTAGCGTATCTCCAGAGGCTAGACGCGCCTGGGTGAAGGGCACGCTTCCGGAAAAGCCTCCAGAGGAATCGCGGGAAAGCAGCATTGTCACGGCGTTCGCGCCATGGATCAATTTGACAGAAAGTGTCGTACCGCTGGTGTAGGGATCCGTCGCCTCCAGTTGCAGAAGGCCGCGCGGGCCGGTTACTGAGGCTTTTACAAACTGCAGGGTGCGCTCGGGAACCGGCACCAGCACAGAATCGCGGGCCGTGTCGCCAAAAACCGGATCCACAAAGAGGCCGTGAACCCAGACCGTCCCGGCATCCGCCGAGGCAAGCAGGGAAAACATGGCGGCATTCCCGGAGCGGGAGTTTTGCAGCATCGCGGATGTCGAGACCGCGCCGACCGAGAGGGTCACGGTGCGCCGCCCCTTGGCGTCGGCTTGGGCCGCAGCCGAAAGGGCCAGGGCAAGCGAATCGGGCCCGTACTTAGTGAGATCTAGGACGGGAGCCGTGCGCACGATGCGCGCCGTGTCATACAGAGCAGAATCCGCCGGGGACCAGACCACCTTGGCGACCAGCGAATCGAGAACCGTAGGATTGGCGATCCAAAGAGAGTCGCCACCGGTCGCCAAACCGCCTTGTCGGAAGTTCACGGTATCACGGAACAGTGAATCGCTCACCTTCCGCAAGGTCACCGAACCGATGGCCTTTCCGGCGCGATAGATGATGGCGTCCACCGTGGCTCCCACTTGTCCGGGAAGCAAAGCCTCCAGCACTAAACTTCCGCTAGGCCCTGTGACCTGCCGAGGCACCCATTGCACATAGGGAGATCTCAGGGCGCGGACCAACAAGGTGTCGTCGGCGCAGTCGCGTGCATCGCGCGGATAGCACCAGGAACCGACCAGGGTATCGATGCCATTGGCGGCCTGCACGACGCCATCGCCGCTCTTGTGACTCCAAGGCCGCGGCACCGTGAGCGTCAGGGAATTCACGTAAGCGCCAGCCACTCCCGCAACGGCTTTGGTCGCCGTCAACGGCATGGATTCCTTATCTCCCCCCGAGCGCTCCGCAACCGAGAGATAGGTCGGGAACAGGAGAGAATCTCCCGTGACCAGCTCTAGCGCAAAGGCGCCGTCCCCCTCGGAGACGGTATCGATGGCCTTCCAGGTTGTAGTGCTCAGGAAAGAAAGGCTTGAGGCATCGGTGCAGCTCGTCGCGAAAAGCGTATCGCCCTTGATGGCACCGGAAGCGGTGGCAGCCGCTCCGCTCACGTTCAAAACGAAGGCAGAAGTGTCGGAGCGCGCCTTGCCCTGATCGTCGGTCCAGGAACTGACCAAGCGCACGCTGTTCTTGCCGGTATCCAGAGCCACCACCGAGTCTAGCGCCAGATGAAAGACGCTGTCTTTTCCTTGGGAGATGGTCAGGGCCGTAGATTTCTGTCCGTTGGTGATGTTCGTCAACACCGTCGTCCCCGGCGTCTCGGTGCTCATCACGTTGCCCACGATGGAGCGGATCACGCTTTGGAGGCTGTCGGGGCGATTGGGGGGCACGATCCAGTACTTGCCGCCGGTGATCTTGGTCAGCGAATCCATTTCGGCGACGTCATTGACCCCACTACCCAAGAAAATCCCGTAGGCCTTGGGAACCTTGGTGGACGAGCGCAACAGCTTGCGATATGCGGTACCGTCATCAGGGGATCCGTCCGATACCATGATGATCGCCTGTACGGAGTTCTTAGAAGCTCCAAGCCATGTCAGAGCGCTGTCGAACGGCGGCACCCAGTTCGTGCCGCTGGCCGCGGCGTAGAGCCCGACGCTATCCTCCAAGCCAACCAGTCCCTTGCCCTGAAGGGTGCGCATAGGAGAGCGCAGCCGCACTTGCTTGTTGAACTGCAGCATTCCGGCGCTGGAATTGGAATCCAAGGTGTGCTGATATTCCATCGCCACGCGGACCACCTCGGCGCGCATGGAATAGGGGTCGTTGGCCTCCAGGCAGTTGCTGGCATCCAAGGTGGAAGGCTTGGCAAGTGTCGAAGGGATCTTCACCAAGGTGTCCCAAGATTGGGTTCCGGCTCCAGAGCCCCCGAAATGACGCTTGCGGAAGGCGACCTTGGTGGTGCCGGTGATCTTGCTCGAACCTGCGCAATCGGGGATGTAGAAGGACGTGTCGCCTTTGGGGCTCACCCAGAATCCCCAAGCCGCCATGCTGGCCGAATTGTCGATGAGATAAGCAATGTCAGAGGCTTGGCTCGTGGTGTGGCTGAGAGCACACAAGGCCAGGCCATCGCGACCGATGCGGGTCACGTTCTCGGGAACCGTGACCGTTTGACCGTTCAGCGATGCCGGATCGATGCAGGACGTTTTGGAGACGCTGGACTGCATCGTCAATTCACAGCGCAAGGCGGCCTGAGAATGCCCAGCCATTGCAGCTACCGCAAAAATGGCCCCCGATAAGATGCAGAAAATTGAATTGCGCATGTCGTCCTCCCTCAAGACTCCCTCGACGGCCATCTCCCCGCCGCACGGGAAACCGCCCTCATCGCTACCGAATCGTGCCTGGAATTTCGCTTTGGGCTGCGGCGACGTCAAGCCATTTAGCCCGCAAGAGGCTTCCAATGCCCCTTGGGGAACAAAAAACGTTGAATCGAAGTCAACGGCAATTGTCCCGGAAGCATCGCCCTTGCACGTCCGCCCAAAGCCCCCAGCAGAGCTGAAAGCGCTGCGGACGCACCGCATATTCCTGGCGCTGAAAGTATCGTATGGACACAAATGCATCCAGTCTTTGCCTTTTTAGACTACCGCACCTACCTGCGTGACTTCGTGGAAGGACGCAAGGGAGAGGAGAGCGGCTTCAGCCAGCGAAGCCTGGCCCTGGCCTTAGGCATCGATGCCGGCCAACTGGTGCGGATTCTCCATGGCAAAAATCAGCTCTCGGCGCGCTTCGTCCCGGCCATGGCAAAGCTTGCAGAAATGGACGACCGGGCCGCCGCCTATTTCGAGGAACTGCTGCGCTACGCCTCAGCGCGAGGCGACGAGGAATCAGCGCGCAGTCTGGAACGTCTGCTGGCACTGCGCGGCGTCATGACCCACCCCTTAGCTGGAAGTCAAGCGCAGTACTATTCCTCCTGGAAGCATGCTGTCGTCTGTGCCCTGATCGGGATTGCTCCCTGGCGCGGCAGCGCGACCGCCCTGGGAGCCATGGTGAAGCCGCCACTCTCCCGCAAAGAGGTGGAAGAATCCCTTTTGCTGCTGGAGTCGCTGCGGCTGGTGCAGCACGGAGACGACGGCACCTGGATGCGGGTCGACGCCCACCTTTCTCCGGGGGCCGACGTGCCAACGGCAGCCTTGCGCGACTATCATGTCCAGGTCATGGAGAACGCCTGCGCAGCTTTGGAAGCCATTCCCCCTTCAGAACGCGATTTCAGTGCTGTGACGCTGTCCTTGGATAGCGAAGGCATGGAGCGACTACGAGAACTTTCGCGCGCCCTGCGCCAGCGCATCCAAAGTCTCTCTGATCGTTCCCTAAATGCCGATCGCATTTTTCAGATCAACATCCAGGCTTTTCCGGTAGCCCAAAGCTCCGAGGCGGCGGCATGAAGCGAAGCCTTGCGATCTTGGCTCTATGCCTTTGCCTGTGGGGATGCGGTGAGACCAGCGACTCCCTGGCCGGCGGCAGCTCATCCGAGGTTCCCAACGCCGTTGTCGTCGGCACGGTGACCGATTCCCTGGGTTGGCCGATTCGCGGCAGTCGCATCATCGTGCTCCCCGCAGACTACGCACCGGGACTTTCCTCCGATACCGCGGCGGATTCCGCTCTCACCGATGAAAACGGTCAGTGGAGCCTATCGCTGCCCCCAGGCGCCTGGATGGCCAGCATGGTATCAGGCGACTCCACAACCATCAAGCGAGGCTGGATCACTCCCTTGGCGATCACAACGCCCACCACCAGCTATCGGCACGACACCCTGCATGCCCTCGGCTGGATTCGCGGCAGCATCTCCGACAGCAACGATTCCAGCGCCCGTATCTGGGTCTCGGGCACCAAGATCACGGCCCGCAGCAATGCCAAAGGCAACTTCCTACTGGGACCTCTCCCCCCTTCGCAAATGCGCATCTATGCTCGGCGAGATTCCGCCGGCACCCTCCTCACTCGTCTTTTGGAACTGACCCCCAAGAGCAACGACACCCTTGATGTGGGAACCCTCTACGGAGACCGCTGGCAAGGCGAAAACTACGCCTTGTGGCCTTCTTCGCGCACCGGCATCGTCGATTTCACCGTCCAAGGAGGAGCCGCCACCGGAGACCACGCTCGCTTCCCGGTACTGGTGCGACTGGACAGCATCCTGGATCCAGCCAAGGTCGAGCGCGACGAACTGCGCTTCGATGACGGAGCAGGACTGCATCTGCCTTTCGAGATCGAGACCTGGGACAGTTCCAGTCACCACGCCGAGGTGTGGGTTCAGTTGGACACCGCCAACGGCAGCAGCAGCAAGCATTTCCTGCGAGCCTTCTGGGGGCGCAACCAGCACTTGAATCTGGCGCCCGAGGTCTTTTCCCAAGCGGCCCACTTCGTCGGCAGTTGGCATCCGACTCCGTCGTCCGGATCGCCAAGGCTCGCTTGGAGCGGGGCCACATCCACCGCCGGCATCGTCGGAACCGCCAAACATTTTTCGGGAAACGGCTCTCTACGTCTCGACTCGCTTGGGCCTCTCTCCCAATGGACCATCGGCTTTTGGATTCGTCCCACGGCCAAGCCTTCGGGGGAGATTCAACTGCTGGGCGTCGATAGCGGAGACGCCAAATACCACTGGGGCATTTCGGTGCGGGATGACCTCTACGTGCGGGTGTGGTCCGGCGCCTCTGCCGACAAGGAACTGGTCAGCTCAGCTCCACTTGCCTTGAATACCTGGACCTGGATCTCGGCGAGCTTCGACGGGACCTCCTCGCGTCTTTCTCTAGTGGTGGACACCGTTGCCCTGCCGCGCCTTTCCGTGGTCTTCCCCACCCACTCCTCGTATCCTGTCCACGGCTTCGAGCAGTTCCAAGGCGATGTGGACGAGATCCGTCTTTCTGATACGGCTCGTACGCGTCAGTGGCAACAATTGGAACACCAGACAGTTCGTCCCAATGTCCCCTGGATTCACTGGCTATGACCAAGGAAGCCGCAACCAAGGCCCCGCGCCTTCCCAATGTCCTGGACTACGAGGACTACCGCGTCTTTCTGCACGACCACTACTTGGCGCGCAAAGCCGCCAAACGGCAGTTTTCCTACCGCTTCATGTCGGCGCGACTGGATGTCGACCCAGGACAGCTGGCATGGATCCTCAAGGGACGTCTGCAACTACCGGTGCATGCCACCAGTGCCGCCATCCACCTCTGCCATCTGGAAGGGCGCGAAGCCGCCTACTTCGAAGAACTGGTTCGCTTGGCCCATGCCCGTTCCGCCGGCGAAAAAGTCCGCTCCCGCGAACGCCTGACAGCCCTGCGCGGTGTCGAGGCACGGGAACTGAAATCGGAACAGGCATCGTACTACGCAGAGTTCCACCACAGCGTCCTGCGCGCCCTGGCCCCACTGGAACCGAAATTCGACGCCGAGGCCCTAGGGAAATTATGCATTCCGGCTCTTTCGACAGAAATTGCCCAACGATCCATGGCTCTGTTAGAGCATCTGGGGCTATTGGAGCAGCGCCCGGAAGGCTGGGCGCTTTCGTCTCCGCACATCACGGCAGGCAGCGACATTGCTCCGGCCACATTGAGGAACTTCCACCTCCAAGCCATTCGGCAAGCGCAGTCGGCTTTGCGGGAGATTTCCCCGTCGTCCCGCGATATTTCCACCCTGACAGCCTCCCTGGAGGCCGAGGATTTCGAAGCCGTGCGCGGCTGGATCTCGGAGCTGCGGCATCAGGTGCAGTCCATGGCCCAAGAAACCAAGACACCCGATCGCGTGGTGCAGTTCAACATGCAGTTTTTTCCCGTCGCAGTGCGACCGCGCACCCCTGGCAGCTAAAGCTCAGGCTTTGTCTGCAGCAAGGGCTCCAGTACTTCTCTGAGACGAGCGCGCGAAAGGGGCTTGGAGAGAAAGCCGTCCATGCCCATCTTGCGGCACAGCTCCCGATGCTCCTCAAAAACATTGGCTGTAACGGCAACGACAAGCGGTGGCGTCCGACCATCCTGCTGTGCTCGCTCCAGGATGCGCTGCGCCGCCTCCAAGCCATCCAGCACCGGCATTTGCAGGTCCATGAAGATCACTCGGGGGTCCTCTGAAAGCCAGCGTTCAAAGGCCTCCTGGCCGTTTTCTGCAACGCTGCACTCAAAGCCTAGCCCCTTCAGAAGGCGCACCAAAATGATTCGGTTGGTCGGAACGTCGTCCGCCACCAGCGCCAGCCCCTGGAAAAAAGTCCTATCGGCTTGAGCCATTAGGGAACCATGATATCAATTTTTTTGCCATTTCCAACCAAAGTGCCGCCGCACATTTCTGCGCAGAAAGGAATCTGAAGCCTAAATTGAGGCGGTGATCGGTGTCTTCGATTCTGGATTTGGCGGCCTAACAGTCCTGGAAAGTCTCCTGGAACGCCTGCCCGGCTATGACTACGCGTTCTTGGCCGACAATGCCCGTGCGCCTTACGGGGCCCGCAGCTTTGACGTGATTCACGACTTCACTCGCGAAGCGGTCGACCACCTCTTTCGCCTGGGCTGCCCGGTGGTGATCCTCGCCTGCAACACGGCTTCGGCCCGAGCGCTGCGCACGCTGCAGCGCAAATGGCTTCCCACCGCCTGGCCCGACCGTCGTCTCTTGGGGGTCGTTCGTCCCTCTGCCGAGGCCTTAGCCGCACTCCCTCCCGGAAGCATTCCCGGCGCCACGATTCCCTCCCAGGCCACCGGCAAAGTCGCCGTAGTGGCTACCGCTGGAACCGTGGCCTCCAACTCGTTCCAGATCGAGCTTTCCAAATTTGCTCCCCGCCTGGAACTGGTGCAGCAAGCCTGCCCCATGTGGGTGCCACTGGTAGAAAATGGCGAACTGGAAGGCCCAGGGGCTGAATTTTTCGTCCACAAATACCTCGACCCAATCTTTCAAGCAGCGAATCCTCCCACCCGCCTGCTTTTGGGTTGTACCCATTATCCGCTCTTGTTGCCGCGCATCCGCGAAGCGGTGCCCAAAGGCACCGAGATCCTCCCGCAAGGCGCCCTGGTGGCCGAACGGTTGGGAGATTGGCTCAGGCGTCATCCTGAATTTGAGGCGCGCCTGACACAGGGCGGCACGCGCACCTACCTGACGACTGACGACCCTCAGTGGTTCTGCGCCCAAGCCAAACACTTGGTGCATCGCGTCATCGAAGCCCACCAAGTCCGTCTGTCTCGCGTCGAAAACGTCGAATAGAGCCCGCAAGACGCTGATAGAAGACGTTTTGATCCGCTGCCAAAGGGCACTGTACTATCTTTTATCTACTCCACAAAACCCAACCACACGGGGAACTTCATGAGTGCCACCATCGCCAAGAAGACTGTTGATCATTCGGCTTGGGCCGCCAAGCGTCTCCATTCGTTCGTCGGCATTGTACCGCTGGGCGTGTATCTCGTCCTCCACCTGAGCCGCAACGTCACGACCCTGTTTGGGCCGGAGGCTTTCGATGCCGCCGTGGCCGCCACCTGGCAGAAGCCCATCAACTACCTCTGGACCGTTCTTCTGGTCTACATCCCACTGATCTACCACGCATGCTACGGCCTCTACTTGGTCTTTACCGGCGAGAAGAAGAGCTTTTCCCGCTACATGAACCTGGAAAGCTGGCGCTTCATTCTGCAGCGCGTCTCAGCCCTGGGCGTGCTCGGCTTCCTGTGCGCCCACATCTTCCTGACCCGCGTCCATTCCGTGATGAACTGGGTCGAAGGCGGCAAGATCACCTACGGACACTTCGCCGAACACATGTGGCACAACCCGCTGACAGCTCCCGTCTACCTGCTGGGCATCCTGGGCGTGGCCTACCACTTGGGCAACGGCTTTGCCACCTTCTGCATCTCCTGGGGCATCACCACCGGCCAGCGCGGCATCGCCATCGCTGAGAAGATCGGCCTGGCCTTCGGCATCTTGCTTCTGATCCTCGGTTACGCCACCGTCACCGGTTTCTTCCTCTACGACTTCACGCCGGCCAAGATCCTCGGCGGCCCGCTGCTGCTCCTGCAGCACTAAGCCTTTCGGCATTCGTCTCTCGAAGCCTCGTTCCAATGGGAATGGGGCTTTTTTCATGGCCATTGGATGGACACGACCACAGCTTGTACATGAAAAGCATGGACAACGGCCAGACCATGCTATTTCTAGGAGACTCCCTCTGCGAGGGCGACTGGAAGCGCGACCCGGAGGGCATCGGCACCGCCTGGCCGGGAGCGGCCAAGCATCTTTGCCGTAAGCTGGGAGGGCCAAAGCTTATCTGGATCAACCGCGCCCAGGGCGGAGCCCGCTCGACGGAGGTGCTTGAGCAGTGGGCCGCGTGGAAAGAGGCGCCTCCCGAGGCGCTGACAGTGCTGGTGGGCGCCAACGACCTGTGGCGGCGCTTTGTCCCGTGGCTCGACCACGCCCCAATTTCTCCCGAGGACTACGGACGGAATTTGGCAAAATTGCTCTATGCGGCGCGGGAGCGAGGAGTGACAGAGCTCTTCGTCTGCACCCCCACCACCCTTTCCGAAACGCCCGACCATCCTTGGAACAGTCTGCTGGAGGACTACCGCGGCTGGTGCCGCGAGATCGCCGACGCCTGCGGCGCGATCCTTGTCCCCACCGGAGAGGAATGGCTGGCGGCGGTGCGGGCCCACCCCGAGGTTCGCTGGAGTTACGACGGAGTCCACCCAAGGCCCATTGGCCATGCACGACTCGCGCGCACCTGGCTTCACCATGCCCTGGGCCTTGCCCCCCTACCCGTCACGGAACGTCCAGACCTAGGCTAGAAGGGCCTGGCGACGACCTGCACCAGGATGCGGAAACGGTCCTGCGCGGCGTTGGGAGTCTCGACGGCATCGTCGGAAAAAACGTTCAGGGCCGCGAAGGAAAAGGTCAGACGGCCTTGGAAGTAGTCCTGGTCGATCCAGAGGCTCGCGTCGGGGCCGCCAGGAACTGTCCAATCCGTCGAGCTCCGGTGGCGCAGGGTGGCGTCGGAGCGCCACAAGAGAAGCGGCCGCACCGAGAGCCCGGAGCGGTGATGGAAGCGCGCTCCCAAGGAGGTTCCCCACAGCGGAGCGACAAGATCTGTCCGCGACTGCGGGCCCCCTAAGACCGGATCGAGCTGGGCTGAAGCATCCACGGAAAGCCCCGGCACCAGCGCGCGTTCCGCGGCGGCCTTGGCTTTCCAGCCCCACAGCACACCGGGAAGGGCGACTTCGTCGCCGGCCCGCAGGATCCAGGGCGCATCGTCTCCCGCGCCCAGGGTATCATAACGGATAGCAGCAAAGGCACGCGGGTGGACCACCCACCACGGGGAAGTGGCAAGCGAGAGGCTCCAGGCATCGGAGCGCCGCGCCACGCCAAAGCGCACAGCATAGGCCTGCTCCAAGGCCTGACATTCCATGCGCGCGATTCCTGCCGAGGAAGAATCGAAGAAACCGGCCACACCTTCGGGGCGATCGCTCCACTCCCCCGAAAGCTCCAGCGACGTTTCCCAAGGACCCGCCGAGCGCCGCCAAGACAGGGTGTCGCGCAGCAGATAGAAGTTCCCGGCCTGATGGTATCCGCTCCAACTCCAGTCTCCAAGGCTTACCCGGAGCTGAGCCCACAGCTCCGCCGAAACGCCTGCGGGGGGGTGCCATGCCGCACTTCCATGACGCCTAAGGTCGGTGTAGGCGATTCCCGCCCGTCCTCCAAGCACGGAATCTCCCGCTCCCGCCGAGATCCGCCCCTGCGTTTCGAGCAAATCTCCGGTGGCGGTATCGGCGCGTTCGAACCACCCTTCGGCATGTTCCCACGAGAAGCGTCCCCACGTGAGCGCCGCACGCGCAGTGGTGGCTCGCCAACCTTCGAGCATCCCGGCGGCAGGCGTCGGAAGCCAGATCCAGCCGGTGCGCCAAGCTCCCGAAAGCGGCACGCCACCGCCGTCCAGGGCACCGCCGACAAAGGACTGGTCGGGCATGTTCTCGCCGAAAAAGGCGCGCCGCCTCGTCGGGGAAGTCACATTTTCGATGTTGGGATTGCCGCAAAGTGCGCGCCGCAGTCCCATGGTGCCGTCGCTGAAATGATCGGACTGGTCGAAGTAGAGGCTCGCCCGCGCTCCTGCGACCCGCGGCGTGGCGAGATTGAAGAGCATCTCGGGCGTGCGGTTCTGGGCATCAATGGCGTCGATCTCGCGGAAGAGCTCGTCGCCCACCTCGTTGCCAAAACTCCCGCGCAAAGTGCTGTCCAGCGGCGGCGGATCTAAAGCCACCACGCGGCGCCCCATCCAGAGCCATTCCCCGGGCAGCGCCGGAGCGGCGTCATCGCTCTTCGGCAGCGGGTCCCAAAGGTCGCGATGCAGCACCACCGGCATCGACTGCACGGCGACAAAAGAAGGGTCCGTCGCCTTGGCCAAAAGGGCGGGCGACTCGGCCCAGGGAAACTCAACCCCACAAAGTGCAAGCAGCGCGGCGAGAATCACCACGCCCTCCGCGCAAGCGAGAGACCAGCCCAGGCAAAGGCCGAGGCATGTGGCCGCGTGAAGACCTCGTCCCACTGTCCTTCCAGGCGAACAGTCCAGGGACCATGGCGCCACACCGGCACGGCAGTACGGAAGGTTAATCCAAATTCTGTCTCGCCACCGTCGATCTGACGCGGCACGGCCGGATCGGGATGAGTGCTCGCCACCCGGACGAGCACAAGCGAGACGCCCGGTTCCACAGGCACGTTGGCAGGATGCCAGTCGAAGCCGGCGCCGCCGTAAAGGAAGCTCTCTGAGACGTCGCCAGAAAGGTGCGCATACGCAAGGTCAGCCCGCAAGAACACCGTTCCCCAATGCGTCATGGTGAGCGAGGCGCCACCTCGCAACGTCGGATCGTAATGCCGTGAAAGGCTTCCCAGCGGCCAAAGTCCGCCAGCTCGCACAGCCACCTCACCCGAAGAAAAAGGGATGGTGTCGGCGGCAGCGCCAAAGAGCAACAAGAGAAACCACAGCACCGCATCCAAGGTAGCTCCGGCAATGGAGAGATGGGAATTCTATCCTTCCAGGGATATTCATAAGGAGTCGTTGTGAACGATCCATCCCAACTGATCCGAAACATACCGGATTGGCCGAAGCCCGGCATCCAGTTCAAGGACATCACCCCTCTCCTGGCCGATGCCGCAGGCCTCAAATGGGCCATCGACTCGCTCTGCGAACCCTGGCGGAAATCGCAAGTTGACCTGGTGCTGGGAATCGATGCCCGCGGCTTCCTGTTTTCCTCGGCGGTGGCCCTGGAACTCGGTGCCGGTTGCATCGTGGCTCGCAAGCCAGGAAAGCTTCCCGCCAAGACCATTCGCGAAAGCTTTTCGCTGGAGTACGGCGAAGACTCCCTGGAACTCCATGCCGACGCCGTGCGCCCTGGGCAGCGCGTGCTGCTGGTGGACGACCTCTTAGCCACGGGCGGCACCATGTCAGCCGCCAAGCGACTGGTGGAAAGGCTCGGCGGCACCGTCCTTGGTTGCTCCTTCCTAATTGAACTCACCTTTCTTTCTGGACGTTCCCGGCTGGAGACGTCCGTCCATTCCCTCATCCAATACGCAACGGAGGCTCCCTGATGGATTTTTCAGATGACCGTTTCATGAGCAAAAACATGTCCATGGCCAAGGCTTTCGAGGAGGACAAGCGCAACGGCAAGGCCAAGACCGTGGTGCGCTCCGAGTTCGGCGCCGACGCTAAGGAAGAGTCCGCCTCCTGCTACAGTTGCAAGATGCGCCACAAGTGTGACACTTTCCGTCGCTGGCGCACCGGAGGCACCACCGGGGTAGTTTCGGTCGCCGCCGACCAGCACTACTGGTGCGAGAAGTACATCCAGGATCCGGTGGGCAAGGTCAACAACGTCTCCACCAAGCAGGTGAACAGCATGCTGCGCAGCGCCCGCAAGGGACGGCTGTAACAAGCACCTCACCCCGCAGCAAAGCGGCATCCCCAAAAGCAACGGCACCGCAACTTCTCCGCTGCCGTACATGGGGCCCCATATTGCGAGCCTGCTCGCGTGGGGCACACTAGCGCCACTTCACCGCTAAGCATCAATCGGAGTGCCCAACAACGGCACAACGAGTCGCAATTGGGGGTGCATACCCCCGCGAGCGGGATTCCTAAGGGTGCGCGGCAGCACCCTTAGGCCGGGTGCAGGGTGGAGCGCCTGCAAATACCGTCAACAAACACAAAGCAGCGAAAACCGCCAGCGCCGCCCTTCGACCAAGCTCAGGGCGAACGGATGTTTTCCCCGTTCGTGGTGAGCACCGTCGAACCATGAACGGGAAGCAACGTGGCACCCCACGCGCCAGGGATGCCGGCCTTTGGCCCGGGACACCCGCCCAAAATTGCCGTAGGGATCGGGCATGCCCGATCCAATATCGGCGGGCGGGGGCCCGGCAGGCAGCCCGGTGCCCCTACGGTGCCCCTAAGGGGCAGGCGCCCAGCGTGAGACTTGCTAGACGGGCTTTTTCATGGGGCGTTTGCTGTCGATCTTGTAGTGCTCGTGGGGATTCTGCCATTTCAATTCGGCAAGCTTTTCATTCGACAGGGAAAAGGTCACGTCCTTGATGCGCAGCCATTTGTTGCAAGAAGTGCTGTAATTCCAAATCGTCGTGAGAGCTTCCATTCCGCATTCTTTCACTAAATATTTTCTATATCCGGACCCAAAATTCTATCAAGGCAACCTATAAACATCCCCACGGCTTGGCTTTGGCTGGCCCCTAACACGACCGCAAGAGCGGCAGGGAAGTTCGCGCCATTGGGAATCTGACGCCCTCTGCATACGTCATTGCAAGTAAGACGGACAGACAGCCGAAGGTTTTGTGATACTTAGAATCTAACCACGTTAGATTTTCTAACAGAGGTAAAATATGCGAAGGATGCTCAAGGCGCAGGCCATTTTCCTGTTGCTGTGCGGATTGTCGGCGTGCCAAAGCGGGGGCGAGCCGCCCCAGGCGCAGGTCCGCTCCTTCCCCACCATGGTCTTGACGCCGCAGCGGGTCGAACTGCGCTCGGAATTCCCTGCCACCCTAAAAGGCAAGGACGAGGTGGAGGTGAAGCCGCGGCTGGAGGGCACCATAGAGGCCGTTTACGTCAACGAGGGCGCCCACGTACGCAAGGGACAGCCGCTCTTCCGGATCAACTCGCCCGCCAGCGCCAAGGACCTGCAGCAGGCCAAGGCCCAGTACGCCACGGCAAGCCTCGACGTCGAGCGCATGCGCCCCCTGGCCGACAAGGGAATCGTGAGCAAGGTGTCCCTGGAAACCTACGTCAACACCCTGTCCTCCGCCGAGGCGGCCCTTCGGCAGGCGAAGACCTCGATGGGATGGGTCACCGTCACCAGCCCCGTGGACGGCCTGGTGGGGACCATCGACCTGCGGGTGGGAAGCCTTGTGAACACCGCAAGCACCCTGACCACGGTATCCAACACAGCGAGCGTGATCGCCCGTTTCTCCCTGAGCGAGAAGGACCTCTACCTCTTCCTGGCCAAGTGGAAAGGAGCTACCAAGGCCGAGAAGATCCGCAACATTCCCGAAGTCAACCTGAAGCTTTCCAACGGCAGCCAGTACGGCCGGACCGGGCGCGTGGCGACAATTTCTGGAAAACTCGATCAGAGCACGGGAAGCGTGGGCCTGCAGGCCGTCTTTCCCAATCCTGACGGGCTTCTCTTCAGTGGCTCCAGCGCAACCGTCGTGCTGCCGGACCACCGCGACAAGGCCATCGTGATCCCCCAAAAGGCGACCTTCACGCTGCAGGACAAGGTGGTGGTCTACGTGGTGGAGAACGACAAGGCCATCCAGAGGAACATCGCCGTGGAGTCCCTGGACGGCGCCAGCTACGTGGTGGACAGCGGACTGGTGGCGGGCGAACGCATCGTGACGGAGGGCATCGTCAACCTCTCCAACGGCCAGAAGATCAAGGCCAAGTGAGCACGCCATGCTGAAGATATTCATCCATCGCCCCGTCCTTGCCACCGTCATCTCGGTCATCCTGGTGATCCTGGGAATCATCGGCATCAAGAGCCTTCCCATCGAGCAGTACCCCGACATCGCCCCGCCCACGGTGCGGGTCTCGGCCAACTACAGCGGCGCCAACGCCGACGCCGTGCTCAAGAGCGTGGTGGTGCCCCTGGAGGAGCAGATCAACGGCGTGGACGGCATGACCTACATCACCTCCACCGCCAATAACGGCGGCTCGGCGGAGATCAGCGTCTACTTCAAGCAGGGCACCGACCCAGACATGGCCGCCGTGAACGTACAGAACCGCGTCTCGCAGGCCACATCCGCCCTCCCTTCGGAGGTGACCAAAAGCGGCGTCACGGTGCAGAAGCAGCAGACAGGAAATGTCCTGCTGGTGATGCTGAAGTCCTCCAACCCGGCCTACGACGACAAGTTCCTCTACAACTACGCCACCATCAACCTCGTCCCGCTGCTCAAGCGCGTCAAGGGCGTGGGAGGCGCCAGCTCGTTTTCCACCCTCGACTACTCAATGCGCGTGTGGCTGCGTCCCGACGCCATGCGGGCCTGCGGCATCGCCGCCTCGGACGTGGTCTCGGCCCTGGAGGACCAGAACATCGAGACGGCACCGGGAAGCATCGGCGAGCAAAGCGGACAGGCATTCCAGTACACCCTGCGCTACGCGGGACGGCTGAAGACCCCCGAGGAATTTGGCGAGGTGGTGCTGCGCGCAAGCGGCGAGAAGATTTTGCGCCTCAAGGACGTCGCCCGGATCGAGATGGGCGCCCAGGACTACAGCTTCCGCATTCGGGGCGGCGGCAAGCCCGCGGTGATGATCGGAATCAGCCAGACCGCGGGCTCCAACGCCCGGCAGATCATCAAGGACGTGAAGGCGGAAGTCGTGAAGGCGTCGAAGAGCTTCCCGCCGGGCGTCAGCTACGAATACCAGATGGACGCCAGCAACTTCCTGGACGCCTCCATTGACAAGGTGATCCACACCCTGATCGAGGCATTCCTGCTGGTGTTCCTGGTGGTGTTCGTGTTCCTGCAGAGCTTCCGCGCCACTCTGATCCCGGCCATCGCCGTCCCGGTGGCCATCATCGGCACATTCTTCTTCCTCGAGCTGATGGGCTTTTCCATCAACCTTTTGACACTTTTTGCCCTGGTGCTGGCCATCGGCATCGTGGTGGACGACGCCATCGTGGTCGTGGAGGCGATCCACGCCAAGCTCAAGGGCGGCGAGACGAGCCCGCGCGCGGCGGCAGTCGCAGCCATGGGCGAGATCGCCCCCGCCATCGTCTCGATCACGCTGGTGATGGCAGCGGTATTCGTGCCGGTGAGCTTCATCGGCGGGACCAGCGGCGTCTTCTTCAAGCAGTTCGGGCTCACCCTAGCGGTGGCCATCGTGCTCTCGGCGGTGAACGCCCTCACCTTGAGTCCGGCCCTGTGCGCTCTCTTCCTGCGGCCCGAGTCGGGCGCTCCCCGACGCGGACCGGCTGGAAAGTTCTTCACGTTCTTCGATGCGGCCTTTGACGCGCTCACGGTTCGCTACCGTCGCCTCGTCGCCTGGATTGCACGTCCGTGGCGCCGCTGGATCGCCTTGGTCACGGTCGCGGCCTTTGCAGTCCTGCTGGCCCTGCTCGCCAAGGCCCTGCCTACCGGCTTCGTTCCGCAAGAAGATAGCGGCACCGTGATCGGTAGCCTAAACATGACCCCGGGAACCGCCCTGGACGCCACCGACAGCATGACCAAGAAGGTCGCCGCCATCGCCCGAACGATCCCGCACGTAGAAAGCGTGACGAGCATGTCGGGCTACAGCTTCTCGGGCGGTTCCAATAGCGCCGGTGGTTCGGTGATCATCAAGATGGCCCCTTGGAAGGAGCGCGACATCACCACCGATCAGGTCGCCGAGCTGCTGCAGATGCGAACCGACTCAATTCCGGGAGCCTCCTTCATGTTCTTCGGGGTTCCCACTCTGATGGGCTTCGGCAACGGCAACGGCGTCTCGCTCGAGATGCAGGACCGCACCGGCGGCGAGATCGGGAAGTTCTACGAGGTCGCTCAGGAATACCTGACGCGGCTGCGGCAACGGCCCGAGGTGCGGATGGCCATGACCTCCTTCAGCCCCAACTATCCGCAGAAGCTGGTGGTCCCCAACATCGCCCGCATCAAAGAGGCCGGCCTCACCGTGAACGAGGTGATGGGCGCCCTCCAGACGTACGTGGGCAGCAACTACGTCTCCAACTTCAACTCCTACGGCAAGCAGTATCGCGTGATCGTCCAGGCCGCCCCCGAGTACCGGGCCCGGTTGGATGACCTGAGCAACATCACGATCAAGGCCACAAACGGCGAGATGGCCCCCATCACGGAGTTCCTCGACATCAGCGACGTTACCGGTCCCCAGTCCCTCGCGCGCTTCAACCTCTACTCGTCGATGAGCCTCACCGTAATTCCCAACTCCGCCAAGGGCTACACCTCGGCCGACGCCATCCGCGCCGTGCAAGCGACGCCGATGCCGCAAGGTTACGGCTACGAGTTCTCGGGCATGAGCCGCGAGGAAGTGAACAGCAGCAACCAGACAGCGCTGATCTTCCTTTTGTGCGGAGTCTTCGTCTACCTGCTGTTGGCAGCGCTCTACGAGAGCTACATCCTGCCGCTAGCGGTGATGCTGTCTCTGCCCATCGGCCTTTCGGGCGTGTTTCTCTTCATCTTCGCGGCCATGCGGGCGGGAAGCGGGATCGTCGACAACATCTACGTGCAGATCTCACTGGTGATGCTGATCGGACTGCTCGCCAAGAACGCCATCCTGATCGTGGAATACGCCCTGCAGCGCCGCCGCGACGGCATGGAGCTCGTGCAGGCCGCCGTAGAGGGGGCCACAGCTCGCCTGCGCCCCATTCTGATGACCTCCTTCGCCTTCATCTTCGGGCTCTTGCCGCTGGCACTTGCCACCGGGGCAGGGGCCGTGGGGAACCGCTCCATCGGCATCAGCGCCATCGGCGGCATGCTGGTGGGCACCATCTTTGGCGTGGTGGTGATCCCAGTGCTCTTCGTACTCTTTCAGGGCTTGCAGGAACGTCTCAAGGGAAGTCCCAAACCACCCGCGGAGGAGATCCGATGAAGGCCCTTCAGATCGTTCCCGGCGTCCTTGTCCTAGCAGGCGTGCTATGCTCCTGCAGCTCCTACCAAAATCTGTCCGCACCTCCGAAGGTCGACGCCTCAGGACTGGTGCGCGAAGGAAAGGCCGATACGGTCGACACCACATCGGTCGCCGACCTCCCGTGGAAAAGCTGGTTTGCCGACCCCAAGCTGCAGGCGCTCGTCGCCCAGGCGCTAGATAGCGGCACCAACGTGAAGATCGCGCTCTCGCGAGTCGAGGCGTCCGAAGCCTCCCTGGGATCGGCGCGCGCGGCCCAATTTCCCAGCGTCACGGCCGAGGCTGGCGCAGCCCACACCCGCACCGGAAGCACCCTGGGCACCGTCTCCCAGTCGGGCACGTTGGGCTTTTCCGCCTCCTGGGAACTCGACCTGTGGGGACGGCTTTCCAGCGCCTCCAAAGCCAAGTATGCCGCCCTGCTTGAAAGCCGCGAGTACGTGAACCTGGTGCGCACCCAGGTGGTGGCCTCGGTGGCTGGGGGATATTACCAGCTCTTAGCCCTGGACAAGGAGATCCAAGTCACCCAGGAGACCATCGAGCTGCTTGAGAAAAATGCCCAGACCATGGCCTCCCTGAAGCAGGCGGGCAGCGTAACCGAGGCAGCCGTGGAGCAGACCAACGCCACCCTCTACGCCACCCAGCTCTCGCTCTTTTCCCTGCGGCAACAGGTGCGAGAACAGGAAAACGCCCTGTGCATCCTGCTGGGGCGCAAGCCCGGGCCCGTCGAACGCGCAAGCCTCGACCAGGAGGAGATGCCAGCAGGCTTCCATACCGGAGTACCGGTGCGCGCCCTGGCGCGCCGCCCCGACGTACGCCAGGCGGAACTTGCGGTGGAAGTCGCCTACGCCACCACCGACGTAGCTCGCGCCAGCCTCTATCCCACCTTTGCCATCACCTCAAGCAGCACCTTTCTGGGACTGGCGGGAGGACTGGACGGCTTCTTCAGCCCCGAGAACCTGATGGCAAGCCTTGCGGCCAGCATCACCCAGCCGGTCTTCAACCGCGCAGCTTTGAAGGCCAATGTCAAAAGCGCCGAAGCGGCCCAGAAGGAAGCCGTGCTCAACTTTAGCCAGACGATACTTGCCGCCGGCCAGGAAGTATCGAACATCGCCTTCCAATATGGACAGTCGCAGGAAAAGCAGGAGCTGCGGCAAAAGCAGATCGCATCCCTTCAAAAGGCCTCGGAGGCCACGGAACTGCTGCTTGCGGCTGGCGAGGTCAACTACCTCGAGGTTCTCACGGCGCGACAGAATCTGCTTACGGCGAAGCTTGATCAGATCTCCGATCAGCTCGAGAGGCTATCATGCGGAGTGAAGCTCTACCAAGCACTGGGCGGCGGAGTGCGCTAAGACCATCTACCTCGCAAAGCCTTCAGATGCTTGCGAGAAAGCGACCGATGGCCCGATCGAAAAGTTGATTGGCAGCGATTCCGAAAAGCTGCGGGGGCACATCGTTGCGCATCAAGTTGAGGATGTATCCCTGCAGCAGGCAGATCCAGTTGAACATGAGCTCCTGGGTACGCATCTCGTCCCCGACGAGCTTACGGAAAAGCGCCTCGATCCGACCACCGATGGCATTGATATTCTCGTCGGGAAATGGTTTGCAGATCTCGAACATCAACTGGTAGAGGTGCCGGTTGAGAAAGGCGAAGTTCCAGTGCGCCTGCGAAATCATGCGCAGCACCTCTTTGGGCTCCTCGGCAAACGCCTGAGAATAACTTCCTTGCAGCTTCCGATGCCCCTCCACGACCACTCCGCGCATGAGGCCGGCCTTGCTGCTGAAGTACTCGTAGACGACGGGAGGCGCATACTCGACAGCCTCGGCGACGCGGCGCACGGTGACGGCACTCCACCCTTCTTGGGACACGATTTCAAGGGTGACTGCCATGATGCGGTCGCGAACATCCTGTCGCTGCCGCTGTCTTCGTTCGAGTCGTCCCATCCCGTTAAAAATGCACTCTCGCTTCCTTCGCACCGCCGCCTGCTTTGGCCGTTGCCCCTTCGAATTACGGGCAGCCGCAGGAATGGCCCAAGCGCAGTTCGTGGCGCAGCACCACCTGGCGAACTGGACGATGCGGCTCGGCGATGCGCCCCAAGAGCAGCTCCACGGCGGCCTTGCCGATCTCACGGGTGGGCTGGGCGATCAAGGTCACGGAAGGCTTGACCAATGAGGTCCAGGCGGATTCGTCAAAACTTGCGAAAGCCACCTCCTCGGGGCAGCGACGGCCACTCTCCATGAGGGCACGGTAGGCACCGACGGCCAGCCGACCATTGCTCACCAGGATGGCTTCAGGAGGAGCGTCCCGGTCGAGCAGTTCGCGAGTGGCACGGTAGCCCTCTTCCTCGAAGGGCGAGAGCATCAGCTCCAGTCCGGTATCCAAGGGAATGCCGTGGTGTTCCAGAGCCGCCTGAAAGCCATGCCGACGCTCGGCGCCGGTGGAGCTCTTGGCGCCGAAGAGCCCGGCGATGCGGCGGTGCCCGTGACCAATCAAGTGTTCGGTGAGCTCGCGTGCGGCCGCGACGTTGTCGATGAGTACCAGGTCAGTGTCGTCCCGCGCTACGGTGCGATCGATCACCACCACTGGCATGGTGAGCTCGGTGAGCTTGCCGCTGTTGAGGCTCTTCTGGGCTTTGTTGGTGGGAGCGAAGATGATGCCGGCGACGTTCTCGTCGGCCAGATGGCAGAGGTAGATCTCCTCCTTCTCGGGATTCTCGTCGGTGTTGCAGAAGAAGACGGCGTAGCCATGCTCGATGGCGGCGTCCTCCACGGCGCGGCCGATCCCGGCGAAGAAGGGATTCTGAATGTCGGCCACCACCAGGCCAATGGTGGAGGACTGGTTGGAGCGAAGGTTGCGGGCCACCCGGTTGGGACGATAGCCCAGCTCGCGCACCGCCTCCTGGATGCGGTCCGCCACATCCTGGCTGACCGGATTGGTGCCGGAAAGGGCCCGTGAAACGGTGGCGATGGAGACGCCACAGCGTTCGGCGACATCGCGCATGCTGGTCATAAGTGGCCCTCCCTTTCCTGATGCCTGAAGTCTTCCAGTGATACCCCCCGGAAGATCTGAAAACGTTTGCAAAACTTCCTACGTTTTTCCGCCTGCAATGCCTCAAATATACTCCCGCTCCCACAGCCCGGGCAGAAAAGTGTTGGAAGCCGCAAATCGCCTCGCAAGGCACATGAAATCGTTTACATTTTCTTTTCTTTGAACCCGAAGGGAACTCCTCATGCTGGACTTCAAACTCACCGACATCCGCCTTGCCGCAGAGGCCCAAAGCAGCGAAGAGGCGATCGCGCAAGCCGGCGCACTGCTGGTGAAGAACGGCTATATCGATCCGCAATACGCCAGCAGCATGCAGGACCGCGAGCGGCTGTCCAGCACCTATCTCGGCAGCGGCATTGCCATCCCCCACGGCCTGCCCGGGGACCGACGTCTGATCCACTCCACCGGCATCGTGGTCATGCAGTTCCCAAACGGCGTCCTGTGGGACAAGGACGACACCAGTCGCCTGGTGGTCGGCATCGCCGCCCGCGGCAACGAGCACCTGGACATCCTAGCACGCCTCACCGAGATCTTGCAAAAGAGCGCCCTGGTGAAACGCTTCACCACCACCCGTGATCCCCAAGAGATCGTCGAGATCCTCACTGGAAACCTGGCGTAAGCCCACTTTCCCCCAAAGACCAGACAAAAGCGGAAAGGCTATCGCAACTCTCAACGCGCCAGCAACGCCGCGAGACTTCGCGCCTTGCATAGTAATCGTTTACGTAAAAATGCCTAAAGCGCCACTTTAAAAGCTCGTTTCAAAGCATGCACGCAACGGCTGCAAAAAAGTTTCACGAGACATGAAATTTTCCATGCGCGAAGAGATGTAATCGTTTACATTATTTCTCCAAACAGGTCTCGTAGGGGGTGCTTCCATGTTGGACTTCAAAATCAACAGCGTCCGTCTCGCCGCACACGCGCAAAGCAAGCAACAGGCCATTGAGCAGGTTGCTCAGCTGCTCGCCGAAAACGGCTACATCGACCCGTTGTACACCGGCAGCATGCTGGCCCGCGAAGAGCAGGCCAACACCTACCTCGGGTGCGGCATCGCCATCCCCCACGGCCTGCCGAGCGACCGCGACATGATCCACTCCACCGGCCTTGCCGTGGTGCAGTTCCCCGACGGCGTTCCCTGGGAGCAAGGCAAACGCACCAGCCTCGTGGTCGGCATCGCCGCCCGAGGCGACGAGCATCTCGACATCCTGGCGCGCCTCACCGGCCTCTTGCAGCAGGGGCCGCTGGTCCAACAGCTCGCATCGACCAGCGACGCCCAGGAGATCGTGCGGGCTCTGGCCGGCACCACCGCCGAGGCTCCATCAAGCAATGGCGAAGTGGAGCTCGAAGGCGCCCGCCGCACCACCGCCCACGTGGGCCCTGATCACGGCCTGCACGCCCGCCCCTCCACGGCGCTGGCCGCCTGCGCCCGCAAGTTTGCCGCCGAGATCCAACTGAAGTGCTGCGGACGCCTAGCCAGCGCCAAGAGCATGGCTGCCATCCTGCGGCTGGGAGCCGCCCACGGCGCCGAACTCGAGATCTTGGCCAAAGGCCCGGACGCCGAGACGGCCCTTGCCGAACTGAAGGCTCTGGCGGAACGCCCCGAGGTCGAGGAATCCCGCAAGGTCGCCGTCCAGCACGACTGGAAGCCCGAGGAGCACAGCGCCGTCATCAGCGGCGTCGCCACCTCACCCGGACTTGCCATCGCCCGGGTACACCACCTCGACCTGCGCCGCGCCGAACCGGTCGCGGCCGGCATGCAAGGCACTCCGGAAGAAGAAAGCGCCCGCTTCGCCGCCGCCCTCACGACCTCGCTCGAGCAGTTGCAGAGCCTCCACGAGCAGGTGAGCGCCCGCACCAACGCCGCCACCGCCCAGATCTTCCTAGCTCAGCTCGAGATCCTGGAAGACACCGCCCTGCGCGAAGAGGTGGAACGCCACATCGCCGCTGGTGCCGGCGCCGCCGCGGCCTGGGAGACGGCCATCCACGAATTGTCAAATTCCCTGGAAAGCTCCGAGAACGCCATCACCGCCGCCCGCGTGGCCGACGTGCGCGACATCGACAGCCGACTCCTGGGAAATCTGCTCGGAGCCAGCGACGCCGCGGCCCTTGGCACCGAGGGCGAGCCGGTGCTCCTGGTGACGCGCGAACTGAGCCCTTCGCAGACGGCCGCGCTCGACCCCGAGCGGGTGGCCGGCTTCTGCACAGTCGAAGGCGGCGCGACTTCGCACGTGGCCGTGCTGGCGCGCTCGCTGGGCATTCCCGCCGTCACCGGAGCCGACGAAGAAATCCTCAAACTTGAGGAAGGGCAGTTGGTGATCCTCAATGCCGACGCCGGGATGCTCTACCCGACGCCAAACAAGTCTGAGGTGAAGGCGGCCAAGGAGGCCCGCGAGCGCTTGCACAACAACCTGCAGCAGGCCTGGCAGGAGCGCTTCGAGCCGGCCATCACCCTCGACGGCCATCGCATGGAGATCGTGGCCAACATCACCCGCACCGAGGACGCCGAAAAAGCCGTCGAGGCCGGCGGCGAAGGCGTCGGACTGCTGCGCTCGGAATTTCTCTTCCTGGGCCGCGAAGAACCTCCCAGCGAAGAGGAACAGTACGAAGCCTATCGCGCCATGCTGAAGGCCTTAGGAGGGCTCCCCATGGTGCTGCGCACCCTGGACATTGGCGGCGACAAGAATGTTCCCTACATCCAGGTGCCGCACGAAGACAACCCCTTCCTGGGCGTGCGCGGCCTGCGCCTGTGCCTGCGCCAGCCCGAACTGTTCCGGCCCCAACTGCGCGCCGCCTACCGCGCCTCTACCGAAGGGCCGCTGCGCCTCATGTTCCCCATGGTCACAAGCGTCGGGGAACTGCGCGAGGCCCGCAAGATCGCCGAGGAGATCCGCCAGGAGCTCGACGTGCCGGCAGTGCCCATCGGCGTCATGATCGAGGTGCCGGCCGCCGCATTGCTTGCCGATGCGCTCGCGCGCGAAGCCGAGTTCTTCTCGATTGGCACCAACGACCTGACCCAATACGTGCTGGCCATGGACCGCGGCAATCCGCAACTGGCGCGCGAGGCCCAGGGGACGCATCCGGCGGTGCTGCGCATGATTGCCAATACCGTCGAAGCGGCCCATCGCCATGGCCGTTGGGTGGGCGTGTGCGGAGGCCTGGCCGGCGAGCCCGCCGGAGCGGCGCTCCTGACGGGACTCGGAGTCGACGAACTGAGCATGGCCATTCCCGACATTGCCCGCGTCAAGAGTTCCCTGCGCGGCCTGCGCCAGGACGAGCTGCAAGCCTTGGCCCAAGGCGCCCTCGCGTGCGAGGACGTGGAGGCCGTCAAGGCGCTGCTGGCCGCACTGGACAACCACGCCTAAGCGCTGAACGAAAGAGGAGCGAAACGATGGATCCGCAAACCAAAGTCGTCACCGTCACGCTGAATCCGGCCATCGACCAGACGGTGCAGATCGAGGGCTTCCAATGCGGCGAAGTGAACCGCGTCGCCCGCGTCACCCAGAACCCCGGCGGCAAAGGCGTCAACGTGGCCTCGGCGCTTTCCGACCTCAGCCTCTCGGTGCTGGCCACCGGCTTTCTCGGCAAGGAAAACATCCTCCTCTTCGAGGACCTCTTCTCCCGCAAGAAGATCGGCGACTGCTTCGTGCGGCTGCGGGGAGCCACCCGCCTGGGGCTCAAGATCGTCGACGACCCCACCCGCCAGGTCACCGAGATCAACTATCCCGGCCTGACGCCAGAGCCGGCGCACATCGAACGGCTGTTTGCGACGCTGCGGGAAGCGGCCAAGCTCGGCACCTGGTTCGTGCTCTCGGGGAGCCTGCCTCCCGGAGTCCCGCCAGAAATCTACGGGCGCATGGTGCGCGAGATCCGCGAGCTCGGCGCCCGCGTGATCGTGGACACCAGTGGCGAGCCGCTGCGCCACGCCCTGGAGCAGGGGCCCGACATCGTGAAGCCCAACCAGAGCGAGCTGGAGCAGATGACCGGCCGAGCGCTGCGGAACATCGAAGATGTGGCCGAGGCTGCCACCTCTCTAGTGGCCAAAGGCGTCGGCCTGGTGGTG
>Ga0302217_10000033_pt1 | contig 41891 bp, 35 predicted proteins | sample II_Fen_N3_3_FD_198779 | JGI IMG/M metagenome (GOLD analysis project Ga0302217, IMG submission 198779) | Peat permafrost microbial communities from Stordalen Mire near Abisko, Sweden - II_Fen_N3_3 | ecosystem: Environmental > Terrestrial > Soil > Wetlands > Permafrost | place: Sweden: Abisko... | reverse complement strand
GAAGGCAAATACGAACAGCTGCTTCCAGACCTTGCGCGGCACCGTGACGCGGTGCAGGCGTTGCAGAGTCGCGTCTTGATCGGGACGGGTGATCGGCACCGGGCTGTTGAACAGGTAATCCAGCTCGACGGGCGTCGGCATGGCGGGTGCGCAGGCGTGGCGCGACACCACCAAACCACCGCAGGCATTGGCCAACTGGCTGCATCGGGCGTCGTCGGCATCGTTCAGCCAGCCGCTAAGAAAGCCCGACATGAACGCGTCGCCGGCACCCAGCACGTTAAGCACTTCGACGCGCACGCCGGGGTAGATCGCGCCGTCCTCCAAGCGTGCAGGGATCGCGCCGTGGATCACCGTGCAACCCTGCGGGCCGAGCTTGACCACCAAGGTCGCCGGGGTCAGCTCGCGCACCGTGCGCAGGGCGCTGAGCAAATCCTCACTGCCGCCAGCGATCAAGAATTCTTCTTCAGTGCCGACGATCAGGTCGAAGCGCGGCAGGATGCTCTGCACGTGCTGGCTGACACTGCGGTCGGCGACAAACCGGGTTTCCCCATCGGCCTTGCCTGCCAGGCCCCACAGCACCGGGCGGTAGTCGATGTCCAGCACGCGCTGGACGTTGTGTTTGGCCGCGTAATCCAGCGCCTGGAGGCTGGCCTTGTACACGCCGTCGGTGGAGAAATGCGTGCCGGTAATCAGCAGGGCCTTGCTGGAGGCGATAAAGGCTTCGCTGATGTCCTCGGCGCGCAGGGCCATGTCGGCGCAGTTTTCGCGGTAGAACACCAAGGGGAAGGTTTCGCGGTCCTTGAGGCCGAGCAACACCAGGGCGGTGAGGCGTTCCGGGTCGACCTTGATGCCGCTGACATCGCAGCCTTCACGGGCCAGGGATTCCGTCAGGAACCGGCCCATATGGTCGTCCCCTACCCGGCTCAACATCGCCGACTTGAGGCCCAAGCGTGCGGTGCCAAAAGCGATGTTGGCGGAAGAACCGCCGAGGTACTTGGCAAAGCTGGAGACGTCCTCAAGCCGCGCACCGACTTGCTGTGCATAGAGGTCGACGCCCAGGCGCCCGAGGCAAATCAGATCCAATTGACGCCCACTGGCAAAACGAGTCTGGCCCATGCTGGCTCCTGTTATTTTTATCAGCCTGCGTTGTGCCACCGTGGCGACGGCAAACGCTCTTGGTGGAGCAGACTAGAACGTTCAGCGACCTCAATCAATATTTATTCCATAATTATTTTTAGTGGAATTTTTATTCCAATACGTCAGCATAGAGGCACGCCAGCGACACTGCATCGATTCAGCAGGCCACTCGCTGCCGCATGCCGGGGTATTTTTTTGCGCCTACCCTGTAGACTTGCGCCCACCATCAGCGCACCAGATGAACCCGCCAGAAGGATTGCCCATGTCCCGCACCGATCAGCCGGCCACGCCCGAGACCGCTTCCCAAGACACTCTCGCCAGCCCTGCGATCAATGCCGAACGCCTGCTGCAGCTGATCACCGACGAATACGAAAGCCTGCCACGCCAGCTCAAACGCATCGCCAGCTACATGAGCCAGCAGAGCGATCGGATCATGGTCGACCGCATCAGCGACATCGCCCGCGAATGCGAAGTGCATCCGTCGGCCATCGTGCGGTTTTCCCAGCGTTTCGGGTTCAGCGGGTTCAGCGAGATGCAGGCGCTGTTTCGCGAGGCGTACACCCACAAGACCACGCCCGTGCAGAACTATCAGCAGCGCATCCGCAGCATGATCGCCAACAAGTCGCAGAAGGCCAGCGGCGGCGACCTGGCGCGCGAGTGTGTCAACGCCACCCTCTCGGGCATTGAGCGCCTGGGCCTGGAACTGGATGACACGGCGTTCGAAAAAGCCGTGGACCTGGTGGTCAACGCCGACAACATCTACGTGGTCGGCGTGCGCCGTTCGTTTGCGGTGGCCGACTACCTGGTCTACAACCTGCAGCACACCAACAAGCGCATCCACCTGATCTCAGGCCTGGGCGGCAGCTACCGCGAACAGATGCGCAGCGTGCGCGCCAATGACCTGGTGATCGCCATCAGCTTCACGCCCTACGGCAAAGAGACCCAGCACTGCCTGCGTATCGCCCAGCACCACCAGGCCAAGACCCTGATCATTACCGACAGCAACCTGTCGCCCCTGGCCAAGCGGGCGAACGCTGTGTTGCTGGTGAATGAAGGCTCGTCGTTTGCCTTCCGTTCCCTGAGCGCCACGTTGTGCCTGTGCCAGGCGTTGTTCATTGCGGTGGCGTATCGGTTGGAATTGAAGGTGGATGAGATTCATGAGCAGGTGGGCTTCGACGACTGACTATCTGACACAGCAGGCCAAATGTGGGAGGGGCTTGCCCCCGATGGCGTTGGAACAGTCGATGGTGCTGTCGACTGACACTCCGCTACCGGGGGGCGAGCCCCCTCCCACAAATAACCGGGATCAATGCATGAAGATCGCGATCAGGATGATCACCGGGATCGGCACGCCAAGGAACCACAGAAGTAATGAGCGCATGTTGTTCTCCTTGAATTAACGAACGTAGGTTTCGGTTTCGACGTACACCACGGCATCGCGGCGACGGCCACCAAAGGTCGCAGCGAAGCTGGCAAAGAAGGCGCCGATCAACAGTGCGACAAAGGTCCACAGTGAGGTATAGGCAGCGACTTTGGCGGCCGTATCAGCGGCTTGCTTGGCTTTGAGCTTGGCGTCTTCGACGGCTTTACGCGCATCACCGTAGACTTTGTCGATACGCGCTTCGGCATCGGCCTGGCTAAGGTTGGTGCGCTGGCTGATCAACTGGGCCAGGTAGGCACGGTCTTCAGCGGCGAGTTGGCCGTCATTACTCAGGGTGCGGGTGAAGATGCGTGCAACCACGCCATGGGCAGCGTCATCACTGACGGCGACCGGGCGATCATCACGAAACAGGCTGTCGACGTAGTAGTCGAAGTCGCCGCCGTTAACGCCTTTGGCTGCACTGCCCGCGGCTTGAGTGATACCGCTGGCCGCGCCCGCTGCCACGCTGGTACCGGCTTTCACACCACCGCTCACGACACTGCTGACCGAACCGGCCACCAGCACTGCGGTGATCAGCGTGGCGACCGCCCAGGCCAGGAAACCATGGGCGGTGTCGCGAAAGTACACCTCATCGCCGTGCATATTGGCCCACTTAACCCGCAACCGGCCGGCGATATAACCGCCCAGCCCGGACGCGACGATCTGGGTAAAGGCCAGCCAAATAATGGTGGAAATGCCAAGCCCCTTGGCGCTGATACCGCTGTCGGCCCACGGCGAGACCGCCGAAAAACCCAGGCCGAAGCCCAGCAATACCAGAATCAGCGACAACGCAGCCGCCGCAGCGGCCCCGGCAAAGATAGCCCCCCAGGAAACCCCGGAGAGCGTGCTCGACTCTTGCAGCGTGGATGAGGATGTAATCATTGTTGTGCTCCCGGCAGGAAAAATAGTGTTACAACTCCCAAAAGGGACAGTGCAGGCAGCATGCCAGTCGCGTAAAAAATTAAAGTCTTTATATTTCAACAAGTTAAGTAAATTGAACTTGCCTAAACCATGCAACTTGCAAGAAATGACTGTTGCAGGCGGGCGTAATGCATTCCCCTGTGGGAAGGGGCACGCCCCCTGCCACACCGGCCGGTGCCTGCCATGAAACTTGTGTCAGTTTTGCCAACATGAAGTTTTATTTAGGAAGGGTTCAGCCATTTCTTGGCAAAATACCCCCACTTCTAGTGTGAATCGCTCACCAGGTAATCCTATGACCCGTATTTTGACCATCGAGGATGACGCCGTAACGGCCCGCGAGATCGTCGCCGAGCTGAGTAGCCATGGACTGGATGTAGATTGGGTGGACAACGGTCGCGAAGGCCTGGTCCGCGCCGTGAGTGGTGATTACGATCTGATCACCCTCGACCGTATGCTGCCGGAACTCGACGGCCTGGCCATCGTCACCACCCTGCGCACCATCGGCGTGTCGACGCCGATCCTGATGATCAGCGCGCTCTCCGATGTCGACGAGCGGGTACGCGGCCTGCGCGCCGGTGGGGATGACTACCTGACCAAGCCGTTCGCCTCGGATGAAATGGCCGCCCGCGTCGAAGTGCTGCTGCGGCGCAAAAGCACGGTCAAGGAATTCGAAACCGCCCTGCGCGTGGCCGACCTTGAGCTGAACCTGATCAGCCGTGAAGCCAGCCGCGCCGACCAACCGCTGAGCCTGCTGCCCACCGAATACAAACTGCTGGAATTCCTGATGCGCAACACCGGGCAGATCCTGTCGCGGATGATGATCTTCGAGGAAGTCTGGGGTTATCACTTCGACCCCGGCACCAACCTGATCGATGTCCACATCGGGCGCCTGCGCAAGAAGATCGATCCACCGGGCCTCACGCCGCTGATCCGCACGGTACGAGGTTCCGGTTATGTCATTGCTGAACCCCTCTAAGGGCTGGCGCTCCTCCAGCAGCCGCCTGCTGGCGCTGTACAGTTCGCTGTTCGTGGCCTGGAGCTGCATCCTCATGGGGGTGCTGTATTACGAGGTGTCAGATTATCTAAGCGACCTGTCGCGCCATTCGCTGATGCAGCGCCAGCACCTGTTCCAGCGGTTCGACGGCGAAGAACTGGTGGAAGCCCTGACCACCAGCATGACCTTCGACATGAAGGGCGTAGACGCCTATGGCCTGTTCGATGAGCAATTTCGCCCATTGAGCGGGCCAATCCATGCGATACCGCCCGACTTGCGCCTGGACGGAAAAATCCACACCCTGGCCAATTGCGTCGACTCCGACGACCCGAAACTGCCCAAAGACAGCTGCGACGCCGTCGCCACCCACACCGCGGACGGCCGCTGGCTGGTGCTGGTGCGCGCCAACGGTTCGCTATTCAGGGTGACTCGGATCATCTGGCACGCGCTGCTGTGGGCGGTGTCCCTGACCATCATCCCCGGCGCCGCCGGCTGGCATTTACTGCGCCGCCGCCCGTTGCGAAGGATTCGCGGGATCCAGGCCAGCGCCGAGGCCATCGTCGCCGGCGACCTCACCCATCGCCTGCCGCTGTCGAACCGGCGTGACGAACTGGACATGCTCGCCGCCATCGTCAACGCCATGCTCGATCGCATCGAGAAGCTGATGAACGAGGTCAAAGGCGTGTGCGACAACATCGCCCACGACCTGCGCACCCCGCTCACCCGCCTGCGCGCGCAGCTCTACCGCATCCGACAAGAGGCCGAGCAGGACTCGGGCTACGCGGTAAAACTGGACGACGCCATCGCCGAGACCGACACCCTGATGGCGCGCTTTCGCGGGCTGTTGCGGATCTCGGAACTGGAAGACCACCAGCGCCGCTCGGGTTTCCTGGTGCTCGACCCGCTACCGCTGCTGCGCGAACTGCACGACTTTTATCTGCCCCTGGCCGAGGAAGGCGAACTGCAACTGGTGCTCGACACCCCGCCGTCCCTACCCTGGGTCACCGGAGACCGGGCCTTGCTGTTCGAGGCCCTGGCCAACCTGCTGAGCAACTCGATCAAGTTCACCCCACCGGGCGGCGAAGTGATTTTGCGCGGGGTCAACGATGCGGGCAGCACGCGTATCGAAGTCCACGACTCCGGCCCCGGCATCCCCGCCGCGGAACGCAAGGCGGTGTTCCAGCGTTTTTATCGCGTGGATGAAAGCGACCAGCAAGGCGGGTTCGGGCTGGGTTTGTCGATTGTGGCGGCGATCATCAACTTGCACGGCTTCAAGCTGGACGTCGGCACCAGCCAGCGCGGCGGTGCGCGGTTGGTGCTGGAGTGTCGCCAGCAGCTCATGCCCGAAGCCTGAGACCTGCACAGGCCAAATGTGGGAGGGAGCTTGCTCCCGATAGCAGTGTTTCAGTCATTCATCAGGTGACTGACACTCCGCTATCGGGAGCAAGCCCCCTCCCACATTAGCCCTGCATTGCCTGACAGATCTGCTCAGAAATTCGCGCGTAGCGCCTCAACCCCGCCTTTGTAAACCCCGGCAAACAGCTCTTCCACCGCCGCCTCCGTAGTACCCGCCGCCGGGGTAAACACACCGGACCACGTCACCTTCGCCGACGACTCCGTCAGCGCCTCAACCTGCAACGTTGCCAGGTAGGCGCTCACCGGAAACGGCGATTCTTCAATGGTGTAGCTGTAAGTACGCCCGACGTTATCGAAGGTCTGCAAACGCTCCACCACCACACCACCGTCGGCGGTTTCCAGGTGACGCACACGCCCGCCTTCGCCGGGCTCGCTCTTGACGATCAGCGGCAGCCAGTCCGGCAGACTGTTGAAGCCACCGACCAATTTCCAGACCTGATCGGCCGATACCGGGATTTCAATTGCTGCAGATGCTGTTGGCACGGTAACTCTCCAGAAGTCATGGGAAAACGTCGTCCAGCCTGCCACGCCACGAGCTTCAATGCATCAACTCCCGCAACCGATACCACGCCATCCCCAACGCCAGCAGCGGCGAGCGCAACGCCTTGCCACCGGGAAAGGTCATGTGCGGCACCTGGCTGAAAATATCCAGGCCCTGGCTGTGGCTCGCGTGTATGCCTTCGGCCAACAGCCGCGCGCACCAGTGGGTCACGTTAAGCCCATGCCCGGAATAGCCCTGGGCGTAGAACACATTCGGGTACTGCTGCAGCCGCCCGACCTGCGGGAAGCGATTGGCGGTGATGCCGATCTTGCCGCCCCACTGGAACTCGATGGTGGTGTCGGCCAGTTGCGGGAACACCTTGAGCATCTTGGGCTGCATATAGGCAGCGATGTCTTTAGGATCGCGCCCCGAGTAATGGCAGGCGCCACCGAACAACAGGCGGCGGTCTGCGGACAGCCGGTAGTAATCCAGGCCGACTTTCTGGTCACAGAGGGCCAGGTTTTGCGGGATCAGTTGGTGGGCGACGTCCTGCGACAACGGTTCAGTGGCGATGATGTAACTGCCCGCCGCGAGCACCTTGCCGCTCAGGCGCGGTTCCAATTCTTCCAGATGGGCATTGCAGGCCAGTACCAGATTGGCGGCGCGTACCGTGCCGCCAGCGCAACGCACCTGCACCGTGTCGCCGTGAACCAGCTCCAGCACTTCGGTGTGTTCAAAGATCCGCACCCCAAGGGACTCGGCCACCTGTGCCTCGCCGAGCACTAGGTTCAGCGGGTGCAAATGCCCGGAGCCCATGTCCACCAACGCGCCGGCATACTGCGTCGAATCCACCACTTCGCGGATATCCTGCGGGCCCACCAGGCGGGTCTCATGGGCATACCCCAGGCGCGCCAGGCTGCCCTGCTCGCCCTTGAATGCGGCGAACTGCGCCGGGGTGTTGGCCAGCTCGGCAAACCCCCAGCGCAAGTCGCAGTCGATCCGGTGTTCGCGAACGCGCTCGCCCACCAGCGCCACCGACTCGATACCGGCGCGCTCCAGGTAACGCACGCCCTCCTCGCCCACGTACTTGGCAAACCCCGACACATCGTGGCCGATCCCACGAATCAACTGCCCACCGTTGCGCCCACTGGCGCCCCAGCCGATGCGCCGGGCCTCCAGCAGGATCACCGACAACCCGCGCTGGGCCAGCTCGATGGCGGTATTGACCCCGGTGAACCCACCGCCGACCACACACACATCGGCCGTCAGGTCGGCGCCCAGCGACGGACGCTCGGGCATGGCATTGGCCGAAGCTCGGTAATAAGACTGGGCGTGGTCACTGGATTGAATCATTTATTGGTCTTCACTTTGCTCCAGGCGCGGGTCATCAGGCGCATGGTCGCCGGGGTCGGCGTGGTGGAGATATAGAGTTTGTCGAGCACGGCCTGGGACGGGTAAACCTCAGGGTTGTTCACCAGCTCCGGGTCCATGAAGGCCTTGGCTGCCGGGTTGGCGTTGGCATAGCCGACCGAGGCGCTGACTTTGGCGATGACTTCAGGGTCGAGCAGGTAGTTGATAAAGGCGTGGGCTTCTTTTGGGTTGCTCGCATCGGCGGGGATCGCCAGCAGGTCAAACCACAGGTTGGAGCCTTCCTTGGGAATCGAATACGCAATGTTCACCCCATTCTTGGCTTCCTTGGCGCGGTTGGCGGCCTGGAACACGTCGCCGGAATAACCGAAGGCCACGCAGATGTCGCCGTTGGCCAAGTCCGAGATGTACTTGGAGGAATGGAAGTACGTGATGTACGGCCGCAACTTCAACAGCTTGGCCTGCGCCTGTTTGTAGTCCTCGGGGTTCTCGCTGCGCGGGTCTTTGCCCATGTAGTTGAGGATCGCCGGGAACACCTCATCCGCCGAGTCGAGGTAGGCCACGCCGCACTGGTTGAGCTTCTTGAGGTTCTCCGGTTCGAACAGCACCGCCCACGAATCGATATGGTCGATGCCGAGCACCTGCTTGACCTTGTCGACGTTGTAGCCGATGCCGTTGGTGCCCCACAGGTACGGCACCGAGTGCGCATTACCCGGGTCGTTCTTCTCCAGCAGCGCGAGCAACTTGGGGTCGAGGTTCTTGAAGTTGGGCAGTTGCGAACGGTCCAGCTTGAGGAACGCACCGGCCTTTACCTGGCGCGCCAGGAAGTGATTGGACGGCACCACCACGTCATACCCGGTACGCCCGGCGAGCAACTTGCCCTCCAGGGTTTCGTTGGAGTCGAACACGTCGTAGATCACCTTGATCCCGGTCTTGGCCTGGAAGTCGGCCAACGTGGTTTCGCCGATGTAGTCGGTCCAGTTGTAGACACTGACCGTTGGCTCCGCCTGCGCGGCGCTGCTGAATGCCGCCACCAGGGCCAGCGGGAGAAGTTTTTTCGTCAGACGCATATCGACACCCCTTTATGATTGTTTAGACGCTCAACAGCAGGAACTCACGCTCCCAGGAACTGATCACCCGCTTGAAATTCTCGTGCTCGGCGCGTTTGACCGCGACGTAGCCGCGCACGAACTTGTCGCCCAGGTACTGCTTGACTGTGTCGCAATCCTCCATGCGCGCCAGCGCATCTTCGAGGGTGAACGGCAGGCGCAGGTTGCGGCGCTCGTAGGCGCGACCTTCCACCGGAGCGCTCGGCTCGATCTTTTCGATCATCCCCAGGTAGCCACACAACAGGCTCGCGGCAATGGCCAGGTACGGATTGGCATCGGCGCCGGGCAGGCGGTTTTCGACGCGCATGGCGTCGGGGCTGGAGGTGGGCACGCGCAGGCCAACGGTGCGGTTTTCTTCGCCCCACTCGACGTTGACGGGTGCCGAGGTGTCCGGCAGGAAACGGCGGAACGAGTTCACGTTGGGCGCGAACATCGGCAGCAGCTTGGGAATGTACTTCTGCAGACCGCCGATGTGATGCAGGAACAGTTGGCTCATCTTGCCGTCGGCATCGACGAATACCGGCTTGCCGGTGGCGATGTCGACCACGCTCTGATGCAAATGCATGGCGCTGCCCGGCTCGTCGGCCACCGGCTTGGCCATGAAGGTCGCGGCCACATTGTGCTTGAGCGCGGCCTCGCGCAGGGTGCGCTTGAACACGGTGATCTGGTCAGCCAGGTCGAGGGCGTCGCCATGGCGGAAGTTGATTTCCATCTGCGCCGGGCCGTCTTCGTGGATCAGCGTGTCGAGGTCCAGGCCTTGGAGTTCGCACCAGTCGTAGACGTCTTCGAACAATGGGTCGAACTCGTTGGCGGCGTCGATGGAAAACGACTGGCGACCGGTCTCGGCGCGGCCGGAGCGGCCCACCGGGGTTTTCAGCGGCAGGTCCGGGTCTTCGCAGCGCTGAGTCAGGTAGAACTCCATTTCCGGCGCGACAATCGGCTGCCAGCCCTGCTCGGTGTAGAGCTGCAGCACCTTTTTCAGCACGTTGCGCGGCGACAACTCGATGGGGTTGCCCTGTTTGTCGAAGGTGTCGTGGATCACGATGGCGGTGGGTTCAATGGCCCACGGCACTACATACGTAGCGTTGGGTGCCGGGCGGCAGACCATGTCGATGTCGGCTGGATCGAGCAGGTCGTAGTAGACATCGTCGTCGACAAAGTCCCCGGTTACCGTTTGCAGCAACACACTTTCCGGCAGGCGCATGCCTCGCTCATGCAGGAACTTGTTGGTGGGTGCAATCTTGCCGCGTGCGATGCCAGTCAAATCACTGATCACGCATTCGACTTCGGTAATCTTGTGTTCTTTCAGCCAGGCGGACAGCTGATCGAAGGGGGCGTTCATAAGGACCTCGTCATGGGGAGAGAGACTGCGTCGGCTTGTACTCCCGGCGCATTGAGGTCTATCTTGGGCGCGCCGCACCACGGCATCTATCCACTTTGCACCGAGCACAACGCACCAATAGAGTGCGACCAGGTTCCCCATGACACAGGCTACTGCTTTGCGCGTACAGGCCTTCACCACCGGTGATGTGGCCGCCCAATGCCGTGCGACACCCGGCTGGGTGCAGCACTACCAGCAGATGTCCCCCGGGCATTTCGCCGGGCAGATTCGCTACCTCGACCTGCAAGGTGTGGAGGTCTACGAAGAGTGCATGAACACACGGGTGGAGCAGCATTTCAACGCGCCGCCGGGGGCGCTGGCGTTCTGTTTCGACGGCAGCGACAACGCGCTGTACATGCTCAATGGCGAGAGCCGCAACACTTGGATCACCCCCGAGAACTACCGCGAAGTCGCGGTGGTGTTCGGGCCGCAGTTCGTGCAGCGCCATGGGCTGGATGTGGCGAAACTCGAAGGCTTGTTCATGGCGCCGCTGACCGGTCAGCAGAATGCGCTGTTCAGCCGTTGGCTCAGTGGCACCCTCACCCGGTTGTCCGCCACCACCGACCCGATCTGCCGCGATGCCCTCACCCAACAGTTGCTCGACGACTGCCTGTTCATTCTCGACAACGCCTGCGTATGCCTGGACCGCCAGTCATTGCAGCGGCGCAGCGAAGAGCGCCGGCTGATGACGCGCATTGGCGAATGGGCGGTAGATGCAGCGGATGACGCCGTCAACCTACTGGAACTGGCGCAGATCGCCGGTGTGCCGTTGCGCCAGTTGCAACAGGGCTTCAAGACCTACACCGGGATGAGCCCAGCGCAGTGGTTGCGCTTGCGCCGCTTGAACGGCGCGCGGCGGGAGTTGTTGAGTTCAGCCGGGGCCACGGTGGCGGAAGTGGCGATGAACTGGTCGTTCTGGCATTTGGGGCGATTTTCCAATAGCTACCGGGCACTGTTCAAAGAACTGCCGAGCGCAACCCTCAAGCGCTCTCTTTGAAATGCACTCTAAATGGTGAGGGGGGCTTGCCCCCGATTGCCCCCGATTGCAGTGGGTCAGTCACCAGAGATATTGACTGACACACCGCTATCGGGGGCAAGTCGAATCGTCGCACCGCCCCTCCCACATTGGATGGCATCAAGGCTGGGCGTTGAGGAAGGTTGCCATTAACTGGTTGACCCGCTCCGCCGCCTCCAACTTTTGAAATGCAATTTAAATTGTGGGAGGGGGCTTGCCCCCGATTGCAGTGGGTCAGTCACCAGGAATATTGACTGACACACCGCTATCGGGGGCAAGTCGAATCGTCGCACCGCCCCTCTCACATTGGATGGCATCAAGGCTGGGCGTTGAGGAAGGTTGCCATTAACTGATTGACCCGCTCTGCTGCTTCCAACTGCACCATATGCCCCTGCCCCGGCAGGATTTCCACCTGGGCCTCGAGCCCCTCGGCATGCCTGGCCGGGATGATTGCATCGTCGCTGCCCCAGATCACCAGGCTTGGCTGCTGCCCCACGACGTTGCGCAAATCCAGCTGCTGCCGCCCGCCATCGAAGAGCTGGGCATTGAGCTGGCGCAACGCCTGGTCCACACCTTCGAGACGCTTGAACTTGAGCATGTCTTCGAGCATCTGCCGGGTGACCAGCGCCGGGTCGCTGAACAGTTGCACCAGTTGCGGCTTGAGCGCGTTGCGGTTGTTGGCCTCGGTGAAGCCTTGCAGGTAATCACCATTGATATCAGCCCCCAGGCCGGCGCTGGCGATCAGGGTCAGTGAGGCAACGCGCTCGGGCGCCCCGCGCGCGGCCGTCAGCGCCACCAGCCCGCCCATGGAATGCCCGGCCAGGTGGACGCGGTCGAGCGTGAGATGATCGAGCAACGCCAACACCGCCTGGCTCAGTTCCTCGGCATCGCCGCGGTGCAACTGCTTGCCCGACTCGCCATGACCCGGCAGGTCCAGGGCAATCACCCGGCGCTGCACCGCCAGCCCCGGGTGGTTGAACAGCCAGTTATTCAAGTCGCCACCAAACCCGTGGACCAGCACCAGCGGCGTGCCGCCCTCACCGAGATCGAGATAGCGCAACAGCCGCCCGCCCACCTCGACTTTCTGCGCGCTGGGCCCGGACGCTTGCGCCTCGGCCGCACTCGACACGAAGCCGGCCTGGAAACTCTCGATCACCGCATCAATCTCAGCTTCCGTGGCCTCGCCCTCCACCACGATCCCGAGCAGCGCGCCCACCGGCAAGGTCTCGTCGCTCAGCGCCAGCACGCGGCGCAACACGCCACTGAACGGCGCCTCGACACTGCTGGATATCTTGTCGGTCTCCACGTCGAGCACTTCTTCGCCCTTCTCCACCCGGTCGCCCGGCTGCTTGAGCCAGACATCCACCCGGCCTTCGGTCATCGACAGGCCCCACTTGGGCATGGTCAAGGTATGGATCATGCGACATTCCTCTTGTCGGCGATCTTCAGCACCGCGGCTTCGATCTTCGCGGCGTTGGGGATGTACAGGTCTTCCAGCGCATCGGAGAACGGCACCGGCGTGTGCGGCGCGGTGACCATTTCGATCGGCGCGCGCAAGAACGAAAATCCACGCTGCGCCACCAGCGCGCTGATATCGGTGGCGATGGAGCAACGCGGGTTGGACTCGTCGATCACCACCAGGCGCCCGGTTTTCTCCACGCTTTCGAGGATGCTGTCTTCGTCCAGGGGGCTGGTGGTGCGCAGGTCGAGCACTTCGCAGTCGATGCCCTGGCGCGCCAGGTTGGCGGCGGCTTCCAGGGCGATATGCACCATGCGCCCGTAGGTGACCAGGGTCACGTCATTGCCTTCGCGCACATAGTTGGCTTCGCCGAAGGGCACGGTGTACATCTCCTCCGGCACTTCGCCCTGCAAGCTGTAGAGCATTTTGTGTTCGAGGAAGATCACCGGGTCGTTGTCGCGGATCGCCTGGATCAGCATGCCCTTGGCGTCATAGGGCGTGGCCGGGCACACCACCTTGAGGCCGGGGATGTGCGTCCACATCGAGGTGAGCATCTGCGAATGCTGGGCGGCAGCGCGTAAGCCGGCGCCGTACATGGCGCGCACCACCAGCGGCGTGGTGGTCTTGCCGCCGAACATGTAGCGGAACTTGGCAGCCTGGTTGAGCAACTGGTCGAGGCAGCAGCCGATAAAGTCGACGAACATCAACTCGCACACCGGGCGCATGCCCCGGGTGGCCGCGCCGACCGCCATGCCGACGTAACCGACTTCGGACAACGGCGCATCCAAGACGCGGTCGGGAAACTCCGGATACAGGCCCTTGGTCACCCCAAGTACGCCGCCCCAAGCGTCCTGTTCACCCGGGGAGCCGGTGCCGCCGGACACGTCCTGGCCGATGATGAACACACTCTGGTCCCGGCGCATTTCCTGGGCCAGGGCTTCGTTGATTGCCTGCTGATAACTGATTTTTCGAGCCATGATCAATTCTCCACGGATTGTTTTTGTAGTGGGTGGCGATTAGCGGTAAGCAACATAGACATCGCTGAGCAGATCGGAGGCCTGGGGCTTGGGGTCGGACTTGGCCAGGCGCACGGCGTCTTCGATCAGTTGCGCGACCTCCGCGTCGACGCGCTCGAATTGCGCGGCATCGAGCCAGCCTTCGGCGTTGCAGCGTTGGCGAAACAGCACCAGGCAATCGTGGGATTCGCGCAGGTTTTTCACTTCATCGGGGCCGCGATAGGTTTGCGCATCGCCTTCGAAGTGGCCGTAGAAGCGGCTCAACTTGACCTCCACCAGCGTCGGCCCCTGGCCGCTGCGCGCACGTTCCACGGCCACCCCAAGGGCCGCGTGTACGGCGAAGAAGTCATTGCCATCGACGATCACCCCCGGCATGCCAAAACCCACGGCGCGATCTGCAATGTCCTTGCAAGCGACCGACCAGCCCGAGCCGGTGGCTTCGGCGTAGCCGTTGTTTTCCGCGACGAACAGGCACGGCAGTTTCATGATTGCGGCCAGGTTCATCGCCTCGAACACCGCACCTTCGTTGGAGCCACCGTCGCCGAAAAATGCCACGGCCACGCCCTGGCTACCCTTGAGCTTGGACGCCAGCGCCGCCCCGGCCGCCAAGGGCGCGCCGGCACCGACGATACCGTTGGCGCCGAGCATGCCTTTCTCCTGGTCGGCAATGTGCATGGAGCCGCCCTTACCGCCGCACACCCCGGTTTTCTTGCCGTAGATCTCGGCCATCATGCCGAACACGTCCACGCCCTTGGCGATGCAATGGCCGTGGCCACGGTGGTTGGAGGCGATGCAGTCTTCATCGTTGAGGTGGGCCATGACCCCGGCGGCGCTGGCTTCCTGGCCGGCATACAGGTGGACGAAACCTGGGATCTCGCCGGTGGCGAATTCCACGTGCAGGCGCTCTTCGAAATCGCGAATAGTGCGCATCACGGTGTAGGCATGAAGCAATTGATCAGTGGACAGGTGAGTGGACATCTTGTTGTTCTCCAGGTTGTCTCGACACACAAAAGACTGGCTGCGGCCAGTTACAAAGCCATCAGCACATCCTGTGCCAACACCTCGATAAACCTGGCAAAGGCTTGATCCAGAGCAGTGCCGTGCGGTTGTGCGGCGACGACCGCCAACCGCAGAATGAGACGCGCCATTGCAACCTGCCCGTGGCGTCTGCAGCCGAATGAGACGCTGCGTCTCACGCGGGGCAGTTGGTCAGGCCGTCCTTGTCCCTGTGCGCGCATGCGCGCTTAATGGCGGGCATAACAACAAAGATCGAGAACCGGAGGCCTTATGCTCGCCGCGAACTCCAAGGACCATGTCGACTGCGTCAGTCGCGTGGTACGCAATGCCGATCGCCTGCCTCAGGCGCCGGTGCCGTCGCTGATTTTCGATTCGTGGCGACGCTCCATGGAGCAACACCACCTCGACCCTGGCTCGCTGCAAGGGCCACGCATTCTCAGTGAGCCACTGCTCAAGGAATGCCGTGAACGCGCCGAGCTGTTCATGCGCATCGCCAGCGAAGAAGTCGGTCAACTGCACCACCGCGTGCGCCACGCCGACTACTGCGTGATGCTCACCGACGCGCAGGGCCAGACCATCGACCACCGCGTGGACACCGCGATTCGTAATGATTGCCGCAAGGCCGGCCTGTACTTGGGCACCTGCTGGTCGGAAGCCGAAGAAGGCACCTGCGGCGTGGCCACGGTACTCACCAGCAAGGCTGCGGTGACGGTACATAAGCGCGATCACTTTCGCGCCGCGTTTATCGGGCTGACCTGCTCCGCCGCCCCCATCTTCGACCCTCAGGGCAACCTGCTGGGGGTGATGGACGCCTCGGCGCTCAAATCCCCGGATGACCGGCGCAGCCAGCACCTGGTGCGACAGATGGTGGCGCAGAGCGCACAAGCCATCGAAAATGCCTTCTTCATGCACAGCGCCCGTCAGCACTGGGTACTCCAGGCGCACAGCACACCCGGCTATGTCGACAGCCAGCCCGACCTGTTGCTGGCCTGGGACCAGGACGGTCGCCTGCATGCCTTGAACAGCAAGGCGCGCCAGGCCCTGCGCCGGCGCTTTGGCCAGGTGCCGGTACATATCAGCGAGGTGTTCGACCTGGATGCGTTACGTGCGGTGAGCGATCAATCGGCGCAACAACTGCACTGGCTCGGCGAGCCCGGCGCGTTGCATGCGCGGGTCAGCGCGCCGCACCGCAAACCGGCGCGTCCCGCTAAGACGGCAAACAACCAGGTCGACCCACGGGTGGAAGAACACCTGCGCCTGGCCGTGCGGGTCAAGGACCGCAACCTGCCAGTGCTGGTGCAGGGTGAAACCGGCGCCGGCAAGGAAGTGTTTGCGCGCCAACTGCATGAACGCAGCGCCCGTCGCGGCGGGCCGTTCGTGGCGGTGAACTGCGCAGCGATCCCGGAAAACCTGATCGAAAGCGAGCTGTTCGGCTATGTGGCCGGGGCCTTTACCGGCGCGTCGAGCAAGGGCATGACCGGGCTGTTGTCGCAGGCCGATGGCGGCACGTTGTTCCTCGATGAAATCGGCGATATGCCGCTGGCCCTGCAGACGCGTTTGCTGCGGGTCTTGGCCGAAGGTGAAGTGGCCCCGCTGGGCGCGGCGAAAACCCGTGCGGTGGATATCCAGGTGATCTGCGCCAGCCACCGCGACCTGGCGGCGCTGGTCAGCGAGGGGCGCTTTCGCGAGGACCTGTACTTTCGCCTGGGCTGCGCGCGGTTCTGCCTGCCGCCCTTGCGCGAGCGCAGCGACAAGCTGGCATTGATCAATCGGCTGGTGGAACAGGAGGCGCTCCACAGCGGGATTGCCGTGGGTATCGGGCCTGCCGCGCTGGAGCTACTGCTGGGGTATGCCTGGCCGGGCAACGTGCGCCAACTGCGCCATGTGCTGGCGTATGCCTGTGCGGTGTGCGACGGCGGCATCATCCAGTTGGCGGACTTGCCCGTGGAGGTGCGCGGCGAGCAGATCGAGGCCGACGTGCAAGAGCGTGTCAGCCCGGAACGCCAGGTGGTGCTGGATGCGCTGATCCGGCATCGCTGGAAGCCGTTGCCGACGGCCCAGGCGCTGGGGATTTCGCGGGCGACGCTGTATCGCCGGGTCAACCAGTTGGGCATCGACATGCCTGGCAAACATATCTGACACAGCACAGTCAAACATGTGGGAGCGGGCTTGCCCGCGATGGCGGTGTATCAGACACCGATGCTGTAACTGAACCGCCGCCATCGCGGGCAAGCCCACTCCCACCTTTGAACCGCGTGCTTTCAGGGCTATCGGTACACAATCCCACCATCGATCAACGGCGATTGCCCGGTCATATAGTCCGCATCCGGCCCCGCCAGGTAAGACACCAGCCCCGCTACATCCTCCGGCGTTTCAGCGCGGCCAAGGGCAATCCCGTCCACGTACTTCTTGTAGGTCGCGCCGACTTCGGCGCCGGTAATCTCGGCCATGCGCTTGTCGATCTCGACCCACATATCGGTGCCGACCACGCCCGGGCAATAGGCATTGACGGTGATCCCGGCGCTCGCCAGTTCCTTGGCCGCCGCCTGGGTCAGGGCACGCACCGCGAACTTGGTCGCCGAGTACACGCCCAGCAGCGCGAAGCCTTCATGCCCGGCAATCGAGCAGGCGTTGATGATCTTGCCCTTCTGCTTGAGCGCCTTGAACTTCTTGCCGGCGGCCTGGATGCCCCACAACACGCCCTGCACGTTGATGCCGAAGGTGCGTTCGACCTGCTCTGGGGTGACGTCCAGCAGTGAATCGATCTGCGCGACCCCGGCGTTGTTGACGATGATGTCGAAGCCACCGAGGGTCTGGTACGCGTGCTCGACAGCAGCCACTACCTGTTCGCGCTTGGAGACGTCGGCGATGAACACCGACGCCTTGCGCCCTGCCGCGACGATTTCAGCGGCCACGGCTTCGAGCTTGGCGCCATTGATGTCCACCAGCGCGATATCGGCACCGTCCCGTGCCAGGCGCAGGGCGATGGCCCGGCCGATACCCTGCCCGGCGCCGGTCACCAGCGCAACTTTTCCAGCGATAACGTTTCCAGCGGTACTCATGACGACCTCCTGCAACGATGAGAGAAGCCTCGTCTATCGCAGATGCATACCTGGCCTGTCGAGACGCGAGTGGATCGGCGTACACGCTGAGACGCGACGTCTCAATGCGCGAATCCTTGTAAATGCGCGCACTTATGCCTAGTTTATGCGCCCCCCCGCCCTGCGCTTTAAGGCCTTGCCCAATGGTTTTGAGTTTCCGTCCCGTCGTCACTTCACGTTTCGCCCTCGGCCTGCTGCTCAGCGGTGGCATCGGCAGCAGTCTGGCCGCGGAAATTGAACTGCCAGCGGTGCAGGTCCAGGGCCAGGATGAGTCCGGTTATCGCAGTGACACCGCCTCGGTCGGCGGCTTCAATGAAGCGCCGTTGCTGGACACCCCCGCCTCGATCAGCGTGATCAACGCCGCCCTGATCAAGGACCAGCAAGCCCGCCTGCTCAGCGAAGTGCTGCGCAACGACGCCTCGGTGGGCGACAGCTATGCGCCGATCGGCTACTACGAAAACTTCGTGGTGCGCGGCTTCTCGCTGAACGCAGCGAGCAGCTACAAGATCAACGGCCGCACCATCACCGGCGAGCAGAACGTCGCCCTGGAAAACAAACAACAGGTGGAAGTGCTCAAGGGCCTGGCCGGCCTGCAAAGTGGGATTTCCGAGCCCAGCGGCGTGATCAACTACGTGACCAAGCGCCCGCAAGACGTGCGTTCGGTGACGGTGTCCACCGACGACCGCGGCAGCGGTTATATCGCCACTGACGTCGGCGGCTGGTTCGGCAGCGAGCAGCAGTTCGGCCTACGCGCCAACGTGGCCCATGAAGACCTCAATTCCTACGTGGAACACGCCAATGGCCAGCGCGACTTCCTGTCCCTGGCGTTCGACTGGAACATCAGCCCCGACGCGGTGCTGCAACTGGACGCGGAATACCAGAACAAACAACAGCGCTCAGTGCCGGGCTACCAACTGCTGGGCGGCAGCGCAGTGCCCCACGATGCATCGCCGAAAAAGCTGCTGGGCCATCAAAGCGGTTCCAAGCAGGTCGGTATTGATTCGCTGAATCTCAACGGCAAGTTCGACTACCGCTTCAGTGACCAGTGGAAAGGCAGTGTCAGCGCGGCGCGCAGCAAGGTGGTGATCGATGACTACAGTTCGTTCGCCTGGGGCGGCGATACGAACGGGGTCGGAAACTACTTCACCCCAGACGGCAACTACGACATCTACGACTACCGCAGCCCCGACGACACCCGCCGCGACGATGAAGTGCAGGCGGCCATGACCGGGCTGTTCGACACCGTCGGTCTGGGCCATGAACTGACCTTCGGCACTAGCGCGTTTCGCCGGGTGATCGACAAGCGCGAGGCGGTCAACGCGTACATCGGCAGCGGTAATATCAACGACGACGCGCCGACGTTTGCGCCGACCAACGTGCCGTTGAACGACAGCCATCGCAACCTCGACAGCCGCCAGTACGGCGTGTTCGTCACTGACCGCATCCGCTTCAACGAGCAGTGGCAAACCATTCTCGGCGGTCGCGAAGTGCGCCTCGATGAAAAAGCCTTTGACAGCAATGGCGACCAGGCGCGCCATACCCAGCAGTATGTGTTCCTGCCCCAGGCATCGCTGATCTACAAGCCGATTGAAAACATCTCGCTGTACACCAGCTACAGCAAGGGCCTGTCCCTGGGCGGCACGGCGCCGTGGTTCGCGAACAACCCGGACGAGACCCTGGCCCCGACCGTGTCACGGCAAATCGAAGCCGGCGTGAAATACGACTGGCGCCGCATCAGCTTCGCCGCCGCTGTCTTCCAGACGCGCCAGGCCTACCAGTACGCCAAGCCGGATGGCGCTGGAAACTTCACCTACGTGCAACAAGGCGAACAGAAAAACACCGGGCTGGAACTGTCGGCTAATGGCTGGGCCACCGACCGTCTGCAGATCGCCACCAGCGTCGCAGCGATTCGTGCGCGGGTCAGCGGCAGCGGCACGCCGGACTACGAAGGCCACCAGACGATCAACGTGCCCAAGCTGCGCGCCAGTGTCTACGCCGACTACGCGCTGCCGTGGGTGAACGGCCTGGCGGTACTGGGTGGCGTGCAATACAGCGCCAAGAAGTACGCCAACCGCAGCGGCAACGTCGAGGTCGGGGACTACGCGGTGGTCAACGTCGGCAGCCGCTACACCACCAAAATCGATGGCTATGAGACGGTGTTTCGCCTGAGCGTCGATAACCTGTTCGACAAGCGCTACTGGCGCGACGCAGGCGAGTACATGGGCGATGACTACCTGTTCCAGGGCGCGCCGCTGACGGCGCGCCTGAGTGCTTCGGTCAACTTCTGAGCCCGCGCGGCACTGCCAGCCACAGCGCCGCGAGACCGCAGGTCAACAGGCTCCAGCCGAGGTCTTGCAGCCAGGCGACCAGGCTTAGCCCGGCGCCAATGACCAGGTAGTACAGCAAACCGAACAGCGCGGCAGCCGTGCCCAGGCGGTCGTGGTAGGCAGTCAGCGCCGCCCCCAACACATTGGGAATCGCCATGCCGAATGCGAGCACCACCAGCAGCATCGGCCAGACGAACAGCCAACTGCCTTGCAGCATCAACACCAGTAGGCCACCCAGTAGCGCGATGCCGGCGGCGGTGAACACCAACTGCTCACCGTTCATCCCGCGCTTGAGCAACCGCTTGTTCAGCCACGCCCCCAACCCAGAGCCCAGCGCCAGCAGCACCCCGCTGTAACCAAACGCGGCGGCAGACAGACCCAGGCGCTCGAAGACAAACGGCCCCACGGCGTAATAGCTGAACAATGCAATATTGAAGGCGCCCACCAACCCCACCGCGCGCCATAGCCCGGTGTCCCTGAGCATCAGGCCCAGGGTCTGGCGCAGCGAAGCCGTGGGCAACGATGCCGGACGTGTCTCGAGCAAGGCGCACAGGCACCAGCCCCACAACACCAACGCCAGCAGCAATGACCCGGCAAGCATGCCGCGATAGCCGAAGTGCTGCACCAAGGTTGCGCCGCTGAACAGGCCCAGCGCCGGGCTGACGGCCAGCGCGATGCCCATCACGGAAAACACCTGGGCCAATTCGGCGCCCTGGAAGCGATCACGCAATAGCGTCTGCGTGGCCACCGAACCTACCGCCGCGCCAAACGCCGCCAAGGCCTGGGCCAGCAGCAGGCCATTGAAGGTACTCACACCCAAGGCCAGCACCGAGGCGCCGGCATACATCGACAGCCCCGCCAACATGACAGGACGCCGCCCCCAGCGATCACACAAGCGGCCCCACACCACCACGCCGAACGCGAACGCCAGGAAGTACACCGACAGACTCTGCCCGGCCCGTTCCGGCCCGACCGCAAAGGCCTGGCCGATATCGCCCAGGGCCGGGCTGTAAAGGGTTTGGGCCAGTTGCGGAAACATCAGTAAAGCCACGGCCAGCACCAACAGGTTTGTACTTTTCACCGACAGCTCCTTCCCCGAAAAACAACGCAAGGAGTGTAAGGACTGGCCGCTGGGCTATTATCCAAACTTCGACAATTTATCCATCAAATCGGACAATCTATGGCCTGGCTCGCCGCCGACGCGTCTTTCGATCCCGACCGCCTGCCGGCACCGGTCATCGGCATCGCTGCCCAGCTCGGCGACCACGATTCCGGCCTGCATCGGCACCAACGCGGGCAACTGCTGTTTACCCAGCAGGGCTGCAGCCGCATTACCCTGGACAACCAGCTGTGCCTGCTACCGCCCACCCGCGCCGCGTGGATTCCCTGCGGCGTACCCCATCGCGCACAGATGCATAACACCGTGGACTACCGTTCGGTCTACATGAGCCCGGCCCTGGCGGATCAATTGCCGCAGCACGTGCGGGTGATCGAGGTGAGTGCCTTGCTGCGCGCGGTACTGGAACCAATGGCGATGGCGCCCTTCGACAGCGATTGGCAAACCGGTCGTTACGCTCATCTGTTGGCGCTGTGTCTGGACGAAATCCAGACAGCCGCCGAGCAACCGATGCTGCTGCCCTTACCCCGGGACAAACGCCTGGCACCGTTGCTGGCCCATCTGGACCGCTTGCCGCCAACGCTGCAAGACCTGGAAACACAACTGGGCGCCAGCGCCAAGACCATCGGCCGCATCTTCCGGCGGGAAACCGGCCTGGGGTATCAACAATGGCGTCAACAGTGGCGGCTGATGCGGCTGATCGAATTGCTCGCCAGCGGGCGCAACCTGGGCTATTGCGCGTTCGAGCTGGGCTTTGCCAGTGACAGCGCCTTGATCGCCTTCTTCAAGGGCATGACCGGCACCACGCCACGTGGTTATTTCAAGGCCGACTGAAGGCTTACGTGGGCATCTTGCGAAAGCCCACCGCCAGGCGGTTCCAGCTGTTGATGGTGGCGATGGCCACACTCAGATCGAACTGTTCCTGGGCGCTGAACTCGGCGGCGAGTGTGTTGTAGTCTTCGTCCGCGGCGTGGGTCTGGCTGACCAGGGTCAGGCTTTCGGCCCAGGCCAGGGCGGCGCGTTCACGCGGGGTGAAGAACGGCGTTTCGCGCCAGGCCGACAGGGTGTACAGGCGGCGCTCGGTTTCACCGCCCTTGCGCGCATCGGCGGTGTGCATGTCGAGGCAGAAGGCGCAGCCGTTGATCTGCGACACGCGCAGACGCACCAATTCCAGCAGCGGCAGTTCGATGGACAATTTGCCCACAGCCGTTTCCAGGGCGCGCATGGCGTTCATGGCATCCGGGGAGGCGGTGTAGAAATCAATACGAGGTTGCATGGTAGAGCTCCGGAACACTGGGATTTGGTCGCCAGGTTAGTCAGCGGAGCGCTCAGGAGAAATAGCCAATTTCGGCAAAGATCAGGTAGCCAATGTGCGCATGGGCTCAGCCCGGCAACGGAATCACGCGCAACGGCCGCACCGACTTGTAGGAAAAGCTCGAGTAAATCTCTTTGACGCACGGCAACGTCTGCAACACCTCCCGCGCGAATTCGCCAAACGACTCCAGGTCCTTCGCTACCACCTCCAGCAGGAAGTCATAGCGCCCCGAGACGTTGTGGCAGGCCACGATTTGCGGAATATCCAACAAGCGCTGCTCGAACGCCCGCGCGACCTCCTGGGTGTGGCTCTCCATCATGATGCTGACAAACGCCGTCACCCCATACCCGAGTGCCTTGGGCGATAGGATCGCCTGGTAACCGCTGATCACCCCGCTCTCTTCCAGGTTCCTGACCCGCCGCCAGCAGGGTGAGGTGGTCAGGGATACGCGCTCGGCGAGTTCGGCCACGGTCAAGCGGGCGTTGCCTTGCAGCGCGTTTAAAAGGGCCTTGTCGGTGCGATCCAGGCTGACGGGCATAACGTGCCTCTAATCATTATTTTTAGGGAGGTTTCATCCCATAACGCGGGATTTGTCAGCAAATATTGCAAAGTTCAGCTGTGGTTATGAGCATAGCATTGTAGGAAATAAGGAGTGCCCGACATGAACAATAAACACAATGCATTCGGCTTTTCCACCCGCGCCATCCACCACGGTTATGATCCCAAGGACCACCACGGCGCCCTCGTACCGCCGATCTACCTCTGCGCCACGTTCGCCTTCCCCACCGCCGAATACGGCGCCGCGTGTTTTGCCGGTGAACAAAGCGGCCACTTCTACACGCGTATTTCCAACCCGACCCTGGCCCTGCTGGAAGCGCGCATGGCCAGCCTGGAAAACGGCGCGGCCGCCGTCGCCTTCAGCTCCGGCATGGGCGCGATTGCCGCCACCTTCTGGACCCTGCTGCGCCCCGGCGATGAAGTGATCGTCAGCCAGACGCTCTACGGCTGCACCTTCGCCCTGCTGCACCACGGCATCGCTGAATTCGGCGTCAAGGTGCGCCATGTCGACCTCACCGACCTGGACGCGTTGCACGCCGCGCTGTCCCCGGCCACGCGCATGATCTACTGCGAAACCCCGGCCAACCCCACCCTGCAACTGGTCGATATCGCCGCCGTGGCGGCGCTTGCGCACCAGCTGCCCAACGTCATCGTGGTGGTCGACAACACCTACTGCACGCCCTACCTGCAACGGCCGCTGGACCTGGGCGCCGACGTGGTCGTGCATTCGGCTACCAAGTACCTCAGCGGGCACGGCGACATTACTGCGGGCATTGCGGTGAGCAACCAGACACTGGCGCAGCGCATTCGCCTGCAAGGGCTCAAAGACCTCACCGGCGCGGTCATGTCGCCGCAGGACGCATCGCTGCTGATGCGCGGCCTCAAGACCCTGGCGCTGCGCATGGACCGCCATTGCAGCAACGCCCAGGCGGTGGCCGAAGCCTTGCAGGCGCACCCGGCGGTGGAACGCGTGACGTACCCGGGGCTGCGCTCATTCCCCCAGTACGAACTGGCGGCGCGGCAAATGCGCATGTCCGGTGGGATGATTGCCTTCGAGCTCAAAGGCGGGATCGCGGCCGGCCGGCGCTTCATGAACGCGCTCAAGCTGTTCAGCCGCGCAGTCAGCCTGGGCGATGCCGAATCCCTGGCCCAACACCCGGCGAGCATGACCCACTCCACCTACACCCCGCAGGAGCGGGCAGCGCACGGGATCAGCGAAGGGTTGGTACGTTTGTCGGTCGGGCTGGAGGACATCGCCGACCTGCTGGCAGACGTGCAGCAGGCGCTGGCCAAGTGTATGCGGGCTGCACCGCGTGCGGCACAGGTGGTTGAGCATGCGTTGAAATAGCCCTCAGTCCACTGCCACGGTGGCCTCTGCGCAGGCCCCCGTCTGTGGCACCAAGTGAATATCCACACGACGGTTCGCGGCGCGTCCGGCTTCGGTTTCATTGCTGGCAATCGGCTGACTGGCCGCGAAGCCTTGGACGGCAAAGCAACTGTCGGCAATGTCGCCCATGTGCTGCATCCAGTCGCGCACGGCAGCGGCGCGGGCATGGGACAGTGTCAGGTTCTGTTCGACGGAACCGGTCGCATCCGTATGCCCGGCGATCACGATCAGCCAGCCGGGCTGGGCTTTGATGTCGACCAGGGCATTGATCAGCACCTTGGCCGAGCCCGGCTTGAGCGTGGCACTGCCGGCATCGAACAGCGACAGGCTGTCCAGTCGAACCGGCTCGGACATAAGCGGTTCACTGCCCGGACCTGACAGCCACATGCGCCATCCGAACCCCGAGAGCACAACGACGATCAGCGCCCCGACCAGCCACCACAGGCCGATGCGTGACCTGCGCAGCGCCACTTCGGGTGGCGGCAGAATCACCACGGGGGTCACCAACGTCGGCGCCATCAACCTGACCGGCGCGAGCCGCGTTTCGCCCGACGCGGGGCTCTGCTCCAGGCGCTGGATCAGGCCGCCGACCTGATAACGCAGGGCTTGCAGCGATTGCAGCGGGCTGTCTAGATTTGCACGCAAACGCACCTGCAAACGCGCCAGTTCGATATCCAATTGAACCAACGCGGCCACACTGTAGGCGTTCACCACCACGCTGCGCAGCAGCAGTTGCAGTTGGTCGAACAACCATCCCAGCAAGTCCAGGCGCGCCGACGCCATCGGCGGCCACAGGCGCGCCCACTCGCCGCCCAGCGCCTCGATCAACGCCACACCTTGCGTGATGCCCTCCACCCCATGACGCTGGCCGCGGGCCAAGGTGTAAAAGCACGCGCTGTGCAACTCCGCGCCGTTTTGCTGGAACAGCGCAAGGCAGCCTTGCTCGACCTTGGCCCAGTCCACATCCGGGCAAGCGGGATGGCTGAGCTTGGCCAACTCATCGCGCAAAGCGTTGAACTCACTGAAACCGCGCGGATCACCGCCGACTTGAATACGCATCTCAAACAACGCCGTCATCGGGCTTCCCTTCCGTTATCGGTTCAAGGCTTCGACAGGTAATGCTGTCGCTTCAAGTGCCGCACCAGCACCTTGCCCTCGGGTGTCAGGCGGGTGCCGAAGTTCACGCGCTGCCCATCCTTCAATTGCAGGTCCAAGGCATACTCCAGATGACCCGGCAGCGCCTGGGGCAGCAGTTCGATGGTGATCGCCGCCAGACGCGGTTCGTACTTGAGCAGCGTGTCGGTCATGGTGCCAATCAAGTCATGGGCCGTGGCAGGCAGCCCTTGCAGGATCTGGCCCATGTCCGGCAACCCATAATCCGGCAGATGGCTGAGCGAGCCCGCTCGGCTGTTGAGGATGCGCTGCAGGTTGTCCAGCACGGAGAGCGTGTGCTGATCCGCCTCGCTGACCCGCTGCAAGTCCAACTCACCGTCGAAATTTTGCAGCAGGCGTTCGTAGAGCGATGGGCTGTACTCGGTCATGGCTCAGTCCTTCGCCAGCGGGCGCAGGGTCAAGCGGTTATCGCCCAGTTCGATCACCCGCGCGCGATCCGGCTCGAGGTCGTCACGCGTCAACGTCAGGCGCCAGGTGTTCTGCCGGGTATCGGGGTCGCGAAACAGCGCCACCAGCGTGACAAATTGCGCGTCTTTGTCCATCGGCACATTCAGTTGCGCGCCCTCCTCCGGTTTCACCACCACCGAGCGCTGGTCCAGCAACGCACTCGCGAGCAAGCGCTCGTCATCGTCCAGCAAGCCTTCGTAGGTCGCCAGCGCCGTGGCCTTGTTGTCGCGCAATTGGTAAACCCGCACGAGGGTCGGCACCGACAAGGCACGCATGTCCGTGGCATCGGTGTTCAGCGCCGTGCGCGCGCTGAAATCCAGGTGCAGGGTTTTGACCTGCTTGTAGAAGATCGCCTTGGCGGTGGATGTCGTGCCATCCGCCACGGTCTGGGCCAACCCACAACCGCCCAGCGGTAGCGTGAGTGCCGCTAGCATCATGAGATTAAAAACGGTACGCGACATGCTGTGTCTCCCTGTTGCGTGGGTTAATCGAAAGGCCTTGGTAGCGACCCAGGTTGATCGTCAGGGTGGCGTGCTCGGTCGCCCGCCAGGCGGCGCCTCCCAAGCCCAGCACGCCGGTCATGCCGAGCCGAATGGCCGCCTGCCCCAACACCGGCGCAGGCAGGCTGTGCAGCGGCAGAGACAAGCGCAGTTTCGCCGTGCAACGCCACCCCAGGTACACGCGCAACAGCACTCGCAGGTCGCGCTGTAACTGGCCGTCGGGGAGCCAGCCACGGGCTTCCTGCGCGTGCTCGGTATAGAGCGTCAGGCCGAGTTGGCTGTTGGCGTCGTGGCCGACACGGCCCAGCGGCGTGCCCTGGGACAAGCTCACCGGACGTTGCCGGGAAAGGCTGGCCGGCGCCGGCAGCGCTATGGTCTGCGGCCAGTGTGGGGTCACCTGCACCTGGGTGTTGGGGGCGAGCAATGTGACCAATGCGGCGATGCCTTCGGCATTACGCGTGGGCAGGCGCATCACACTGAGCAAGGCCAGAAAGCGCGAGACCGGCGTGCCGACCTGTTGCGCGGTGCCGGGAATGCCCAGGCCGATCAAGCCCAGCAGGCACTGCGAGGTGGCATCGGTGCCGCCCGCTTCGAACGTCGCCGGGTAGGAGTATTTGCGCCAGATCCGGTAGAACTGGGTGAAGATCCGGTGATTGAAAATATCCAGGAAGGCTTCCAGCGCCGCATGCCCTTCACGACGCTGCGCGATGTCGTCCAGATACACGGTCGGCATCGGCGAATCGACGCCGTACAACCCGAGCAAGCGGGTGCGTACCGTCGCCGCACGCTCCGGGTGTACTTCATCGATTTCAATCGACTTCAACTCGCCGGCCGGAAAGCCCATGCCCGGATCGGGCCGAAAGCGCACGGCGTCATCCGCCGGGTGCGCGGTACTGCCCAGGGGTGGGTGACCGGGCAACGCCTGTTCCAGCAACTGGCAAAAACGCTGCAGATTGGCCTCGGCCACCTGCCCTTGCAAGGCGTCCAGCAAACCGCTGGCTTTCAGCCGGGAATACGCTGACTGTGATTCTCGTTCCATCGCAGGCACTTTCCAGTAGGTTGCAGGATCAGCGTGAGCTGGGTGTACAAATGAATGTCGGCATACAAGGCGAAGAAGCGATTGAGCATCTCGCCGAACAGGCTGATGTCGCCTTCCCCTGAAAAACCATTGGCATCGAGGGTGATTTCGATATCCACCCCGCGTAGCAAAAAGCCTTTCTCGAAACGCTGGACCACGTAATGACGGACCTCGACGATCGCCGCCAGACGACGACGGTTGAGCTCGCTGCCCGTCCAGTCGTACAGGGCCAATGTGCCGCGCAACACTTCGGCGTTGTCGAGCATCGGCAGGAAGTTCGAGCCCAGGTGGCTCAGGACCCGCCAGTGAAAGCGGTCGCGGTTCGGTGGGTAGCATGGCAAGCTCGGCGCGCACAGGTTGCGCACGCGCAAACCGGTCTGAGTGGTTTGCACCAGCGTATCGAGCAAGGTGCTTTGCAGCGCCTTGCGCGGCAACTGGCCGTGGGTGCCGGTCAGGCGCAACGACAGGCTTTCGCTGTTGCGCAGCCGGTCCTTATCGAAGCCGTCACCGCCCAGGATCAGCCAGGTGTCATGCAAGCCATTGGCGGCGCGTTTGAGGCGCGTATGAAAGTAGCGCTCGGGAGCATCGTCGCGCAGCATGCCGCCCTTGTGGCGAAAGCTGCTGAACGGCACGTAGTCATGGCGCACGGCGTTTTTTGACGAGGTGACCTGATCGACCGAATAAATTTCAGTATGCCCGTCCTGCAAGCGCATTGGCCGTAGCAGGTAGTCGGTTTGTAACGGTGCCAGCGTCAGCGGGTCAGCCTCCAGCGCAAACAGATTGATCACCGGCACGGCATGCAGGCGAATGTGTTCGCTGCTCACACTGAGTTCCTTTGGCCATGCGTCACGCAGCACCACGTCCAGTTCGAACCAAGGCATATCGGCGCTGATGCTCAAATGTTCCAGACCACAGAGGGTGACGAACATGAATTTCTCGCGAAAGGTGAAGTACTCCAGCAGCAACTGATAACCGCTGAACGCACTGTCACCCTTGGGCCACAGCCGATCCTCGTCAGCAAACCCCTTGGGCGCAAAATGGCCGTCCAATACCTGGCGCTCGTGCTGCTCCGGCAGGCGCACGTACAACGCCTGGGTGTTCAGCGTCAGCGCATGGTGCAAGGCGCTGGCCAGCGGTGCATCGGCACTCAGGTAAAGCGGCAGGCGGCTTAGTTCGATCTGGCTCCAGTCCGTCAACGCGCCGCAGGCAAAGCGCAGGCGCAACAGCGAGCGACCGTCCGGCTCGTAGGCCAGTCGCACCGACTCCAGGGCCAGCGGCTGCAACGTCAGGTCCTGAGTGGTGGTGTAACGACAACGGGTGCGTTGCGGACCAATGGGTTGGGATAACACCTCGAACCCCTTGCCGACCAACTCGCTACGTTTCATCTGCGCGAGCTCAGGGACAAGCTCGACAACCGACAGCGACGGAATGGTGCGCAAATAGTGAGGCCACAACAGGCTGACCAGCCCCTCGGTCAACTCCGGTAAATCATCGTCGAGCTTCTCGCGCAGGCGCCCCATCAAGAACGCAAAGCCTTCGAACAGGCGCTCCACATAGGGGTCTTGCGCGCCCGGTTTGTCCAGGTTGAGCTGCGCCGCCCGATCCGGGAACGCTTCGGCGAATTCCTTGCCGGCTTCGCGCAGGTAACGCATTTCGGCGTCGTAGTAGCGCAGGGTTAAATTGTCCATGCTCACAGATAGATTCCTGATGAATGAGGGTTAGCCGCAGAGCACGGCGGCGCGTACCGGGTCGATGGCGACCAACGCCGCCAACAGCGCTTCGGTGCGCCGGGCGAGCGTGGGTTTGTCTGCATCGGTGCGCTGCGCTTTCAGACGCAAGAGCTTGAGCAGCCGGGCCTTGACCTCGAAATTCAGCTCCGGCTCCCAGTCCGCCAGCGCGTGGTGCTGCGCGGTAGCGTCCAGTTCGGCCAATACGTGTATGGCCAAGTCGCCCTTGCCGTATTGCTCGGCGACACGCGCCATCAGCAGGCGCAGCAACCAGCGTTGGCGCCCGGTCTGCACGCCCGGCCGGGCCGCCAGCCAACCGAGTGCCTTGTCCACGCCCTCTCTGTCGGCCTGGACCACTGCCTCGTCCTCCAGCGACAAGATCTCGGCATCGCTTTTGGTCAGCACCGCCTTCGGTGCCGGTAGCCATTGCTGCGTGCGGTTGCCACTGACGTGCTGGGTGATCCAGTCGCGGGTGGTTTCGTCGGCGAAGGGCGTGCCGTCGTTCCAGTGCAACAGTTCCAGCCCCGGCAAGCGTTCGAGGAACATACCCAAGTCACGCTTGATGATGTCCGCCCAGCCGTCTTGTGGTGCGGGTTGTTTGCTCAGCGCCTGGTACAAGTACCACTGCAAATCCAGCCAGAAGTGGTTCACGCTCTCGGCGTACATTCGTTCGACCTGATCGAGCAATTCAGTCCAGCGTTGTTGCAGGTAAAGGCGCTTGAGCTGCGCCCGATAATCACCTCGGGGAGATGCCAGCCGCGTATTGCCGCTGGCTTCCTCAGGCGGCACCTGGTGTACCGTGTCCCAGCGCAAACTTTTCATCAGCCGATGCGCCGCCAGCCAGCCCTGGGGCTGCTCGCGTAGATAGCCGGCCAACGCCCTACCGCTGTCCAGCAAGTCGCGCCCAGACTTGATGGCCGTGGCGCTCGGCGCCGCCGTCTGCACATTCGATTCGTGACTGGCGCTGTGCTGCGGCACGAGCGCATCAACCCCTCCGGACTGCGTCAATCGAGCGGACAACGCGCCGTACAGCGCACCGAGTGCCGGGCGCTGATCTTGCGGCCAGGCCTCAAGCCCACGCGCCAGCCAGGCCAGCGCCGCCGCCGTGCGCTCGGCTTCGCTGCGCACCACTTCGGGGTACAGCGACAGACTGTCCAGCACCTTGCCGCTGGCCAGCCATTCCAGCGCCATCTTGCGGCTATTGGGCCGCGACGGCAGCACATCGGCGGCGAAACGTTCCACCAACGCGGCGAGCAAACTGAGGCCATCAGCCAACCCGGCCTCCCCGTCCTTCTGCACGCGCGCCCACAGGTAATACGTAGCGACGCGCAGGTCTTTGCAGGTGTGGATCAGCAGCTGTTCTGCCAGTTGAACCACCCGCTCGGCATCCGCACCGGAGAGCTTGTTGACCTCCTCGCGCATGCGTTGGAAGTCATCGTCATAGCCTGGGTCTTCGCCTACAGGCGAGTCTGCGCTGATCGGTTGAAGCCACGTCTGCCAGCGCTCGGCTTGGCTGCGGGCCAAGGCCAAGGGGTCGCGCTCGCCCAGACAATGGGTGATCAAGGTGTACAGGCTCATTCAAAAACCCCGCTCTGCGCATACGGCACTTGCGCGGTGCCTTGGGTGAGGAAGATCTGTGGTGGCAACGTGAAGTGACGCAGCTTGAGCAAGGCCAGAGGCCCCGCGCCCAGTTCGGTGCGCAGGTTCCACGTCAGGTTCAAACCATCGGGGGCCTTGAGGACCATGCGGTAGCGGCTGTCGCCGTCGTCCAAGGGGGTGATTCGAGCTTTTTCCAGCAAGCGGATCAGGCCCCAAGTCCCCTGGTAATCACCGAACAGGCGCTCGCCGGTATGGATGCTGGTCCAGCTCAGGCTGGCGCCGGGATGGTCACCGCGCCCAGGCCAATTGAAACGCTGCCAAAGCTCTTTTTGGTTGAAATACTGATGGTGCGCGCCATTGAGGATGAAGGTGGTTTGCACGACATCTCGCACCGGTTTGCCTTGAAGCTCGAAGCTCAAGCCCATGCCGCCGTCGGTATAGATCACGTCGGCCAGATGGCTCAGTTGGTTAATCGCCGTCAGAAACTGCGGATTAATCCGCAACCCCTGGCTATGGCGCGGGTCGGCGACCCAGCGACTGCCTTCCTTGCGCAGCACACCGCTCAGTTGGCTGCGTAAAAACTGCTCGATACGCCCAGAGTCGGCGCGAATCATCTGCCCCAGCATCGGCAGCGAGGAATCGCTGGCGGTTTGCGCGAACGGGTAGCGCCCAGCAAAAGCACTCTGCCAATCACCAACGATTGAGCGCTGCCACTGACTATTGAGCCCGGCAGCCGAGGGTTGCAACACCCGTTGCCACGCTTCATCTAAAGGCTGCACAAAAAGCGTATGGCCGACCCCATTCCACTCTGCTCCCAGGCTGGCCGCAATCAGGCTGCCGTAGGACTGCGTGTCTGTCAGGTCGACGCTCTTGCCCTGAAACACAGTTTGCGCCAAGGCCTGGGTCATTTCCTGCGGATCAGGCGCATTGCTGACTTGCTGTAATTTCAGGCGCAGCCTGGTGACGCGGGTCAGGAAGGCCTGCAGGCTCAACCGGTCATTATCGGCCTTGCCCTCGGGGTCTTTGCCGAGCAGGCTCAATAACGGCCCGAAAGTGGCATCCAGCGGACTGCGCGGCGTTTGTGCCAGTTGATCAATCATCGGCCCATTGTCCTTGGCGATCAGCTTTTGCGCGGACCGTATCAACGAGTCGGCCAGGGCCTGGTTGCGAGTGCCGGCCTGCCCTTGATAGGCCAGCGTGTTCATCAGGGCAATCAGCGGCGATTGGCGCACATCAGTCATCAAGGTCAGTTGGTCGATCACATCGCCCAAGGTATTGACTGGGCTCCAGCGCAGGCTGTTGAGAAAGTCCAGCCAGGCACTGGCGTAATCCTGGAAGTAACGCTCGGTAAGCCGCTCTCTGAGTTCATCCGGGGTCAGCTCGGCAGCGATATCGGTCTGGTTGTCGCTGAGCACCCAGTCGATTTCCTCGCGACGCGCGTCGGCGATCGCATCGATGGCTTGGCGCACCTGGCCCTCCCAGGCCTGGCGGGTGAACACGCCCGGTACACTGGCTTCGGTGTAGAACAGCGCCAGAACATCGGTTTCACCCACCATGTTTTGCACGCTTAGCTCTGGGTATTGATTGGCCGCTGTGTCGAGGACCTGCTGGTAAAGACTGGTTTCTGCATTGCGCTGACCCAACAGCCCAAGCAGAACCTGTCGGGCCTGAGCAACCAGCCTCGGGTCAGCGTTGATAGCCCAGGCCGGGTGCGCCGCCAAGTGCTCGCCATAGAACTGCCACAGGTTAGGCGCCAGACTTTGCCAAAGTCCCGGCGATACACCGTCGCGCACCGGCTCGGCGTTTCCCAGGGCTTTGGTCAGGAAGGTGGCGTCGGCTTTTTGCGGGCGCGCCATCATCAGGTAAGCCTTCAGTTGCTCGTAGGCAGACTGGGCTCGCGCTGCCCGCTGCTCGCTGCCCGCAGGCAGACTGATCAACGCGTTTAGCTGTCGTCGCAAATTGGCCGCTGCCGGGTCACGGATCAGGCGGTTGTTGGCTTCGACGTAGCGTGGCCACACCGTTTCAAGCAGCGCTGGGGTTTGATTCAGGCCGAAGCGCTGGTACCACGGAGCGCCGTGTTCGACGCGGTAATCCAGGCGTGCCAGTTCGCGCATCAGATCGTTGAGTGCGCTGAGTTGCTCATCGCTACTGCCCGACTGCCGCAATGCCGCCAACGAACTTTGCACCTGGGCGATTTGCGCACGGTTGCTGACAAACGACAGCAATAATCCGGCGCCCCATAACGTCGCCAAACCCAGCACCAGCGCATAGCCAACGCGCGGCACGCTCCAGCCCAGCCGGCGGCCACTGGCGTTATCGCCGAGTACGCCGTGCCACACCGGGGCAACCGACCATTCCTGTTGTTGATCATGCGGCGAGCGCTGTACCGGCAGGCTGAACCACACCCCACGCAACGGCACACCCTGAGCAAAATCGCTGCCCAGGGGCGCCAGCGTATGACGCCAGCGGGCGATGCCCTCGCCCTGTAAATCCCGGGACAGGCGCAGCAGAAAATCATGCTTCATCACACCGTTCATCTGCGCCAAGCCCTCGCGCCGCAAAGGCTCCAGCAAACGATTCAACGCGGTGTCCAATGCCACCGCCGAGAAGCGCGCGGGTAACCGGCAGCCCACCGGCTGCGCCTTGCGAGTGTCCTGCGCCCATGCACTGTCGCAGACCTGCCAAAGGTACAACGGCAACTGCCAGTGCAGATCACGGGCAAGGCGCTGCACCTGGCGTACACCTTTACCCATCGCGGCATCGTCGGCGGCCTGGGTTTTGTTCAACGCCCAAACCACCCCGTCCAGCGCACGCCAGCGGCTCAGGCCACGCCAGTGCTTAGGGAATGATTGATCCAGCGCGGCCTGGGCACTGCCACCCCACAGCAGGACCGTGCCTTGGCCTTCGAGCCATTGCTGATCGGCCAGAGTGGGGGCGATGGCTTCGATTTCGGTGGGTTCGCCGATGACGAGAAGCAGGCGGACTTTGCGGCGCCAGAAGACGCCGTAGTGCTTGCGCAGGCCTTGAATTATCTCTGCCAGGTCCGGCTGTCCATCGGGTTCGGCGGGAGGGGGCACTGGCAACAACCGGGAACCGAGCACTAACTTGCGGATGCCCTTTTGGACAATCTGCCAGGCCACCAGCGCCATGCCGAACAACAATGCCCACAGCAATATGCCCTTGAGCACGACATCCCGCATCACGGCACGGCTGAGAAGCCTGGGCTCCATCAACAACCACCAGATCGCGGCCCCCGCAGCGACAAGTACCGCCAGAATCACAGCGAGCAATAACGCCGTCTTCCCAGAGGATATTTTCGGAGATTCAACTATTTGAGTCATCGGGTTCCACAACTCCAAGGGCCAGGGTGTGATGAGGGTCGTTCGCCAACCAGGCGCAAGGCACCTGATGTAGCTCGGCGTACCAGGCAGCCAGGGTTTGTACGACCATGGCCTGTAGATGCTCCACGGCGCCAAAGTTGGCGTCTTGCACGTGCTGCGTGGTATTCCAGCCAGCGGCAGGCAGCTCAGGCACAGTTGGCTGAGCAAACGACACGCACACGTCAGTGGGGGCAGTTAGTTCGCGCTGTTGCAGAGCACGCTTAGCGACCGTAGAGAGTTGCTCGGTATCAGCCGAAAACCATTCGCCGCGAGAAAAACGCACAGCGCCTTCCGGGCGGAATAGCCAGAGCGCCGCCGCCTCTCCTGCCGGCAAAGGATTCTCCTGCTGGATAGTCGAGGATTGGCAACCGGCGCAGAGGACGCAGGCCGTTGCGGGAGCGCCCTGCAATTGGTCAATAACCGAATCCAGGGTACGAATACCCTCCCAAGGCTCTGGCTGTTCAGGCAGTTGAACCGGGGGAGAACACAGCGCCATTTGTTCGGCAAATGCTTGCCATGCCGACAGCGAACCCTGCCAGTAGCAACGTAGCGGCTGCACGGCTGAGTGTTCATCACGCTGTTGGTGCCACTGTAGCGCGAGCAAAATCGCTAAATTGCGCTCACGTTCGGCGACATCATTCCCAAACACCCGAACAAGATGAATCGCTCGCCCTTCAAGCGTTGCCTGCGGCGCGGGTGACTGGTGGTCTGAGCTGAATAGCAGTAGCCCCTGTTCCGGTGTGGTGCATGGCGCGGATACCAGCACGGACTCGACCAGCCCTACATGCTGCCGATGGTGCATCCACCACGCCTGGCTGACCTGTTCGGCTGCCTCGTGATAACTCTGTGCGTTATGCCGATTGAGGCGAAAGTACAAAACGCGCAACAGCAATGCCAACAACCAGACCAGTGATGCAAAGGCCACAGCGGTAACCGCCACATGCGGTTCAATGACCGATCGCAACACCACGCCCACACCGACCAAAACAACCAGCAAGGTCACTCCGCTGACCATCCAGCGCGAGTACACCGGGGCTGGAACCAAGGGATAAGCGGCAAACGCAGGCGCGGTATTCAATAGGCCACCTGCGTGTCCGGCATTGAGCTGACCAGCGTGCATCCGCATTTACAGCGGTGGCCATGCAGCGCCGCCGGCCGGCCGTCGATGTGCAGCAGGTCGGTGCCTTCGGCGATCTCGGTGCGACCGTGCAGGTTGCAGCGCACGGCGTCGCCCTGACAGGCCATCGGCTTACCATGACACTCGTAATGCCCCTCCAGCACTTCGCCGCCAAATTCTTCCAACGTGTCTCCTTGACGAATCACCGGCTTCATCACCGCACCTCCCGATTAAGACCGCACATTACTTCGGACATGACTGAGGCTCCGGCAGGTGCAGCGGGGTTTTGATCGGGTATTCGGGGCTGCCATAGGCGTAGCAGGAGGTGGTGACTTGGAGTTCATCGCAGGGCAGGAAATGCACGGTTAGGCCGCAGACTTTTTGGCCGGTGTAGTCGGGGATGGGGACTAGTTTGCTGTGTTGGCGTTTTTGGGCATTCGCCTTCTTCTTCCAGGCTAAATACTTTGGCCAATCTCCGAAACCGGGGAACTCATCAGCGAGTTCACTCACTGCGCTAGCACCTGTTTCCCAGTCAATACGCACAGTCATACCTGGGCTCCACCGCGAAGGAGCGACGTAACAGCAACCACCACCGCCACCCTGATACGCACCGATGATGTCGATACCCGATCGACCATCGACGCTAAAGCGGTTGATCGCCCAGTGAGTGTGATTAATTGCTTCAAGGGTGCTGGCATGAGCGCTCTGCACTAGCACAGCCCCACCCAGCCCGCAGAGGGCACCTATCAGTACTCGATAGGAAATAGAGTTCGACACGGGTTTTACTCCTGTTGCAGAGCATCGAAAGACGGGGTCAGGCCGGCGCATTACTCACCTCGCTGACCTTGGCGTAAAAGGCGTCCCAGTGCGCCTCGATGGCTTGCTGAGCCTCGGCCATACGTTGTGCATCCATGACGGGTGGTTGAGCGGCAACGGAAAGTCCCGAGCTTGGCAAAGGCGTGCGCCCGGCGAGCATCGTCGCTTTCACTTCAGGATTAAGCGCAAGCTCTCTTCTGCTGGCTTCGCCGAAAAACACCATGCGCTCACGGAAATAGCTGCCCATCCACTCGCGCCCCATTGAATAAAGAAACCAGGCGCGGGAATCGTGGACCTGATCATCCAGCAGCGCTCGCAACAGCCCCGCAGGCTGCGAGGCGTTGCTGGTTTCGTCTACCGGGCCCCGGGTATTTTCGTTTGGATGATTGTGCTGACCGGCTGGCGGCGGAAACAGCTGACTTACCCTGGCCCGCCCCGCCGCTTTCATCTGCCGGCACTCGACGCGTGCGTCAGCGGTGATGATGCGCAACACCACCACGGGCGGCGCGTTAGCCGGTAATACCCGACTCAGGTTGGAGGCCAGATGATCGGGGTCGCGGTAGGCGGCCCCGAACTCCTCGGCGGCTTCGCGCAGTTGGGTTTGCCCCATGTCCGCGTCGAAATCCTTCACGCCGGGCTCCGGTGTTTTTGGCTGCGCTCGGCCACTGCGTTCAAGGGCGAGTTGCACCTTGCGCTTTGATTTAATCGTTGCCTGTTTCTCGTTACGGTCAGACTCCGCTTTTTTACGTACTGCCGGGTCGGCTTCGGTATCGCTAGCCTCAAGGTAGAACGATTTCTGCTTCAGGCTGGCGAAGGCATAGCGGTCGATGCGCCAGGCAGTGATCCAGCCCAACTGGGTGCGTGCGGCCTGTTCTAGCGTGGTGGTGGTCGCGAGGGGCTGGTAGCGTTCAATTTGTTCGATGGGCAGAGGGTGGGAAACATGGGGCAGGCCCAGAGTCATCTGGCGCCAGGCGTTGAAGCGGTTGACCAGAGTTGGGGCAGCTTCGAATTGTTGTGCTAACTCAATATCCATGGCCCTCCAAGTCTCATGACGCAACCCTATAGGCAAAGCAGCATTCGGTACTTTTAAGGGAGCTCCATGAGCGAAGGCATCGGCATATAGGTCATTCAGCGCTATCTGTGACAGCAACAAGCCATCGCCATCGCCCTCGACATTGTCATTGCTAAAAGCCTTCCCCTGATCCCCAGGCGGATAACCTCCGCCCAAATCCGAGTGCACCCCCGGATAGATCACTTCCACACTGTTCACCGGATAACTGCCACTCTCGCGGCGAATCGACTCCAGCGGAAAACACAGGCGCTGCTCAAAACTCGCCGCAAGATGCAGGCAACGCTTGACCAGCCCACCACCGGGAAGCTCCTGATTACCATCGGCCCAGGCCATATGCCCATCTGCTCCTGGCATAATATCGGCAATGCCCACCGAGGCCACGGTGTCCAGCAACCCCAGGTACTCCACACTCAGCGGGACTTCCAGATCGTCCAGTTTAAGGAACGGTCGGTAACGCATCAGCTCGTTCAACCAACTGACAAAGGCCCGCGCCGCCGACGCGCCACGGGAAAAGCCAAAAACATACAACTTGATGCCCAACAGTTTCGACGAGCCGGGGTTTGGCGGTGCCAGCGCCAGGCGCAACGGCTTTTCAATCGCCTTGAGCTGCTTGCTGAACACTGCGGCACGGTTGGCTTGGCCCTTGATAAATTCCAGCCCTGGCAACGTGCCCATGGCGCCGACCGCCGCCTTCAGGCTCGCGTTGTCCTGTCGGGGCAAACCCAGCGTGCGCCGCAGGGCATCGATTAGCATCAGCAGTCCCCAGTTGATCCGCTCTTCGCCGAACCAGGCGCCCGCCAGCCCGGCAGCAGTGAAATCCAGGTCGCCCACCTCCGCAAACGGCGTGCCGACGCCGGGCATGTAGTACTTGAAGTACTGGCCATTGCCGGTGCCTGCCGCATCGGTCAACCGCTGGGCCTCGTCGCGGTGCCCGGTACCACCGGCATACCCGTCCCCGATGGTGGCGCGAAACAGCCGGGCGATATTGGTTGGGTGCGGCTTAGTGGCTATGTACAAGTCATCATTTAGATTATTGCCGGTGCCGTCGAAGAACAGGCTGATGTGCACCGTCTTGCAGCACGGCGGCGTAACCCGATAACCGGCCGCCAAACACAGGGCATCCTGGTAGCCGCGTTCCTGCTCGCACTGACGCAGAATATTTTGTTGGACCTGTTCGACGCGGCTTGGCAAACGGCCTCCCGCCGGGAACGCTGGAGGGACCCAGACACTGGCATGTTTCACTTCGGACATGACTGAGGCTCCGGCAAGTGCAGCGGGGTTTTGATCGGGTATTCGGGGCTGCCATAGGCGTAGCAGGAGGTCGTGACCTGGAGTTCATCACAGGGCAGGAAGTGCACGGTGAGGCCGCAGACTTTTTGGCCGGTGTAGTCCGGGACCGGGACTACTTTGCTGAGCTTTCGCGTTAGTGCATCATTTTTTTTGACCCACGCCAGATATTTGGGTCGATCGGCAAAACCGGGGAAATCGTCGGGATAAGCCACACCGGTCTCCCAATCAACACGCACCGTCATTCCCGGCTGCCAGCGCGACGGAGCGACGTAACAGCAACCTCCCCCGCCCCCCTGATACGGACCGATGATGTCGATACCCGATCGACCGTCGACACTAAAGCGGTTGATCGCCCAGTGGGTGTGGTTAATGGCTTCAAGGGTGCTGGCCAGGGCGCTTTGCGCGAGCAATGCGCCAACAAGGGCTCCGAGCAGGGCGAGGCGATACCTGCCGTCCGTGGGTCTGGGCATAACGTTCATTTCCTGTCTTCGCTGGTGTGGGTCGCGCAGGCGTTACGTAACCTGTCGAGGGTGTGGGCTTCACGCTGGGAATTGAGTAACAACCCGGCCTGGGTGGCATCGAGCATTGCCGCGTAGCACGCCTGAAAGCGCTGTTCGGCACGCCACGCGGATGGCAACGCATCGGCAAGACTCACCATCGCCACCGTGGCATCACTTGCGCAGCTAAGCGTTTCCAGTTGGCTGTCGCTCAGTTCGATAGGGGTGAAATCCTCCGGCAACTCGGGCGTATCGGCCGCACCCGCAAGCCGTTTGGGAGAGCCGTCGCGATCCAGCCAGCTCCAGAAAACCGCGGGGCGTAACAACGGTTGCTGTTGCTGGGGTTCAAGCACATGGCTAAACAGCAACGGGAACAGCCGCGGGTCGTAATAACGCAACAACCCCAGGTACCCGCCGTTGCGCACTTCCAGGCACCGACCGAGGTGTTCAGCCAACGCCTGGAAGGGCCAGAGCGACGCCAGCACCAACAATTGCGAGCGGCCATTCAGCGCTTGCACGAGGCCAACCAGCCACTGGCGTTGCAGGGGCTGCGCCAAATCGACACGGACCAGCAACGGTGCCAATTCGTCGGCACCCGCCTCCGGCAACCCGGTGAATAGTGAATACCAAGGCAGTGCGGGCTCGACGCTGAGAACACTGGGCAGTAATGGGGAGTCGCTGCCGGCCTGATCAATGATGATATCCAGGCACGTAACGGAGACTTGTGAGCAGGAAACTTCCAGCAGTTCTATCCAGGTATTGCGAGGAACAGCGCTCATGCTTGTGCGCCCCTGGGTACGAAGCCCTGGGCCGCGGCCTGCGCCTTTTTCAGGCACTCCTTGCACACCGAGCTGGGCAATTCAGGTAACGGGAATTCTTCACTGGTTCCTGGATTCAGCCGATGCTTGCCCTTAATGCTGATCAACCCCGGACCATGAATCTGGATCTCGCCTTGGGGTGTGATGCGGATATAGCCGCCTCCACACCCCAGGGTGATGCCATTCTTCGCCGTCAGTTGCAGATGTCCCTGTACGGTCTGCAGGGTGATGTCTTGCTGGGCAATCAGCTTCATCACGTCGCCGTGAGATTCGATTTCCAGCGGCCCCTTGCCGGACACCAGGCGCATGCCTTCCTGCTGGGCAAGCAGGGAAATGGCCTGATTCGCGTGGACAGACAGCCGTTGAGCGGCGGCCAGGTTGATCTCGTCGTTGCTTTGCACGTACATCGCGTTGCCGCTTTTGAGCAGCAAGCATTCTGGGGTTACGGCGCCAATGCCCTTGGGCGCACTGAGTAGGATGGCCGAGGCGTTCAGGTCTTTGGCGTTGTCCTGGAACTGTTGCAGCCCATCGATGGCTGGCTTGCGGCTGTGGTGAGACTGGGCGATTGCCTGCCAATCCGCGATTTGTTGTTTGGCTCCCGCGACCAGATCGGTCGCGGGCGCCATGGTGAGCACATCACCAGAGGCCTTGGCCTGCGTATCCGTACTGATGAACAAACCTTTGCCTGCGCGAATGCTTCCCCAAGCATCTGTACGCAGCTCAAATCCTTCGCCGCGCTTTTTACGCTTGGCATCCACCAGATGCCCCAGGCTGAGCTGGCTCTTACCGCTGTGCTCAGTACTGACCTTGATATGCTCCTGCCCCCGCGTGTCATCCATGCGCAGCTTGTTATTCGCCGGAGTACGCAGCACGTTGCGTTTGTAATTGCGCAAGGTCACATGATCGACATGCTGGCTGTCGTGCAGCGCGTGGGCGATGTAGGGCCGATCGGGGTCGCCCTGTTCGAAGGCGATGGCGACTTCGGTGCCGGGGATCAACGGCAGGTGCAGGCCGTGGGTATCCCCGGCGTAGGGTCGGGCCAGGCGTAGCCAGAGGCTTTCTTCGCCGGGTTTCCAGGCGTCGCGGTCGAACAGGAAATTGACCTTGTAGCGCCCTTCGATGTCGATGTGCCCGTAGGGGTCATGCGCCTGCGGGCTGGTGACGCGGGCCGGGACGGTGCCGGCGATTTGCGGTTTGTCTTGCAGCTCCGGGCGAAAGCACACCGTTTCCGAGTAGGGAATGGCCTCAAACGTCACTTCGTAACTGGCGTCGCGAGCGGCGCGGCTGATCAGTTGGGTGATCACCGCACCTGGCGCGAAAGCCTGTGGGGCGCCGCCAGAGATTTTAAGTACCTGCCCTGGAGCAAGGGTTGCGCTGCTGCTGACGCCGCTGAGTTGCGTTTGGCCGTTGAGGTAACGCTCGTGGCGCAGGCGCGCGTAAAAATAACCGCTTTCGCTTTGCAGGTCTTCGTCATGGGCATAGCGGTCGCCCATGACGGTGTAGGGTTCGGCGTAGTGATAAGCCTCGCCATAGGTGCCGTTGGCGCCGCGGGTTTGGTCGATGTCACCGTTCAGGTGAGCATTGGCCACGCGGTGATGGTAGGTGCGGATATTGACGTGCTGTTCCACCACGTGGTGGCTCGATTGCAGGGCCCACACACCGTCCTGGCCACTGCTGCTGAGCCCGGATTGCGGGCGATAGGCCAACTCCACGTCAAACTGGTAGTGACGCTGGTCATCGTGAAATTCCACCACGTCGATATTCAGGCGTTCGTCGCTGGTGAAGCGGTACCAGATGCCGACGTCGGCCAGCAGGCGCGAGATGAAGGCCAGATCGCT
>Ga0302217_10000031_pt1 | contig 42975 bp, 38 predicted proteins | sample II_Fen_N3_3_FD_198779 | JGI IMG/M metagenome (GOLD analysis project Ga0302217, IMG submission 198779) | Peat permafrost microbial communities from Stordalen Mire near Abisko, Sweden - II_Fen_N3_3 | ecosystem: Environmental > Terrestrial > Soil > Wetlands > Permafrost | place: Sweden: Abisko... | reverse complement strand
ACCTGCCGCACCGCTTCGCCACTTGCTGGCTGAAGTCGCTCTGGTGCGTCAGGCCGAAGCGCAAGCGCACAACGAAGAGGCGCTGCGCCAGGCGTTGCCACAGGGTCGCCCGGCCAAAACCAGGGCTCACGTAATTGCGCTGGTGTCGGCCAAGGGGGGCGTTGGCAAAAGTACGCTGGCCTCTGCGCTGGCAACCGCCTTGCGTTTAGAGGGGGGACAGACCCTGGCCATCGACCTCGATCCGCAAAACGCCCTGCAATACCACTTGAGTGCGGAGCCAGACGTGGCGGGCCTGGGTTACGCCAGCCTCAAGGGTGAGAACTGGAAGTCATTGCTGTTGGCCGGCTCGGCCGGTTCGTTGCTGCTGCCTTACGGCTCGGTGACGGAGGACGAGCGCCTTGCCCATGAGCACTCTCTGGAAAACGACCGCTACTGGCTCGCCAGGCAACTGGCGAGCATGGACCTGAGCGAAAACGATGTTGTGATCCTTGATACGCCACCGGGTCGTACCGCTTATCTGGCGCAGGCCTTGATGGTGGCGGATCAGGTGCTCGTCGTCGTGACGGCCGACGCGGCGTGTTTCGTCACGCTGGACGAGATGGAGCATTTACTGGCACAGCGCGCGGCCCTAGGCCAGGCGCCGCTGTGCAATTACGTGATCAATCAGTTCGACAGCTCTCGCCTGTTCTGCAACGACATGCACGAAGTGCTCAAGCGCCGCCTGGGCTCAAGACTGCTGGGCGTCGTGACGCTCGACCATGCCGTTGGCGAAGCACTGGCTTATGGTCAAAACCCGCTGCTGACAGCCAAATCGTCCCAGGCTTGCCACGACATGCTGATGCTGAGTGACCAGCTCAAGGCAGAGCTGAAATCGATGGAAGCTGCAGAGTCCTACGCCTCATGATCAACACCTCAGCTCAAGACACTGCCGATCAAACCCGCACACAGCGTTGGGCACAATCGGTCTCCGACCGCCTGGACAGCCAGCCGGCAGCATTGCGCCGAGCGTTGAGCGTCATCGTGATGCTGCTTTGCGGCCTGTTGGCGCTGTTCATTATCACTGTGCCGTTCGAATTGTATTCGCAATGCGCTTTCGCCCTCGGCTGCTTCATTGCAGCGATGGTGCTGCGCAAGATTCCCGGGCGCCTGACCGTGCTGATACTCATCGGACTGTCGTTGACCGCTTCCCTGCGCTACCTGTACTGGCGACTCACCTCAACCCTCGGTTTCGAGGGCTGGGTCGACATGCTGTTCGGCTACGGCCTGGTCCTGGCCGAGTTGTACGCGATGATCGTGCTGGTGTTCGGTTACGTGCAAACCGCCTGGCCCCTGCGCCGCAAACCGGTACTGATGAGCGGGCCACCGAGCGAATGGCCAACGGTCGATGTCTTCATTCCGTCGTACAACGAAACCCTCGACATCGTGAAAGTCACCATCTTCGCGGCCCAGGCCATCGACTGGCCACAGGACAAACTGCGCGTGCACGTACTGGACGACGGCCGTCGTGAAGACTTCCGCGAGTTCTGCGAGCAGATCGGCGTGGGTTACATCGTCAGGGAGAGCAACCGTCACGCCAAGGCCGGCAACCTGAACGAAGCACTCAAGGTCACCAGCGGCGAGTTCGTGACGATTTTCGACGCTGACCACGTGCCGACCCGTTCATTTCTTCAAGTATGTGTCGGCTGGTTCATCAAGGACCCTAAGTTGGCGATGCTGCAAACGCCGCACTTCTTCTTCTCGCCCGACCCGTTTGAGAAAAACCTCAATACGTTCCGCTCCGTGCCGAACGAAGGCGAGTTGTTCTACGGCCTGGTGCAGGACGGCAACGACCTGTGGAACGCGACATTTTTCTGCGGCTCCTGTGCCGTGATCCGTCGTGCACCATTGCTGGAAATCGGTGGCGTTGCCGTCGAGACCGTGACCGAAGACGCCCACACTGCGCTGAAACTGAACCGCGCCGGCTACAACACGGCGTACCTGGCCATTCCCCAGGCGGCAGGCCTGGCGACGGAAAACCTGTCGCGGCACATCAGCCAGCGGACTCGCTGGGCTCGTGGCATGGCGCAGATATTCCGGACGGACAACCCGCTGTTCGGCAAAGGCCTGAACCTGGGTCAGCGCCTGTGCTACCTGAACGCGATGCTGCACTTTTTCTATGGACTGCCGCGCTTGGCCTTTCTCACCGCGCCGCTGGCATTCCTGTTTTTCGATGCGCAGATTTTCCACGCCTCGGCGTTGATGATCACCGCTTACGTATTACCGCACATTCTTCATGCCAGCCTGACCAACTCCAGCATCCAGGGACGGTTCCGCCACTCATTCTGGAACGAGGTCTACGAGACGGTACTGGCCTGGTACATCATGGGCCCGGTGCTGATGGCGCTGGTCAACCCCAAGTTCGGTGGCTTCAACGTGACCGACAAGGGTGGCGTGATCGACAAGAAGTATTTCGAGTGGAAATTGGCACGCCCATACATCGTGCTGTTGACCTTGAACGCTGCCGGACTGATATATGGCGTGGTGCGCCTGATCGAAGGTGCCGAGGGCAGCACCACCACTATCCTGATCAACCTGGCGTGGACGGTCTACAACCTCATCATCACCAGTGCCTCGGTGGCGGTGGCCAGTGAAACCCGCCAGGTGCGTTCCGAACCACGGGTGGCGGCGGCCCTGCCGATGCGTCTGACTCGCCCCGATGGCACCGTGATCGAAGGCGTGACCCAGGACTTCTCGCAAAAAGGCCTGGGGTTTCGTTTGCTGGAAGGCATCGAAATTCCCAAGGGCGAGCGGGTACAGATTTCGCTGTTCCGCAATCAACAGCTGAGTGTGTTCCCTGCCATCGTCGTATTCAATCGCGAGGGGCTGTTGGGTACGCAGTTCGATCAGTTGACCTTGCGTCAGCAAAGCGAACTGATTCGCCTGACGTTCTCGCGCGCCGACACCTGGGCATCGACCTGGGGCAATGGCCAGGTCGATACACCGCTGGCCGCCTTGCGCGATGTCAGCGGCATTGGTCTTCGCGGTATCTACGGACTCTTCAAAGCAACGGTCATGGAAGTGCGGAACCTGTTCCGTCGTCGTCACGTCTCCCCGTCCACCCTGGAAAATATTTTGGACAAGTGATGAACTCTAAGTCTTTCGCTTTCGGTAACCTGCACGAGCCTCGTCGCGCCCTGGTAAGCATGACGTGCGCCTTGCTGGCAATGGGTGGTGGCACGTCGGCATTGGCCGAGACTGCGCCAGTGGATGTCGCGCCCGGCGCCAACAGCTACAGCGTGACGCTCAAGCAATTGGGCCGCAATTATTCGATGAGCCTGCGCGGTGTGGAGTCCACCGATAGCGTAAACTTCGATGTTCGCGCCGACTCCATCGTGACCGGCGCCAAGCTGAAGTTACAGTACACCTATTCGCCGGCGTTGCTGGCCGACCTGTCGCAGATCAACGTCATCGTCAACGATGAAGTGGCCGCGAGCCTGCCATTGCCCAAGGAAAACGCCGGGCAATTGCAAACCCGAGAGGTCAGCATTCCGCCGCTGCTGATCACCGAGTTCAACCGCTTGAGCCTGCAATTCGTTGGTCACTACACCATGAGTTGTGAAGACCCGATGCACTCCAGCCTGTGGGCGAAGATCAGCAACGCCACCGAGCTGAGCATTGAGGTATCGCCGCTGGCGCTGCCGAACGATCTGTCGATCATGCCGCTGCCGTTCTTCGATCGCCGCGATGCGCGCCCCCTGAGCCTGCCGTTCGTGTTCGCCAGCGCGCCTGACAACACCACCCTGGAAGCGACCGGAGCCCTGTCATCGTGGTTTGGTGCACAGGCCAGTTATCGCGGTGCCAAGTTCTCAACGCGCATCAACCAGATCCCCGCCCACGGCAACGCCGTGTTGCTGCTCAGCGGTCCCGAAGCTCTGAAAATCGGCAGTTTGAGTCTGCCAGCGGCCAAGGGCCCGACCCTGAGCGTGATAACCAACCCCAACGACGTCAATGGCAAGTTGCTGTTGATCAGCGGTCGTGACGCCACCGAATTGAAGACGGCCAGCACCGCATTGGTGCTGGGCAGTCAGGCCCTTTCGGGCAGCAGCGTGGTGATCGACCGCCTCGACACCGTGCAACCGCGCAAGCCTTACGATGCCCCGAACTGGTTGCCGAGCGATCGTCCGATCAAGCTCGGCGAGCTGCTACCGGCCAAACAATTCAATGTGTCGGGCTATAACCCGGGCGATATCACCGTGCCGCTGAATTTCCCGCCAGACCTGTTTACCTGGCGTGATGAAGGGGCGCCGCTGAACCTGAAATACCGCTACACACCGCAGGAAAAGTCGAGCAACTCGTCGTTCATCGTCAGCTTCAACGATGGTTTGATCCAGTCGCAGAACCTGCTGCCTCAGGACAAGCTCGAAAGCAGTGTATTGAAAGCCCTGAAGATCAACGACGACACGCTGAACCGCGAAACCCGCGCGCGTCTGCCGTTGAACTCGGTGGCCCTGCAATCGCGCCTGCAACTGCGCTTCATGTTCGACTACATCAAGCAGGGCGAATGTGGCGACATCATCATCGACAACATGCGCGGCAGCGTCGATCCGGAATCGACCCTGGACCTGACCGGCTACGACCACTTCATGGCCATGCCGAACCTTGGTGTGTTCAAGGACGCGGGCTTCCCGTTCACCCGTATGGCTGACCTGTCGCAGACCGCCGTGGTGCTGCCGGACAATGCCGGCGCCGCCGAGCTGGATGCTTACCTGACCGTGCTCGGCCGCTTCGGCCAGTCCACCGGATACCCTGCCACTGGTGTGCTGGTGATGCAGGCGGCGCAGGTTCAGGCGGCGGCGGATAAAGACTTGCTGGTGTTTGCGGCCGGCAACAATCAGCCATTGCTGACCCAGTGGGCCGATCACCTGCCGGCTGCCGACTTCGGCGACCAGCAAAGCTTCCATCTGTCCGACCTGCCTATGCGCGTTCGTGACTGGTTCAGCCCCGATCCTGAGGCGAACCAGCGCAAGGCTCGTCTGGCCATGGCCTTCTCCGGCGGGGCGCGCAGCACTTACCTGACCGGTTTCGAATCGCCGCTCAAAAGCGGTCGCAGCGTCGTGGTGATCGCCAGCGGCCAGCCGCGAGGCCTGGCTGATGCAACCAATGCCTTGATCGGTGGCGAGGATTACACCCAGTCGATCCAGGGCAGCCTGGTGGTGGTGCGCGGCAAAACCATCGAGCCCCTGGTGGCGGACGAGCAATACTACGTTGGCGAACTGGGCCCGTTCAAACGCATCGAATGGATGCTGTCGCGCCACGTCGGTCTGACGCTGCTGCTGACCGGCCTGGGTGTAGTGCTGCTCAGCTGCCTGGCCTATCTGTCGCTGCGTTCGCGTGCCAAACAGCGGCTGAGCAACTGAGATCGCCATGAATAGCCACGGGACACCTGGATGCAATTCTGCCCCTGAGCGCCGCTGGCGCCGGGCCGTACTTTGGCTGGCCGCCACGCTGACGTCCTTGAGCCTGACACCGGCCCTGGCTGACCAAGCGGCATGCAAAAGCGTCGACTGGCCGCTGTGGCAAACCTACGCCACGCGTTTCGTGCAAAACGACGGGCGCATGCTGGAGTCCAGCGTCGAAGCCAATCACAGCACCTCTGAAGGCCAGTCCTACGGCATGCTGTTTGCGCTGATCGGCAACGACCGCGAGCGTTTCGATGCGCTGTGGAAATGGACCGCTGCCAACATGGCCGGTGCCGATGTCAGCAATCGTCTGCCGGGCTGGTTGTGGGGGCAGGGCAAGGACGGCAAATGGCAATTGCAGGACGCCAACTCGGCGTCCGATTCGGACCTGTGGATCACCTACTCGCTGCTCGAAGCGGCGCGGCTGTGGCAGCGTCCGGATTACCGTGAAGACGCCCTGCGTCTGCTCAAGAACATCGAAACCCAGTTGGTGGTGAGCCTGCCAGGCTTGGGCAAAATGGTTCTGCCAGGGCCCGAAGGCTTCACTCAGCCCGATCACCTGTGGCGCCTGAACCCGAGTTATCTGCCGCTGCCGCTGCTACGCCGGCTGGCCAAGGAAGCACCAACCGGGCCATGGAAAGAAATCGCCGAAAACACCGTGAAAATGGTCAGCGCCTCCAGCCCGAAAGGTTATGTGGCGGACTGGATCGGCTATCGCGCGACTGCGCCCAAGGCTGGCCTGTTTGTGGTCGATCCGGTCAGGGGTGAGCTGGGCAGTTATGACGCGATTCGCGTCTATCTGTGGGCCGGCATGACGCCAAAGTCCGACCCTTTGGCCGCACCGCTGCTGGCACACCTGGACGGCATGTCGAACAGCACCGAGTCGACCGGCATTCCACCGGAAAAGGTTCAGGTCATCTGCGGCGCGCTCGAAGGGCAGGGTCCGTTTGGATACTCTGCCGCGCTGATTCCGTACTTCCAGGCCAAGGGGCAACCCTGGCTGGCCGAGCAGCAGCAGCGTCGGGCCGAAACGGCCTTGAACGCGGAGCTGGCTAAAGCCGATGGCGAACGAGCCGAACCGCTGTACTACAACGCCATGCTTAGTCTGTTCGCACTGGGCTGGGCTGAAAAACGCTATCAGTTTCGTGATGACGGAACGCTCAAACTGACTTGGGAGACGTCATGCGCCCGCGCCGTCACACGCTAGCCATCGGTATTCTCACCGCGCTTATCGGCACCGCTGCCCACGCCGAAACCAACGACGCACAAACGCGCCTAGTGGAGCAGGGTCAATTCTGGCAGAGCCGGGATAACGCTGCGCGTGCGGCAGAAAACTGGCAAAAGGAACTGCGTCTGGACCCCAACCAGATCGATGCGCTGTACGGCATGGGGCTGATTGGCGTCAAACAGAACAAGCCGGAACAGGCGCAACAGTATCTGGCGCGCTTGCAGGCATTGTCGCCGAGCCCCTGGCAGGCCGCGCAATTGGAGCAGGACATCGCCCTGACCGATCCGAAGAACATTGCCCTGCTGGATGAAGCCCGGCGCTTGGCCGACGGTGACCAGCGTGACAAAGCCACCGAAGTGTTCCGCCAGCTGTTTGCCGGGCGCACGCCTGAAGGCAAGATTGGTCGCGAGTTCTATACCAACCTGGCATTCAATGACGCCGTCTGGCCCGAGGCGCGCAAAGGCCTTGAGCGCTTGCTGCGCGAGACGCCGAACGACTCGATTGTCGCGCTGTTCCTGGCCAAGCACCTGGTGCGCCACGAAGGCAGCCGCCCGGAAGGCATCCGGGCACTGGCCAAACTGTCGACCCGTGCCGACATTGCCGGTGACGCCGATGAGAGCTGGCGCCTGGCGCTGGTGTGGATGGGGCCGCCCAACGCCTCGCAAGTGTCGCTGTTCGATGACTTCCTGAAAGTGCATCCCGACGACCAGGAAATCCGTGACCTGCTCAACAAAGGCAAGTCGCAATCGAGCACCGCCGGTACGCCGGCCTGGCAGCAAGACCCGTTAGTGGCGCGTGGACTGCAAGCGCTCGAGAAGGGCGATCAATCTGGCGCCGAACAGGCGTTTGCCGCCCGCCTGAAAAGCAAACCTGACGACGCGGATGCCCTCGGAGGCCTCGGCGTGGTGCGTCAGCAACAGAGCCGTTTCGGTGAAGCCGAGCAACTGCTCAACCGCGCCATCGCCAATGGCGGCTCACGCTGGAAGCCGGCGCTGGACAACGTGCGCTATTGGGCATTGCTGCAACAGGCCCGCGAGCAGGCCAGGACGCAGCCGGCCAAGGCACAAGAGAGCATTGCCCAAGCCATGCGCTTGAACCCCAAAGGTATCGACGCGCGTCTGGCCCTGGCCGACATTCAGGCCCAGGCCGGGCAGCTGGACGCCGCCCAGGCCAACTATCGCCAGGTGCTGAGCGTGCAACGCGGCAACCCGCAGGCGGTGCAGGGGCTGGTCAATTTGCTGGCGCAAACCGGTCAGGCCGATGAGGCGTTGCGTCTGCTCGACACCTTGACCCCAGCCCAGCAGGCCGAAATGGGCGGCGGCGCTCGTCTGCGGGCCTTGCGCTCCACGCAAGCGGCCAAACTCGCCGAACAGCGCGGTGATAATCGTGCTGCGCAGCAAGCCCTGGCGCAAGCGGTGCAAGACGACCCGGACAACGTCTGGACCCGTTTCGATCTGTCGCGCCTGTACCTCAAGGCCGGCGAGACGCAAAAGGCTCGGGACCTGATCGACAGCTATCTGAAAACCCATCCGACCAACATCGATGCGCTGTACACCAGCACCTTGCTCTCGGTGGAAATGGAGCAATGGAGCGCCGCGAAAGCGACCATCAGCCGCATTCCGGCCGAACGTCGTACGGCGGACATGAATCAGTTGGCTGACCAGATCATCCTGACGATACAAGTCAAACTGGCGGCGAGCATCGCCAAGCGTGGCCAGCGTCAGGAAGCCCTGGCCTTACTCGACCGTTTGCAACCGGTGGCAAGTCGCAGCCCTGACGGCATGGCGACCCTGGCTGCGGCCTATGTGGACGCCGGTGATTCGGCGCACGCGCAACAGATGATGCACGACGTCATTGCCCAGACGCCGACGCCGTCCGCGGACCTGATGTTGCAGTACGCCAGCCTGCTGCTCAAGACCGGTGACGATGCACAGGTCAATTCGATCCTGCGCGGCTTGCAAAACCAGCCAATGAGCGTGGCCGCGCGCAAACGGTTTGACGACGTGCTGTATCAGTACCGCATTCGCCAGGCCGATCTCCTGCGCGAAAACGGCGACCTGGCCGCAGCCTATGACACGCTGGCGCCGGCCCTGGCTTCGCGTCCGGGGGATGCGGGGGCTGTCTCTGCATTGGCACGCATGTACGCCAGCAATGGCGACAATGCCAAGGCGTTTGAGCTGTACAAACCGTTGTTGCAGCGTCAACCCAACGATCCGCAGATTTTGCTCAATGCCGCCGATGCGGCGGTTCAGGCTCACGACAACGGCTACGCCGATCGGGCGCTGGAACAGTTCCTCAAACTGGAAACCTACGATCCGCAATCGCTGACCGAAGCCGCGCGGATCTACCGCAGCATGGGCAAGTCCAGCCAGGCCACCGAGCTGCTGCGCAAGGCGGTAGCCATTGAGCAGAACGAGCAGAAACGTAGCCTGACGGCCCAGGCCAACAGCCTCAACGTCGCGCCGAACCCCTTTGTGGGCTTGCCGGGCCAGCGTAATCAAGTGAGTCGCGTACCGGTGGACACCATCCCCGCACCGGCCCAGGCGCAGCTTGAAGCGGCCAAGCCGGTCATGGTTGCCAGCAATGACGCACAGCCAGCCGACGCCTATCCGGGGCAAGCCCAGCCTCGCATGGCGGCGCCCGTTGCCGGACGCCAGGCGTTGTCGGCGGGGCGCTTTGCCGCTGCCGGCGGTAACCCGTTCGCGCCGCAGGGCACGGTCAACGTCGCGGTGGATCAAGCCAGTTCCGCCCAGCGCGCGCTCGACAATATCCTGCAGGAGCGCAGTGGCTATGTGACCCAGGGCGTGACCATTCGCAGCAACAACAGCGAGTCGGGTCTGAGCAAAATGACCGACGTTGAAGCGCCGCTGGAGATCAACATCCCGTCTGGCGAAAACCGCTACGTCGTGCGCGTGACCCCGGTGTCGCTGAATGCCGGCAGTGTCGGTAGCGACTCCGCGGCCCGCTTCGGCGGGGGCGGGGCATCGCCGGATGGCGCGGGTTCCCAGCGGGATAAAGGCGTTGGCTTGAGCGTGGCCTATGCCCGCCCGGATGAAGGTATCAAGGCCGATCTCGGCACTACGCCAATCGGCTTCAAGTACAGCACCGCAGCCGGTGGCGTGAGTGTGGATCGGCCGTTCGCCGACAACTCCAACGTGCGTTATGGCGTGAATGTCTCGCGGCGTCCGGTGACGGACAGCGTGGCCTCGTTCTCCGGCACTACCGACGAACGCACCGGCCAATCGTGGGGCGGCGTGACGGCCAACGGCGCCCGTGCTCAGCTCAGCTATGACGATCAGCAGGTTGGCTCCTACGGCTACGGTTCGTGGCACAAATTGCTCGGCCACAACGTCGAATCCAACAGTCGCACCGAACTGGGCGGCGGCGTGTATTGGTATCTGCACAATGCCGAAGACAGCAAGCTGACCCTCGGCCTGAGTGCCACCGGCCTGAGCTTCGAGAACAATCAGGACTTCTTCACCTACGGCCATGGCGGTTATTTCAGCCCGCAAGGATACTTCGCTTTGGGCGTACCAGTGACCTGGGCGCAGCGCGGCGACCGGTTCTCCTATCAGGTCAAAGGCTCGGCGGGCGTACAGTACTTCGACCAGGACGCGGCGGATTACTTCCCGAACGACAAAGACCTGCAGGCCGCCAGCAATCAGCGTTACAAAGGCCAGAGCAAGACCGGTGTGGGCTACAGCCTCAGCGGTGCAGGCGAATACAAATTCGGTTCGAACTTCGTCCTCGGCGCCAATCTTGGCGTGGACAACGCTCAGGACTACAAGCAATTCACTGGGGCCATGTACCTGCGTTACATGTTCGAAGACATGAACGGCGCGATGGAACTGCCGGTCAGCCCCTACCGTTCCCCTTATTCCAACTGATTCCTGGAGACTTAAATGCCTTCTTCCGTTCTCGCCGGTATGACCCTTCTCGTACTCGGGGAAAGCCACATGAGCCTGGCGGACCACTTGATGGAGCCGCTGCAAGCCAACCTGACCCAGCAGGGCGCGATCGTGCATTCGATCGGCGCATGCGGCGCCAGTGCCGGCGACTGGTTGATCACCAAGAAAGTCGATTGTGGCGCCGAGCAGAAAGGCGACGGCAAAATCGTCATCAAAGGGCGCGAAGCCACCACCACGCCGCTCAAGGATCTGATCGCCGCCGACAAGCCTGACCTGGTCGTGCTGGTCATCGGCGACACCATGGCGTCCTACGACAAACCGGTATTTCCCAAAGCCTGGGCCTGGCAGAACGTGACCGCCCTGGCCAAGGAAATCACCGCCAATGGCGCCAAGTGCGCGTGGGTCGGCCCGGCGTGGGGCAAGGAAGGCGGCATGTACAAGAAAAACGACACGCGCACCAAGTTGATGTCGGCGTTCCTGGCGAGCAACGTGGCGCCTTGCAGCTACATCGATTCGCTGACCTTCTCCAAGCCGGGTGAGTGGGTGACCACCGACGGCCAGCACTTCACCGTGGCGGGTTACAAATCCTGGGCTAACGCCATCGGTGGCGCATTGGCCAAACTGCCGGCCGACGCGGTCAGCAACAAGGGAGCCAAGCAGTGATGCGTGCCCTGTCTGCGGTGTGCGCCGTGGCGGCGCTGTTTTCCAGCGTTAACACCCTGGCGGCTGAGTTTGCCCTGTACCCCACCGGCCCCACCGAAGACGCGGCGTTCATTCGTTTCGTCAACGCCAGCAGCGCGCCGCTGGACGTGATCGCCCAGGCCGGCCAACCACCGATGCGCCTGGAAGCGGCTAAACCGGTGTCGCTGTTTTTCCCGGTGCAATCGAGCAGTCCGGTCAAGGGCACTCTGGTCAGTGGCGCACAGAAACTGGCCATGGACATGAAGATCGCACCCGGTGAATTCGTCACCGTGGTCGCCTTGCCGGACGGCAATGGCATCAAGCAAGTCGTCGTGCGCGAGCAACCAGACGACTTCAACGGCCTGAAAGCCTCGCTGGCGTTCTTCAACGTCGATGCTGCATGTGCCGATGCAAGCCTGCGTCCTGCCGGGCGTACCGCCGATCTGTTCAAGGCCGTGCCGGTCGCCAGCGTCCAGCGCCGTTCGATCAACCCGGTGAGCCTGTCGGTGCAACTGGTGTGCACGAACGCCAATATCGGCGCGCCGCTGGACCTGGGCGAGCTGAAAGCGGGCGAGCGCTACAGCGTGCTGCTGGTGCCTTCGGCCATCGGGCCGCGTCTTCTGAACGCCACGGACGCTCTGTCCCACTGATCGGATTCTGCCGCTGCTATGGTCTTCGCCTCACTTGAGTTCCTGACGCTGTTCCTGCCTGCGTTCCTGCTGGTATATGCTCTGGCCAGACCGGCCTGGCGCAACGTCATCCTACTGATCGGCAGCTGGCTGTTCTATGGCTGGTTGAGCCCGCTGTTCCTCAGCCTGCACGTGGCCTTGACCATCGTCGCCTGGGTCGGCGGACTGCTCTTGGATAGCGCCCGCGAGGGTTCGAAAGGGCGAGTGAGGCTGTTGATTGCGCTGATCGTGTTCAACACGGCAGTGCTGTGCTGGTACAAGTACGCCAACATCCTGGCCGGGACCTGGAGTGACCTGATCACTTACTATGGCGCCATGCCGCTGGAATGGCAGCGGGTGGCATTGCCGGCGGGGCTGTCCTTCGTCGTGTTGCAGGCGATCTCCTATCTGGTGGACGTGCATCGCCACACGGTGCCGGTGGAGCGAAGCTTCATCAATTACGCGACCTACATCTCGATGTTCGGCCACTCGATTGCCGGGCCGATCATTCGTTATGACTGGGTGCGCCATGAACTGAACCAGCGCTATTTCAATTGGCAGAATTTTTCTCTGGGCGCCCGCCGTTTCATGATCGGCATGTGCATGAAAGTGTTGGTCGCCGATACCCTGTCGCCACTGGTGGACGTGGCTTTCCATCTGGAAAACCCTTCCTTCGTCGACGCCTGGATCGGTTGCCTGGCCTACTCGCTGCAGCTGTTTTTCGACTTCGCCGGTTACAGCGCCATGGCCATCGGCCTGGGCCTGATGCTGGGCTTTCACTTCCCGGAAAACTTTAATCGGCCGTACCTGGCCAGCAGCATCCAGGACTTCTGGCGGCGCTGGCATTTGTCGTTGTCGAGCTGGTTGCGCGACTACCTGTACATCGCCCTTGGCGGCAACCGTAACGGCGCTTGGAAGACCTATCGCAACCTGTTCCTGACTATGGCCATCGCAGGCCTGTGGCATGGCGGCGACAGCTGGAATTACCTGTTGTGGGGTTCTGCGCACGGCATCGCCTTGTGCGTCGATCGTTTGTGGTCGCGCTCCAGTCTGCCGAGCGTTGCGCCACTGCTGTCGCACACATTGACGCTGTTGTTTGTGTTCCTGGCGTGGACCTTGTTCCGTGCTCCGGATTTCCATAGCGCAATGACAATGTATGCCGGGCAGTTCGGCCTGCATGGGTTTGCATTGGGTGATGCGCTGGCGGTGACGCTGCGTCCGGTTCACGGCATCGCCGCGCTGCTCGGCGTGCTGTACATCCTCGCGCCAGTGTTGCAGAGCCGCTATGAGCAGCGGATTGTCGGCCATGCGTTGTTTGCACCGATGCTGGGTTTCCTGCTCGCGTTCGCGTTGGTCGCGAGCCGTGAATCGGTGCCCTTCCTGTACTTCCAGTTCTGATGACCGCGCCCATGACTTCCTTGTCCCATGTAACGGCCCAATCCAGCGAAGTGACTGCCCCTGTCAGTAAAGCATCGGGTGTTTTTTTCGTGGCTTTTCTGGCGATCGGTTTCGTCTCCTGCGTTTGGCTGCTATTGAGCGGCAAAGTCGAGATGCTGCCACCCAAGCTGAGCATCGACGATGCGTTGCATGGCGAGGTAACCCACAAGGTCGCCAAGCAGCTGTCGAAGGCTGCGGTGCCGGAACAGGCTGCAGACCTAGAACGTGGCGCCAGTTGGTTGCTGCTGCACGACACCGGACCGCGGGTGCGCTCGGGCTGCCCGGGCTGGCTGTTCCTGACCGACGAGCTGCGCATCAACCGTCACGCTCAAGGCAATGCCGAGACCAAGGCTGGTGTGGTGCGTGAGATTCAGCTACGCCTGGCCAAACGCGGGATTACGCTGCTGGTGGCGGTGGTGCCGGACAAGAGTCGCATCGCTAGTGCACAGTTGTGCGATCTGCGTCGTCCGTTGCAATTGCAACAGCGCGCAGTGGATTGGGTTGATGGCTTGAACAAGGCCGGTGTCGCCGCGATCGATCTTGCGCCGATCCTGCAACCCTTGGGCGCCGATGCCTATCTGCGCACCGATACCCACTGGAGCGAAACCGGTTCTGCGGCGGCGGCCAAGGCTGTGGCTCAACACGTACAAGCCACGGGCATCAGCGCACGCCCCCACAAAGACTTCGATGTGAAGGTCCAGGACCCGGCCCGCCGTCCTGGCGACCTGGTGCGACTGGCAGGGCTGGAATGGTTGCCGGTGACCTGGCAACCGCAGCCGGAAACCGTCGCCGCCACCCAGATCAGCGAGAAGGCTGCCCAGGCGCAAAGCGGCGACGATAACCTCGACGACCTGTTTGGCGATGACAACTTGCCGAATGTGGCGCTGATCGGCACTTCGTTCTCGCACAATTCCAACTTTGCCGGTTTCCTGCAACAGGCCCTGGGCGCACCGATCGGCAACTTCGCCAAGGACGGTGGTGAGTTCTCCGGCGGCGCCAATGGTTACTTCGACAACCCGGCATTCAAGCAGACACCGTCGAAGCTGGTGATCTGGGAGATTCCCGAGCGGGATTTGCAGACCCCTTACAGTGAAGTCATCAACTGGGCCAAGTAACAAGGGAGTGGCTGATGGCCTCTTCGCTGGCAACCCAGCGCCTACTCGCCAGAACAGTGGTCGCTAACCAGCCAGAGGCGGACACATCAAAGATGTCTACGAAACTAGAGCGATTCACCTACCGCATTCGTTGATTTTGGAATGCCTATTCGTCGTCGCCATCCTCCAGTTCTGCGTGCAGCCACTGGTGCGAGGTCGCCGGGCAGATCCTGAGCGCGCGCCAACCCCAGTATCGGCGGCCTCAGCCACAACGAAGCCGAAGACGTACTGCCCGAGGACGTGCGCCAGGGTGCCGATGTCTTACTCAACGCCGTGTTGAAACGTGCCGGCCAAGCCAACTGACCACCTCATTCTGAACGACTGAAGACGTCCGCTATGGGCGCAGGCAAGTCAGCACCCACAGGCACGGTGCTCACTCAGGAGATTCCCATGCAAACGTTTTTCCACGTCGAACAACTCCTGCATCATCCGCGCAGCGACTACTCCCGTGGTCAGATGCGCACGCCGCAGGAAGTCCCCGAGCGAGCGCGCAACCTGCTGCTGGCCGCTCAAACCCTGGGTTTGAGATCGTGTCACCCGAGATCTATGCTCAGTCGAAGATGTTGGCTCGACTTCTCAAAGATAAGGAGATGATCTCAAAATCATTGCTTAATGAACTGTATGCGGCGGCAAGGATATTACGTGCAGAGGCGCCATTCACGAAAGATCAACAGGCTGCACTCGTTAAAATGGCGGAGCAGCTGGAGCTAACCTTTGATCTTATTCTCCGTGGCGAGTGTCTGGGCGATAGGGTTCCAGGCGTACCTCGGGTTATTTAGAAAGAAATCGTAGAGTGAGCGAATGGAAAAGATAGAAAGCAGCAGGGGGGGGCATTGCGTCTCTGCACGTCCCGGAGCAGATTGAAGTATTCGGATTCGAGGCTGCGGATGATAGCGTCCACATGCTTGAGTGGATGAGGAGAGGCCGAGATTTTCGCCAGTTTGTTGTCCATGATATCGAAACAGAGCTGTACGCACAGGATGATAGTTCGCAACTATTATCTGCGAGCTGTAAGGCAAAGCGAAATTTTGAGACGAAGGTGAAAACGGATTGTCAGAGTGAAAGTGGTAGAGTGACACAGCTTTTTGTAGTGTTCTCAATTTCTTTGCGTGTCCGGGCTGCCAACGGTGTGGTGTGGATGTTGGATGTTGGATGTTGGATGTTGAGCATAGTTATCAGGCGACAGATCTTGATATTCCTGGAAAGTTTAAGCTTAGATTAAACTTCACAATTATTGGTCATCTAGCCGAAACCTGATTTTGCGGCGATTCGTTGCAAGGCTAGCTGCTGATGTTGAGCTAAAAAAAACTAGGGATGGGCGGATTTGAGACCTAAAGAGGACGGATTTATTTTTTATGCGTGAGTAAGGTGATAGTCCTGTCAGGTGCATCGAAAATAAATCCGTCCCCTTTTAAATTAGCGACAAGTAATTTTAATAATGTACATGGAGTGTTCATGAAAAAAACTTCACTGCTGATGTTGAGCCTGATTCTGACATTGCCAGGGTGTAAATCCAACGTCAGAGACTCTTCCCCCAGTTTGCTCAACGACGGTATCCAACTGCGTCAGAATAAAGTGACCGTCGATGCGCAGCACGCCAAGGTCATCATGAAGGCGTCGGGTGCCACCTTCCCCGTAGAGTTTTCGATCAGGCGCGCAACGGATCCTGACCAGCGTATGGATGTGCAGGGAACTGTAGTAGATACCGGCCGGGGCAAAGTGTTCGGCTGGATTGCCAAGCTCAACGAAACGGTCCATAGCGCCACTTTGAAGCACTTCCCGCAGTTGGAAGTACAAGCCGACGCCGATCAACCGTTCGAGGTATCGGGTTACGCCAGTGGCGAGAGCATTGGCAGTGGCTACCGATGTGGCCCGGTTAGAAGCACTTTCACACCGGAACGAAGCAAGGTTTATCTGGTGGAGTTTCAGTTTGTGAATGACCGCTGTGAACAGCATGTCTACGATGTCACTCAGTCAGAAACGCGTATTCCCGTCGCGAGCGTACCGGGCCTTTGAGGCCGATTTGAGTCAACGCTGAGCCAGCGCAACACACAGAGTCCGTTTGAAGAAGGAAGCACTACGTGAAACGGAATTTCTCCCTGAGCCTTATCGTCCTGGCTGCAACGTTAGGTGGCTGCGCCGCCAACAAGCCGGCCAACGATCCATCGTTGATTGGTTCATGGAAAGGCCTGCGGGCAGAAAACGGCAAATGCCAGTTCCTATCCTGGAACAATGACTTCAAGCCCGACGGCAGCTTCACCGTGACCTTTTTCCGGGATGCCCAGCAGACCCAGCCGATTCAAACCGAATATGGCAGCTGGTCGGCTGCCAACGGCAAGAACGAATTGAGAACTGATGGAGTGCGTTTGCCAGATGTCTACACCTACAAGTTGATCGATGCCGATACGGTGCATTACGTGAATGTGGCGTCAGACCCTTCCGGCGATTGCCAGGAAGATTATGAGTTCACTGAGCGCCGCATTCGCGGTTAAGCCAATCAGGTGTAAGGAGTATCAAGGCGTCACCGGAGCCATCAATACGACCCTTGATAACGACGCGCAACGGAACATGCTGATTCACCCGCGCATGAGCAAAGACCTAATGCAGCCAGAATTTCTCACGGTTGTAATGGGCTATCGCCAGTGGAAGAAAACCCATCCAGACCAGTCCTCCACGCAATAGCCCTGCTATGACTGGTCGTGGCGCCTTGCCTGCCCGAAACAGGTACGCTTCAAAAAGGCAGCGTATTTCAAAGGCAGGGCACTAAGAAACTCACGCCTTAAAAGGGCTGGATATTTAGAGGCCAGTACGCGCACGCGTGCGAAGCGTGCGGGGTCGCTGTATAGGGCAGCGTGTGGCCCTCAATGCACCACGGCCAGGGCATTTAAGAGATTTTCTATGATCGCGACGACGTGCTCTACGTGTCGATCCACGGCGACCCCACCCACTTCTATCCCGCTGTCGCCGGTTTCGCCGAGGAGCGCGGCGGGCGAGGGCTTCAACCTCAACCTGCCGATGCCCCACGGCGCCAGCGATGCGGTGTTCTTTGAACAACTCGAACGGGCCCTCAAAGCGGTGAAGGACTTTTCTGCCGATGTGCTGGTGCTCCCCCTGGGCTTCGACATCTACGAACTGGACCCGCAAAGCAAAGTCGCGGCGACGCGGGACGGGTTTGCGCGGCTGGATGAGTGCATTCGTGGGCTGGGGCTGCCCTGTGTGATCGTGCAGGAGGGCGGGTATCACCTGGAGACGTTGGACAGCAATGCGCAGGCTTTTTTCTGCGGCCCGCAGACTTGGGCGAAGTAACCGAGCGATCGGTCTTGCGAAGGTATGATATCTTTATGCCATCATGTGTCGTGACGATCACGGAGGATGGTATGAAGAAGCTGTTATTGGTGGGGGTTTTGGTGGTGTTGGCGCTTAGCCCGTTTATTGCGGCGGCGTGCCCGAAGGGGACGCATCCGGTTGGGGGCACGGGGTCGCATCACAAAGGTGGGACTTGTCAGTAGTCGATTGAAATCGCGGTTCGAGCGTCAACCCCCTGTGGCAGCGCTTGAGGGTGGTTTACCGATGCCCAAAACGAAAAAGCCGGCCGAACTGAATGTTCTGCGGGCTTTTTCGTTTCGGATGGAGAGATCATGGTCTTTCCCGCGGACGGATTTTTCCGCATACGCAATTCCCCCTGTAACCCTGCATGACTGATCGCCGGCGCATAAAAGGTCTGTAGGCGCACGAGGGGGAAATGGATGACGTCTCTAAAGTCCTGATCCTTGCGGCCGAAATGTTCTTGTATGACATCTGATCACTAATAAGAGCCTCGAAAAATGTCCTTACGTAGCCTGTCCATCGCCCGCCGTGCGGGCCTGGGTTTTGCTCTGATTGCTTTGCTGGTGGCCGTACTCGGTTTTTTTGCACTCTCGAACATGGCCAGCATTCGTGAAAGTGCGGTCCAGGTTGAGCGCGGGCTGGTGCCTAAAATGCGTCTGGTCTCGGATATCCGCGAGATCATGTTGCGCATTCGTACGATCTCTTTGCGTATGGCGCTGGACCCGAACCCGGCAAGCATCCCGCAATACCGCAGCCAGATGGACACGCGCAGCCAGGACCTGAGCAAAAGGCTGGCCGACCTCGATGCTGTGATCGACAGCCCCGAAGTACGCGCGTTGTATGAGCAGTTCCAGGTCTCGCTACGCCAATACCAGCAGGGGCTGGCCCAGTCGTTTGTTCTTGCCGGCCAGCAACAGGGCGCTGAGCTCAACAAGTTGTTGCTGGTGGACATGAAAACCGTGGTCGATGGTTCCGGCGCCCAGCTCAACGCATTGGCCGACTACTACAACGCGCAGATCAACCAACAGGGGCAGGCGGCCGAGGCGCAGTACGGCCGTTCGCGCACGATGGTCTTCGGCTTTGTGCTTCTGGCCGCCTTGAGTACCGTGGCGCTGGCGTGGCTGCTGACGCGCAGCATCGTCGGCCCGCTGAGTCATGCGGTGCGGGCCGCGGAAAACGTCGCGCGTGGCGATCTGACCGAGACGGTGGCGGTGACCGGCGACGACGAAGTGACCCGCCTACTCGTGGCTCTCCAAAGTATGCAAGCCAGCCTGCGCGGCACCTTGCAGCTGATTCGCCAGTCGGCCGGGCAGTTGGCGTCGTCCGCGACCGACCTGAACGGCATCACCGATCAAAGCAGTCGCAGCCTGCAAAAGCAGACTGCGGAAATCGAGCAGGCCGCCACCGCCGTCAACGAGATGACCTCGGCGGCTGACGAGGTGGCGCGCAACGCGGTGTCCACCTCCGAGTCCACGCGGGTGTCCAATGAAACGGCGCGCGAAGGCCAACATCGCGTGGGCGAAACGGTCAGCGCCATTCAAGCCCTGAGCACCAACATCGGCGAAACCTCGACCCTGGTGCAAAAGCTCGCCGAGCAATCGCGGGATATCGGCAAGGTACTCGACGTGATTCGCTCCATCGCCGAGCAGACCAACCTGCTGGCCCTCAACGCCGCCATCGAAGCGGCACGGGCCGGGGAGTCCGGACGTGGTTTTGCGGTCGTGGCCGACGAAGTGCGCGCCCTGGCGCACCGCACTCAGCAATCGACCCTGGAAATCGACCAGATGGTCACCGCCATGCGCGCGGGTTCCGACCACGCACTGACTTCGATGCAGGCGAGTACCGAACGCGCCACCGACACCTTGGCGTTGGCGGAAGGGGCCGGCGGTGCCTTGAGCCAGATCACCGATTCCATCGATCAGATTCACCAACGCAACCTGGTCATCGCCAGTGCCGCCGAGGAGCAGGCTCAGGTCGCCAAGGAAGTTGATCGCAACATCGTCAACATTCGCGACTTGTCGGCGCAATCGTCTTCCGGCGCCGGGCAGATCAATGGCGCGAGTCGGGAACTGGCGCAACTGGCGGTCGCGCTGAACGAGGCGGTGGCACGCTTTCAGCTGTAGTGAAGTGCGCCGCGAGGGGCGGCGCGCAGGAAGGCGCTAATTCAGCGTCGGTTCTTCCACGATCTCAATATTGACCGCTTGCCACTCGCCCCTCGTTTCAATTCGTAGGTGACGGTTTGCCCTTCGCGCAGCACCCGACCGCCCTGGGCGGTGCTGCTGCGAAAGAAAACGTCATGTGCATCGTGGACGGCAGTCCCCGCGCACATGGCGCCTCGTCACCGCCCATACGATAATCCCCCCATCCCGATCCCCATTGGCCGCCCTCCGTGATCATCAACTTCGACCTCAACGACCTCCAAGCCTTCCGCGCCGTAGTAGACAAGGGTAGTTTTCGCGCCGCCGCCGATGCCATCCGGATCTCGCAGCCGGCGCTCAGCCGTCGCATCGAAAAGCTCGAAACTGCCCTCGGTGTGAAGTTGTTCGAACGCACCACGCGCCGAGTCAGCCTGACCATGGTCGGGCGCGCCTTCCTGCCGCAGGTCGAGCGCATCCTCGACGACCTCGACATTGCCCTGATGGGCATCAGCAACGTTGCCTCCACGCGTATGGGCGACGTGACCATCGCGTGTGTGCCGTCCACCGCGTATTACTTCATGCCTCATGTGATCTCTGCATTCCACAAGCTGTACCCCAAGATTCGCCTGCGGGTGCTGGATGCCAGTGCCGGCGAGGTGTGCAACGCGGTGGAAAGCGGCGAGGCGGATTTCGGCGTGAGTTTCAGCGGCAGCCTGGCCGATGAGGTGGAGTTCGAGTTGCTGTTTCAGGAACGTTATGTGCTGGCCTGCCGCCGCGATCACCCGCTTGCCGAGCGCGCCAGCGTAAGCTGGGCCGAGGCCTACGAGCATGACTACATCACGGTGGACAAAACCTCGGGCAACCGTTTCCTGCTGGACCAGGCCTTGCGCGGGGTGCGGGTGAAAAAGCCGAGCATCTGCGAGACGCACCACGTGACCACCATGCTCGGTTTGGTGGAGGCGGGGCTGGGCGTGGCGATGGTGCCGTCGATTGCCATGCCGGGCTCTGAACACTCGATTCTGCTGAGTGTGCCGCTGGAGGAGCCGCAGGTGATGCGCAATGTGGGCTTGATCAAGCGCCGCGGGCGGACGTTGCCGCCGGCGGCGCTGGAGTTGGAGCGGTTGGTGCGGGAACTGCCGTATCGGTCAGCGTGATACCGAGTCCAGGCCGGTGGATTGCACCACCGGTTGCGCCTCGGGCGAGGCGAGGTAGTGCAGCAGCGCCTTGGCCTGCGCCGGGTGTTCGGCGTTGACCGGAATGCCCGCCGCAAAGCGCGTCACCGATTGCACGTCTTCGGGGATCTTGCCGACGTAAGTCACCCCCGGCACCGGCAACAGTTCCGCCACCTGTTGCAAGCCCACCTCGTAGTCACCCTTGGCGACCTGTTCGGCCACGGGGATGCGTTCGATCATGGTGCCCTTGGCCGGCATGCCGAGTTTCTTGAACAGTTCCTTCTCGACATACACGCCGCTGGCGCTGTCCGAATACGCCACGGACTTGGCCTTGAGCAACACCGCTTTGAGTTCGGCATCGGTGCCGATGGCCGGTTTGGCCGCGCCTGCTTTCACCACCAGGCCGATCCGCGAATCCGCCAGTTCCACGCGGGACGCTTTGTCGACCTTGCCTTGTTTGATCAAGTCATCCAGGGCGTAGCCGACCATGATCACCACATCGGCGTGTTCGCCACGGGCCAGGCGGTTGGGAATCGCTTCCGGCGCCTTGCCCATCGACGGGCCGAGGACGGTGTCGAGGGTGTCGCCGCTGTGCTGGGCGTATTGCGGGCCCAGCAGCGTGTAGGCAGCGGTGAAGCCACCGGAGGTCATCACCGTGAGTTGTTCGGCCTGGGCCGTCAGCGCCAGGGCGCTGAGGGCGAGGACCGTCAGGGTTTTCAACAGCGCTTTCATTGCGCCGCTTCCGGCATCACCTGCCCACGGGTGTTGGCCCGGTAATACAACGTGAGGGTCGAGCACAGGGCACACAGGGCAGCGAACATCAACCAGTAGGCCGGCGAGGCCTTGTCGTCGGTGATGTGAATGAACCAAGTCGAGATCGCCGGGGTGAAACCGCCAAAGACCGCGGTCGCCAGGCTATAGGCCAGGGAGAAGCCCGCCACGCGCACTTCCACCGGCATGATTTCGGTCAGCGCCGGGATCATCGCGCCGTTGTACATGCCGTACAGGAAGGAGAACCACAGCAGGGTTTCGAGCATATGTGCAAAGCTCGGCGCGTTTACCACGTAGGACAGCGCCGGATAAGCCGTGAGCACCGTCAGCGCGGTCATGGCGACCAGCACCGGTTTGCGCCCGAAGCGGTCACTCAGGGTACCGCCGATGGGCAGCCAGACAAAGTTCGATACGGCCACCAGCAAGGTCACCAGCAACGCATCGGACGTGCTCAGTTGCAGCACGGTCTTGCCGAAGGTCGGCGCGTACACGGTGATCAGGTAGAACGCAGTGGTGGTCATGGCCACCATCAACATGCCGCCGATGACCACGGACCAGTTTTTCGCCAGGGTCGCCAGCACTTCACGCATGCTCGGGCGATGCTTGCGGTTGGCGAACTCTTCGGTTTCCTCAAGGTTGCGACGCAACACAAAGATGAACGGAATGATCACGCAACCGACGGCGAACGGAATACGCCAGCCCCAGTCGGCCACAATCGCCGGTTCCATCCACACGTTCAGGCCATAACCCAGCGCGGCGGCGACGACGATGGAGATCTGTTGGCTGCCCGATTGCCAACTGGTGTAGAAGCCTTTGCGGCCGGGGGTGGCCATTTCTGCGAGGTATACCGACACCCCGCCCAGCTCCGCACCGGCCGAGAAGCCTTGCAGCAGACGGCCGAGCAACACCAGCGCCGGTGCCCACAGGCCAATGGTGTGATAACCCGGCACCAGCACGATCAGCAGTGTGCCGCTGGCCATGATCGACAGGGTCACGATCAACCCTTTGCGACGACCGACATCGTCAATGTAGGCGCCCAGGATTACCGCGCCCAACGGACGCATCAGGAAGCCCGCGCCGAACACGGCGAAGGTCATCATTAATGACGCAAACTCATTAGCGGCGGGGAAGAACGCGGCAGCGATGTAGGTGGCATAGAAGCCGAACAGGAAGAAGTCGAACTGTTCGAGGAAGTTGCCCGAAGTAACGCGGAATACCGCACCCACTTTCGAACGGGCAGAGTCGGGTCGGGTAGGGCTAGTCATGGTTTTGTGTCTCCAGCGTTCTTTTTAAAGTGCTTGTTTCGCTTAGGACTGAGGATAGTGGCTGACACATTTAGAAATGAGAAGTGAGTAATTTGGATGGATTGATGCGTTTTGATTATCAATTGTCAGCGCAGACCCATTCTGCAGTCCTTGTTCTATGCTTGCAGGGGTAACCAATGCTTACGGCCGGGGGTGCCTATGACTGACGAACAGAAACAGCGGGACGAGCGCGAGCGGGAGCAACGTCGGCGGCGATTGGAGGAAGAAAAGCCGCAGACCTGGAAGCATCCCGAGGACGGTACCGAGCTTTCGGAGCAGGATCAGGAAATTCCGCTGAAACCCTGATACCCCAAGTGTGGCGCGGGCTTGCTCGCGATTGCGCGGTATCCGTCAGCCAATACAGCAGCCTGTGTGTGAGGTTGCTGACCCTGGCAACAGCCAACGACCCCTCGGAGGTTATGAGACCAGCAACGAAATAGGATAACCCGACGCCAGCACCAGATACGCCACCACCGCCGCCAGGCACAAACCGACGAATACCCGCAACAAAGTGCGGGCGGTGGGGTGCGCGATAAACTGGATGATCCAGATACAGAACCCGGCCAAGAGGGTGGCCGCGGCGAGAGTGACCAGCACGAGAGTGTTCCTGCGAGCTTGAAGAGCTGATTTATAGTCGCAAAGCTGTCTATTGAACAGAGTGCGCATAGACGCAGCCCCTACGGGCTTTCTAAACTGCGGCTTGTCGTGGGGAAAGAGCAGGCGCTGATGAATCGCAATGAATTACGCAAGGCCGACATCAACCTGATGGTGGTCTTCGAAGCACTGATGCTCGAGCGCAATGTGACGCGGGTGGCGGAGAAGTTGTTTCTTGGCCAACCGACCATCAGTTCGGCGCTCAACCGGTTACGCACCTTGTTCAACGATCCGCTGTTTATTCGCGTCGGCCACCGCATGGAACCTACCGCGCGGGCCGAGGAAATCATCCTGCATCTGTCGCCAGCCCTGGACTCGCTGTCATCGGCCCTGAGCCTGACCCACGATTTCGACCCGTCCGTCAGCACCATGACCTTCCGTATCGGCCTGTCCGATGATGTCGAGTTCGGCCTGTTGCCGCCGTTGCTGCGCGCCTTGCGCCAGGAAGCGCCGATGGTGGTGTTCGTGGTGCAGCACGTCGACTACTGGCGGATTCCCGATCTGCTGGGGTCCGGTGATATCACCGTCGGCATCACCCAGACCCGAGGCCTGCCGGCGAATGCCAAGCGCAAGTTGCTGCGCCATATCCGCCCGCGCTTGTTGCGCGCCGATGCGTCCGACCGGCCGCTGACCCTCGATGAATATTGCGCGCGGCCTCACGTGCTGGTGTCCCACACCGCCAACGTGTCCGGGTTTGCCGATGAGTGGCTGGCGGAAATCGGGCGCAAGCGCCATGTGGTGTTGTCGGTGCCGCAATACAGCGCGCTGCCGGCATTGCTGGCGGGCACCGACCTGATCGCCAGCCTGCCGGACTACACCGCCGAAGCCATGACGCTGTCGGGCAACCTGTTTTGTGAGCCATACCCGTTCGAGACACCCACCCTGGATTTGTCCATGGTCTGGCTCAGCCATGTGGACACCGACCCTGCCGAGCGCTGGATGCGTTCGCGGCTGGAGGCGTTTATGAGCGACCGCGACCTGGTGAAGAAGGTCTGACGCTTTTATCCGTGGTATATCTAGGAATCTTCCTACGGCTACTTCGGAGACTCCCATGCCACACCTGCACCTGGAATACACCGCCAACCTGACGCAACTGGACACCGATAAGGCTCTATTGCGTCTGAACCATGCGTTGGTGGCCTCCGGTCAGTTTGGCGCCGAGTTCGATATCAAGAGCCGTTCGATCAAGGTCGAGAGCTTTCGCGTGGGCACCGGCATGAACGCGCGGGGGTTTGTCGCCGTGCGCCTGGCGTTGCTCAGTGGGCGCTCGGCGCAGGTCAAGAAGCAGTTATCGGAAAGCCTGCTGGCCGTGGTGCAGGAGCTTGGGCCGTGGCCCGAGGAGGTGCAGGTGCAACTGAGTGTCGAGTTGCTGGATATCGATCGCGATTCCTACAGTAAAGTTGCGATCGGCTGAGTGCGTCCCCCCACAACCACGCCCCTCTACGTAGGTGCGTGAGCTTAGAGTAAGCCCTGTTCAGCGCAGACTTTTACCACCTGTTCCCTGAACCAGGTATTGGCGCTGTCCTGTTCACTGGTTTCGTTCCACTGCATGTCCAGGGTGAACCCCGGCAACCCGTTGGGCGCCTCGCAATGGCCGAACACTGCGGCGGGTGCCAGCAGCTTTTGCACGCGGCGGGGCAGGGTGACGATGAAGTCGGTGCCGGCGATCATCTTCAACGCGGCGCTGTAGCTGTTGGCTCGGGCGACCACTTGGCGCTTGTGGGCCTGGCGCGCCAGCCAGCCGTCGATCATGTTGGTGTCGGAGGTCCACGGCATGGGGAATACGTGGCGTCGCTCGACGAAAGACTGCAGGCTGAACACCGCCTCACGGGGCGCTGCACGTTTGTCGAAGACACACACCAGGTCGTCTTCGAGCAGCATCTGGGTCTTGAAGTCTTTATGGGCGCGGTGAAAGTGCGGGCCAAAGCAAATCACCAGGTCGAGGCGGCCTTCGCGCAGATCGTCGGCGGGGATCTCGGTTTCCAGCTTGCGCACATTGACGATCACCGGCAGGTCGGCGCGGTCGAAGTTCTTCAACAGGCGCGGCAGGATCAACTGCTCGAAATACTCCGGGGCGCACACGTTGACGGTCACGGCTTTCTGGGTGGGATCAAAGGCCTGGCCACCGGCGTGGCACAGGTTGATGCTTTCGAGGATTTTCTGCACATGGCCGTACATGGTGCTGGCCTTGTACGTCGGACGCATACCCGCCCGCGTGTTGATAAACAGCTCATCCTCGAAGCTGGTGCGCAGCTTCTTCAAGCTGTAGCTCACGGTTGACTGGCTGACGAACAGCGTTTCTGACACCTCGGTAACGCTGCTCTGGTCGTAGACGGCGATAAACACCATCAAATCCTGCATATCGAGCTTTCTGAGCAAGTTACTGTTTAGCATCCATTCCATCCGGTAAGCCTTGGCACTGTGGCAGCGCGCGACAAGGGTAGAAGATTAACGGAACGGGCGTGCTAATAGAAAGCTCTGTAGGGTGTTTCTATGTTTTGTGTGGGACAAAAAGTGTTTGCGACACGACGTCAGCGGATGTGCTCCGCGTAATGCTTCGGATCGAAGCGCGTGACGATCAGCAGCATCACCCCGATCACCGCCGTCAGCGACCACCACGCCCATTCGAAACTGCCCAACTGATCGCGGATCATCCCGGCGATCAACGGCGACAGGCCGGCAATCAGGTAGCCGATGCCTTGCACAAACGCGGTCAGGCCACCGGCGCGGCGCGGGTGGTCGAGGTGGTCGAGGGACAGGATCAAACTCATCGGGAACAGCCCGCCGATGCCCAGGCCGAGCAGGCAGGGCCACAGCAAACTCAGGTATTGGGGCGCCAGGATCAGCCCGCAGAAACCGAGGATGATCAGCACCAGCAACACCGCCACCACTGCGCGTTTATCCTGGCGACGGTTAGCGATGGCCGGGGTCACCAGGCCCGAGATGACTTCCATCGCGGTGAGGAAACCCAGGAGCAAACCGGCATGCTGTTCGCTCCAGCCTTGTTCGACGTAGTACGGCGCCAGCCACGCCAGGACGCAGGTGTAGGACGCTGTACCGAGGCCAAAAAAGATCGCCAGCAACCAGGCGCGGCCGTTGCCGAAAAATCCTTCCTGCTTGTCAGAACCGGCCTGGGGCAAGGCGGGCAGCGCCGCACGCTGGGCGGACCAGAAGACCAAGGCGAGCAAGGCCAGCCCTGCCCAGATCGCCAGGCCGATGCGCCAACTGCCGGTCTGCACCTGCACGAACGGCGAGAACGACGCCGCCAGCGCCGCACCGCCCATGATCGCCGTCACGTACAAGCCCATGAACAATGAAACGTTAGCGCTGAAGCGTGACTTGATCAGCGCCGGCATCACCGCCTGGATCATCGCGATGCCGACCCCCGCAGCGATCGCGCTGACGATCAACTCCAGCGCCGAATCCAGGAACAACCGCGACAGCGTCGCCGCGCCGATCACCAGCAGCGACACCGCGATGCTGCGATGTTCGCCGAAGCGCTTGGCCAGGCCCATGCCGAAAAACATCGCCAGGCCCATGGCCATGACCGGCAACATGGTCAGCAACGCCGCGCTGCTGAAGCTCAACGGCACCTCGCCGCGAATCGACGATAATAACGGCCCTACGGCCGCCATCGACGGGCGCAGGTTAAGCGCGACCAGCACGACGCTGATCATCAGCCATACGGCGGTGGTGGATTTTGCGTGAACGTTTTCCATGGGCCAGCCTTGAGTGAACAAGGGCGAATCAGGCCACGCACGGGGAGCGGGGGCAAATGAGAAAGTCGCAGGGGCTATCTAAAAAACGCAGTTAACTGAAATACCGCACATCAAAATGTGGGAGGGGGCTTGCTCCCGATAGCGGTGGTTCAGTCAAAGATGCTCTAACTGAATGAGTGCTATCGGGGGCAAGCCCCCTCCCACATTGGTCCACATTCCATAGGGAGGCTGCGTCGTCAGTTAGACCGGATCACGTGCTTGATCTCCTGAAACGCCGCCAACCCCCACGGGCCCAGCTCGCGGCCGATGCTGCTCTGCTTGTAACCGCCCCACGCCGTTTGCGCGAAGATCACCTGCGGTGCGTTGATCCACACCATGCCGGCCTGCAAGGCATTGGCCACGCGTTCGGCGGCTTCGCCGTTGCGGCTGACCACGCTGGCGACCAGGCCGAAATCGCTGTCGTTGGCCAGGGCGATGGCCTCGTCTTCCGTGGTAAAGCGTCGTACACACAGCACCGGGCCGAAGATTTCTTGCTGCCACAACGCGCTGTCCAGCGGCACGTCGGTGAACAGCGTGGGACGAATGAAATAGCCCTTCGCCAAGTGTGCCGGGCGCTCACCGCCGCACAGCAAGCGGGCGCCGTCCTGCACACCGCGCTGGATATGCGCCAACACCCGTTGGTACTGGGCGCGGTTGATCAGCGCGCCCATTTCCACGTCTTCGGCAAACGGGTCAGCGACGCGAATCCCGTCAACCCGTGCGGTCAAACGCTGCAGGAATTCATCCGCCAGGCTGTCCGCCACCAACACGCGGCTGGTCGCCGAACACATCTGCCCAGCGTTGAAAAAGCCGCCACCACAGGCCAGCTCAAGCGCCAGGTCGAGGTCGGCATCTTCCAGCACCAGCAGCGAGGATTTGCCCCCCAGCTCCAGGCTCACGCCCTTGACGGTTTCGGCGGCGCGTTGCATCACCTGCACGCCCACCGCATTGCTGCCGGTGAAGGAAATCTTCGCCACCCGAGGCTCCGCTGCCAGTGGGGCGCCCACGGCCAGGCCGGTGCCGCAGACGAGGTTGAACACCCCCGCCGGGAAGCCGGCCTCGGCGATGATCCGCGCCAGTTGCAATTCCGCCAACGGTGTCACTTCCGAGGGTTTGAGTACCACGCAACAGCCGGCGGCGAGGGCCGGGGCGAGTTTCCAGGCGGTGGTGACCATGGGGAAATTCCACGGCACGATCAGGCCCACCACGCCGCAGGGTTCGCGGCGCAGGCGGGCGCTGAAGGCGTCACTGGGCAGCGCCACCGCACGGTCTTGCTCGGCGTCCAGCGCCTCGGCGAGAGCGGCGTAGTACTCGAAGGTGGCGATCACGTCGTCCACATCGATACCCGCTTCGAACAACGGTTTGCCGCTGTTGCGCGACTGCACGCGCATCAACGGCTCACGCTGTTCGCTCACGCCCTGAGCCACTTTGCGCAGCAGGGCGCCGCGCTCACGCCCGGTGCTGTGCGACCAGCCGATAAACGCCGCGCTGGCGGCGTCGACCGCCTGGGCCACAGCGCTCGCATCGCCGACGCTGACCTGGGCCAATGTCTCCTCGGTGGCCGGGTTGATTACCTCCAGCACGTCATGGCCCGCACGCCACGCACCATTGATATACACACCGTTCATGACTGCGCTCATACCGCCAGCTCCTGCATCCAACGCTGCTGGTCGATTTCAATCAGCGTCGGCCCCTGGCGATCAGCGGCGGCCCGCAAGGCCACGCGCAGCGAGTCCACGTCCTGGATGCGCTCGGCGGCGCAACCGAGGGCTGTGGCCACGCCGATAAAGTCCGGCGTGTAGATGTCGACGCCGACCGGTTCGATGTCCCGGTTGAGCATGTACTTCTTGATCTCCTCGTAGCCCTGGTTATTCCACAGCAGCACGATGATCGGCGTGCGCGCTTCCACGGCGCTGGCCAGTTCCGGCAGGGTGAATTGCAGCCCGCCGTCACCGATCAGGCACACCACCGGCTGGCCATCGCCACGCCCCAACCAGGCGCCGATGGCCGCAGGCAGCGCGTAGCCCAAGGTGCCGTAGCCGGTGGCGGCGTTGAACCAGCGGCGCGGGTGGTCGAGGTTCAGGGTCAGGTTGCCGCTGTACACCGGCTGCGTGGAGTCGCCCACCAGCACCGCATTAGGCAGTTCCTCCAGCACGGTGTGGAGGAAGCGGGTTTGCGCACGGGTGGCGGCGTCCCAGGCCGGCGTCAAATCGGCCCACAGGCGGGCGACGCGTTGAGCGCCCCAGGCGCTGTGGCGAGGCGCCAGCGGCAGGCGCTGGAGTTCGGCCAGCAAGGCCTCGGCGGCGATCTGTGCGTCGGCCACCAACGCCAGTTCGGGCGGGTAATTGCGCACCGTTTGGTCCGGGTCGATATCGATGCGCAGCAGCGTTCCGGGAATCTCGAAACCGCCGGCGAAGGTCACGTCGTAGTCGGTCTCCGCCAGCTCCGTGCCGATGGCCAGCACCACATCGGCCTCGGCGACCAGGGCGCGGGTGGCCACCAGGGTCTGGGTCGAGCCGATCAGCAGCGGGTGGGCCGCGGGCAGCAGGCCTTTGGCGTTGATGGTCAGCGCCACGGGGGCGCCGAGGGTTTCTGCCAGGCGGGTCAACGCCGCGGCAGCCGCGATGGCGCCGCCGCCGGCCAGGATCAACGGGCGTTTGGCAGCGGCGAGCCGTTGGCTCATCTGCTTGACCGCCGACGGTGCCGCACCGGCACGCGCCACGCTGACGGGTGAAGTGCCGAGCAACGCATCGGCGTTTTCCACCAGCACATCCAGCGGGATTTCGATGTGTACCGGGCGCGGCCGCCCCGCCTGGAACAGCGCAAACGCCCGCGCCAGTACGCCGGGTAATTGCGCTGCCGACATCAAGGTGTGGGAGAACGCCGCCACGCCGGCGACCAGCGCGCTCTGGTTCGGCAGCTCATGCAACTTGCCGCGCCCGCCGCCCAACTGGCTGCGCGACTGCACGCTGGAGATCACCAGCATCGGGATCGAGTCGGCATAGGCCTGGCCCATGGCCGTGGTGATGTTGGTCATGCCGGGGCCGGTGATGATGAAACACACGCCGGGCTTGCCGCTGGTGCGTGCATAGCCATCGGCCATAAAGCCCGCGCCCTGTTCGTGGCGCGGGGTGACGTGGCGGATGTTCGAGCGCGCCAGGCCGCGATACAACTCCACGGTGTGTACCCCAGGGATACCAAACACCTGGTCCACGCCGTAGCTTTCCAGAAGGTTGACCAATACTTCGCCGCAGGTCGCCATACATGTCGCTCTTATTGTTGAGGTTGGGCGGTATTGGACCGGCTGGCCCGTAGCGGCAACAATCGATAAAAAGTCATACTAGCCATGTCCTCACGTCATGGCTGCTGCCCCTATGAAACGCCTTCCGCCGCTGCCCGCGCTGCACACCTTCTGGGTCACCGCCCAGTGTTGTAACTTCACCCGCGCCGCCGAGCAGTTGCACATCACCCAGGGTGCGGTAAGCCGGCAGATCGCCGGGCTGGAAAACCATTTGGGCTACGCGCTGTTCCAGCGCCAGGCGCGGGGCCTGAGCCTGACCGAAGAGGGCCGTGAGTGGTCGCTGCGGGTGCAGCAGGTTTTCGGCCTGATTGGTGATGCGCTGGAGCAGATCGGCAGCCGCCGCGACACCCTGCAGCTCAAGGCCTCCACCTGCGTGATGCGCTGGCTGCTGCCGCGCTTGATGCAATGGCAACGGGAACGCCCGGATGTGCCGGTGGAGCTGACCACGACCGTGGCCTACACCGTGGACTTCCGTCGCGAGCAGTTCGATGCGGCGGTGATCTATGCGCCCCGCGCGGAACAATCGGCCGAGGCTCGGCATCTCTTCGATGAACAACTCACACCGGTATGCGCGCCGGCTTTACGTGACCGTCTGAGTACGCCTGCGGACCTGCAGCAACAGGTGCTGCTGCACCCCACGCGGGACGAGCGGGACTGGGCGTTGTGGCTGGAGGCGGCGAAGACGCGCTTGAGCAATGTGAGCCAGGGCCACCATTTCGAGACGCTGGATTTGGCCATGACCGTGGCGTCCCAGGGCTCAGGCGTGGCGATTGGCGACAGTGCGTTGATTGGCGACGACGTGAAGGCGGGGCGGTTGGTGACGCCGTTTGAATTGCGGGTGCCGACAGGGATGGGCTATTACCTGGTGTATCCGCCGGGGACAGCACCTTCGGCCGCGCTTGAAGCGCTGATGGATTGGTTGGTCAACCAGGCGCAACAGGCGTAGCGCTGAAGATCCACATGTGGGCGCCGGCAAGCCAGCGCCCACATTTTTTGATCGCGTTGGCTCAGTAACCGACGGTGAAACGCTGGCGCGAGTGCTTCGGTGTTTCCACTTCATCGATCATCGCGATGGCGAAGTCGGCGAAGCTGATCCAGCTGCGGCCTTCGCGGCTCACCAGCAAATCATCCTGGCCCAGGCGGAACGTGCCGGTGCGCTCGGTTTCAACGAATTCGGCCGACGGCGACAGGAAGGTCCAATCGAGTTCCTGCTCTTGACGCAACGTATCGAGGAACGTGGCGCCGGCGCTGGCTTCTGCCTTGTACGCTTCAGGGAAACCCTCACTATCGATCACCCGAGTGCCACCCGGCAGCCGCAGCGAGCCCGCGCCGCCCACCACCAGCAGGCGTTTCACTCCGGCTTTTTTCACCGGGCCAATCACCGCGCTGGCGGGCAGGGTGGAGAAGTGCGCCGCGCTGATCACCACATCGCTGCCGCTGATGGCCTGTTGCAAGGCCTCGGCATCCAGTGCATCGACCTGTTTGACGCTGACGCCAGGGCGCACGGCCAGTTTGTCGGTGTTACGCGCGATGGCGGTGACGCTATGCCCACGCCGCAGCGCCTCTTCCAGCAGTTGACTGCCCGCACGGCCAGTGGCCCCAATGATTGCGATCTTGCTCATGACGTTCTCCAGTACGGTTAAGGTTTGAAACGCTTCACCACTTCATTTCGCCCTTGGCGACTTTGGCGCTCAGTTCCAGCGAGCTTTCGTCGGCGAGGGTCGGGTAACGCTTTTTCATTGCCGCGATCAGGGCGGCGGAATCCTTGGCCTTGGCGGTTTCTTCGTCAAAGGCCTTGATGTAGTCGGCGGTAAAGGCCACCGATTGCAGCGACGGGCTGCCGAGGAAATGCCCCGGAACCACCGTGCGCGGCTTCAGCTCGGCGATGCGTTGCAGGGTGGCCAGCCAGTCTTTATGGGACTGCGCGCTCTGAGTATCGGCCATCCACAGGTGGATGTTGTCGGCGACGACCACACCGCCGACGACGGCCTTGATCGATGGAATCCACACAAAGCTGCGATCCGGCTGCGGGCCGTCCAGGCCGATCACTTCCAGGCCCTGTCCTTCAAGCGTCAGGCGGTGGCCGGCGAGCACCTGCGGCACGATGGTTTTGCCCGGCTTGTCGGCGCCCATTTTCGGGCCCCAGAATGCCAGTTTGCCGGCGACGGTAGCGTTGATGTGGTCGACCACCGCTTGCGGGGCCAGCACCTTGGCATCGGGGAATGCGGCGGTGAGGGTGTCGAGGCCGAAGTAATAGTCTGGGTCGCCGTGGCTGATGTAGATGATGGTCAGGTGTTTGCCGCTGGCGCGGATCTTCTGCACCAGTTGTTCGGCCTGGCCTTTGCCGAACTGCGCGTCGACCAGGATCGCGTCTTTCGCGCCGCTGACCAGCACCGAACTGACCGGAAAGATCGCGGCCTCGCCGGGGTTATATACGTCGAGGGTCAGCTCGGTGGCGGCCGCCTGGGCGGCGAAAGCCAGGGCGGCGGTCGCCAGGGTCAGGCGCTTGAGGGTGGAAAACATCGGGCAACTCCGGCAATCGGTAAGGGATGCACAGAGCTTAGTTGCAACAAACACAACAAAAAATGCGATGCTGGGACATAGTTTGTTTCTAAAATCGGGCAGATCATGGATCGTCTTCAAGCAATGCGCGTGTTTGTGACGGTGGTGGATTTGGGCAGCCAGTCCGCCGCCGCCGACCATCTGGACCTGTCGCGCCCGGTGGTCTCGCGCTACCTGGCCGAGCTGGAAGACTGGGTCGGCGCGCGCTTGCTGCATCGCACCACGCGCAAGCTAAGCCTCACGGCCGCCGGCGGGGAAACCCTGCCACGTTGCCGGCAATTGCTGGAATTGTGCGGTGACATGCAGGCCGCCGTCAGCGAGCCGGATGACGCGCCCCGTGGCCTGTTGCGCCTGAGTGTCAGCACCTCGTTCGGCCAGGCGCAGTTGGCCGAGGCCATCGTCGAATACGTCAAGCGCTACCCCTTGGTGACGGTCGACCTGCAGATGCTCGATCGCACGGTCAACCTGGTGGATGAGCGCATCGACTTGGCCATCCGTGCCAGCAACGACTTGGACCCCAACCTGATCGCGCGGCGCCTGACCGTCTGTCGCTCGGTGGTGTGCGCGACCCCGGCTTACCTGCTTGAGCATCCGGCACCGCAAAAGGTCGAAGACCTGGCGCGACACAACTGCCTGACGCACTCGTACTTCGGCAAAAGCCTGTGGCATTTCGAGGAAAGCGGCGAGCACGTTTCGGTGCCGGTCCACGGCAATATCACCGCCAACGAAGCCAGCACACTGTTACGCGTGACGCTGGCCGGGGCCGGGGTGGCGATGTTGCCCAGTTATCAGGCCGGGGAGCACATCCGTCGTGGCGAACTGGTGCGCCTGCTGCCCGCGGCCGAGCCACGGCAGATGAACATCTACGCGGTGTACGCGTCGCGCAAACACATGCCGTCGGCGCTGCGCAGCCTGCTGGATTTCCTGGTGCTGAAGTTTCCGGAAACGCCGGAGTGGGACCGGGGCCTGTGACCCGACATACAGATGTTGAATGTCGTCCAATAATGGCAACTCGCCCTGACTGACCTATGCTTTAAACAGCATCACGTAGATCCTTCAGAGGTCTGTGCCATGACCGTCAAAACCAGAAAGTACCTGATGATCTTCACCCTCTGCGCTTTAGCCAGCGCGCTGTACGGCACTGCCGCCTATCGCGTGGAGCAGACCCGGATGCAGCCGAGCTTTGCGATCAGTTGCAATCAGGACCAGAACCAATGCATTCCGCACACCGGCAGTTTCAGCGCGTTGCGCTAATGGCCGACAGAGGAAGATCCCACCTTTAACCCTGGGGTGTTTCGGCCTTGAGTTGCTCGCGAAACGCCTTGGGCGAAAACCCGACCCGTCGGCGGAACAGCCGCGAGAAGTTGGTCGGGTCGGAAAAGCCCAGTACCTCGGACATTTCATTGATGGTCATGCTGGTGTAGGTCAGCAGGCGCTTGGCTTCCAGCAATTGGCGGTCATGCATGATCTGTAGCGCAGGTTGCCCGCCCAATTCCCGACACGTGCCGTTCAGGTGTGAGACCGAGATACCCAGCTTGTGGGCCAGGTCTTCAATCTTCGGGTGTTCGCGATAGTGCTGCTCGACCAATTGGGTAAAGCGCCGGAAATATTCTTGCCCGCGCGGTGCCCGTGGGTGACGGCGCTGGATCGCCTGGCGGCTGATCCACACCAGCAGTACGCTGACCAGGGCGTGCATCATCATGTCCCGGGCCGGCTGTTCATCGGCGTATTCGTCCTGCAGGCGGGAGAACAGGCTGTGGAGGTAGTCACGGTCCTTGCCGGCCGGGTAAGTGCCGAGCGCCTGTAGGCCGTCCACCGTCGCGCCCAGTTGCGCTTGCAGATGGCTGACCAGCGGTGCCGCCAGGGTCAGCACGTAGCCTTCGACCTCTTCAGCAAACCGAAACCCATGCACACACAGCGGCGGCAGCACCTGCAAGGTCGCTTCGTTGAGGGTGGTGCGCTGGCCTTCGATTTCCAGTTGCGCCTGGCCTTTGTGGACGTACAGCAACTGGCACAGATCCGCGTGCCGGTGGGGCTGGATTTCCCACTGGTAGTCCCGACTGCGTCGGGAAATCGTTTCGCAGTGCAACAAATCCGGCGTCGGCCATTGCTGGTTTTCCCCGTACAGCTTGAACACCGGAATCGCGGAACTGGCAGTTTTAGTCATAGTTTCAATCCGATACTCAGGCAAGTGGTTCGGTAATCGCCCCGATTGGCAAAAAGCGCAGGCTTTGGCGCAGTTTTCACCTTCTTATAGCGGCCGCTCAAGTGAAAAATGTCAGCAACACGACCAATGACAACTCTTTCACCTTATCCGTTCGGGTGAAACTTGCGGACCACAAAAATAATGAAAACACTGAAAACTCAAGTCGCCATCATCGGCGCCGGTCCTTCGGGACTGCTGCTCGGCCAACTGCTGCATCAGGCCGGTATCCAGACCCTGATTCTAGAGCGCCAGAGCGCCGATTACGTGCTGGGCCGCATCCGTGCCGGGGTGTTGGAGCAAGGCATGGTCGACCTGCTGCGCGAGGCCGGCGTCAGCCAGCGCATGGACGCGGAGGGCCTGGTCCACGATGGCTTCGAACTGTCGCTCAATGGTCAATTGACCCACATCGACCTCAAGGCGCTCACCGGCGGTCAATCGGTGATGGTCTACGGCCAGACCGAAGTGACCCGCGACCTGATGGACGCGCGCGCCGCCGCAGGTGCCATCACCTTGTATAACGCCCGTGAGGTGCAACCCCACGGGCTCAAAACTGATCAGCCCTGGTTGACGTTCGAACATGAAGGCGAAACCTTTCGCCTGGAGTGTGACTACGTGGCCGGTTGCGACGGTTTTCACGGTGTCGCCCGTCAAGCGATCCCGGCCGAATCGCTGAAGGTCTTCGAACGGGTGTACCCCTTCGGCTGGCTGGGTATCCTGGCCGACACGCCGCCGGTCCATGAAGAACTGGTGTACGCCAAGCATGCGCGTGGGTTTGCCTTGTGCAGCATGCGTTCGCCGACACGCAGCCGTTACTACCTGCAAGTACCCGTTGAAGAGTCGGTCGACGCGTGGTCGGACCAGCGTTTCTGGGATGAGCTGAAAGTACGCCTGCCGAGCCACCTGGCCGAACAGTTGGTGACCGGGCCGTCGATCGAAAAAAGCATCGCGCCGCTGCGCAGCTTCGTGGTCGAGCCGATGCAGTACGGGCGTTTGTTCCTGCTGGGGGATGCGGCGCACATCGTGCCACCCACCGGGGCCAAGGGCTTGAACCTGGCGGCGAGTGACGTGAGCACGCTGTTTCGGATCTTGCTCAAGGTCTACCGCGAGGGGCGTGTGGAGTTGCTGGAGAAATACTCGGAGATCTGCCTGCGACGCGTGTGGAAGGCTGAACGGTTTTCCTGGTGGATGACGTCGATGCTGCATCAGTTTCCCGAGGCGGACGGGTTCAGCCAGCGCATTGCCGAGAGCGAACTGGCGTACTTCATCAACTCCCACGCCGGGCGCACGACCATCGCCGAAAATTACGTCGGGCTTCCTTACGAAGCTATCGAATAGCCTGCTATCGTATTGAGCATTCCCGCAGGTCGCCTTTTCCTGCGGGCCTTGTTCGAAGGTTTACCGTGACTCAACTCAATCAGCCCACCCCAGCCGTGCCCGCCGTGCGCAGCATCCTCGTCTCGTTGATGATGGCGATCTTCCTCGGTGCCTTGGACCAGACTATTGTCGCCGTGTCCATGCCGGCCATTTCCGCGCAGTTCCACGACGTCAACCTGCTGGCATGGGTGATCTCCGGCTACATGGTGGCGATGACAGTGGCGGTGCCGATTTACGGCAAGCTCGGCGACCTGTACGGGCGGCGGCCGATGATGCTGATCGGCATGGGCCTGTTCACCCTGGCGTCGCTGTTCTGTGGCATGGCGCAGAGCATGGAGCAACTGGTGCTGGCGCGGGTGCTCCAGGGCATCGGCGCCGGCGGGATGATTTCGGTGAGCCAAGCGATCATCGGCGACATCATCCCGCCCCGCGAGCGCGGCCGTTACCAGGGCTATTTCAGCAGCATGTACGCAGTGGCCAGCGTGGCCGGGCCGGTGCTGGGCGGTTATATGACCGAGTACCTGTCCTGGCGTTGGGTGTTTTTGATCAACCTGCCCTTGGGCGCCGGTGCCTGGTACGTGGCCCATCGCAGCCTGGTCGGGCTGCCGTTGCCGCAACGCAAGCCGATCATCGATTACCTCGGTACTGTGCTGATGATCATCGGCTTGAGCGCCTTGTTGCTGGGCATCACCGAGATCGGCCAGGGCCATTCTTGGCGCGATGACTCGGTGCTAGCGTTGCTGGCCTGCGCGCTGGTGGCGCTGAGCATATTTGTCTGGCATGAGCGGCGTGCGCGGGAACCGTTGCTGCCGATGCACCTGTTCGCCAACCGCAGCGCGGTGCTGTGCTGGTGTACGATGTTTTTCACCAGTTTCCAGGCGATTTCCCTGACGGTGCTGATGCCCCTGCGCTTTCAGACTGTGACCGGTTCCGGCGCCGACAGCGCCGCGCTGCACCTGCTGCCGCTGGCGATGGGGTTGCCGATGGGCGCCTATTTTGCCGGGCGCATGACCTCGGTGACCGGGCGCTATAAACCGCTGATCCTCAGCGGTGCCGTGTTGAGCCCCTTGGCGATTCTCGGCATGGCCTACAGTGCGCCGCAGGCGTTGGGGTTGACGGCAATGTTCATGTTGCTGTGCGGCATCGCTGCCGGGATGCAGTTCCCGACCTCGCTGGTGGGCACGCAGAATTCGGTGGACCAGCACGATATCGGCGTTGCCACCAGCACCACCAACCTGTTCCGCTCCCTGGGCGGGGCGGTCGGGGTGGCGTGCATGTCGGCGTTGTTGCTGGCGCTGTTGCAGGATTCCAGCTTTGCCCACCTGGCCAGCGGTGCGCTGGTGGCCGAGGGTGGCTCCGGCAACGCCCTGCTCGACGGCCTGAACGCCGCCCCAGGCCCGGCGCAGGACGCCCTGCGCGGGGAACTGGCGGTGACGTTCAGGCATTTGCTGATGGTGAGTGCGGCGGTGTCGTTGCTGGGGTTGGCGGCGGCGATTGCGATGCCTAACCGCGTGCTGCGCGGTCGGGAAGACAACGCCAAGTAGCTGGCAAGATCAAGCGCCCATGCTTGATCGCCTGCCACTGCGGATCAGGGGCTGTAGTACCCGACCGCTACCATGAAATGCCCGGCTTTGCGCAAATACGCATGCTTGTGCTCGACCTTGCCGGTCACCGGGTTTTTCCAGCGGTACTTGTACTCACCCTGGTCTTGCTCCGCCATCAGCTTGAGGATCGGTTCGCCCACCGGCTTGCCGTCCGGGTCCTTGATCGTGCTGAAGTCAGTGTTGATCAGCCGCAGGTTGGTGCCATGGGCGACATAGCGCTGGGTATCGAGGTCCACCACAAACACGTAGAGATCATCCTGCAGGAAACCGCCCTGCAATGAGTTGATCGCCTTCAGCGTGCCCGCTTGATCCTTGACCAGCGCCTTGACGGCCTTGTCCCGCAGCGCCCGCGCCTGTTCCGGCGTAGCCCGTGGCAGGTAATAGCCCACCGCCAGGATGCGCTCGCCCACGCGCTGATAAAACACATGCTTGTGCTCGGTCTTGCCGTCGTTCCAGTTCTGCCAGCGGTAGTCGGCCTGCTGGATGCCCTGGCCTTCCGGCACCTTGAGCGCGTCCTTGAACGACTGGCGCAAATCCGGCCCCAGCACTTCGGACACATCGCGGCCGATCAACGCGGAGGAGGGCCCGCCGCTGGCCAGCAACACGCCCTGGGTGTCGACCACGAATACATAGCGGTCATGGTCGACAAACTCGCCCTGGCGGCTGAAGGCGGCGAAGGCCTTGTCGCCATTGCTCTGGTAGTAGGCCAAGGCTTTCCCCAGCAGGGCCTTGGCCGCCTGGGCGTCCTCCTGCGGCGAGGTGGCGGCGTGTACCTGGCTGAAACCCAACAGCAGCAGCCAGGTGAATCGGAGCAGTCCCTTCATTGTCCGTGCCTCGTTCTTATAGGTGTGAGCACAGCGTAGACGGCTGCGGCTCAGGGCGCTGCCAGCCATTGATTGACGATGCCGTCGTACACCCCGGTGGCCACGCTCAGGTGCAACCACTGGTCGACATAGCTTTTCCAGGCCACATCGTCGCGGGGCAGCAGGAAGGCTTTTTCGCTGTACTGCATTTGCCGCTGCGGGTTGACCGCGCACAGCCCCGGCTTGAGTTTCTGCTGGAAGCGCGCCTCGCTGGCGTCGGTGATCATCACATCGGCCTTGCCCGCCAGCAGTTCGTCGAAGATGCTCACGTTGTCGTGCAGGCGTATCTGCGCCTGGCCCAGGTGTGCCCGGGCGAACACTTCGTTGGTGCCGCCCGCCGGCTCGATCACCCGCACCTGCGGCTGGTTGATCTGCTCGACGGTCTGGTAGCGTTGCACATCGGCGCAGCGCACCAGCGGGATCTTGCCGTCGACCCCGAGGGATTGGCTGAAGAAGGCTTTTTTCTGGCGTTCCAACGACACCGAAATACCGCCCACGGCGATGTCGCAGCGTTGCGCGAGGAAGTCCGGCATCAGGGTTTTCCAGGTGGTGGGCACCCAGGTGATCTTTGCATTGAGGCTCTTGGCCAGGGACTCGGCCATGGCGATATCGATGCCCTCGTAGCGGCCATCGGCACGCAGGGAGGTGTAAGGCTTGTAGTCGCCGGTGGTGCAGACGGTGAGCGTGCCGCTGTCGAGCACGGTGTCCAGGCGCGAGGGGGCAGTGTCCGCCAGGGCAGGCGTCGCTAGACTCGCCAATACACACAGGGCTAAGGGAGCTTTCATGCGGTCGAGTCCTTGGGCATGATCGGGCGGCCATTATTTCCAGCAAGATGGCAGAGTGGCAAGGACGGCGAATGTTTAGCCAACGTGTAACCAAACTCCGGCAACCCTGAATTGACCCACCTGACCCAGCATGTGACGCTGCCGGGCAACTCCACCACTGTGATTCGCCCATGGACGGTTGCCCCGACACTTACCCCGAGACACTGCCTGGCGTCGTTGCGCCGAGCGGTCCGGCGGATGTCGAGGCGTTACCCTCTGCGCTGGCTTTCTGGGCCCTGTTCCACTGTCGACATGCGCGCCCGCCAGATACCTCTCTCCTACGTTGATCTATCCGATGGATGACGCGCACCTGCGCGCATCCGCCCGGCGGCGCCTGTGTGCCTGCCTGACGCAAACGTATGAGAATTGCCATGAGTGTTTTTGCCAGCCTGCACGAAGCCCACTCCTTCCTTGAGCAGAACCCGGACATCGAGATGTTCGAGCTGTTTATCCTCGACAACAATGGCGTGCCGCGCGGCAAGTTGCTGCATCGCGACGAACTGCTGGCGGTGTATGAAAGTGGTCGCCCGCTGCCCAGCACGATCCTTGGCCTGACGATCCACGGCGATGACGTCGAAAACTCCGGGCTGGTGTGGGAGGTGGGCGATATCGACTGCCGTGCCTACCCGATCAGCGGCAGTTTGCAGCGCATGCCATGGCGGTTGATTCCGACGGCAGCGGTGCAAGTCAGCATGCACCCCACCGAAGGCTTGCCCGCCACCGTAGCCGACCCCCGGCATGTGCTGGCCAAGGTGATCGAGGGGCTCAAGGCCGACGGTTACTACCCGGTGATGGCGGCGGAACTGGAGTTCTACCTGCTCGACCAGAAACCCGACAGCAACGGCCGCCCGCAACCGGCGCGCGATATGGACGGCGGCCGCCCGCGTGCGACCCAGGTCTATGGCCTGCGCGAACTGGAGCAGATCGAGCCGTTTCTCGCCGACCTTTACAGCGCCTGCAAACTGCAAGGCATCCCGGCCCGCACGGCGATTTCCGAATACGCCCCGGGCCAGGTCGAAATCACCCTGGAACACCGCGCCGACGCGCTGCAAGCGATGGATGAAGCGGTGCGCTACAAGCGCCTGGTCAAAGGCGTGGCGCACAAACACGGGATGACAGCGTGCTTCATGGCCAAGCCGTTCGACGACCTGGCCGGCACCGGCATGCACATGCACGTCAGCCTCGCGGATGCCGAGGGCAATAACCTGTTCGCCAGCGAGGCCGCCGACGGCACGCCGTTGCTGCGCCAGGCGGTGGGCGGCATGCTCAGCACCTTGCTCGATTCGCTGCTGATGTTCTGCCCCAACGCCAACTCCTATCGCCGCTTCCAGACCAACAGCTACGCGCCGCTGGCCGCCACCTGGGGCGTCGATAACCGCACCGTCAGCCTGCGCGTGCCGGGTGGTCCGGCGCAGTCGCGGCATATCGAACACCGCCTCTGCGGCGCCGACGCCAACCCCTATCTGGCGGCGGCGGCGATCCTCGCCGGTATCCACCGCGGCATCCGCGAACAACGCGACCCCGGCGCCCCGGTGGAAGGCAACGGCTACGCCCAGGCCAACGCCAACGCGTTACTGCCCACCGACTGGCTCACCACCCTGCGCGCATTGGAAGATTCCAGCTGGGCACGGGAGGCATTCGGCAGTGAGTTCCTCGGGGTGTATCTGGCGGTGAAACGCGCTGAATATCGGCAGTTCATGGGCGAGGTGGGGGAGCAGGATTGGCGCTGGTATCTGCACTGCGCGTGAGTGGAATGGCAGGGGTGGCGTTTTCGACCTTTTTTTCACGTTGCAGTGGGTAAGCTGCGAATCAAGGTCGTTCACTACCGTTCCACTCATATGAGTCCGTGATGTCGTCACCACCACTTTCTTCCATCGAGATTGAATACGCCGAGCGCTGTGACCGCGAGCACGCCAGGATCTGCGGCGATACGCACCCGCCTGGGTTGCGTCGGCGTCTGGCGGCGTGGCGCCACCGGCGGCTGGTGCGCAATGCCCTCAAGGTCGCCGGCGAGCCCGGTTTGGTCCTCGACCTGGCCTGCGGCTCGGGGCGGTTCTGGCCGGTGTTGGCCGAACACGTCAACCGGGTGATCCTCGCCTCGGATAACTCCCAGGACATGCTCGACCACGCCCGCACCCACCACCCGACGTCGCTGCTCAAACGGGTCAAGACCTTTCAAGGTTCGGCGTTTTCCATCGGCCTGTCGGCGAATGCGGTGGATTGCATTTTCTGTCTGGAATTGTTTCGCCATGTACCCAGCAGCGAAGCGCGCCAGGCGCTGCTGCAGGAGTTTCATCGGGTCAGCCGCGACACGGTGATCGTATCGGTCGCTTCTCATACGCCGGTGGAGGACGAGTTCCGCCAGGCGGGCTTCGAGGTCCTGAATTACCAGGAGTTCATTCCCGGCTCCAGCGTGTGGCGTGTCTACGTTCTGCGTAAGACGGGATAACTCCCATAGGTCGGACTATTCTTCACGTGCTGTCGGAGTTTTCATGATTGCGTGTGCACTGCGGATGCTCGCAAGTCCCTTCCGCGATATATACTGCGCGCCATTCTTCAAGGGAGAGCCGTGTGGCCATCGATATTCACTGGATCTGCGACAA
>Ga0302217_10000026_pt1 | contig 49810 bp, 38 predicted proteins | sample II_Fen_N3_3_FD_198779 | JGI IMG/M metagenome (GOLD analysis project Ga0302217, IMG submission 198779) | Peat permafrost microbial communities from Stordalen Mire near Abisko, Sweden - II_Fen_N3_3 | ecosystem: Environmental > Terrestrial > Soil > Wetlands > Permafrost | place: Sweden: Abisko... | reverse complement strand
AAAGCGTTTCACTTCGCGGTAGACGATGGTTTGCAGCGCGATGAGGTTGGGTTGCAGTTCAGAACTCATACCGCCACCTTCGCCAGGTTTTTTTCCACCAGGGACACGAACAACTCCTCAAGGCGATTGGTTTTGTTACGCAGGCTCAGCACTTCGATGTCCTGTGTGGCCAACTGGCCGAACAGCGCGGTGATGCCCATGGCTTTATCCACCTGGACTTCCAGGGTGCGGCTGTCCACCATGCGGCATGGATAGCCGAGCAGTTGCGGCGGCGCCGACCGTTCGTTCTTCAGGTCGAGCAGGAAGGTTTCCACATGCAACTGGCCCAGCAGGTTGCGCATGCTGGTGTTCTGGACAATGGTGCCGTGGTCGATGATGCCGATGTTGCGGCACAGCTGCTCAGCCTCTTCCAGGTAGTGGGTGGTGAGGATGATGGTGATGCCTTTCTCGTTCAGCTCGGTGAGAAAAGTCCACATCGAGCGACGCAGTTCGATATCCACCCCGGCGGTCGGCTCATCGAGGATCAGCAGGCGCGGTTCGTGAACCAGCGCGCGGGCGATCATCAAGCGTCGCTTCATGCCGCCGGAGAGCGAACGCGAAGGCACGTCGCGCTTGTCCCACAGGCCCAGTTGGGTCAGGTACTGCTCGGCGCGTTCCTTGGCGATTTTCGCCGGGATGCCGTAGTAGCCGGCTTGCGTCACGATGATGTCGAAGGTCTTTTCGAACTGGTTGAAGTTGAATTCCTGGGGCACCACACCGATGCAACGCTTGAGCGCCGCCGGGGATTTGTCCAGGTCATGCCCGAAGATATTCACCGTGCCACTGGTCTTGTTGACCAGGGTCGAGAGAATGCCGATGGTCGTGGATTTGCCGGCGCCGTTGGGGCCGAGCAACGCGAAGAAATCACCTTCGGCAACGTCCAGATCGATACCACTCAGGGCCTGGAAACCGTTGCCGTAGGTTTTGGTTAGCTGCCGGATGGACAGAGCGGAACTCATATCGGAATACGCACCAAAGAAGGGAATAGAAACAATAGATGAGGCTACACCGCACGTCGTTCAACGGCGGCGCATGACAAGCATGGTGCTTGCCCGCGCCGCACAAGTACAGTCACCTGTATTAATAGTCAGTATTAAGTCAACGCGGTCATCACCGCTTTGCGGTAGGCCGGCCGCTGTTGCAGGCGCTGGTACCAGGCCTCTAGGTTGGGCATGGCAGGCCGTTCGATGGGCATTTCAAACCAGACGTAAATAAAGCTGCCCAAGGGGATATCGCCCATGCCGATGTCGTCGCCCGACAGGTAGGGCTGTTCGGCGAGCGCCTTCTCCACGGTGCCGAGTGCATCGATGCAGGCCTGGCGCCCGGCGTTGATGGTGTCCCAATCGCGCTTTTCCGCCGGGGTGCGCACCATGCCCCAGAACACCGCCTTGAACGGCTCGGCGAGGGTCGAGGTGGTCCAGTCCATCCATTTTTCGGCGCTGGCCCGCGCCTTTACATCGCTCGGGTACCAGTTCGACGCCTGCTTGGCGCAGAGGTAACGCACGATAGTGTTGGATTCCCACAGCACGAAGTCACCGTCTTCGATCATCGGCACCCGGCCATTGGGGTTCAATGCGCGGTATTGCGGCGTGTCGACCACACCAAAAGCGCCGCCCGCATCGATGGCCTCATAGTCCAGGCCGAGTTCCTCGGCGCACCACAGGACTTTTCTGACGTTGGATGAATTTTTACGCCCCCAGATCTTCAGCATGACTGCGCCTTACTATTGATGAACATGGCTTGATGAACGCAGCAGCATACGCCGGTTCATGGGCGGCTTAAATCGCCCTGCATGTCACCCAGCAGGCTCGGCATCTGCTCGCCAAACAGGTGCGGGTAACATTTCTCCAGGTGGGCAAAGAAGAAGTCTTCGGGCACATCCGCAAATTGCCCATGGTCCACCACGTACTCCATCGAGCGCTGGCCCTGGCGATTGAACGCGTGGAACACACTGTCGTTGATCCCATCGAACGCCAGCGGCGGCACATCGAACAGTTCGCACAATTGCTGGTTGAACGCCGGCGTGGCTTTGACCCAACGCCCGTTCAGGTACAGCTCGGTATAACCGTGCATGGCGAACACATCGCTTTTGAGCAATGCGATCAGGCGTGGCGTCGACAGGTGATTGCGCACATCCGCCAAGCCGATGCGCGCCGCAATGCCGCAGTGCCGCGCACACGCAGCGAGCAAGGTGGCCTTGGGCACGCAGTAGCTCTGGCCGGCAGCCAGGGCAAAGCTGGCATTCAGGGTGTTGGGGTCGCGGCTGAAGGTGTAGGGGTTGTAGCGCACAGCCTCACGCACGGCGTAATAAAGACTGACTGCCTGGTCACCTGAATCCGCGCTGGAACCGCGATGTTTTTCGGCGAACTCCACCACCGCTGGGTGGTCACTATCGATGAAGCGGCTGGGATTCAGGTAGGTTTCCATGCGTTTGATCTCCGGAGGAAGCCTGAAGTCTAACGACAGGTCTGCCACAGAGATAACGACGATTCGGCCAAATGCCGGCGCCTGGTGATCGGTGATCCCAAGGTGCTCCCAGTGCAACGCGTCACACCCTGATCACCGCGCTTTCTCGGATGCCGACTAAGCTCTTTGGTGGTTTCGCCCCTGGTTTCATGGAGGATTGAATATGTTGTTGCTGTGGATATTGGTTCTGGTGGTCGGCATTGCCTATTTGGCACACCGGCGCACCGCGCCCCTGCCCGCCCTGGGCGTGGTCGCCGTTTACCTGCTGGCGATGGGCGCCTGGAGCCACGCACCGGGTTGGCTGCTGCTGATCTTCTGGGTGTTGATTGCGATCGTGGCCGCGCCCCTGCTGCTGCCCGACCTGCGCCGCCAATACTTCACCAAACCGCTGTTCAGCTGGTTTCAGAAGGTTTTGCCACCAATGTCCGAGACCGAGCGCGATGCCATCGACGCTGGCACCGTCTGGTGGGACGGCGAGCTGTTCAGCGGCCGCCCCGATTGGGACAAGTTGCTGGCCTACCCCAAGGTACGTCTGACCGAAGAAGAACAGGCGTTTATCGACGGTCCTACCGAAGAACTGTGCGCGATGGTCAGCGACTGGGAAATCGGCCAGGCCATGGACCTGCCGCCCGCCGCCTGGGAACACATCAAGACCCACGGTTTCTTCGCACTGATCATTCCCAAGGCGTATGGCGGCAAGGGCTTCTCCGCCTATGCCCACTCCCAAGTGGCGATGAAACTCGCGACGCGCAGCGGTGACCTGGCGTCCACCGTGATGGTCCCCAACTCCCTCGGCCCCGCCGAGCTGCTGCTGCATTACGGCACCGATGAACAACGCAACCACTACCTGCCGCGCCTGGCGCGTGGCGACGATATTCCGTGCTTCGCCCTGACGGGCCCACTGGCCGGTTCCGACGCCGGCGCCATGCCCGACACCGGAGTGATCTGCAAAGGTGAATGGCAAGGCCAGGAAACCCTCGGCCTGCGCCTGAACTGGGAAAAACGCTACATCACCCTTGGCCCGGTCGCGACCTTGCTCGGCCTGGCGTTCAAGGCACATGACCCGGACCACTTGCTGGGCGAAAAAGAAGACCTGGGCATCAGCCTCGCGCTGATCCCCACCGACACCCCCGGCGTCCACATCGGCCGTCGCCACCTGCCGCTCGGCGCCGCGTTCATGAACGGGCCCAACTCCGGCAAAGACGTGTTCATCCCCCTGGACTACCTGATCGGTGGCCAGGACATGCTCGGCAAGGGCTGGATGATGTTGATGAACTGCCTGTCGGTCGGCCGCTCGATTTCCCTGCCGGCGGTCGGCACCGGCGCGGCCAAGTTCACCAGCCTGGTGACCGGCCAATACGCCCAGGTGCGTGAGCAGTTCAACGTACCGCTGGCGGCTTTCGAAGGTATTCAGGAAGCCCTCGCCCGCATCGGCGGCAACGCCTGGCTGATGGACAGCGCGCGCATGCTCACCGCCAACGCCGTTGACCTCGGCGAAAAGCCGTCGGTGCTGTCGGCGATCCTCAAGTACCACCTGACCGAGCGCGGGCGCGAGTGCATCAGCCACGCCATGGATGTCCACGGCGGCAAGGGCATCATCATGGGCCCGAACAACTACCTGGGCCGTAGCTGGCAAGGCGCGCCGATTTTCATCACCGTGGAAGGCGCGAATATCCTCTCGCGCAACCTGATGATCTTTGGCCAGGGCGCGATCCGTTGCCACCCCTTCGTGCTCAAGGAAATGGCCCTGGCCGGTCGCGAAGACCACGACCAGGCGCTCAAGGAATTCGACAGCCTGCTGATGCAGCACATCGGTTTTGCCGTGAGCAACGCCGCCAGCACCCTGGTGCTCAACCTGGGTGTCGGCCGCTTCGAAAAAGCCCCAGGCAACCGCTTGAGCCAGGCTTACTTCCGCGCGCTGAACCGCCAGGCTGCCGCGTTCGCCCTGCTCGCCGACCTGAGCATGATGCTGCTCGGCGGCGAGTTGAAACGCCGCGAACGCCTGTCGGCACGCCTGGGCGATGTGCTGAGCCATATGTACCTGGCATCGGCGGCGCTCAAGCGTTATCACGACCTGGATTCGCCGGATCACCTGGAACCGTTGTTCGCCTGGGCCATGGAAGAAAGCCTGGGAGAATCGGAACGCGCGCTGGATGAACTGCTCAGCAACTTCCCGAACAAGCTGCTCGGCTGCTTGCTGCGGGTCATCGTGTTCCCGTTCGGGCGGCGCCATACCGGGCCGTCCGATGCGCTGGATGCCGAAGTGGCCGCCGTTATGGGCCGCGCCAAAGGCGACCCGACCCTGGAAGAAATGCTCGCCGGCTGCTACCGCCCGCAAGCGGTGGAAGACCCGGTGGGCGCCCTGCAACATGCCTACGACTTGCTCGGCGCCAGCCATCCGCTGCAGAAAAAACTGCACGCGGCCCTCAAAAGCGGCCAGGTCAAACCGGCTGCCGGCGAACATGCAATCGACGCCGCCCTGCACGCAGGCGTACTGCAACCGGCCGAAGCGCAAAGCCTGCGTGAGGCCGAAGCGGCAAGGCGCAAGGTGATCGACGTGGATGATTTCAGCAAAGAAGAGCTGACCCAGGCCGAGGGTAAAGTCCGCTGATCCCCTAGGCCATATAATTACGGGCGCTTGGGCTATATACTCTCGCGCCCGTTTTTGCTTTGAGGACTTATCTCGTGTCCAACGTCGTTGCCGATCATCTCGTCTTGCTCGACCACCTGCGCAGCATCCTGGTTGCCGTCGGCGAAGCCGAACAGGTGCCCGAGGAAAGCCACCTGCTATTCCTGGAGCGTTTCGATGAACTGCGCGCCCTGCTGCCGATCGATCCGATCGAGAGCCAGTACCTGGGCCAGGACATGATGAGCCAGGTCATCCTGCGCTACCCGCAAATCGCCCACCTGGTGCCGCGCGACCTGCTGTGGTTCTTCGGCGGCGATTGCCTGCACTTCATGCCCGACGAAGAACTGGACCTGTACCAGGCCCTGGAAGAGCGGCGCTTTGAAGCCGAACAGAACGACGAACCGTTCGACTGGAACCAGGAAAAGCAGCTGCTGGCCATGCCGCAGGACCAGAGCAAGCACTGATCATTCAATGTGGGAGGGGGCTTGCCCCCGATGGCGGTGTGTCAGCCAATACATGCATGACTGATCCACCGCTATCGGGGGCAAGCCCCCTCCCACATTCAGCCCGCATGCTACCGTCGGCGCAGCGTCGGCTCCGTGGCCATGCACGCCACCAGATAATCAATGAACACCCGCACCTTCGGCGGCAGGTAACGCGTCGGCGAATGCAGCAACCAGGCCTCGCCATGGTAGGACGCAATAAAATCCCACTCGGGCAACACCTGCACCAAGCGCCCCTCATCCAACGCATGCCGCGCCGTGAAATACGGCAAGCTGCCAATCCCCACATGCTGCAACACCGCATCCAGGCGCACGCCGGTGTGGTTCGCTGCATAACGCCCACGCACGCCCACGGTGACCGCCTTGCCCGCCCGGCGAAACTTCCAGCGTGAGTCCCCCGGGGTTTCGCCCAGGTAGATGCAGCTGTGCGCGAGCAAGTCATGGGGGTGACTCGGTGTGCCATGCTCGGCCAGGTACTGCGGCGTCGCACACACCACGTGTTCGATGGGCAGTAATTGCCGCCCCACCAGGCCCGGCGGCGGGCTGTCGGTAATCCGGATGCTCAGGTCGACATTGTCATCGATCAGGTCCACCTGCCGATCCTCAAGGATCAGTTGCACATCGACCTTGGGATAGCGCCGCAGAAACGCCGGCATATGCGGATGCACCACGAACCGCCCCACCGCCTTGGGCACGCTGACCCGCACCAGGCCCTCGGCCTCGTGGGTGAACTGACCGCTGACTTCCATCACCGAACGCGCCGCGTTGACCATCTCCTGGCAGCGCTTGAACACTTCTTCGCCGCCCTCGCTCAAACGCAGTTTGCGCGTGGTGCGTTGCAGCAGGCGCGTGGCCAACGCCTGTTCGAGACGCGAGATGCTGCGGCTCACCGCCGAAGGCGAAACGCTCAGTTGTCGCGCCGCGGCGGAAAAACTGCCGGCTTCCACCACTTTGACGAAAATCGCCATTTCACCCAGCAGCGGCAAAGGAAGATTGATGCTCATCACGCACAAGTCCATTGATAATTGAACGGATTATCACCCATCGGCGCACTATTTATACTGCCCGCAGAACCTTGATGCGGATGTAGACGATGACCGAGCGCCTGTTTTTCACCCACGACCACCTGACCGCCGAGCTTGAAGTGCTGAGCTGTACCTCCCACGAAGAGCAGTTTACGGTCACGCTGCAGTCGACGATTTTCCATCCCCAGGGCGGCGGCCAGCCATTCGACACCGGCTGGCTGGGTGATGCCCGAGTGCTGCGGGTCACCCAGGAGGCGGATCGCGTGGTGCATTACCTCGACCGGCCCGTAGCACCGGGCCCGATCAACGCACGAGTCGACGCACAGCGCCGCGCCTTGCACACCCGCCTGCATTCCGCCGGGCATTTGATCGGCAACGCCGGCGAGGCCTTGGGCTGGATGCCGATCAAGGCCCACCACTGGCCGGGCGAAGGCAAGATCACCTTTATCCGCGGCGAAAGCGCACAAGCCATGGACGCCGACACGATTCAACAGCAGATCGACCAGTGGATCGCCGCCGACTACCCGCGCCAGATGCGCCTGGAAGACGGCACCCGCGAAGTCGGCTTCGGCGAATTGCCCGCGTATGCCTGTGGTGGCACGCATGTCCAGGCATTAGGCGAATTGGGCCAGGTGACGATCCTGGCCCTGTCGGAGAAAAAGGGCACGCTGTCGGTGCGTTACAGCCTGGATTAAACCGCGCTCGGCCCGGCCAACCTTGACCTGAACACAATTGAACACCCCCCACCCCATGTGGACGGTTCTCGCCAACTGGGGCAGCTTGACTAAGAAATTTCCCACACCAAGGCCTGCCACTCTCAAGCAAGGTGATGGTAGTGTGTGGAAATATTTCTGACCTAACGATCAGAAACTTCTTACTCACTACCAGCAAAGGAATGCGTCCCACCATGCACTTTCCACTCAAGCAATTGGTTGCTGCCAGCGTGTTCGCGGCGAGCCTTTCGACCCTTGTCAGCCCGGCTTTCGCCAACATCACCCCACAACAGAGCACGGCGATTCTCAAGGGCTTCAGCGAAACCTCGGTCACTGACTTCAACAGTTTCCTCGGCACCCTGGCCCAGGGCGACCTGGGCAAAACCAGCGATGTGGGCCCGGCGATCAGCGCCTTTCTCGAGCACAAACCCCTGAGCGCCGAGCAACAGAACGAAATCAATCGCCTGCTGGGCATTTATGCGCGGGTGAAATACGCCAAGGCCGCCACCGAGACCCTGCGCGAGCTGGTGGAAATTCCGACGTTCAACGTCGACGGCTTGCCACAGTACAAAAACCCGCAATTCCTCAAGATCGCCGACAAGCTCCAGGGCCTGGCGAAAGACTTCAACCTGAACTTCCGTAACATCGACAACCGCGTGTACGAAATCTCCCTGGAAGGCAGCGGCGATGAAGTGGTGGGCATCCACGCGCATGCGGATGTGGTGCCGGTGACGCCGGAAAACTGGGTATTGAAAGACGGCACCCGGCTCGATCCGTTCAAGGTCACGCTGATCGGCGACCGCATGTACGGCCGTGGGACTGAAGACGACAAAAATGGCATCGTGGTGGCGATGTACGCCATGAAGGTGATCAAGGAAGAGAAGCTGCCGCTGGCGCGCACGTTCAAGCTGCTGGTGGACACCACCGAGGAAACCTCCGGCGACGCGATCCCCTATTACTTCGAACGCAACCCGACGCCGCCGTACAACCTGGCGCTGGATGGCGGCTACCCGGTGGTCATTGCCGAAAAAGGCTACGGCACGGTCATGGCCACTTTCCCGCGCCGCAAAGGTGAAGGCAAAGGCGCGGAAATCATCGCCATGACCGGCGGCAAAGCCACCAACCAGATTCCCTCGGCGTCGGTCGCCACGTTGCTCAGCGACACACCCGCCGAGTTGGCGGCCAGCCTGCAAGAGGCCGGTGCGCAATACGCCCAGCGCAATGGCGCTGACTTCCAGGTGAGCGCCAAGGTGGTCGGCAAAGAGGTGCAGTTGACGGTCACCGGGGTCTCCGCGCACTCGTCCGAACCGGAATCCGGGGTGAACCCGGTCGCGCGCATGCTGGAGCTGATCCACAGCGTCGACGGCAAGATCGCCCTCAAGCACAACCACATCACCGACGCGGCGCGTTATGCCGCCGACAACTGGGGCCTGGATTACCTGGGCGGCAAATTGGGCGTGGGGTTCGCCGATGACTTCATGGGGCCGCTGACCACCTCGCTGACGTTCGTCGACCTGGATGACAAGACCTTCAAGCTGGCGGTGAACCTGCGCGTACCCAAGGGTAAATCGCCGGAGAAACTCAAAGCGCAAATTGCCGACAAGCTCAGCGCCTGGGACAAGAAAACCAAGGTCAACGTGAACTTCACCTACGCGGTCGCCGAACCGATGTACCGCAACCCGGAAGGTGAGTGGGTCAAGGCCTTGTTGGCGGTGTCCACGGAAAACCTGGGCATGAAACACGCGTTCGGCAGTTCGGCCGGCGCCACCTCCGTGCATGAACTGCCCAACGGCGTGCAATTCGGCCTGGCACGCCCGGAAGTGAAGTACACCGGGCACACCGACAATGAGTTCAAGACCGTCGAGCAGTTCCTCCTGGACCTGCAGATCGTCACCGAAATGATGGGCCGAGTCGGTCAGCTACCGAAGCTCTGAGTGCAGCAGGAGCCCGCCGCAATGGCGGGCCCCTCACGCTGATCGCCTGGCCCGACACCCACAAAAACGCCGCTCACAACCGAGCGGCCTTTTTTTGCATGGGAAGGCATTGGAAGACATGCGTAGGAAACATCGGATTCTGCACAGTCTCCGCGTTTATTGGCGATAGAGCCTACTTCTGAACACCTCGACCCATACCTCGCAGTGTTAGCTTCGACGGGCAATCACCAACCGCCTACGAAGATAGGAGTGTGACAATAATGAACCCATCACTTACCTGCCTGCTCACCGCTGCTCTGGTAGTCACCAGCCTTGCAACATTCACCCAACCCGCGCATGCCACTATTTCCCCGCCACAGAGCTCGGCCATCCTCGCGAGTTTCAGTGAGTCATCGGTCACGGACTTCCGTGAGTTCCTCAGACGGCTACGCGTGAGCAGCCAGCCCATGAGCAGAGAACTCGGCCCGGCAATCAGCGGTTTTCTGGACAACGATGACCTTTCCATCGAGCAGAAAAACCAGATTTATCGCCTGCTCGGCCTCTATACCCGCTTGAAGTACGGCGACGCGGCCATCGAAACCCTGCGCGAACTGGTGGCCATCCCGACCTTCCGGGTCGAAGGCGTTGCCCAGCACGACAATCCCGAATTCATCAAGCTCGGCAACACACTCAAGGGCCTGGCCGAGTCATTCAACCTGGCCTTTCGCAACATCGACAACCGCGTGTATGAGATCACCCTCAACGGCACTGGCGATGAAGTGGTGGGCATTCACGCGCATGCCGACGTGGTGCCTGCCAACCCGCAGAACTGGGTGTTGGAAGACGGCACCCGACTCGACCCGTTCAAAGTCACCCAGGTCGGCAACCGCTTGTATGGCCGCGGCACCGAGGATGACAAGAACGGCATCGTGGTGGCGCTCTACGCAATGAAGGTCATCCAGGAGGAGCGGCTACCGCTGGCAAGAAACTTCAAGCTGCTGGTCGATACCACCGAGGAAATCGCTGGCGATGCGATCGCCTACTACCGCGAACGCAACCCAACGCCCCACTACAACGTGGCACTGGATGGCGGTTATCCGGTGGTGATTGCCGAGAAAGGCTACGGCACCGTCACGGCAACCTTTGCCCGGCGCGATGCTCAGGGCAAGGGCGCCGAAATCATCTCGATGACCGGAGGCCTCGCAGCGAATCAGATTCCGCTGACGTCGGTCGCCATGCTTGTGGGTGAGCACCCCGCTGAATTGGCCGCCAGCCTGCAAAAGGCCGGTAGCGACTATGCCAGGCGCAAGGGTGGCAACTTCGACGTGACCGCCGAGGTCGTCGGCAGGGATGTCAAACTCACCGTTACCGGCGTGTCCGCACACTCTTCCGAACCCGAATCGGCTGTAAACCCCGTCGCCAGGCTGCTGGGCTTCATCCATAGCCTGGACGGAAAAATCGCGCTCAAGTACAACCACATTACCGACGCCGCACGTTACGCCGCCGACAACTGGGGGCTGGATTACCTGGGAGGGCAACTGGGCATAGGCTTTTCCGATGAGTTCATGGGGCCGCTGACCACGTCACTGACCTTTATCGGAATGGACGAAAATACCTTCACGCTGACGGTCAATCTGCGTCTACCGAAGGGCAAGTCTGCAGACGCACTCAAAGCCGAGATTGCTGACAAGCTGGCTGCCTGGAGCGAGAAAAGCGGCGTTGCTGTGGCCTTCGACTACTTGGTCACCGAACCAATGCACCGTGACCCTAAGGGTGAATGGCTCAAGGCTATGTTGGACGTCGCCAGTGAAAACCTCGGCATGGAACGCAAGTTCGGCGCCTCTGCTGGCGCAACCTCGGTGCATGATCTACCCAACGGCGTGCAGTTCGGCCTGGCCAGACTCGAGGGTAAGTACACCGGCCACACCCACCATGAGTTCAAGACCGTCGAGCAGTTCCTCCTCGACCTGCAGATCGTCACCGAAATGATGGGCCGTGTCGGTCAGCTACCGAAGCTCTGAGTGCGGCAGGAGCCCGCCGCAATGGCGGGCTTGTTTCAAGTGCAAATCCAGCCTAGACGCCGACGGCGGCCGCCTGCATGGAACCGGTTTCCTGCAGATTGATGTGCCAGCTCAAGGCCTTGCTCAAGACATGCGGCGTATGCCCACCCTTGGCGCACGCGGCCTTGAAGTAGCTGCTCAACGCCTCGCGATAATCCGGGTGCACGCAGTGGTTGATGATCAACTCGGCCCGTTCTTTCGGCGCCAGGCCACGCAGGTCCGCAAGCCCTTGTTCCGTCACCAGGATATCGACGTCATGCTCGGTGTGGTCGACATGGCTGACCATCGGCACCACGCGGGAAATCGCACCGTCCTTGGCGATCGACTTGGTCACGAAAATCGACAGCAGCGCGTTACGGGCGAAGTCTCCCGAGCCACCGATGCCATTCATGATCTGTGTACCGCAGACGTGGGTGGAGTTGACGTTCCCATACAGGTCGAACTCCAGCGCGGTGTTGATGGCAATCACACCTAACCGTCGAATCACTTCCGGGTGATTGGAGATTTCCTGTGGCCGCAACACCAGGCGGTCGGCGTATTTCTCCAGGTTGCCGAACACCCGCTGACCACAGGGGCCGGACAGGGTAATCGAACAGCCGGAGGCGAACTTCAGCTTGCCCGCGTCGAGCAATTCAAAGGTCGAATCCTGCAGCACCTCCGAGTACTGCACCAGGTCGGTGAACGGCGCATCGATCAGCCCGCACATGACGGCGTTGGCAATGGAGCCGACGCCGACTTGCAGCGGCGCCAGGCTTCTGCCCAAGCGTTTGTGTTCCACTTCCTGCTCGAAAAAAGCCACCAGATGATCGGCAATCGCCTGGGTCTCATGATCGGGCGGCAGCATGGGAATCGCAGATTCCGGCGTGTCGCAGAGCACGATGGCGACGATCTTGGCAGGGTCAATCGCGATGGCCTGGGTGCCGATGCGATCATCCGCGCTCATGACCGGAATCGGCCCCCGGCCAGGACGCCCGTGGGGCTGAAAAATATCGTGCATCCCTTCAAAGTAAGGGCTGCTGGCCAGGTTCAGCTCAACGATGACCTGCCGCGCCGTCTGGGCGAAACTGGCCGAATTGCCGACCGAAGACGTCGGCACGATATGGCCCTGCTCGGTGATCGCTACCGCTTCAATCACCGCAATATCCGGATTGGGCAGGCTGCCGTCACGCAGTTGTTCGACCACTTCGCTCAGGTGCTGGTCGATAAACACTACGCGGCCTTCGTTAATCGCCTTGCGCAGCACCGGGTCGCCTTGAAACGGCATGCGCCGCGCCAGCAGCCCGGCCTCGGCCATCTGCCCATCCAGGCCACGACCGAGGCTCGCGCCGGTGATCAGGTTGATCTTGAGCGGATCCTGCCGGGCCCGCTCGATGAGCGCCAGTGGCACGGCCTTGGCGTCCCCTGCGCCACCGAAACCACTCATGCCCACGGTCATGCCGTCTTGAATGAACGCGGCGGCCTGCGCCGCGCTCATGATTTTTTCGTGCAAGGAATCCAGGCGGATGCGCTGGTGATGCATGGGGTGAACCTCAAAAAAGTTAGGCACAAAAACCAACGCGGTGTCAGAACTGTTCTTCATCCAACCCCATGATGCTCGCGCTCCCAGCGCTGACCGCGGCCAACAATGCATGTACCCGCGGCAACAATTGCTCCGCGTAGAAGCGTGCGCTGATGCCTTTGGTCTTGAGGAAGGCCGCATCGCCCGTGCCGGCTTGCAGGTGCGCGTGCGCCTGCACGGCAGAACGCGCCATGAGCCAGCCGCCCGACAGGTAGCCGAAGAGCATCAGGAAGTTAACGCTGACGCTGCCGGCCCAATCCGCATCGCGCTTGGCGTTGTCGAGTAACAGCGACAAGGCCTCGCGCCCGGCGCCAAGCGCGGCGGCCAGCGCCACTGCCTGATAGTCGAGGGCGTCGATGTGACGCAGTTGCTCGACGGTTTGATCCATTTCCTCGAGCAGGCTGTTCAGCAACGCGCCTTGGTTCAGCAGGGTCTTGCGCCCCACCAGGTCAAGCGCCTGAATGCCGGTGGTGCCTTCATAAATGGTCAGGATGCGCGCATCGCGATAATGCTGCGCCGCGCCGGTCTCTTCGATGAAGCCCATGCCGCCGTGGATTTGCACACCGAGGGAGGTGACTTCCTGGGCCAGTTCGGTCAGCCAGCCCTTGACGATCGGGGTGAACACATCGACGCGCGCCTGGTGATGGTGCGCAAGCTCCGGCGTGGGCGCATGCGCGGCGCGGTCGACTTCGGCGGCGGCCACCAGCGACAACGCGCGCATCGCTTCGATGGACGCTTTCATCTGCAACAGCATCCGGCGCACATCGGGAAAGCGAATGATCGAGAAACGGCTGCCGTCCTTGCGCGTGCCCTGCAGACGCTCTTTGGCGTATTGACGGGCCTGCTGGTAAGCCCGCTCGGCAATCGACAAGCCCTGCAGGCCAACACTCTGGCGGGCATGGTTCATCATGGTGAACATGCAGGTCAGGCCCATGTGCGGCTCGCCGAGCAGATACCCAACCGCCCCCTCAGGGTCGCCGAAATTCATCACGCAGGTCGGGCTGCCATGAATGCCCAATTTGTGTTCCAGGGAGATGCACTGGACGTTATTGCGCACGCCCGGCTGGCCTTGGGCATCGAGCAGGAACTTGGGCACCACGAACAGCGAAATGCCTTTGACGCCCGCCGGCGCATCCGGCAGGCGTGCCAGGACCAAATGCACGACGTTGTCGGTCATCTGGTGATCGCCCCAGGTGATGAAGATCTTCTGGCCAGTGATCAAATAGTGCTCGCCCTGGGGCACGGCGCGGCTCTTGATGGCCGCCAGATCGGAGCCGGCATCCGACTCGGTCAGGTTCATCGTCCCGGTCCACTCACCGCTCACCAGTTTTTCCAGGTAGGCGGCTTGCAGTTCGGCCGAGCCGTGATGGGCGATGGCTTCGATGGCGCCCTGGGTCAACATGGGGCACAAGGCGAATGCCATGTTGGCTGAGTGCCAGATTTCATTGACGGCCGTGCCGATCACGTTCGGCAGGTTCTGCCCGCCGTGTTGTTCCGCGGCGGTCAACGAGGGCCAGCCGCCTTCCTGGAATTGCCGATACGCCTCGGCAAAACCCGGTGCTTCTTGCACGCCCTGTTCCCCCAGGTGCGTACCTTGGGTATCACCGACCCGGTTGAGCGGCGCCAACACGCCGGAGCCCAAGCGGCCGGCCTCGCTCAAGATGGCGCTGACCAGCTCGCTGTTGACATCCTGAAGCTGGGCGCTCGCGCACAACTGCTCAAATCCGACCAACGCCTCCAGCACGAATTCGGTGTCGCGGTACGGATGGGCATAACCACTCATTGTTACTTTCCTCATTCACTCGTTAGACAGGCCGCTACACCCTTCGCCCACTCCCCCAAGCCGAGCAATTAACCAAAACGGCCACTACTCAAAAAGCCTGGGACGCTCGCAAGCAGGGACGAAGCCCGCAGCGCATAGCTCTATTCAGCTTCCTCCGATCCAGCCCTGGGTGGCAATTACCAAATCAGTCTAAAAACAGACATAAACGGACAGTCACTTTTGGCTAAACTACCCTGCCCTGCTGCCGGACCACTGAACGATGGGCATCGAGCGCTATTCCATCTCCATGTACTTCGCCCACATCCTGATGACGGCCGCGCGCCGCCTTGCGCTGGACGAAGACGTCTTGCTCAAGGAAGCCGGCATCAGCCGAAAGCGCCTGGATAACCTGCACCTGCGCATCACCCCCGACCAGTTCAGTCGCTTGATGCAGGCCGTGTGGCGCTTGAGTGATGACGAGTTTTTCGGCGCGGGTTCACAGCGCTGCCCGAAGGGCTGCTTCGCGATAATGGCCAAGCAAGTGATCCACTCGCATAACCTGCATTCGGTGTATTACAAGCTCAGCCATTTCTACAACGTGATGAACGACTCCCTGCACCTGGAGCTGAAAGTCGTCGGTGATGAGGCCATGTTTTCAATGGCCTTGAGTGACCCAAGCCTGGACGCCGGCTACCTGCTGAGGGGGTTTTTACTGTTGCTCTGGCATCGGTTCCCAAGCTGGCTGATTGGCCAGCGGATCACGCTCAAGCGGGTGACGTTCGATCATCCCGAGCCCGTCCACTCCGCGGAATACCGCTTGATGTTTCCGTGCCCAACGCATTTTGACCAACCCGAGACCTGCCTGGTGTTCGACGCCGGGATTCTCACCGCGCCGCTGGTGCAAACCGCAGAAACCCTGGCCTATCACCTGCAGCGAGCGCCGGTGGACTGGTTCACCCGTCCCGCCTATTACCCGGTTTACACGCGGCGGGTGCTGGACCACCTGGAGAACGTCGACGATCTCGCCAAGGCCACCATCCAGAGCGCCGCCAGCGAGCTGCACCTGACGGAAAGAACACTGCGGCGCAAGCTCCTGGCCGAAGGCAGCAAGTTTCAGAAACTCAAGGACGGGGTACGCCGCGACATGGCCATTCATTACTTGAGCCAGACGTCGATGTCGATCAATCAGACGTCGCAACAGCTGGGCTTCTCGGACCCGTCGGCGTTCACCCGGGCCTTTCGCCAATGGACCGGCGAGTTACCCAGGACTTACCGCGACGCGGCGCTCAACCGCAAATGAGTCGCCCAGGCTTGCCCTGCCCGCGCTCCCGATAACGCCCAGGGCTTTCGCCGGTCCACTTCTTGAACGCGCGATGGAACGCGCTGGGCTCCTGAAAACCGCATTGCACGGCGATTTCACCGATGCTCGCCCGCGTCTGACAGAGCAGTTCCAGCGCCAGGCTACGGCGCACTTCATCCTTGATCTCCTGAAACGAGCAACCTTCACGCTCCAGACGCCGGCGCAAGGTGCTGGGGCTCATGTGCAAGTCCACGGCCAAGTCCTCCAGCGCCGGCCACAAGCTGTAGTGGCTGCCACGCAGGCGTTGATAGACCTGGGTCGCCACGCCGTCCTGGTTGCGAAACCGGATCACCAGCCATTGCGGCGCGCTGCGCAGAAACACCTTGAGCGACGCCAGGTCCTGCACCACGGCCAGACGCAGGTAGCTGCTGGCGAATTCGATTTCGGTGCGGGTCGCGCCAAACGTCAGGTTATAGCCCCACAGCAACTGATCGTCGCTGAGCGGCGCACGCGCATGGCGAAAGTCGGCGCGATCGATGGGCACACGGCGTCCGCCCAGCCAACACAGCAGGCTGATCATCAGCACCAGGAAGGTTTCCTCACCGTAACGCCGTGTGTCCTCATCGCCGCCGCCGACTTCCAGGCTGAGTACCGCGCGCTTGCCATGCACACTGAGGCTGCCGCGAAAGTCGCGCAGGAACAGGGCGAAACTGGCCAGGCACTGGGTGAGCGCTTTGCCCAGGTTCGGCTCCTGGATCAGGCCACGGCAGATCAGGGCGAAACTGCCCGGTGGCATGCCGTGGGAGTCCAGGCGGAAGAACTCATCGTTCAACTCACGAATCTGAATCAGCCATAACGCCGCAAACGCGCTGGCCGGCACCCGGGCCTCGGGCTGGGTCAGCAGCGCCGGCGCGATGCCCGCTTCGCACAGCACGGCGGCCAGCCGCTGCGGCTGATCGCGCAGCGCATGGATCATGACCTGCACGAAGTAGACGGCAACCGAATCCTTTTCCCGCGTGGGCATTATTCTGAGTTCCTGTAGCGTACACATGGTAATAAACGCCAATACAACTGACAGGTTTCGGCATAGGCCGCCCCATTGTCGGGCCCTAGACTCTCGCCCAATGGACCGTATTGCAAGGCATGTCTGCCGTGCAACGGCAGCGCACATTTGAAGAGAGACTGACGATGAATCTGCAGAATATCGGCGTGATCGGCGCGGGCACCATGGGTAACGGCATCGCCCAGATCTGCGCCGTGGCCGGCATCAACGTGACCTTGCTGGACATCTCCGCCGGCGCCCTGGAAAAAGCCCTGGCCACCGTGAGCAAGAACCTCGATCGCCAAGTCAGCAAGGGCATCCTCAGCGAACCGCAGAAGCATACGGCCCTGGACAAGATCCGCACCAGCACCGACTACACCAGCCTGGCCAATGCCCAATGGGTCATCGAGGCGGCCACGGAAAACCTCGAACTGAAACGGCGCGTGCTGCAACAGATCGCCGCTCACGTCGATGAGCAGTGCGTGATTGCCTCCAATACATCATCGCTGTCCATCACCGAACTGGCCGCCGGCGTTAACGCCCCCGAGCGCTTTATCGGCCTGCATTTTTTCAACCCGGTGCCGGTAATGGGCCTGATCGAAGTGATTCGTGGCCTGCAGACCAGCGATAAGACCCACGCCCAGGCCATTAAGCTGGCACAGCACCTGGGCAAAACCGCGATCACCGCCGGCAACCGCCCAGGTTTTGTGGTCAACCGGATTCTGGTGCCGATGATCAACGAAGCGATCCTGGTGTTCCAGGAAGGCCTGGCCAGCGCCGAAGACATCGACGCCGGCATGTGCCTGGGTTGCAACCAGCCTATCGGCCCGCTGGCCCTGGCCGACCTGATCGGCCTGGACACCTTGCTGGCGATCCTCGAGGCGTTCTATGAGGGCTTCCAGGACAGCAAATACCGCAGCGCATCGCTGCTCAAGGAAATGGTGGCCGCCGGTTACCTGGGGCGCAAGAGCGGGCGCGGCTTCCATACCTATGGCTGAGTATCGCTCGCGCTTGTGCGAACACCGCAACAAGGCCCTGGAGTTGCTCGCCAGTAAAGGCTTCGGTCAAGTCGGCATGCGCGAGCTGGCCAGCAGCCTGGGGTTGACCCCGGGCTCGCTGTACCACCACTACCCCAGCAAGCAGCATCTGCTGCTGGATTGGATCGAAGAGTTCTACGAAGAACTGCTGACCACCCTGGGGCGCGTCGAGCAACGGCCGCGCTCACGCCAGGACAATCTGCAACGGCTGATTCATGCCCACCTGAATTTGCATCAAGAGATGCCGTGGCATTTCCGCCTGGTGGAGCGTGATTGCGGCTGCCTCACGGAGGACCAGCAACTGCGGGTCCGCCAGTTGCGCGAACAATACGAGCGTCGACTGCTGCAAATGCTCGGGCGACCGCGGCGGCTGAGTGTCCATGCCCTGCAAGCGGCCGGCCACGCCATCGCCACGCTGCTGAACAATGCGCCGAGCTGGCTGGCCGGGCAGACGCTGGATGATGCAGAACGCACCGAGTTACTGGAAAACCTGCTGACCGGCGCCATCGAGCGCGTACTGGCAACACGGGCCAGCGAGCGGCCGAGCCTGCAGATTGCCGTGGCCTGAGGCCGATCAGCGCAATTGCAGGGGGTCCACCAGGCCAGCGGCAATCGCCATACCCACCAGCTCCGGCAAATGGCTGGCCGCCATGCGCTTCATGACGCGCGAGCGATATAGATCGATGGTCTTGACGCTGACGCCCAACTGCTCGGCAATTTCCCGATTGGTATAACCCTGCACCAGCGGGAGCAATACATCACGCTCGCGTGGCGTGAGTTGCTGCAACCGCGCCCGCACCCGCGCCGGTCCTTCACCGAGGCTCTGGCGATGATCGGCCTTGCTCAGGGCCTGCAGGACACTGTCGAGCAGCAACTGTTCGTTGTAGGGTTTCTCGATAAAGTCATGCGCCCCGGCCTTGAACGCGCGGACCACAATCGGCACATCGGCGTGGCCGCTGACGAAAATCACCGGCAGGTGCAGGTCGCGGCTGCGCATGTGCTCCTGCACATTCAGGCCGCCCATCCCCGGCATGCGCACATCCAGCAGCACACAGGCGTTGAGGCGGCTGTCGCAGGCTTCGAGAAACTCGCGGCCGCTGGTAAACGGCAGCGCCTTGAGGCCCACCGACTCCAGCAACCAGACGGTCGAGTCGAGCATCCCCTGGTCGTCATCCACCACATACACCACCTGCTCCGTCACGCTCACCATCGCTTGATTCCTCTTCTTATTGTGGAGCACCGCTCTGGGCGAGTGCGGGCAAGCGGCAGCACATTTGCAGCCCGACCGGCATCGGCTCGGCTTGCAACTCGCCACCGAAGCCTTCGATGATGCTGCGGCTCATGGACAAGCCCAGGCCCAGGCCATTGGCCTTGCTGGTATAGAACGGGGTAAATATCTGCTCCAACTGCGCCAGCGAGACACCGGGGCCCTGATCGCTCACGTCGATCTGCACCCACCCGTCACGCTGTGCCAGCGCACTCATGACGATGAGCGAGGGCTGGCCGGGATGGGCTTCGCGATTCGCATCAATGGCATTGCGCAGCAGGTTCAGCAGCACCTGCTCCAGCAGCACCCGGTCGGCGTAAATCAGCGGCAGATTATCCGGCAAGCGATCCTCGATCGTCACCTGACAATCGCTGGCTTCCCAGGCACACAGGCGGACGGCTTCGCGGGCCACCTCGCCAGGGTTCAACGCCTCCATGCGCCTGCGCCCCTTGCGCAGAAACGCACGCAAGCGCTTGATCACTTGCGCGGCGTGATTGGCATGCACCGAGATCCGCTCCAGGCCTTGAGCCACTCGCTCGGCCGCCGGCGAATCGCTGCCCAGGGCAGCCAGATAACGCTGGCTGGCATTGGCGTAGTTAACCACCGCTGCCAGCGGCTGATTCATTTCATGGGCGATACCCGACGCCAGTTCACCCAGGGTCACCAGGCGCGCAGTGTGCGCCAGTTCGTCCTGGTGATGACGCTGCTGGGCCTCGCGCAACTTGCGCTCGGTCAGGGTGGTTTCCTCGGCCTGGACCCTGGCGGTGATGTCGCGGGACACGCTGACCACCTCCACCACCGCGCCGGTGTAGGTCTCGCGGATCGCCCGGCAGGCGGTTTCGAACCACAGGTAATGGCCTTGGCGATGGCGGATGCGATAGGTCATGGTGTAATAACCGTCCTGCTCCAGGCCCTCCCAGGCACGCCGCACCAACCCCGCCAAGCCCTGCCGATGGAACAGGCGTTGAGCCAGGGTCCCGCGCAATTCCCCCGGCCAGTAGCCCAACAAGGCCCAGGAAGCCGGCGAGGCATCGAGAAAACCGCCATCCGGGGTGTGCCGGGAAATCAGGTCGGTGGTGTTTTCGATGATCAGCCGATACAGGCGCCGAGCCTTGGTGGATTCGCGCTCGGCGACAATCTGCGCGCTGGCGTCCCGGCAACGGGCCAGCACGCGGTTTTCGCCAGGGTCGGGAATAAACGTCCACACCAGAATGCGCTCGGCGAACTGCGCCTCGACGTTTTCGATCGCCCGCTGCTGCCCCAGGCACGCCTGCACCAGCGGCAAGCAATTGACCGGCAACAGGCCCACACAATCGGCCAGGGACAACTGCTCAAGCAACGCCAGCAGCGCCGCGTTGAGCTCCAGCGGCCGAGCCTGGGCATCCAGCAGGAGACTCGGCTGCGGGTCATGCCCGAGCAGCGGCGAGCCGCTTGGTAAGCGCACGGAGTTGCCGATCATCTTGAAACCTATACAGGGAGGGCGACGTCGAGGTCAGCGGAAGCGTTTAAGCAGGATGTAGTACATATACTATACAACACAGGTAGTACTTCCATATATCCGCGCGAACAGTATATAAAAGCCGCCGGAGAAGTCATTGCGCTTTTCCCGCAGGGACCGGCGTGCCAACGATAAAGCCTCAAGGCCGGCACCGTCAGCCTAACTGCCGTTACCAGCGTCTCGAACAATAGAGCTAATAATCAGCCACCGGGTATCCGCACCATGTCCATTTTCGACCAAGGCCTCGAGCCGACCAGCGTTAATCATATTGCTCTTTCGCCTTTAAGCTTCATTGAACGCACTGCCAGCGTCTATCCCGATTACCCTGCCGTGATCCACGGATCGATACGCGCCACCTGGGCGCAAACCTACAGCCGTTGCCGGCGCCTGGCCTCGGCCCTGGCCGGTCGCGGGATCGGCAAAAACGACACCGTGGCCGTCATGCTGCCCAACATCCCGGCCATGCTCGAAGTGCATTTTGGCGTGCCGATGATTGGCGCAGTACTCAATGCGCTCAACGTGCGCCTGGATGCCGAGGCCATCGCCTTCATGCTCGCGCACGGCGAAGCCAAGGTACTGATCGCCGACCGAGAGTTCCACGATGTGGTGCATGCGGCCATCGGCATGCTTGACCATCCGCCCCTGGTCATCGATGTCGATGACCCGGAATACGGCGAAGGCCAGCCCGTCAGCGACCTGGACTACGAGGCGTTTCTCGCCGAGGGCGATCCGGACTTCGCCTGGCAGTGGCCTGAAGATGAATGGCAGGCCATCTCGCTGAACTACACCTCAGGCACGACCGGCAACCCCAAGGGCGTGGTCTACCACCACCGCGGCGCCTACCTGAATTCCCTGGGCAACCAAATGATCTGGGCGATCGGCAACCACCCCGTGTACCTGTGGACGCTGCCGATGTTCCACTGCAACGGCTGGTGCTACCCGTGGATCATCACGGCCCTGGCCGGGGTCCATGTGTTTCTGCGCCGCGTCGACCCACAGAAAATCCTCAACCTGATCCGCGAGCACCAGGTCACTCACTTGTGCGGTGCGCCGATTGTGCTCAACGCCCTGGTGAACATGCCCGACTCGGCCAAGGCCACCATCGACCACCCGGTGAACGCCATGGTCGCCGGCGCGGCACCACCCGCCAAGGTCATCGGCGCCGTGGAAGAAATGGGCATCAAGGTGATCCACGTCTACGGCCTGACCGAAGTGTATGGCCCTGTGACCCTGTGCGCCTGGCACTCGGAATGGGATGCACTGCCCCTGGACGAACGTGCGCAGATCAAGGCTCGCCAAGGCGTGCGCTACCCGACCCTGGAAGGCGTGATGGTCGCCGACCCGAAAACCCTCGAACCCACCCCCCATGATGGCCACACCATCGGCGAGATTTTCATGCGGGGCAATACGGTGATGAAGGGCTACCTGAAGAACCCGACGGCGACTGCTGAAGCGTTCGAAGGCGGCTGGTTCCACACCGGCGACCTGGCGGTGACCCATCCCGACGGCTATGTCGAAATCCGCGACCGGCTCAAGGACATCATCATCTCCGGCGGCGAGAACATCTCCACCATCGAACTTGAAGGTGTGCTGTACCGGCACCCGGCAATCCTGGAAGCAGCCGTCGTTGCCCGCCCCGATGAAAAATGGGGTGAAACGCCGTGCGCCTTTGTCACCCTCAAGGCCGACCACCAGAACATCCGCGAAGCCGACATCATCAGCTTCTGCCGCGAACACCTGGCAGGCTTCAAGGTGCCGCGCACGGTGGTTTTCACACAACTGCCGAAGACTTCGACCGGTAAGATCCAGAAGTTTTTGCTGCGTGACATGGCGAAAAAGCTCTAGGGTTCTGTCATCAAGCCCGAACGCTGCGCGTACACGGTCGTGTCTGATTGAACGACATGGACGCTAGCTGATAGGGTTGATGCAGCCAGTCTCAAACCGATGCCCTCCTCTATGGAGGGCATTGTTTTTGGGGCGGCTTCGTTGAGGCGCGTCGGATACCTCACCCGCTGCGCCGCCCGGACACATCATGGGGTTGTATCGATACCTAATGCTGATCAATATGGGTGAATCGCACTGACCAAATGCCACCGACAAAAGCTGACTATTGAGCTAAGCCTTAGCTTCTTGTGCCTTTACAGGCAGGAAACTTGGAGCACCCCCAGAACTGACGCCCTGCATGTTTCCCCTTACGTGCGGTACGACGCACCATGGAAGCGCCGCAGCTCGGGCAAGAGTTCGTTGCAGGTGAATGCGCGGTAGTTGACACCGACGAACGAGGGATCACCGGCGCTGGCTGGACTCTGCTCGGCTGTATCTGCGTTCTTTTGGGAATATCGATGGAGACCGCAGCCGGTGCAGGCACACTAATCCCCAACGCAGCACAATCGTGTTCTGCGATAGCACGCTCTTGGAGTGCTTGCATGAGCGCCTGATCTGGCGCGTTTTTGGCAGAAAGGCAGCGTGGTATTGCGGCTTGCAGAGCGGCTACACCCGACTGAATTTTTCCTTGGAGTTCTATCTGTTTGGTTGCGAACGCTACCCGAGTGGACTGATCTGCTTGTAGGTCGGACGTATCGGGTGTGGCGTTGTAGCGGAATTTGCCCTCATGCCCCTGGCGCCAAGCCAACATCTTCGCTGTCAGAGCCTCTCCGAAACCTGGCACCGCTCGAACTGCTGAAGCGGTGATATCCGCAGCCGTCTCAATACCAAAAGACGCAAGCGTGGCGGTCTTCCCGGCCCCGATACCAGGTATCGACGCTCGCCTGATCAAAAAGCGATCCAAGAAAACTGCGCGTTGGCGCTCCTCTCGTGTCACCTTCAATTGATTGAGCGCCTGAGCAAGACCCTCTTGGACCTGACGATATCGAATGACTGCATCGTCCAAATCGGCACGCAAGATATGCATTTCCCGCAGACCAATTCGTTGAAGATAGGCTTGAGACGCCAAGCGCACCTTACTGTCCGCGTCTTGATAAGACTTGCGAAAAGGCGTTGAGTCCACCTTATTGGTAGCAAAGACCCGCACTAAACCGATAAGCCCGAGCCCGCCCCACAGCAGAGCAGCTTTTGGGGCGAGAACACAGCCAACAATTGCGATTAGCAAGGCGACACCACCAAAGATCGCGGGATCATGGCGCTTGCCCTTTGCTTGTGTCACAGCAACGCTGGGGGCAGCGATAGCGCCACTCCAAATCGGTAGCACCTCATCTGGCATCGGGAGACGCAGTGTTCGAATAGCCGCCCACACGCGCTCCAAATCGAAGGGGCCTGCCAGCGGAACAGTGCCAACTACCAGGCCTTGGGGAAACATTTCGACCCCAGACTGACTCGCCAGCCGACACCACAAACAAGAAGTTGCCGAGCCAGGAAAGTAGTGGGTCGGTACGTCTGAGCAGCGACGCAATCCCGTCTCGAGTCCCTGGAGCAAGCTGACCCAAGTGGCTGGGTCTGGACGGGATGAGGGCGCTAGGCCAAACGCAGCCTCCAATGCCGCCGCTATCGGTACAGGAAAATCCGCGAGCAGCACGGAGCCGGGAGGCGGCGTGGTACGTGTCTCGTTACGTCGATCCATCGAAAAGGCAAAGCGATTCTGTGCGATCGATTGGCCCAGAGACAGATCCGGGCCGTTGTAACGGCCTGCATAGGGATGTTTACCCATCGCAAGCAATTGAAAAATAGCAACTGCAAGCCCGAAATTATCGTGTGCCTGAGTGCGGATGACCTTCGCAAGGCTCCCCCCGTGAAGCTCCGGCGGTGTGAAGTCTTCGGTGCCGACAACACAAGGGTAAGCATGGCCCTTCAAACTGAACTGAAAACTGTCGGCATCAATCAATGCAACGGTCGCGTCAGGGCCGACCAAAACCCCAGAGTGATTGAGGTCACCGATGATGCACCCGGCTTGATGCACTGTGGCGACAGCACGTGCGACATTCTGAGCTACGCGCACCAGGAAGCGATAATCAGCCTTTGGAAAATGCATCTTGCGAGATTTCGGACTGTACAGCTCATGCAGCGCGCGATATCCCGCCACCAACCGCATGGTAAAACCAAGAAAGTTGCCAGAGGCATCTGTCACTACTTCGGCCGGAAAAGCGACCAGGGTGGTCGCACCAGCCAACCGCCCATCAATCATTGCTCGGACTTTGTTCTCGCGGGAGCCTCGCAGCTCCGACTTGTAGATCTTGATCGCGCAATCACCCCGCCCCACCAAGGCGTACACATCGCCTTCGCCACCTTTGCCCAGTTGCTTGTCGAGTCGCACGGTTTTACCGCCGATCTTGACCTGCATAGAGCTCATCGACACGACACCAGAATGAGCGTCTTGTCATCATCCGTGCGGTCACACAGCGCAGGGCTGTGCAAATAACGCGCGAGTGCGTCTGATAACTCGGCAAGGCGCCCATCCGCCCGTGCTTGATCCACCGGTTTGATCATCGGATCGAAGAAGCGAGCAAACGGTTGTTGCGTGGCCTGCTCCAGCGCAACTGACTCAAGCCCATCGGAAAAAAGAGCGAACGCATCGTGCTCCCGATCAAAGCGATAGGTATGCAGACGAGCTTCAGGGTCATCGGTAACGAAATAGGTCGTCGAGGCGAACTCTCCGTTCTCCGGCCAGCAAATGGCTTCCCACACACCCGACTTGCGCGCCACGAGGGCGCTATCGCCGATCTGTAAGGCCAAGATTTGATCTTTGAATACCACCAGCATGACCAGCGTGGCGGCAAACTGTCGCCGAGTTACGCCCCGCTTCTCCGCAACCATAGAAAGATGATCGCGGAGTTGATCAATCCAGCACATGATCGTTTCGTCGCCTGGCAAAACTTCATGCTGCTTAAACCAGTTGCGAAAATTGACCAGCAGGGTGCGGCAGACTAATGCAGCGCCCTGCCCACCGTGACTGGCACTGCCCGCGCCATCAGACACGATCGCACACATTGCATCTGAATGAACGCGCATGACGCTAAATGCATCCTGCTTCCGTGTACCCATTCGTAGATGCGACGTGCCAATACACGACGCCGCAGCCCAGCGCCAATGCAGGTTACTCTGCAACTGCCCACCCCGTTGGCCCCGTCGGATTGGCAAGAGGAACCGCGTCCCCCGGGCTCGACTGCGATACGGCGCTCAGAGAGCTCGATAGCCAAGCGAAGAGCTCTCGAAACGCCAGACCTTTCAGCTTGAGAGGTTGACGCGTGCCCAACTGAGTGAGAGTCGACATTTCCGCGCCCTCAACACCGACGGAATAGAACATGAACTCCTTTCGTTCCTCACCCTCATGCACACGTCGGCGCGCTTCCTGCCAGTCATCCGTTGGAGCACCGTCAGTAATCAGAAAAACCCAGGGCCGGTAATACTTGACACCATTGGCTCGGTAACGCTCTTTGCGTTCGCGTAGCAGATCCAATGCGCGCTCGACGGCCTCACCCATTGGCGTGACACCACTGGCCTCCAACACTTCAGGGAAATAACCATCGACAGTCGTGAACTCGGTTTGGACGTTGACCGGTCCAAAGGTCACCACTGCCAACTCTACCCGCTTCGCCGCCATTGCATCGGCATACAGCTCTTCTTTGAAGAACTGCAGCGCATCATTCAATTGGCGGATCGGCGCGCCATTCATGGACGATGACGTGTCCAATAGCAGTATGCAGGGGCATCGTTGCTCCGGATTCTCTGCAAACTCGGCGTCCGCAAAAGGTTGCTGCTCAAAATCGGTCATTTTGTCCCCTCTCAGTCCCTGACGAAGCTGTCGCACGTGATAGCACGATAACATTGCGGATCATAGAGTGCACAAAATGTCAGCACAGCCTTCAGCAACCACGCATCTCCCATCCCATCCAGACGTGCTGATAGGCATGCTTGTGCCGGACATAGCCGTATATAGGCTGAGGATTGCTCCCCCGCCTCTTCCTCTGAAGTTGCCCCACCACCTTCACGACCGAAGCGCCTCACCAATTTCCTCAATAGCAAAACCAACGTCATGGCCGGCACGAATCAACTCTGCAAACTGCAGCATCACTGAAGAGCCGACGTCGTGGGCCAACGCCAGGGTCATCAAATCACGTATCGGCTCGTCAAGTTCTGCTTCGACAGTTGGTGAGCATGCCTGTCCGGTGAACCAGCTAACAAGGGAAGAGACCATATGGCCTGAGGTATTTTCATCAACACTCAAAATTTCGCCCAACACCATTCCCAATGTTCCGGCGGGATGCTGCTCCGGACGGCTCCATGCCTTGAGTTCAATTGACTCTCGCTGCACCTTCTCCAAATTTCGCCGAATCTTCCCAGGAATAGTCGCAGCCGCTTTGGGACGGTTGTAGTACTCGCGATTAGCTAAACTTGCAGCGTCTCTGACAACCTTCCAGATCACCGACCAGAGCTGCGAGACACTGTAGATTTCCAGTGCTGAGCGCAGGGTGCTTTTAATTTCCTCCAGCTCTTGTTCAGAGAGTTCATGGTTGTAGAGCGCACATTGTGTACCCAAATAGCGCATAACATCAGCGACTGAGTAATCAAGCCACAGATTGAAGAGCCCTTCAGCGTCTGCATACACCCTATCCAGCAGACTCCGAATTACCTCATCCGCACTTCTTGATGCGGCGTCCGGTGCCAAACGATAAACCACTTGGTCCCTCAACATCCAAATCTCATCGCCCTCCCAAAAGTAGGTGCCGGACCGAGCTTTGGCGGGGTCATCAAGGATCAGCCCGGCCTCACGCAATTGCTGCACAAAGTCACCGACATACCGCGGCGCAAGTCCTCGGCAGTCACCTACGGTGAAGCCGCCATTGGTCAATCTAGGCGTAATGGCCCTGTCTAATGCCAACAGAAGGAGCACCTGCCTATCCGCAATCGCTGAGTAGTCCACAGTTCGGGTTGACTGCTTGCGGACATATTCGGCCAACTGCCGTTCAAGCTCCACTGCCTTCGCCTTTTGAGCCTCTAACGCAATAGCATCCTGGTCTTTTTGGCATAACATACAAAGCTTGATATATGGCTGAGGAACCTTTTTAGCCTGTGAACGATTCTTGATTTCGACCAGTCCTGCGCATTTCGTACAGACCTGATTTTCATCGAACGCATTACAACGTTGCCGTATGAAACTGATAAGGGTAACGCCCTGGGGCATTTCAATGACGCCCTCTAGAGCACTCACTTTCTCGAGGAACTGCCCTGACTCATCGACTGCCCAGTAACGCTCAATCAACTCAATTTCTTTGGGGTCTTGAGTCAACATTTTTAGCTTGATTGCCATATAAACGGTCCTGTTTCACGTGTGGTTGTTTCGTATCCAGCACTCGCTGATTTATTTACGCTCATCGCTGAACAATGTTGCGGCGACACCTTCAACTTTGTTTATGGCTTTCTTTGATCGACGCTCCTCCAGCAACGTCCTCGGCAACACAAACCCTTCAAAGCTGCGCTGGGTGACCGGGTTATTAGCCTTCTGCGCACCAATTCGATAACGCATCAACCCATCGGCGACGGCAAAGGTCAGGTCCACACTGGTGTCGGTACGCCCATTGAGGTGCCCGCGGCTGAGCAGCCGGAACAGCGACCATGGCCCGCGGTAACTCAGGCTGGCGGTGTTGCCGGTGCTGTGTACCAGCGTCAGTTGGCTGCCATTGCTGTTGCCCAGGCTGTTAGGCCACACCAGCCCCGTGCGTTGCGGCGCACCGTGCTGGTAGGGGATCAATTGGCCGTCGACGCTGAGCATGCTGCTCAGGTGGGTCGCGCTCAGGGCCAGGGGTTCGATGGTGAGTTGCACCGCCAGATGGCCCCGATGGTTGAAGAAGGTGTCGCGGATGCGCTCGACCTTCTTGAGCTGTTCCAGTGCGTCGCTGCGCACCAGATAGCCGCCGAGGCTATCGGAATACAGCGCATCGAGGTTGTCCTTGAGGAACACGTTCAGGTACTGATCGTGGAACTGCTGCAGGCGTCCCTGCGGGCCGAAGAAGGCTTCGAAGTCTTCCAGCGAGGCGTCCTCGCCACTGGCCTTGAACGGGTAGCGGTCCGCCAGGCGGTCTCGGTAGAAGCTGTAGATTTCGCTGTCCCAGCGTTTTTCCAGCTCGCGCAACGCGGCAATCACCAGTACCTGCGAGGTCTGGTCGGCGAGTTTTTTGACGTGCTGGTTCAGCGGTTCGGGCAACCCCACGGCGACACGTTGCAGGTTGGCGATCGGGTCGGCACCGCCCAGAGAGAAGCGATTGAGCACGGCTTTCAGTGCCGCCTTGCCGGGGTCGGGATTGTCGCTTACCGCTTTGGCGTAGTCGTAGACGGCGCTGACCGAACGCAGGGTTTCTTCGTAATAGGACGGCTGCTCACCTTGCGCGGTGATCAGTTCCGCCAGGCTGGCAAATGCGCGCCGAATACCGGCCGCCTGTTGCTGGCCGTCCGACACCTTGTCCAGCGTGAGTGGCGCCTGGCCTTCGGCCAAGGGGATCGATGGATAGATCACACTGTTGTCACGTAGGGTTTCCAGCAAGCGTCGCAGGGGGGCGGCCGGGCCGGTGACTTGTTCCAGCACGGCCACGCCGTGGCTGAGGTCGTCGAAGTCGGTCACCGCAAATTGATTCAGCGCCCGCCGCCAGCTGTCCACGTAGTCGGCACTGTACAAGGCGCGGACACGCTGGGTCAGCACTTTGCGGTCTTCTTCGGAGTAGTCCAGCCGTTGGCGTTCGCCAAGCACCCACTGGTCGATCATGGCGCGTTCGATGATGTCCTGGGTGCCGGGCTCGAAGTAGCCCTTGAAGCCCTTGGCAGTCAGCAACGGCGCCAATAGCAAGCCGTTATCCGCTTGATCGGAGTTCAGCTGACGGTAAACGATATCGAACGCCGGACCGACCTCATTGCGCAGATCCAGCGGACGCTGCAGGCGCGCCAGGGCGTCCTGTTTCAGGCTCATGTAGACCCGTTCCGCCATGGGCAACTGACGTAATTGCTGCTGCACCTGAGCGATGCGCTCGCGATAGTGCAGCAGATCGGCATCGGCGTATTTCAGCGCGTAGCCCAGGTGCCCGATCAGATCGGCCTGCAATTGGCCTTGGCCCGGATAGGCCCGCTGCCACTGTTTGGCGACCCACTCTTGGACAATCGCCGGGCGACGGTTTTGCCGTTCTTCGAGCATGCGATACACCCGCAAGGCCGCCAGTTGCTGATTGCTGCCAGCGGGCGCGGTGTTGATCGCCTCCAGCACACCGCTGGCAATCGAAGGCAGGAAGCGCCTGGACAGCAGATTCAGATACGCCTCATCCACCGTCGGGCCAATCGCCCGCCCCTGATACAGGCCCATGTCCGACAGTAACGGCCAAGCTTCACGGTAGTCGCCATACACCAGCACCGCATCGCGAATTTGATCCAGTGGGACCAGCAGGTTGCGACCAGTGGTGTCGACCTTGGCGTCGATGTCGCGCCCACTGAACTCCTGGCTCTTGGCCAATACGCTGGCCGCCTTGTCGCGGTTGATGCCGAAGTAGAACTGCCAGCTGCCGATGGCCACCAAACAGCCCAAAGACGCGACGCCGAACCCGGCGATCAGCACGCGCCGCTTATTGCGGGCTACCTTTATATTGTCCCCGGCCAAGCCTGCTTCGGGGTAGATCACCCGCTGGAACAGTTGTTGGGCGAAGTAGATCGCCGTGCCACCCACCGGCTTGACCTCGAAGGGTGGCGGCGGCAGTTGATACGCTTGCCCCGCTTCTTTGACAAAGGCGTTGCTCAGGATGCCCTGCTGAAAGACCGAGGAAAAATACAGCCCCCGCACCAGCGCTGGGGTGGTGAAACGATCACTGCCAAGCATTTCACTCAGGAAACCGAACAGCGCAGGGCGTAGGCCTGCCATCTGCCGCAACAGCCCCTGCAAGCGATCACGCTCGTCCTGCCCGCGCGATGCCTTGACGCCATCGAAAACCTGTTCGCTCAGGCAGGCGACAAAGGCCTGGTATTGACGGGTAAGTTCTGTCAGCCAGGCATCAAAATCATCCACTGCGTCCAGGCTGAAGGTGAAGCCCAACAAGTCTTCACGCCCTCTGAGCGTCAACCGGGCAAAGAACTCTTCGAAGCCTTCCAGCAGGTCGAATTTGCTCAGCGTCACATACACTGGCAAACGCGTGCCCAACTGCCGCGTCAGCTCAAACAGCCGGGTACGCAGTAGGTTCGCATGGGCCTTGCGTTGTTCGGGGCGCTGCCCCAATAAGGCCTGCACATCAATCACCAACACGACCCCATTGAGTGCCCGACGGCTGCGGTTGCGCGCCAGCCAGTCAAGCAGGTGCAGCCATAGGCGCGGGTGGGTGCCAGCGGGCAGCAGCGGTTTGACCTTGCCCTGCTGCTCGACGTTTTCGGCCGGCGACTCCGGCTGGCTGAGAAACTCTCCTGGCGGATCAATCAATACCGCCTCATCACCCATCCACCAATCCACCGGATAGGCCAGTTGCTCATCCTGATGCGCCCTGACACCAGCCCTGGTCACATGGGACAAGGCAAAACTCTGATTGGAACGCGTGATCAGGCTGGTCTTGCCGGCATTCTCCTCGCCAAGCACCAGATACCACGGCAGTTGATACAGCGAACGGCGCCGCTCCATGTTGTTCAGCAAATTGCCCAGGCTGCGGTCCAGTGCTCGCTCTTGCGCTTCGATATACGGCAAGCAGGGATCGGCTTGCACTGCCGCCTCATGCTGGTGCTCGACTTGCAGACGCTGGTAACTATCACGCACCCGCCACGCCCAGATCAACAGCGGCACCACCAGCACCACGACGCTGGCCGAGACGCGCATCGCCCACTCGCCCAGGGGCTGGCGCTCACGCCAGGTCCACTGCGGGCCCAGCCACCAGATGGCGATCAGCAAAAACACCATCCCTAGCAGTACCAGCACCGGCAGAGCCTGGTTGAACTGACGCACCAGTGGCAGGCCCCAGCGTTTGAGGTAACTCCAGACCGTCTTCATGAATCGCTCCTAGCGTATTTGTATGGTTCGCGGCTCACGGATAGAGATGAACGCGCTCCCGTCACCCCTGCCATTACTCCTCCCACGGCCATCGCGTGACCTGCGGGAGGCTGGCGATGAACTCATCGAGGACTCGTTTGTTTTCCGCCGCGTCCTCGGCACTGGGCCCGCGGTAGTTGGCCCAAGGATCGGGCTTGGGCGCGACCGCGCCGTAGCGGATACGCACGGACTTGAGGATCGCGTCCCACACGGCCATGGCTTCGTAGTCGGTGAGGGAGGGGTTGACGGGTTCTGCTCGCGCAGGGCGTTGCCAGAGCGGCAGTTCATAACCTTTGTTAGCGAACTCGGGGAGGGTCCAACGCACGAGGTCTTCTGGTTCGTTAGGGTCAATGGGGCCTGCTTTCATGCCACCAGCCGAAAGACGGACACTCATTGCTGGGCGGCTTAGGGAGGGATTATCGCGGTAGTTCTCGCTGACAAAGAGTATTTGACGATGAGTGTCGTCACTGAAGCCAATCAGGGACTCTTCCGCTTGCATATCGGCCAGAGTGATTTTTCCTGCTCGCAAATCTTCATAATCGCCAGCGAGAAATATTTGCGTGTCTTTTTTAGTACGAACATGCAAGCGCTCTTCATCATCCGGTGATAACGCATTGATGTAGACCTCCAGCGATACGTCAGACGCAGGGGGACTAAAATCGAAGCTGGCAATTTCCTGATCGTGATGACTTCTGATCACAATGGGCCCCAGAGCGAAGCCCGCTCCTGCGTTCTGCGGCGTAACCTTGAATATTTCCTTGGACAGCTCTAACAGGCGGCTTTCAACAGGGGCTGTTTCACCATCGTAGGATTCGGCGCGAAGCATGACGTAGGCATCATCGACCAGCAGGTGGAGCTCGTGAACGAAAGTTTGGCGACGTGTTGCTTGCTTGTAGTACTGGAACGTTGCACTTTGCGGCGATACTCGTTTCGCCGAAACCAACATAGGGACATCCGATTGCTTGTAGTTTTTAACCGCCGCGATTCGACCCGCCCGCTCCTCCAACGCGGCACCAAACCGCTCCTGCGTCACGCCCTCCCCCAATACACGCACTTCAACGGACGAATGATCGGCGCCCAACCCGTAGTAGAGCTTCACATCCCCGCCGCCACTCCAGTTTGCGGGCAAGTCGATCAGGCCACGGCCCAGCGCCCAGGTACGCATGTGGGTAGTCATTTCGCTCACGTTGTGTTTCTCCTGTTCGCTGGGTTGTTTAAAGGCGGCGCAGCCGCTGAGAGAACCCAGCACCAGACATGCAAAAAAAACAGTCAGCTGACGCATAGGGGCCTCTTGGCTTTCGCCGCGATTTTGATGAGTGAATAGAGGGTGAAGTGCTGCGTTAACGGGTTGGCATAGGAGGCTTCGTGATCGAAGCCGGGCGCCTTGATCTGCTGGTGTACTTCGCCATTGCGCGCATGCTTTATCGGCGCGCTGCCCGAACTCACCGGTACGGTGCCGTCGCCAGAGCCATCCTGCATTTGGCAATGCAACTCCCAATGGCTGGTCTGCACAGTTTTGACCGGCGCATCGGGATCGCCACGCGGTGGCGGCACGGCTTCGGCTTGCCCGCCCACATACAAAGGGCTGCGTCCGCCGTCGCGCACTTCATGCATCTGTAGGCCGGAAACCGTGAAGGCATCGGGGCTTGAGGCGTGGGGACCGTTGAGACGGGACCCGCGCTGCATCTTCCAGGTGATGGATTCGAAGCTGCGATGTTTGTCGTCGTTACCGTAGTAGACGTAGGTTTGAGGGTGATAGGAGCCAGCGATATCCTGATGAAACTCCTTTGCGCTCCCGATGTTCTCTGCGAATACTTTCCAGGTAATCGGGTCTCCATCCTTCGGTGCCAACCATTCTTCACGCAGTAATCCCCACCAACGGTCACGGCGTAGATAGATCTCTTCGTAAGGGTCTTTTACCGGTTGGCGTGGCATAGCCGAAACGCCTTGGTCGTCGATCAACCTCAACCATCCTGGGGTGTAATCCTGAGTGGGCAGCAATTGCAACGCGCCGGGGGCCTGCGCAAAAACAGCGGTCACTTCCTGCCCACTGGGACCAATGACGGCACCGGCAATCGGATCTTCGTCAGCCATGCCAACCTTGCAACGGCGATAAGCAACCGGGGCTCCCGTGGCGGGCATTACGCCATGCACGACGCCGGCAATTTTGGCGGCCATGCCGGGCAACTGCGCACACCGACGAGCCACCAAACCGCCCATGGAGTGGGTAACCAAAATCACCTGCTGACAGTTGCGGCCGTATTGGTGCATCAGTTCATCAATGCGCTCAGCCAGCCTTAGTGCTGCCTGTTCATTGGAGTCCAACCAGTTGTAGCCACAAGCATGTACCGGCATTCGATAGTCGCCTCGAGCTACCAACTCATCCGAGACAATCGGCGGCAACTGGCTGGCCAGGTTGGCTCCCAGCCCTGGCATGGCGATGGGTATCTCGGGTTTTAACCGGGTGATGTGAGTCGGCCCAGGCTCGACGGCGACGGTGTGCAGGTGCTCCGGCTGGATGTCGAATTGCGGCCACTCATGGGGTAGAAACTTGTTGTTCAGGGCATCTTCCAGCCAGAGCAAAAAGCCGTGGTAGCTGGTTTCGCTAACCTCGCCCCAGCCGCGCTCTTCATAGCGTTTGCTCAGGGCGAGGATGGTCTTTTTCCTGTCCAACCCTGGCTGTTCCAGAACGGTACCTGCAGCACGTTTAGGTACCGCGCCCTGGTTGTCGACTTCCACCCTGGCCGGGTGCAGCAGTTTTTGTCGTATACCGGCCTTTTTGTTGATCCAGTTCAAGGCCAGCCACATGTTTTTGCCCATGAATCCCGCATCCAGGCGCCATACGGGAACGGTCTTTTCCTTTTTATTCCCTTTATCAGGCTTACTCTTCAAATTCGACCCCATAATCCCCGGCACAAAAATCACCGGCAGAATTCCGTCCGGCGGCAAGATGCAATGCACCGGATCGGTAATATGGCTGGGCGTCAGGGTCCAGGTATGCACCGGATTACCCCGAGCGTTATAGGTCATGGGCGCAACACGAGGCGCCGATGGGTTATCGGTCATATGGGTTCTCCGTTTTCAAGCCATTCCAGTACCAGCCCTTCCAACCCCATGCCCTGTTGCAGGGTGACGAAACCTGCTCCATCGGTACGGCCCTCGAAACGCGCGCCATCCTTGCGAACCAATGCATAGGCACGGTCGCGGATGGGTTGCCCGTTGGAGAAGAAGGTCTGAAAGCGCTCGTTGAACGAGGTGGTGGGCCAGCTATTGAGTTCCGCTGCGGCATTGCTTGGGTCAATGAAGTACTTGTTCGCAGCCTTCACCGTAAAATTGCCAGGCATCCCCAGCTCGATATTGCCGCCCTGCATCTTGATATAGGCCCCGCCGCACAACAGGGTGATGTGCTTGTCCGCCGCCACCAGCACATGTTGCTGACTGGCGCTGATCTCCACGCTTTGGTCCGCTTGCACATGGATGCTGTTGTGCTGGGCCTGCAACAGCAGTTGGCCGTTGTGGGCGATATGGCGCATGTCGCCGCCCTGCGCGAACAGGCCAAGTTCGTCGCCCGCATTGATCACCACTTTTTTACCGGCGGTAAATTGCTGGTTCTGTTGTGCCACGCTGTCGATGTGTTCGCCTGCGCCCAGGACGATACTGCGGGCCGACGCGACGGCGATCCCGGCTGGCCCACTCAACGCGATGATGGGCTGAGCACCATCGCCGTTACTCTTGGCCTGATCATTGGCGCCATGGCCCAGCGCATTCACTGCCCCCGTCAAGGCCTGTTGTGGCTGAAAATCCTGGGCAATTGCTTGGGCGTTTTCGGCAGATACCCCCAGCTGTTTGGCCAATGTCAGGGCGGCGTGTAATACCTCGATCACCTGTTGACGTTCCAGTTGACCGGCACCGGCCTTCAATTGCGCCTCGGCGGTCAGCAGCAAACCTTTGGCCCCGCGCAGCGCGCCGTGACCATCAGTGCGCAACTCAAACCCCTCCCCTCTCGGTTGACCACCACCGTAATGGCGCGGGTGGGTGAGATAGCCCAGATGCAGAGCGCTATGCTCGTGATCGCTCATCAACGCAGCGCTGATTTGCGCAGTGGTGTCGTCAATGCGCAACTCGTTGGCGCGTGTGCCCTTGAACTCGCGGCTTTTGGTCGTCGCTACGGCGTTGAGCTTGGGCAGCTCGTAAGGCGGCAGATTGGTCTCGCGGTAGGCCCGCCCCGTGGCAATGGGTTGGTCTGGGTCGCCATCCAGGAAGCTGATGATCAGTTCCTGATTCACCCGCGGCACGGCCATGGCGCCCCAAGTCGCCCCGGCCCAGCCCTGAGACACACGAATCCAGCACGAACTTTGATCGTTGTTTTTATCAGAGCGGTCCCACGGAAACTGAACTTTGACCCGCCCCCATTTATCGCAATAAATCTCTTCGCCCGGCGGGCCGACCACCGTGGCGATCTGCGGGCCGTCGATACAGGGTTTGTCGCGCAGCGGGGCTTTCCAGTCGGAGGTCCAGCGGATGGCGCTGGCCTTCAGCTCATAGGTCGTGCCATGGTCGCTGCCGAACGCTTCTTCCTGCAGGCTGGTGTGCTGTTTGCCTTTGTGCGAGATGGCGATGGTGCGCCAGCGGTCGTTGAAGTCTTCGCGCGGGTGGTCGCTGAGGTCAAAGGCCAGGCCCGGTTGCAGGCGCGCATCGTCGCCTTTGAGGTGGGCGAGCTTGGCATCGTTGCGTAACGCCGCCAGGCGGGTCTTGGTGAAGGGTTTGCCAGCGATATCGCGTTTGTAGCGGCCGGGGTAGTCGTAGCGTTCGTAGTCTTTGTGCTGGTTGTTCAGCTCCTGGTCGCCGGTGGCAGTGTGCTGCTGGTTGTAGCGCGGGTGGGTGAAGGTGTAGTCGCGCTGCACCTGCACGGCGGTGCGTACTTGTTCGGTGTAGTGGAAGCGATTCAGCGCGGGCTCCATGGAATCGCCGCCGCTTTTAGGCTGGTAAATCACGGAACAGCGTTCGTGGGTGCCAATGGTGCCCAGGCCGCCGACGCGGTCGGTAAGAATGAGGGTGTGGCCGTCGGCACGGTGTTCGAAGCTGTAGAGCAGGCCCTCTTCGGCAGCGAGGCGGACGATGAAGGCAAGGTCGGTTTCGCCGGCCTGCACGCAATATTCGCGTGGCGGGTGCTCGAAGCAGATTTCGCTGCGGATATCGGTCAGCTTTTGCTCGGCAAGCACACTGGTGATGATGTCGGGCACGGTTTGGCCCTGGAAGATGCGCCAGTTGGAGCGCAGCTCGAATCGCGCCAGGGTCGGTTCGACCACGGCGCTGTAGCGGGTGCGGCGAAAACCGCTGTCACCTTGGGTGAACAGGCTGACCAGGCCGTGGACGTAGCGCACCGGGGTGTCGCTGCGCCAAATGGTGAACAGCCCCGCCAGGTCGAGCATGCGGTAGAAATCGATTGCCGGGTGATGGCTGACCAGTTCCAGTTCGAGTTTGAACGGCTGGGAAAGGCCTTCTTCGAGGGTGAACGAGACCACCTCGAAAGGATCGCCCCGTAACGGTTCGAAGGTATAACGCAGATCGCTTTGACGGGGCATGGAACCTCCTTGTAATGCACCAGGATTAGTTGATCAGCCAGCTGGCGTCGCCGTTTTCCAGGACGCCTTCGTGGTCGGTGGTATCACCGACACGGGCAACGGCTTTGCCGTTGATGGTCATCGAGGGCGAGCCACTAGTGATCACGGCACCGCAACCCAGGGTGTCGCCGATGCGCGCGACTGCGCGGCCATTGACGGTGACGTTGCGCGTACCGCTGTCGACGGTAGTGCGGCCGCACAAGGGGCAATCATGGTCGTGTCCGACCAGAACGACGGCAGGCATAGAGCCTCCTTATAGGTGTTGATTCAGTGAAGGCTCCACCGCTGCGCAGACCGCTGCGGCGGAACGATTGATGTGGTGCGCTCAGCCCGCCGCTGCAGGCTTGCGCCAGTCGTCCGAGGCTTCGGTACCGGCCACCACGTGGCTCCAGCTAACCTTGCGGTAGGCCAGGCTGGTTTTGATCAACTGGGTATAGTTGGCGTTGTCGCTGTCTTGAGCGTGGGGCAGCACGGTGTGGATCTCGACGACGGTGGCGTCTTCCAGTTTGGTGGTGAAGAAGTGCTCCTGCTTGCCGTCGCCCGAGGTACGGAACCACTTGACCTCGACGGTTGACAGCATCTCTCCGGTGGCCAACGCCTGGTAGAGCATGGGAGAGGCTTTGCTCAGGGCGCTGGTGAAGATCAGCGGTTTATGCATGCGCTGACCTGAGGGCTGACCGCTTTGCGGGTCGGTGGGTGCGGCGATCTGGTGGTCGATTTCCTGAGCGAGGATTTCGTCTTCGTGGCCTTCCACATAAATGTTGCCCACCGAATCAGCAGTGAATGCACCCTTGGTGATATGGCCCTGATTTTTGCCGTGGATGCTGATGTACGCAGGTGTTGGCATGACAAGCTCCTTGTCGCGATCAATTGAGCGACCCGTGGGTCGCGGGTTATGGCCGATGCGGCCATGGCTTTGCAGGCGCTCGGGATGAGCGCGCTGAAATTCGGTTACAGATTGAGAGCCCGCTCCAGGGAGACCAGCACTTGCTGAGTGATGGTGTTCAGGCGGATCGAGTAGATCGTGTAGGCGCCGGCCAGCACGACAGCAGCCAATGCCCAGGGCGTCCACAACGGCCAGGCACGCTTGATCCGGTAGTTGCGTGGCGCAACGTTGCTCAGTGGGTCGGTCAGGCGCTTGGGCGTTTCACCTCGCAGCGGGCGCAGCAAGCCATGCAGTTGGTTGATGATCTTCTGTATTTCGTCATCGCCCTTGGCATGGGTGCCGTATTTGCCCTTGAGGCCGGAGATCAGGCACTGGTACATGAACTCCAGCACATGCTGGTACCTGGCCGCTTCGGGCGTCATGTTGGCCAGCACGGTGAAGAACTTTTCGCCGCCCCGGGTCTCCCCATGAAAGTGGCTGAGCAACGAGCGTGCGCTCCAACTCGAGAGCCTGCCCCAAGTGGTGCTCATGACCACCTCATCCAGCAATAGGCACAGGCTGTAGGAGTAGGCCTTGAGCGTGCCGGCGTCGTAGTCGAGTTGGCTGACTTCTTCCATGATCGTGGTGATCTGGTTGCTGACGCTTTGGTACAGCGCGGGCACGTCGTCGTGCCGGTCCAGACGGCGCAGGCGTATCACCAACCCGATCAGCGGCGTGGCGGCATCGCACAGCGGGTTCCAGGCCAGGCCGCGCATGTCGAATTCTGGGTCTGCGAGCAGCAGTTCGGGTTTTGGCTTAGCCTGTTCCTCAACGCGGTCTGATCCCTGGCCGCTTGTGACCTGTTGCAAATAGCTGTAGAGCTGGCTTTTGTCGTCCGCTGGGGGCGTGGTTTTGATGGGCATGGGCTCATTCATCTTTCTCACTCCTGATCGCCCAGAACTGCAACTCCAGCTCCGGGAATTCGCCAGCGATATGGAAGCCAAACCCACTGCCGCTGCTCAGGCTCTGCCAAGTGGGATGATGGCGGTCGAGCTCGAAGTAGCTGAAGCCGGCATGGAACGGCAGGTGTCGTGGCGCTACTGGCAGCGGGATCAGTGGGATGCCCGGCAGTTGCAGGCTAACCAGTTGCTCCAGCGCTTCGACGGAACTGATCTTGATCTGCTTGGGTAGTTGTTGACGCAGGGTTTCCAGCGGTAGCGTGGCGCGTACGGCGAGGATGAACTCGGCGTTGCCCAACAGGCGCTTGTCGTTCAGCACCGCAGTGCGTACGCCGTATTGCTGCTCGATGATCGGCAGCGATACCGCACGCGGTTGCAGCACGGTGCCCAAGGCGCGGCGCAGGGTGTACTCCAGGAGTTGGAAGGACTCGCGCAAGCTATCGTGCTGGTAAGCCGGGTATTCCTCGGGCAAGTGACCTTCATCAGTGAAGGTCACCAGTTCGCCGCAGGCCTGAGCCAGTGCGATGTACAGCCGTTCCGGGTGGACCTGGCGTTGGCGAGCCAGATGCTGGAACAGCGGGAACAAGCGGTTGAGGGTTTGCAGCAGGTTGAAGTCGGTGACATCGGCCACCCCCGATTGCCCCGGCGAGCCGATACGCTGGGCCAGGTTCTGGGCTCGCGTGCGCATCAGCCCGGCCACCTCACCCAAGTAGCGGTGCAATACCGGTACCGCTTGCAAAGACACGCTGGTGGGGTAGAAGTGCTCGTCCATCACCAGGCTGCCATCCGGGCGTTTGTCTTTGATCCTGCCAATGGCGATGCCGGTGAAGGCACTGCGGTCACTGCGCTCGAGCATCAATTGCAGGTTGGGCACGGCCAGATCCATACCCACTTGATCGCCGTCATCACTGTGGGTATCGCGGATTTCCTCGCGCCGGGCAATGTAGCGGCTGTTGCCGTACCGGTCGGGCCAACGCACTTCTAGGGCGTCGTTGGACCGCAGCGGCAGGGCCAGGTAGACAATCTGATTCACCGCGCTGCTGTCGGCGATTTCCAGCGGGACGGGCGGCGCCAAGTCGCAGGGGATATCGAAGACGCTGCCATCGGGCATGATCCCGCGTGCCTGGGTAATAGCGACCTTGCCGAAGCTCAGGTATTCGCTGTTCAACGCCAGTTCGCTGAAGCCGTAAAGGGCGTCGTGCAGGCTGTGCAGACGCTGATGCACGGCGGCTTCGGCGGCGCGGGCCTGTTGTTGGAAGTGCTGGGGTTTGACGAACAAACCCTCATGCCAGATGACTGGGTTGCGTGAACTCATCGGTAATTACTCTGCGCAAAAGCGACTGAAAGTGAAGTCATCGGGTTTCCCCTTTGAGGCTGACCTGCGCGGCATCCAACTGCACCAGCACTGCGTACTGCCTGCCCTTGGGTTCGACCCGCAGGCGTTGTTTCCACTGGCCGACATCGGCGCTGTGGTAGTTGGCGATCACCGCGATAAAACGGGTGTCCTCATCCAGCGCACGCAAGTCGACGAACTTGAATTGGCCGGGAGTGAGCAGGTAGTCGTCGGCGCGGATATAGGTGCTGCCCAAGGTCTTTTTCAGGTCGTCGGCCAGGGCCTGCGGGCTGGCGTTGACCAGCAGCGAGTCGTCGGTCAACTGCAGCACCTTGAAGGCGATCGGCGTGGCGATGTGTTGCAGCACAGGGTTGCCCCAGGGCGTGGTCAGGCTGACACCCTGGGCGTCGTAGTCGCCCAGCAGCGCTTCTTCGATAGGCGACATCGGCACCAAGGGCGCGGGTTCCGAAGTCTGCAACGACTGGGCCGGCACGCTTTCGTAAAGGTGATTGAGCAGGGTTTGTACTTTGTCCGTCAGTGCTTGCGGGCTGCTCGCCTGAACGTTGAGGTTGTAGGGCGAGCGGCTCGCGTCTTCATCCGGTGCGGTGCCGGTGCTGATCAGGCGCGGGTTGACGTGGTCGCTCGCGTGCAGGCTCAGGGAGTAGCGGCTGGGCTGATCGTCGGGGCCACCGACCGGGATGGATGGGTCCCAGATCACTTGGCCAACCTTGCTGAGCATGGTGCAGCCGCCGAGAGTGAGGCAGGCCAGCAACAAAGTGCCCAGGCGCAGGTTGCTGAACAGGCTGACAGTGCTGGGACGCTTGGGTGTAGCTGCGCAAATGTCAGCCAGCGGTTTTGGTGGCGGCGTTTCATTCATCGCTCGCAGCGGGTCGCCTTGTTCCGCCAAATCCACAGGTTGGCAAAGGCGTTCGAACTCCGGGCAAGCTACAGGTCGCGGATCGGACAAAGGCCGGCTGGGCAAATCCTCCAAATGCCAGGCTTGCATGCCTTCCGGGTGACCGCTGAACAGTTCATCGAGCGAACGTTGACCTGGAGCGTGTTCACCAAACTGCACCGCAACCCGATAAGCGCCAATTTGCAGAAGGTCGCCGTCGTTGAGGCTCACTGCAACCTGGCGACCCAGCGGCAAATCATGCCCATTGACGTAGGTTCTGCCACTGCAGTCGATCACGCAGAAACGCCCTTCGACGACCCGTATTTCGCAGTGGTTAGGCTGCACACTGTTGCGACGATCTTTTAGGCGCCAGTCCGCCGCGGCACTGCCGATGCTGCCACCCTGTGGGCCAAAACGATGACTGGGCAGATACCCGTGCAACAACTGTGCAGGATTGCTGATAACCAGGTTCAGCTTCATGCGCGCCCCCGAATCCGCACTACGGCGGGGTGACGTTGTTGCTGATGTTCGATAAAGCTGGTCCAACCCAGGTGGGTGCCGCTGTCACGTTGCAGGTTGAACGGCGGAACATCCTCTTCTCTCAGCCCCAGTTCCAGGTCGTAAGCGGTGACATCGCGCAGCAAAAAATCAATCAACTGGCGCAGCCGCCTGAATTGCTCACCGCAGGGCAAGAACTGCCGAAAGCGCGCCTGGGTCAGGTTGGGAATCACCAGGGTGAATTTGCTAGCGCGGGTCTTGCTGCGGTCACCCACCACAAAATCGCTGCCCAGGGTGCCGTTGGCCTTGCCCAGCGCCAGCCGTTGGCGCTGCGGCAAACTCACCGAGCGCGCCTCGAACTCACGGATGTATACGCCGTGCAGGTCGAAGCAATGTTCGACGATGCCGGACACCACCGAAGGCGAGCGGCTGCGGCTGGCGATCAAGCCGGCAAAGCTCAACAACCGTCCCCACGGCAGCGGCGTCGCGCCGCGCAGGTCGTTGTCGTTCAGGCCGATCAGGGAAAACACATAGCGCGAAAAACGGTCGCTGGCCTGTGCCTGAAAGCGGATGTAGTAGCGGTACTTGCGCCAGCTGTGGTGCAGCAGGGTCAGCAAGCGATGATTGAAAAAGTCCATGAACGCCGGACGAATACCGCGCTCCTGCGCCTGCTCATAGGCCAGGCGATCCAGGTAATAACCGGGCAGCGGCGAGTCGGCGCCGTGCAGGCCAAAGAAGCTGGTCTGCAAGCGATAACGCACCTCTTCGCGCCCGTCCTCCACGCGCGTCGCCAACACTACGTCGGAGGCTGGAAAGCCCAGTCCCGCATGGCTCTGCAGCCGCACACGGCGCCGTGCTGCAGCACTCAAGGGCTGCGCTTCCAGGTCATCGTCATGCAAAGCGTGCAGATGCTCCAGCAGACGGTGAAACGAGTAGTTCCTCGCGTCGGCCAGCAGCACATCGGCTAGATCACGGGTTGTCTGCCGGTCAACAGTGGCCATTCGTAGCGCTCGTTGTTAGTGGTATTGATCACTTCCAGGCGATGGAAGGAGTTGATGCTTGCGTACAGGGCGAAGAAGTGCGACAGCACGCTGCCAAACAGGTACAGCTCGCCCTCGCAGAGGAAGGCGTTCTGGTCCAGTTGCAAGTGGGTCTGCAAGCCGCGCACCGGCAGGCCTTTTATCAGCCAATCGATGGGAGTGGTCACGGCGTCGTGGATACCGTTCAGGCGCTTGCGGGTGGCGCGGGCCTGTTGCAGGTCGTGCAAGGCGGCGAAGTCATAGGCGCGGATCACCGCCTTGAGCGGCTCGGCCGACAGCAACGACAGGTAGTTCAGCGACAAGTTGGAAATCAGCGTCCAGTGCAGGCTGCTGTCCAGCACCGGCCGATAGGTGCGGGTCGGTGCTATCAGGTTGGTGTAGGTGGCAAATGACGGCGTGACTTCGGTGGACAGCGATACATCCCCCACCCCCAACAACTGCGGCAGGTCACGATTGCTGCAGGTCAATTCAATGGACGCCACTTCATGTTCGCCGATGTACAGGCTTTCATCGCCGCGCACGAAGGCGATGCAATGGCGCAAGCCCTCGCGCCCGTGGGATTCTTCGATATACGTGCGAAAATACAGCGCCGTGCGGCCCCGAGCGTGTTCGATCTCATGCTGGAACGATTCGAAGGGGGTAAAGCGCCGCAACGGGTCGCCCTTGCGCTCCTTGTCGGCGGCGTCCCAACCGGCCACCTGGTCGACACTGAAAATTTCGTAGGCCTCGGGGCGGTTGCCACTAGGGCTGATACGGCGTTCCAGGCTGCGCCCGTCCAGTGCAATCGGGTTGGCATCATGACGAAACAGGTTGACCGCCGGTGCGCAGTACAGGTGAATATCGCTGGTGCGCAGGCGGATATCGGGCGGCATGGGCCGGCTGAACTGAAACTCGAAACGCAGCGTGGTGGTGGTGACATCCGGCCAAATGTGGGCCAGACGGGTCAGGCTGAAAAAGTGGAAGCGCTGCGGGAACACAAAGTACTCCTGCAGTATCCGGTAGCCATCGAAGACGTTGCGCGGGTAAGGCAGCAGCGCCTCTTCGGCGGTGAAGCCGGGGAAGCCGATATCCTTGGGCGACAGGCGATAGCTGTGGTCGTTGATGTGCAGCGTGACGCTGTCCAGGTAATGGGTGATCCACAGGTACAAAGTCAGCGCAGTGGCGTTATCGCCGCCCAGGTGAAAGTCCAACTGGTCGCAGGCCATGCTGGTGAGCGGTTGATCCGTCAACACCTTGAGATCGATGCGCATCAGCGAGGCCTCACGGCTGTGGGCGTCGCTGACGGCCTGCAAGGCCAACGGGTACAGGCTCACATCGGTGCAGGTGCGAAACTGGCAAGACACGCCATTCACCGGTTTGGCGAACAACGGCGTGCCCTTGGGAATCACCTGCCGCTGGCTGATCGCATCGGTCAGAGGTGCAAAGCGGATGATGGTCGCGCTGGGCAAGGGTCGTAGGTAGTTGGGCCAGAGCATCTGCAACAGCGGGTGGGTCAGCTCCGGCAAATCATCGTCGATCTTCATCCCCAGCTTGGCGGTGAGGAACGCAAAGCCCTCCAGTAGCCGCTCTACGTCCGGGTCGCCAGCCTGATCGCCGAGAAACTGCGCGAGCTGCGGGTTGTCCTCGGCGAACTCACGGCCGAGTTCGCGCAGGTAGCGCAATTCCTCGGCAAAGCGTTGTTTCAAGTCCATCGCATCCTCATTTCACGCGGGTGTAGCCGTCGCGGCCGTGCATGGCCACATCGATCTGCACCTGTTCTTCCTTGTGGTTGACCCGCACCTGGCAATCGAGGCGAAAGTTCAGTTCCAGCGGCAGGTCCGGGTCGGGCTGATAGCGCACGCCCGTCACCGTGATGCGCGGTTCAAACGCCTCCACCGAGCGCCGGATATCGGCGCTGATGGCCACCACCAAATCACTGCTGGCCTGAGTGGCCCCATTGAAGTCGCGTAGGCCCAGTTCAGGGCTGCTTTGCGAGCAGCCCTGGCGTGAGTTGAGCACCTGCTCCAAGTGGCGTTTGATCGCCTCGACACGCTGGCGCGCCTGTTCATCCGTGCTGCCCGGGTGGTAGCGCGGTGCGTTGGGTTCCAGGCGTTCGAACAGACTGGTACGGCGCAATTACTGGGTATCCAGCCGACCGACCAGGGATATCTCGAAATTGGCGCCCATGTACTTGAAGTGCGGCCGCACCGCCAACGACACCTGGTACCAACCCGGATTGCCGGCCACGTCCTGAACCTCAATCTTTGCGGAGCGCAATGGGCGACGGCTGCGCACGTCGGTCGACGGGTTTTCCTGGTCGGCGACGTACTGCTTGAGCCACATGTTCAGTTCGCGCTCCAGATCCTGGCGTTCCTTCCAACTGCCGATCTGTTCGCGCTGTAGTACCTTGATGTAGTGGGCCAGACGATTGACGATAAACAGGTACGGCAACTGGGTGCCGAGTTTGTAGTTGGTCTGGGCTTCCTGGCCTTCGCGGGTCTTGGGGAAGTTCTTGGGTTTCTGCACCGAGTTGGCGGAGAAGAACGCCGCGTTGTCGCTGTCCTTGCGCATGGTCAGCGGAATGAAACCGGCTTCGGCCAGCTCGAACTCCTTGCGGTCGGAGATCAGCACTTCGGTGGGGATCTTCGCCTGCAATTGACCGAGGGATTCGTACAGATGCACCGGCAGGTCGTCCACCGCGCCGCCGGATTGCGGGCCGATGATGTTCGGGCACCAGCGGTAGCGGGCGAAGCTGTCGGTGATGCGTGAAGCCATCAGGAACGCGGTGTTGCCCCAAAGATAGTTGTCGTGGTTGCCGTCGACGGTTTCGTCATAGCCGAAGCTACGGGTTGAGTTGTCTTCAGTGCTGTAGGGCGTGCGTAGCAGGAAGCGCGGCAGGGTCAGGGCCAGATGGCGGGCGTCTTCGGACTCACGCAGGCCGCGCCATTTGGTGTGGCGTGGTCCGTCAAAAATGTCGCTGATTTCCTTGAGGTCGGGCAGGCCCTGGAAGCCCTCAAGATTGAACAGTTCAGGCCCCGCCGCTGAGACAAACGGTGCATGGGACATGGCGCCGATGGAGGCCACGTAGCTGAGCAACTTGATGTCTGGCGAGCTGGGGCCAAAGGTGTAGTTGCCAACGATAGCGCCGACCGGCTCACCACCAAACTGGCCGTAGCCGGCGGTGTAGACGTGCTTGTACAAGCCGCTGCGGGTGATGTCGCCGGCGTTGTCAAAATCGTCCAGCAACTCCTCCTTGGTGACGTGCAGTATTTCCAGCTTGATGTTCTCGCGAAAATCCGTGCGGTCCACCAGCAGCTTCAACCCACGCCACGCCGACTCCAACTGCTGGAACTGCGGCTGATGCAGGATCACGTCCATCTGCTTGCTCAGGGCTCGGTCGATTTCGGCAATCATCTGGTCAACCCGGTGCTTGTTGACCGGCTGCTGGTGATCGCCGCTTTGCAGGATTTCGCTGATGAATGCGGCCACACCTTGGCGAGCTTCTGCATAGCCTTCCTGGGACGGGCGGATATTGGTGTTTGCCAGCAGTTGATCGAGCAGCGACGGCTGTTCATCAACCACCAGCACTTGGGCGGTGGCGCTTTCCATAGGCACGGGCAGTACTCCGTTGATAAGGGCTTTAAAATCAGTGGTTTGGAGCGTCGAGCACCAGGCTCAGCTCACTGGCCAAGCGTTGGCGGGCGGTTTCATCGGTCAACAGGTTTTGCAGATGTTTGCGAAAGGCAGGGACGTTGCCCATGGGGCCTTTGAGCGCGATCAAGGCTTCGCGCAGTTCCAGCAGCTTGTTCAATTCGGGTACTTGGCGGGCGACGGCGTCGGGGCCGAAGTCGTTGATGTTTTTGAATTGAAGTTTAATATTTAAGTCTGTGTCGTCATGATTATTAAGAACCGACGGCACTGCCATATCCAAGGCAACTTCAGCCTTGGTCAATACTTCGTTGAAAGTGTCTTTATCGATGCGAATTGACTGTCGATTTTCAAGGGCTGTTAGTTCGCCGTGACCTTTGAAGTCACCAGTGATCAATAACTTGAGAGGCAACTCGACTTCGGCCTGTTGGTCGCCCGTGGCCGGGACGTACTTGATATTGATGCGTTCTTGGGGCGCGACAGAGCCGTGGGTTTTCGACATAGGGAAGATCCTTTTCGTAAAGTCGGAGTATTAGAAACCGCTCTTTCAAGTTTTGTCATGTAGGACACTGTGGACGCGATTCGTGAGGTATGGATGTAAGAAAAAGCATTGCCGTTATTGGTGTGCTTTTCCTACATCGGTAGTAGTTATGTCTGAGGGATTCCTCTTTTTATTCAGCCATGAACAGGAAGTTGTGCGTCTTTACTTGCCTATTAATTGAGTCTCAGGCGACGCTCGTAAGGTTGATCAAAAGAACTTTCGGACTCAGGAGGCATTGATGCGCAGCGGATGGCGAGGATGGAAATGGGGGCTCTGCCTGACGGCTGTGGCGGTAATGGACGCGCAGGCAGCACCGCAAGATTGCCCAGCCATCGTCTCGTCCTTGAAGCGCCTCGAGTGTTTTGACCTGGCAGCCGGCACGCCCATTCATCATCCGCCCGCTCCACCGCCCGCCCTTGGTCGAGTGCTGCCGATTGTCGATCTGGTGCAACGCAATGAAGCCAAGCGCCCACCTGAGGACCAGCGTTTCCTGCTGTCGTCGTTCCCGGAGCCTGACAATGAACAACAACACCGCCTGGTGATATCGGCACCGGCCTTGGGCGCGCTGCCGCCTCGGCCTTACTTGGCAATCAGCTGCGAATCGAAAATATCCCGCCTGCAACTGGTGCTGGATGAACCGGCCAAGCCCAACAAAATTCGCATACAGCTGTTCAACGATGAGCGCCCGGTCTACGAGGCCTATCAATGGCAGGTGCTGGACGATGCTGGCCTGGTGGTCGATGCCGGACGCGGACTGCAGGCCATTGCCTTGTTGCGAAACATGGGCGGCGGCCAGCGCCTGCGACTGGAAAGTGACTACCCTCGGCTACACGGCCTCGTATTCGACGCGGAAGGGTTGGGCGAACTAATCGCACAGGAACGCCAAGCATGTCGCTGGTGATTGACGTTCCCGCGGACAGCGTCAAGCTGCTGCTGACGCCCCTCGACCCTGAGCAACCCGCAGGCCATTTTGATGTGGAGGACGAAACCTATCAGGCCATCGACCAGGAAATGGTCAAGCTGGGCGGCCTTCGCGAGAGCGACATCGACTGGCCATATATCGACGAAGCGTCCCGCGAATACCTGACCACCCAGTGCAAGCACTGGCGCATCCTCGGTCATCTGCAAGTGGTGTGGCTGCGCACCCGACAATGGGCGCGTTGGGCCGATGCCCTGGGCTTGTTGGCCGGTATGGTCGAACTCTATTGGGACAGCGCCTACCCCAAACCCGGCCCGACCGGCTACCTGAACAAGCGCAAGCAAGTGCAGCGCCTGCTGGAGGAACTTGGGCAAGTACTGCCGTCCCTGGACCGCAGCAGCTTCGCCCAGGCCTACCAAGAGGTGGCAGAATTGGCCTTGGCCAACCTGCAACGGTGTGCGGAAAACGCCAAGCTCAATCCCGCCTCGCTTGAGGCGCTGCAACGTCAGTTGAGCAAATACAGCGAGCCAGTGGTTACGTCAGAACCCGCCCGTGCAGCCGCCGTTAGCGGGGTTCTGGATCCGACGTTTTTCACCGGCCCCAAATCGCAGGCTGCGAGCAATGAACGCGAGCAGCGCCGCGCCGTGTTGAGCATGGCAGAGCTGATCAATCTGCAGGACCCCTATGACCCCACCGGCTACCAATTGCGCCGCTTTGGCTTGTGGTCGCACTTGCGCACAGCGCCTTCCATTATCCGCGATCGCCGCACAGAATTGACCGCCGTGCCCAAGGATATCGTCGACGGCTATCAGGATGCACTAAGCCACAATGCCCTGGACCCGAACCTGCTGCTGCGCCTCGAAAAAAGCGTGTGCGCCTCGCCATACTGGCTGCGCGGCAGCTACCTGGCCGCCCACGTCGCCTCGCGCCTGGCGATGCAGGAAGTGGCCGCCGCCATCCGCCAGACCTGTGAACGTTTTGTCTGCCGCCTGCCGGCCCTGCTAGAGCTGTGTTTCAGCGACGGTACGCCGTTCATGGATGCACAAACCCAGGCATGGATCACCGGCGCTGATCAAGCGCAAACCGTAGGCAGCCCGGTACAGGAATACGCCAGCCTGCGCGATGAGTTGACCACTCAACTCAATACCGAAGGCGTCGAAGTGGTGCTGCTGCGCCTGCAAGAACTGCACGCAGTCCATGACGCACCGCGCCAGCGCAGCTACGCCACGGTGATTGCCGCCGATCTACTGGCATCGCGTGGATTGTCGTGGCTGGCGGACGATCTGAACGCCAACGTTGCGCGGTTGATGCGCAATACCACGGCACAGGGCTGGGAGCCGGAGCTGTATCGGAAGGTGACAGCCGTTATCAGTGCCAGTGAGGATTAGCAATCCATGCCCCGTCAAAGCCCCCCGAGTTATACCTTCGATCCCTTGAAGAGCGATGCCTTCCTGAATTCTATGTACTTAAAATACGTGGCTGGGAGGGGATTTCGGTAAATCGCAGAAACGAAAAAAGACGCCGAAGCGTCTTTTTTTCGCTGACCCCCAGGCCCAATGGACACTGCGAATCAAAAATTGGAGCGGGAAACGAGACTCGAACTCGCGACCCCGACCTTGGCAAGGTCGTGCTCTACCAACTGAGCTATTCCCGCAAATGGCGTCCCCTAGGGGACTCGAACCCCTGTTACCGCCGTGAAAGGGC
>Ga0302217_10000024_pt1 | contig 57232 bp, 36 predicted proteins | sample II_Fen_N3_3_FD_198779 | JGI IMG/M metagenome (GOLD analysis project Ga0302217, IMG submission 198779) | Peat permafrost microbial communities from Stordalen Mire near Abisko, Sweden - II_Fen_N3_3 | ecosystem: Environmental > Terrestrial > Soil > Wetlands > Permafrost | place: Sweden: Abisko... | reverse complement strand
TGGTTCGAGTGTTAGCCAGTTCGGTGCCGATCTTGATCAGCGACCCGTTGCCGGCCGAGCCACCCGTTTTGTCCTTGAAGCCGGTACTTTGTTTAGCGAGATCGCCCGCCTGGTTATTGAGGTTGTACATCGACAGTGCCGCCTGGGCGATTTTCACTGCCTTGAGGCGCGGGTCGTCGGAGCTGCGCGCAGCCTCGGCCGCGTCGCGGATGCTGTTGGCGGTATCGACCACGGTGCCAGCGATCACCCGTCCAACGGCCAAGCTTTTGGAACTGTCCTTACTGGTCTGGCTCGCAGTTTCCATACCGGAAGTGACGGTGACATTGGCACCACTCAACTCCATGTTCTTGGTGCTCACCAGATCACTGGCAACCACCTTCAACTCACGCCCCGCCGTCAACGACACATTCCCCGCACTCGAACCAATAGTGCTGCCGGTCAAGGTCATTTCATTGGCCGTGCCGTTGTGCTTCGAGCTGTTGATGTACAGCTTCTGGTTGCCGGTCATGTCATCCAGACCGAGCTTGTTGCCGGTCAACACTCCGGTCAGGTCGCGATTTTTTTCCTTGTGCATGTCGGTGCGGGCGAAGGTGTTCTGCGCCGCGTCGATGGTCAGGTCGCGGCCGGCCTGGACGGCGAGGTCGCCGGTGCTGGCCAGGGACGAGCCGGTGACGGTGGCATCGCGTTTGGCCGCGACGGTGACCGTTTCGCCGGAGACCATGCTGCCCATGGCGGTGGTGCGTTTTTCGTCGACGTTGTCCTGGACCTTGCTCGACTTCAGGCCGCCCCAGCTGCTTTTGCTTTCCTTGCGTTCGTGACGGGCGCTGTCGGCATTGCTGACGGCGAGGATATTCACGTCTTGGCCGGCGACCAGTTGGGTGGCGCCTTTTTCGGCGGTGACGGCACTGCCGGCCAGCAGCAGGTCTGCACCGGCGACGACGGTGCTGTTCGTCCCCGCACTGACCAGGCTGCCAACGTTGTTCACTACATCGGTTTCATCCAGGCGGAATTTTTTGCCCTGGGAGGTTTTCTTGGTCTTGCTGTAGAAGCTGTAGTCCTGGTCTTCGGCGCTGCGCAGGCTGAGGTTTTTGCCGGATACCAGGTACGCCTCGTTGCCGGCATTCACCTGGCTGGCCACCAGTTGCAGGTTCTGCCCGGCGCTCAGGGTGGCGTCGCCGCCGGCCTTGATCACGCTGGACACTTGCTGCACGTGGTCTTCGATGCTTTTGATTTTTTTCGAGTTGTACGTCGAATGCTGCTCGTTGGCTGCCGCGATGGCGTTGAGGTCGCGGGTGGCAATCAGGTTGACGTCGCGCTTGGCTTCGACCTGGCTGGCGACGGCGCTGATGTCGCGCCCGGCGACCACATGCAGGTCGCGGCCGGCTTCGACCACGGAGCCTTGCTGGGCGATGGTGGTGAAGTTCGAACGGCTGCCGATGTTGCCGCTGCTCAGGGTTTGCGAGGCGCTGATGTTGACGTCGCCTTTGGCCTGGGCGGTGGTGTCGGCGCCGCTTTTGAGCACGCCGCCTACGTTGTTGATGTTGCCGCCGGCTTGCAGGGTGAGGGCGTTGGCCGATTCGATGCGGGCGGCGTTGTCGACGAAGTCGCTGCGTTCGGTGCGGTAGTTGCTGGCGCTTTCGTGGGTGGTGACGGTGCGCTGGTTGAGCAGCTCGGCACCGGCGGCGAGGTTGACATCGCGACCGACGATCACGCCACCGGCGCGGTTGCTCAGGTTATTGCCGCTGAGCAGGTCGAGGCGCCCGCCGGCTTCCATCAGGCCGCTGTTGGTCAGATTGCCGCCAGCACTGGCGAGCAGGCTGCTGGTGGCGCGCAAGGTGCCGACGTTGTTGAGGTCGGTGCCGGCCATCAGGCTGAGGTCGCTGCCGGAAATCAATGCACCGTTGGGGGCCAGGCGGTTGTTGGCCTGGGCCAGGTACAGCACGGGCACCAGTACTGGCTGGCCGGCGACGGTAGCGTTTTCCAGCCAGACGATGTCGTGGGTCAGGGCGGCGACCTGTTCGGCGGTGAGGCTGACGCCTACCGACAGGTTGAGCGCGGTTTTGCTGCCGATGGCGTTGTCCATCAAGTGCTTGAACAAGTCGGCGTCGCTGGTCTGGCCGTCGATGAAGCGCTGGCCGGTGCGGGCAAGGACGGCTTGCTGGATCAGGCGTTGTTCGTAGAAGCCGTCGCCCAGGCGCTTTTGCGCGGTGTCGGGGTCGTAGCCGAGCTTGGTCAGCAGGTAATCCGAACCCAGGAACTGACGCATGTCGGTCAGCGCCGGGTTGGTTTCGATCAGGTACTTATGCGGGCTCGCCGTGAACTGGCTGGTGGGCAGGCCGTTGACGCCGTTGCCATCGTTGAGGTGGAACAAGCCGTTCTGCCCGGTGGGCAAACCAAAGCCGGGCAGGCCCAGCGGGTTGATCTGTTGCTGGGCAACATCCGGCGGCAATTGCGAGTTGAGGCTGATCAGGGTGGAGTAACCCGGTGCGCGGGTGTCGGCTTTGACACCGCTGCCCACGTAGGTGTAACCGCCGCGTACAACGCTGTTGTCGATACCGGCCTGGGCCCTCACATCGACCGCACCACCGGCCTGGATCACGGCGCCATAGCGCTGGTCCGAGGGTGCCAGCTCAGTCGCCTTGAGGTCGCCCCATTCGCGTTCCATGGTGCCGATAAAAGCAGCCATGGCAGCTTCGACGCCGCTCATGTTCTGCGGATCGTAATTCGCGCCGCCGATCGAATAGCGCTGGCTAAAGGCAGCGGCCGGCCCGGCCCAGATTTCCGGGTGGCGACTGCGCTCGGAGGCGAAGATGCGTTCGCTGAGGGTGTCGTGGGTCACCAGGCCCACGTTGGTCAGTTGGTTGACGATGGCGGTCAGATTGCCGCCCGCTGCGATGCTACTGCTGCTGTTGAGCAACGCTCCACCAGTGAGCAACATGTTGGCGCCGGAGGTGATGCTCGAGGCCGCGCTGGCTTGCGTGACAATCAAGTGCTCACGCTGGGCAATCAGGTACGGACGGTTTTCCTTGCCGCCCTCGCAGTCGCCGCCGGTGACGTTGAAGATGCAGGCCGTGGGCGTGATGGACGCGCTGTAGATACCCGATTCGCTGGTCAGAATCGTGCGGATATTCTGGATCGTGCTCGCCGCAAGGATCAGGCCGGCGTCGGTCTGGATCGAGGATGAGCTGTTGATAATGCTGCTGGCCAACCCGCCCTGGCCGTCGCGGTCCACGCGCAGGTTGCCCATGGCGTAAATGTCGGCGCCGAGGTTTTTCAGGCGGTCAACGCGCAGGCCCATGTCGCCACCGCTGAAGATCAGACCGTGGTCGTTGAGCAGGCTGGCGGCGGTGACGATCATTGCCCGGCCGCTGCCGAGGGTGCCGAGGTTGTTGACGGCGGCAGCGCGCAGGCTGAGGTCGGTGGCGGCAGTGACGCGACCGCTGTTGTTGAGGGCCCCGCCGAACGTCAGGTCGAGACTGCCGTTACTGGCGATGGCGCCAGCGGTGGTCCAGTCCTGGCCGCGGCCGATCAGGCTGCTGCTGCCGAGCAATTTGCCGCTGGCGGTCTGCTGCAGGTTGTCGACGTTGACCGTCAAGCGCCCTGCCTGAATTACCGTGCTGTTGGTCCAGCTGGCTTTGTTGAGGGTCAGGTCGCCGTGGGTCACCAGGCTGCCACCGACGTCATCGAGGCTGATGCCGCTGAGGTCGAGCGCGCCCGTGCCCACATGCAGCACACTGCCGCCAGTATTCTGGAACGTGCCGGCGGCGAGGCTCAGCTCGGTGTTGGCGGTTTCCAGGCTGCCGCTGTTGTTCAGCAGGCCATCGATGGCGTAACGGGTTTTTCCGCCGGGGCCGAGTGCCCGCATCTGGCCACTATTGGTCAGGCTGGCGGTGCCGATGTCGAGGGTCGTGGCGCTTTCTATCAAGCCACGGTTAGTGAGCGAGCCACGCAGCCTGACGTCGACGGTTTGCCCGGCGATCTGCCCGGCGTTGTCGACATTGCCGCCACGCAGGGACACGCGATTGGCGGCGAACACGGCGCCGTTGCCGTTGTTGAACTGGCTGGCGTCGATCAGCACATCACCGGCCTTGGCCGCGAGCCGCCCACCCGTGTTGTCGAGGCTGCCGAGCGTCAAGTCAAGGCCGGCTTTTTCGCTGTGGATCAAACCGTTGGTGCCGTTCTGCACCAGGCCGCTGGTAGTGAGTTTCACGCCAGCGTTGGCCGCCAGCGTACCGCTGTTCTGGTTGTCGATACTGTTGGCGAACAGGGTCAGCAGACCCTGGCTGGCGAGTTTTCCGCCCTGGTTATCGAGGTGGCCGGCACGCTGGACCAGCAACGGCCCGCCACTCGCCAGCTTGCCGTTGCGGTTGATCAGATCACCGATCAGGTCGAGGGTGATCGCGCCGCCGCTGGTCAGGCTGCCGGTGCCGTTGTCCAGGGTTTGGCCGCGCAGCTCAATCGCGCCAGTGCTGTCGATGGAGCCGCCCTGGCTGTTGTCCAGCAAGCCGCTGACGATCAGGGTTTGCGCACCGTCGCTGGAGATCACGCCGCCATGGCTGTTGTTGAGCTGGACGCTGTTGACGGTCAGGGTGTTATCGCTGAGCAGGCGACCTTTGTTCTGGTTGTCGACGCTGTCGGCAGTGACGTTCAGCGCCTGTCGGGCACTCAAGGTACCGCCGCGGTTGTTCAGGGTTTGCGTGGCGGTGGCGGTGAGCGTGCGGTTGGCAACCACCGTGCCGGTGTTGGTGATGTGCTGGGCGTCGAGTTTGACGTCGCCATTGGTATTGCGGGTGTTGTCGGCGTTGACGCCGGCTTCGATGATGCCGTTGTTGGTCAACTGGCCGTTACTGGTCAGGGTGATGCTGTCGCGCGCGGCGAGGGTCTTGCGGTTGTTCAGCTCGCCTTTGGTTTGTACCTTGAGCGTGGTACCGGCGTACACCGGCCCGCCGGCGTCTAGGCTCGCCGCCTTGATGTCTACCGCGCCGCTGGATGCGGCCTGCGCCATGCTCAAATGGCCATTGGCATCCAACTGAATATCCCCACCACTGGCCGCCAACGTACCGTCGAGCTTCACGCCCACGCCGGCTTCGGTGCCGACCAGTTTGATCGCGCCGGCGTACATGCCGCCCAAGGCGCTGGAGTCGATTGCCAGTTCCGGCTTGGCGCTGCCATCGTCGGCGCGCGCGGTGGTTTTCAGGCTTTGGGCATCGACGTCATTGCGCCCGGCGATCACGGTCAACTCGCGCGCATTGATCTGCGCGTTGATCTTGGCCGAGCGGGTGATGATTTCGAAGCGGTCGACGTTGCTCGCGTTCAAGCCCTGGCCGTCAATGGTCACGGCACCGCCGTCGACCTGGTAGTGGTCCAGGCGGCCGACGGTGTCGATGACGGGTTTGCCGGTGGTCAGGGTGGCGTTGGGGGTGTTGATGAAGCCGCAGCCGTTGCAACTGATGCCGTAGGGGTTGGCGACGATGACCTTGGCCGACTGCCCCGCCACTTCGGTGTAGCCGCGCAACTGGCTGGGGCTGCCGCCGTTGACTTCGTTGAGGATGACGCTGGCCGCGCCGCCCTTGAGGTTGGGGTTGCCGACGATGATCCCGCCCAACTGGGTGTTTTGCAGCGGGCCGCTGGCGTTGTTGAGGATCACGCCGTTGGGGCCGACGTTGTAGTCCTTGAACTGGTTGTGCGACAGGCCACTGCCGTTCGGTGTGGCGATGTTCACCACCGGCACGCCATTGCCTGCAGCGCCGACGCTGGTGCCGGGCGCGCTGACCACGATGCCCTCGGCCTGGGCCAGCAGCGGCTGCCAGAACAGCGCGTTGGCGAGGATCAATGCCAGCCCGCGCTTGGGCAGGCCGAAGAACGCGTCGCGCGGCTTCAGTGCGGCAGAAGGTTGGCGGGCCAGAAAGGCAAATTGGCGAACATCCATTTTCAAATTCTCGATGTAACGGGGCGTTGAATTACAGGAAGAAATCCATACGGAAGTAGATCGGCGCTTCGCGCTCGCTCATCACTGCCGGGCGTTCCAAAGAATGGGCAAACGTCACGCTGGTGCTGACGTGTTTGCCCCGGGCGAACAGCTCCAGGGAGTTGCTCGAGACCCGACCGTGTACGTCGTCGTTGTAGCGACCGTGGCTGATCACACCTTGGTCGTAGCCGACGCTGGCGCCGTATTCGGCAAAGGCCGGGCGCAGCCAATCGAGCGTCACCGGGCGCGCCCAGCGCACGTCGTTGCGCCAGTAGCCGCCGCTGTCGCCGCTCAGTTGCTGGTCTTTGAAGCCGCGCACCGAAGCCGAACCGCCGAGGCTGATGCGCTGCGGGCTGAACAGCACGTCTTCACTGCGTTGGCCGGTAGCCAGGCTGGAAAAACTGAAGGACTCACCCCACAGCGTGAACGGCTGCAGGTAGCTGACGGTGGCGGTGTATTTACGGTAGTTCGGCGTGGACGTGAGGTTGCCCTCGCGATCGCGTTCCTGGTTGTTGCTTTGCGCATCGAAGGCGCCAATACCGTTCTGCATGCCCAGGTCGAAGTTGACGAACCCGCTGCCGATACGCCGCCCGTGGTTGATACCCACCTGCAATTCGCTGAGGCGGTTACTGCTGGGGCCCAGGCGCGCATCGAGCAGGTAGTTGTTGGTGCGCAAATGGGCGAGGCCGACGTTGACCGAGGTCTTGCTCACGTCGTCGCGATGGATCACGCGCTCAGCGCGCAGTTGGTGGTTCTGGCTGTCGCCGTACTGCTTGAGCTTATAGCCATTGAGGTCGGCCAGGGTGCGGTAATCGCTCTCGCTGTAGGTGTAACTGAAGTTCCACCAGCCCCACGGCACGTTGTAGTAGAGCATGTTGTTTTTCGAGGTTTTCTGGTGGTCGCTGACGGCATCGTGGCCGCCGCGCAGCACCAGTTGGTCGGCCAGGCCGAGCGGGCTGTCCCACTCCAGGCCGGCGCCCCATTGCTGTTCGCCGGTGCTTTTTTGCCCGTCGTTGTTGCGCGACAGGCTCGCGCGCCAAGGCTTTTGCGGGGTGTTCTTGACCACGACTTCACTGCCGCCTACCTGGGTGCCGGGGGTCAGTTCCATTTGCGCCTGCTTGGAGGGCAAACGGCTGAGCTGGTCCACCAGTTGCTCGACTTCGCGCAGGTTGAGCGCCGCGCCGACCTTGCCGGGAAAGGCCATGGCCAGCTCGCGATCGGTCACGCTGCTGCCTTGGGCGCCTTTGAGTCCTTCGAGTTTGCCTTCGACCACCAGCACCTGGAGGTGGCCGCTGGAAAGGTCTTGCTGCGGCAAGTAGGCGCGGCTGGTGACCCGGCCTTTGTCGATGTAGTAATCGGTGATGACCTTGAGCAGTTCATTGAGCTGCGACACGCCCAGGCACTGGCCGACATAGGGTTTGAGCAGGCGTTGGCGGTCGGCGGAGGGCAGGCTGTCGGCGCCTTTGAGCGTGATGTCCTGGATCGGGAAGCAACGGCTGTCGGCGGGCGTGGCCGGGGCCTGGGGCTTGGCTTCTTTGCCGGGCAGGTCCTTGAGCTCGTCGAGGCGCCGGCGCTGCTCGTCGAGCAGGCGGTTCTGGCGGTCGCGGATCAGGTCCTGATCGCCCGGCGTGGGGGCGGCCGTGGCGCTGTTCAGGCTTAACCCGGCGAGCAACAAAGTACACAGAAGATACCGAGTCCGTGGCAATAACAAAGACATGTTCGATCCGTCGAAAATCAAGGCGCGGCAAACTAACATCGAACTTCGGCTAATCCAAGGAACTGGATTAGTTGCACGTCAGTTCTAGCTAGTTATGCAACACACTGATTAATAACAATAAAAATATTCAAAACAGACGAGCGGTTCGTCATCGGAAGTATTATTCCGACAAGCGGCAACTATTTTGATGTTGATTCAGCGAATACCTTATTAATTGCCACTACTTGGCCATCAAGTTATTGCCGAGTTAGGTTAGTACCGGGAAAGACGGAAAAGTTCGCAAGAATTTTGTGAACTAGAGCTCATTTATCGACATTGCAGGGAAAGCCGATTGGGGACGAGCGGCAAGCCTGATGTGGCAGAGCCGGTGGAGGCGCTGTAGAGCCTCGCCGGGGCTCCACAGCGACCACAAAGGGCGGCTTGGTTTGACCTTCAGCCGGCGTCTTTGCCTTTTTCCTGGCCGGGTACCAGGGTCAGCGGCGGGCGTTCCACGTCACGTGAGACATGCGACTTCACGTCCTCGACGTCGCCGTGCTCGTCGTTGTGGATGACTAGCACACCCGGCCTGCGCAGTTGCTCCAGTTCCCCCTCCTCCAGCTTGAAGCTTTCACTGAGGTGCTTGTCACTGAGCACATTGGCCTCGGCACGGCGCTGGGCGAACTTGCGCCCCCTGCGTTGCTGGTAACGCGCCCAGCTGATCAGGATCACCGCGTTGAACAGGGCAATCCACAGGTAGATCTGCAGGGTGTTGAGCGCCGCGAAAATCGGCGCTTCCAGGCGTGGGCCGCCATGGCTGTCAAGCATCGACGCAATGCCGCGCATCATCAGCCAAATCAGCCCGCCCCAGGCCAGCAGGGTCAAGAGCACATCGATGCCCCACATCACCGGGTGTTGACGAGTTCGGACCAGTTTCATGATCACACGTCCTCATTGGCAGGTTTGATACCGCGATCCGGGCTGACCCAGCGCGCGCGCTTCTGATGCTGTTTGAACAACACCTTGGGAAAACTGACCAGCGTGGTGAACAAGCTGACCAGCCAGAACACCATCGGGTACCACACGGTCCAGAACAGGGTTTTCCACAGGTCCTTTTCGTAGCGCCGGTCGATCAGGATGCTCACGGCAAACTGCACCAGGCACACCATCGCCAGCACCAGCCCGGTAAACGCCGGCGGCACCAGGGAGTCCACCGCAATCGCTTGGGGCAAGACCATGAATTTGCCCAGCCCCCAGAAGATCACCGACAACAGGAAGGTGAAGGCCCAGCCGGTGGACAGGCAGTATTCGAACAGCAGCGGCCACAGGTAGCGATGCCGCCATTGCCAGATGCCACGGATGTTCTTGAACAGCACTTCGGCGCCACCCTGGGCCCAGCGCAGGCGCTGTTTCCACAGGCCTCCGACGGTTTCGGGCATGAGAATCCAGCACAGGGCACGTGGCTCGTAGAAGATGCTCCAGTGATCGAGTTGCAGCTTCCAACTGACATCGATGTCTTCGGTGATCATGTTGGTGCTCCAGTAGTCGATGCGGTCGAGCGCCTTTTTACGGAACGCCACCACCACACCGGACACCGTGAAGATCCGCCCGAATACGCGCTGGGTGCGCTTGATCAAGCCGATGATCGAGGAGAACTCGCCCACCTGCACGCGGCCGATCAAGGTCGAGCGCGTGCGGATGCGTGGGTTGCCGGTCACGGCGCCCAGGCGCGGGTTGTCGAGCATCGGCGCAACCATGTAGGCCGCCGCGTTTTTGTCGAGCAACGCATCGCCATCGATGCACACCAGGTACTCACTGCGCGCCGCCACGGCGCCCATGCGCAAGGCCACGGCCTTGCCCTGGTTCTGCGCCAGGTGCAGCACCCGCAGGCGTGGATGCTCCAGGGCCAAGGCGTCGAGCACCGCCGCCGTGTTGTCCTTGGAGCCGTCGTTGACGGCGATCACTTCAATGTTCGGGTACAACTGGCCCAGCGCCGCATGAATGGTCTCGGCGGCGTTATCGCCTTCGTTGTAGCAAGGGATGATGATCGAGATCAGCGGGTTGCCGGCCAGGGTCGGTGCCGGCGTGTCTTCTTCCCACGGCCAGTGGCGCTCCCAGTGCAGCCAGAAGTACAAGCCGCCGGCGATCCACAGTGCCGACATGAACAGCGGGTAGAAAAACACGAAGTCCATCAGGAACTGCCCGGTGACCAGGAAGATCAGCCCCAGAGGCACGCCCAACACCAGCGCCAGCACGAATAAAGCCAGGATTCTGTCGAACATGGTCAAGGGTTCCATTGGTTGGAAAGGGCCGGACGCACTGTCTTCAGGTCCGGGGAGTTTTCCAGGAAGTTGTCCGGGTAGTAGCCAAAACTCGTGACCCCCTGGCGTTTGAGTACACCCATCCACTCAGCCAATTGCGCACCGCTCAGGTCCGGCGCGGCCTTGGTGCGCCAGTCTTTGGCTTGCAGTTCGAATACGGTACGTCCCAGCGCACCGGGACGCGCCTTGACCGTGGCGACCAGTTTTTCCAACCAGGCATTGGAGTTCTTGAGTGTCTCGCCTTCCATCAGCGGCATGGCCATCGGCGCGGTCCAGTCATAGGTCTGGAGGAAGTCATCGAGGTTCTGCGCGAACCATTCTTCGCTCTGCGGATTGAGCATCGGCTCGGCGAAGATGTTGCGCGCGGTCAGGATCTGCGGGCCACCGATGGCGCGGACCTTGGCGGTCAGCTCCTGGGTGAAATCGATCAGGTAACGACTCTTGAAGCGCGTCCAACGCTGCATCACCGCAGGGTCGGCGCGCAGGGCCGCAATGCTGGCGGGCAGGCCGTTGGCGGCATAGACCTTGAGCGCGGCGGGGCTGGCGTCTTCGAAGTCGGACAGCAGCGCATCGTCGTGGTACAGCACGCCGTCGATGGCGCTGTTACGGGCCAGGTCCTCATAGATCTCGCCAATGATCTTGCGCACCTGCGGGTCGAACGGCGACAGGCGCTTATATTGATCCGGGTCGAGGCCCACCTTGCCGGTCTCCGGGTCCCAGCGGGTCACGCGAGGCAGCTTGGGGTCGAGGGCAAAACTGAGCACCGGCATCCAGGCATACACGCTGGCATGGGCACGGGTGTGCAACTGCCAGGCGACACGGTTGAACAGGTCGGCACGCACCGGCAAGTGGCGGTTGGGGAAGTACAGTTGATGCACCAGGCCGTCACCCTTGGGGTCGGCGAAGGCTTGCAGGAACACGGTGCCCGCGCCCATGTCCACCACGCGCTGCACCAGTTGGTCGAGGTTGCGCGCTTGTTGGGCCGGGTCCGGGTCGTAGACGTTATCCAGGTCCACATGCAGCACCCGCAGCGGCGCCTGGGTTTGCACCGCGACGATGCTGTTGGCGAAATGTTCGCCGTCCGGGTCGGACGCCACGAGGAAGCGCGGACTGTTCATCAGGTTGGCCGAGCTATCGAGGCCATCTTCCAGGGTCAGGGCCATCTCATAGCCCTGCTCGCCGACGATCGCCAGCGAGGTGCCCTTGGCCGCGCCATAGGGCCATACCCAGACCCGTGGCGCCTTGCCGGTGACGGTGCGGATCTTGTTGGAGATCGCCACGACATCCGCGCGCATCCGCGCCTGGAACTGCGCCTCGGTTTCATAGCGGCCCGTGGCCGGGTCAAAGCGCAGAGAGGTCGCAGCCGGTTCGAGGTTGCCCTGGGGGTTGGCCAGGATCCCTTTGTGACTGGCATCGGTGTGGGCGGCGATTTCCACCAGGCCGGAGCGGGACACTTCGCGAATCTGCTCCCAGGTCAGGAACTCACCCCGCGGGCGCGGTGAGCCGGCGAAGTCCACCGGTTGGTTCAACGGCGTATCGATCCAGGCGCCGACCGGCGCAAGCAGGGCCGGCCAGTGGTAGGCCCGCAGTATCGGCATCACGCGGGTATAGAAGCTCGAATAGCCGTCATCGAAGCTGAGCATCACGGCTTTGGGCGGCAGCGCCGGACCGCCACGGCGGGCGGCGAGGATCTGGTCAACACTGACCGCCTGGTAACCGTTCTCCCGCAGCCAGGCCAACTGCTCGATCAAACGTTCGGTACGCACTGCCACTACCGTCTGGTCGGGGTCGCGATCTTCGACATCGTGGTAGGCAATGCCCAGGAAATGGTTTTTTGGCCACGGCGCTTCGTTGGCCGAGGTCGGCCGCTCGGCGGGTGGAGTGAAGGGGGCGGGCTGCTGGGCGCAGGCACTGGCCAGCAATACACCCAGGACCAGCAAGCAACGGCTGAGGACAGTCATGGTCAGGCTCTTCTAGAAGCGGTAAGTGAGGTCGACGAGCAGACGCAGATCGCGTTCGCGAACACCGTCATAGGGTCGGCTGATCAGGCTCAGGTTGGCGCCGGCTTCCAGAACGTCGTTCCAGCGAACGCGTTGGCCGTAACCGATCAAGCCGACCCCGCCGGTGGAATAATCCTTCTGGCTATACGTACCCGCACCGACTTGGAACTGCTGACTCCACTGGGTCTCGTAGCGGTGATAGAGCACATGGTTGACGGTGACGGTGGGCAACACGCTGAAGTCCGACTTCGGATTGAAGTACACCGTGTCGGCCTTGCTGTTGCGGCTGGCGCTGACTTCCAGGCCCAGGTCCACTTGCACGCCCGGCGAGCTGTAGATGCCCTCGCGGCCGGTGAGCAAGGTTTCGACGCGGTCGTTGCCGTCGCTGAAGTGGGACGGGCTGAGGGACAGCTTCCACTCACGGCTTTCATTGGCGCGCCAGCGGATGAAGCCGCTGCCGCCGTTGGCCGTGATGTCGGCATTCAGCGCACGTAACGGTGTGGTGGCCGAGAGGTAATCGAGGCTGCCGCCGTATTGCCAGTTATCGTTGATGTCGCGGGCGATCGACACCCGCGCGCCTTGTTTGGAGCCAAAGCCGTAGGAGTGGTTGGACACCTCGGCTTCCAGGGTCATGTCGCGGGTCCGCCGCTCCACGCCCACGCGCTGCCAACGGTGCTGGCCGGTGCCTTCGGAAAAGTCGGCGGTGGCGTAGCCGGCGCCGGCGAACAGGCGCCAGTCTTCATCGATGGGCGGCGTGTAGATCACGCTTTCAATGCCCCAGTCACGGCTGCCGGTGACCGCCCCCACGTCACCGTTATTGCCGCCGCCATAGCTTTTGCCGGTGTAGGCCTCGACGCGCACTTCGGCCATGTCGTGGACGTTGCGCAGACGCTGGAGGCGCTGCACCTGGCGGCTGTCGGGGTTGCGGGCGATGACGTCGTCGGCGAGCACGTCGAGTTGGCGCCACTCCTGCAGATCCATGGCGGTGTAGGCCTGGGACACTTCCAGGCCGATGTCACGCGGCACCTGGGCTTCGGTTTCCTTGAGGGTCGCTTCGGCGCGCCGTGGCAGGTCGCGGGCGCGGTACATGTCAGCCTGGGCCAGGTGCAGGCCGACGTTGCCCGGCGCCCGTGCTACCAGCGCATCCAGGCCGGCTTCGCTGCCCGGCAGATCGCCCCCGTACACGCCGGACTGGGCCGACAGTTGTTGAGCATCCATCCACGCGTCGTTGGGGTTGCCGATGGGCAAGCCCTTGAGTTCGACCCGCGGTTTCTGGTTGTTGGCGAGGGTATTGGCGACCTCGCGGGCTTCGACACCTTTGTCGCTTTCCTGCAGGGCGTAGAACAAGGCCGTGCTGTCTTCGACCCGGTCATCGGGCTCGGCGTCGGTGGCGCTCAGCGCCTGACGATAGAGCGGCTCGGCCTTTTCCGGCTGGCGCTGGTCAAGGTAAGACGCCGCCACCCAGCGCACCGCATAGGTTGGCAGTTGCACGCCTTCGGCCGTGAGGGTTTCGTACTCGCGAATCACCTCGGCGGTGCGCGCCCGGGCCTTGAGCGCGCCCAGGCGGTCGATGCGCCAGCGCACCACGTCGTCATGGGCACTGGCGTCGGGGGTCCAGCGGGCGAGCAGTGTGTCGTAGTCCTGCAGGGCACGGTCGGCGATCACGTAGCGTTCTTTCTCGGTGCGCGTGGCGAACTCGGCCATGCGTACCCGCTCGGCGGCCAGGTCGCCTTCGAGGCGGCGCTGGGTGACGGAGTCGAGCAGGCCCGGGCGCTGGGCCGCCAGACGCAAGGCCGGCTCTGGCAGGCGGGCCTTTTGCAGGGCGACGATGTATTCGCGGGCCACTTCAGGTTTGTCGCCGGCGCGGATAAAGGCCTGGTCGAATTCGAACAGGGCATCGTAGTTCAAGCCGGCGCGGGTCAACGCGTAGCCCAGGGCCATGCGCCGGTTGGGGTCGTCGGGCTTGGCCGCGACCAATGCGCGGGTGCGCTGCACGGCCTCGCTGGCTTGGCCGCCGTCGGCCTGGGTCAACGCCAGGCCGAGTTGCAGGTCGACATTGCTCGGTTCACGCAGCAACGCCTGGCGATACACCGCCTCAGCCTTGGCCCACTGCTGTTGGTTGCGATAGGTGCGCGCCACCGTGGCGAGCGCCTGGGTGCTCAGGTTGCGATTCTTGCCCTGGGCCTCATACACCTTCAGCACTTCGGCGTCCTGGCCGGCCCACCCGGCGATCACCAGATGGTCGCTGACCTGGCCCGGCGTCTGGCGTTCGGCAGACAGCTGGCGCAGTTGAGTCAGCGCGGGGGTGAAGTTGCCGTTGCGCGCCTGGATGATCAGGGCGTCATAGGCCGGGTCGGCCACGGCAAAGGTGGGCATCAGCAACTGGCTGCACAAGGCGACCCCGATCAGCAGTCGCAACCGGCCTGATGCACTGAGTGGTGGGTTTGGCAACATATCGTGAGCTTCCTTACACACGGAAAGCTGTAACGATAGGTGGTCCTGAGCAATTTGCTGCAGGGTGCCGGCGTCTCGGGACCCGGCCTAGCTTTCCTGTAGGAACTATCCCTTAAGAAAGTGAAAAAAAGTCCAACTCATAACAATTGTTCAGAATTGCCCGACACACTAAAAAAATGAATACGGGGGCGGACTTGCCGGGGATAGCGGAGTATCAGCCAATCGCCATGGCGACTATTTGACCCGTATCACCCGCAACCCCGCCCCCGTTATTTTTTTCCCGAGTGGTGCAGAAATTTTTACTGCGCGCCGCTCATCGCACCGACTTTGGACATCACGAAGGTGAGGAATTGTTCAACCGTCATCTTCTGGCCGTTGAACGTCACTTCGTTGTTGGCGTAGTGCAGCTTGGACACCACGTCGCTGCCGACCAGGGTCGCCAGTTGCGTGCCGACGGCCACGCCGCTGACCATCTCGCTGGCCAACTGGGATTGCTGCTCGATCGCTTCAGGTGCGGTCACACCGGCGAGCTGCGCCTGCAGGGCAGCAACGTCAGCGATCATCGGCTTGGACAGGCTCAGGTTGGCATCGAGCAACGCGATGATCTGCTTGCCCAGCTCCATCGGCGGCAGTTCCATGCTGCTCGGCTTGGCCAGGTCCACGATCAGGTTGAATTTGCTTTCGCCACGGGTGGTTTTCAGCGACAGGTTTTCCACCGCCACTTGCGGCTTGGCGGCCAGCAATTGGTTGACGTTGGTATCGGCCAAAGCCTGCTCGGCCTCGCTCAGTTGCAGCTCAGGCGCCGGCTCACCGGCGGCGGCAGCAGCCTGCACCGGCGCCATTTTGTCCTGATAGAGCTTGGTCAGCACCAGCATCGACGGCACGTCGACGTTTTTCATGCTCAGCGCCATGGCGGCTGAACCCACGGGTTTGCCCTGGTAACCGATCTCGTCGATCTTGTAGTCGACGCGGCCGGCCAGGTTGTTGTCCTTGGTTTCGCTGGTGTCTTTCTGCTCGAAGCCCTTGAGGGTCAGCACGGCCTTCTGCGGGCCCATGGTGAGCTTGGTGTCGGTCAGTTCCACGGTGTTCTGCCCGGTGTAGAAGCCGAACGTGGATTTCTCCAAGTTGCTGGCCACGGTCAGCCCGGCCAGTTCGGCTTCGAACGGCGAGCCATTGGCGTCGACTACGGCGACCTTGAGGCTGTTCATGTAGCCGTCGGCCTTGACCTTCTTGCCTTCGGCGCTGCTGTCGAAGTTCAGGTTGGCGCCAGAGAAACTCACGGAAGACTTATCGTCCTTGAACTCCAGCGGCAGCAGTTCGACGTTGCCGTTGACCGAGCGGCTGTAGCCGATGTTGGCCACGCCTTTGAGCGGCGATACGTCTTTGGCGGCGGCAAACCACTTCTCGGTGGTGGGGTTCTTTTCCAGTTCATAGTGACTGGTGGCCATCACCGGCAGCCATTTCAGCGTGACCAGGCGCGAGACCGGCAGCGGGCCGTGTTCGATATGGTCGACGAACAGCAATTCGGGGTTCGGGTTGTCTTCGCCGAAGACCGCGCCTTGTGCTTTCAGGCGGTAATGGGCGGTGCTGCTGAACACACCACGGTCCAGGGACACCAGCTCAAGGGCCAGCGTGCCGTCGACACCGGCCATGGAGGTCTTGAGTTCCTTGTTGGCGTTCTGGATCGCGGTTTGCAGCACCGGCTCCAGTTGTTTACCGGTGAACCAGGCGCCGCCTGCACTGACGACGCCAACGGCGACAACGAAACCCAAAAGAACGACTGCTGGCTTATTCATGAAGTGACCTGATCAAATCCTGTGAGAAGTGGGCTGTCTTCCTTGAACCCCAAGTGAGGTTGGCTCAAGCCCGCCGAAAAACGGGGGGAAGATTAGCACTGGAGGCCGCGAACGGCCCAGACTTTCAGAGGGATCAGTTCTACACGAGTTCAGGAATATTCCATTTCGATTTCGTCCAACTGGTGGTCGAAACTCTTCAACCGCGCGGTCCAGGTGTACACCAACACCTCGAATTCACGGTGTATCACGGCATTGCCGGGGGTATCGACCTTGGGATCACAAAAGTCCAATTGGTAGCGCTCTCGGGCCATCTGCGTGGCGACATCGGACAATTCCCGCGCGTTATTCAGCCAATGCCTACCCTCGGCGACTTGTCGATCCAGTAGCACGCATTGTTGTTTCAGGGTTTCGAGACTTTTTTCCAGGGGCGTGCCGGTCAGGTCGCCCATGACTTCCTGGAAGGTACGCCCGGGCTGCCAATAGCTGCCCCAGAAATAGCGGTCGAACACGGTTTCGACCCGGCGCAGGGCGACCTTGGTGTCCCAGATCGCAACGCGGGTCTTGCCTTGTTCGAGGAGCTTTTTCTTCACCCGTAGACTTTGGTAGGACGCCCAGGCGACGACGCCGATGGACAAGGTGCCGATCACCAGGCAGGCGCTGTCGAGAAACACCATGGCCGTGTCGATTCGGTGAGCGAGCATGACGCCGTAGAAGTAGGCCGCCGATAACAACACCAGTGCGAAGCACACGCACCAGAAAGCGGGAGCATAAGGGTTTTTCATTATTGGAATCCCCATGAGCAAACGCGAGCTGTGTCAGGCGGGCCCCCTGCCGGTCAAAAAGCATGACGGCCCGCCTGACAAAGCATAGCTACCTGCTCAGGGTTTGCCGGGCTGTGAGGCTTGCGTTCGTCCGCTTTCCCAACCGCCGCCCAGGGCCAGGAACAGATCGATCTGGCTCATGGCAACCTGCGTGTTGGCCGCCGCCAGTTGCGCACGCACATCGGTGTAGGTGCGCGTGGCTTGCAGGTCGGCCAGGAACGACGCACGGCCGGCCTGGAAGAAGCGGTGGGTCTGGTCGGCGGCTTCTTTGGCCGACGCGTCGGCTTCGGCCAGCGCATCACGACGCTGTAACTGCGCGGTGTACTGCGCCAGGCCGGTCTGGGTTTCGCGGATGGCGTTGAGCACCACCCCGTCGAAGTGCGCCAGGGCGCCCTGGGTCGCCGCTTCGGACTCATGGATGCGCGCACGGGCGCCATTGGTCGGTACGGTCCAACTGATCATCGGGCCAAACCCCCAGCGGTTGGCGGCCGGCGTGCCGAGGTTGTCGAGCAGCCCGACCGTGCCAATGCTGGCTCCGATGCTGATGTCCGGATACAGCGCGCCCGTGGCCACGCCGATACGTGCGGTGGCGGCAGCCAGTTGGCGTTCCGCCTGGCGCACATCGGGGCGCCGTTTAAGCAGCGTCGCGCCATCGCCCACCGGCAACAGTTGGGCGATGTGCGGGAGTTCGGCGCACGTGCCGGTGCCCGCCGGCAGTTGATCCACCGGCTTGGCCAGCAGCATCGACAGGCGGAACAGCCCGGCCTGGCGCGCTGCTTCATAGCGCGGCATATCGGCGCGCAAGGATTTGTACTGGGTTTGCGAACGGGTGACCTGGGTTTCATCGCCGCGCCCAGCGTCGCGCAGGCGCTGGGTCAACGTCGTGCTCTGGGCTTGCAGGCCGAGGGATTGGTTGGCGATCGCCAGTTCTTCGTTGGCCGCGCAGACCTGCGTGTAGGAACGCACCACATCGGCGACCAGGGTGATCCGCGCAATATCGGCCGCGGCCTGGGTTGCGTCGGCGCTGGCCTGGGCGCTTTCGATGCCGCGTTGCAGGGTGCCGAACAGATCGAATTGATACGAGGTGGTGATACCCACGCTACCGATATTGCCCACCGGGACTTTTTCCGAGAGCAAAAACGCCTCGCCGGACTCTTGCAGGCGCTGGGCCTCGGCCTTGGCGCCGGCACTCCAGCCGCCGACAGATTGAGCCTCCTGCACCTGATAACGCGCCCGCTGCAAGTTGGCGGCGGCGACGCGCAGGTCGGTGTTGGAGGCCATGGCCTGGCGCACCAGTTCATCCAGGCGCGGGTCTTTGTACAGCTTCCACCAGTCGGCCGGCACCGGCGCCGAGACCACGTTGTTGCCCTCGCCCGCCAGTTGCCCTTGCAGGTCGCCACGGTTCATCGCGGCCTTCTCCGGCAGTCGGTAATCCGGGCCGACCACCTGGCAGGCTGACAACAGCAAACCCAGCGCCGCGGTTGCCACAATCTGCTTCATGGCTGGGCTCCGTCCTTGGGTTTGTCGCCAATGATCGACACCGTCGCCGTGCGGCCGGCGATCATGCGAAAGTCCGCCGGCACCTCGTCAAACGCAATGCGCACCGGAATCCGCTGGGCCAGGCGCACCCAACTGAACGCCGGGTTGACGTTGGGCAGCAGGTTGGCGCCGCTGCTGCGGTCACGGTCTTCGATACCGGCGACGATGCTCTGCACATGGCCGTGCAGGCGGGCGCTGTCGCCAATCACGCGGATATCGACGCCCATGCCGACGTGGATGCCGTCGAGCTTGGTCTCTTCGAAGTAGCCGTCGATATGGAAGGAGTTGCTGTCCACCACCGACAGCACCGGGTGCCCAGCGGTGACGAACTCCTGCGTGCGCGGCGCACGGTCGTTGACGTAGCCGTCCACCGGGCTGCGGATAACCGAGCGGTCGAGGTTGAGTTGGGCCGAGTCCACCGTCACTTGCGCTTCGGCCAGGGCCGATTGGGCACGGGCGACGCGGGACTGGCTTTCTTCCAGTTGCTCGCTCGGCACCAGATTGCCCAGGCCACGGTTACGCTTGTACTCGCGCTGGGCCTGGGCCAGGGTTTCCTGGCGGTCGGCCACGGCGGCCTGGGCCTGGCGCAGAGCCAGCTTGAAGCGGTCCTGATCGACGGCGAACAGCACCTGGCCTTTGCTCACCAGTTGGTTGTCGCGCACGTCGACCCGCTGGATCAACCCGGACACGTCCGGGGCGATCTGCACGATGTCGGCACGGATGTGGCCGTCACGGGTCCAGGGCGCATACATGTAGTACATGACCATGCGCCATACGACGACGACCGCGAAGCTCACGATCAACAACGTCAGGACGACACGGCCGATGGTCAAAAAAGGTTTTTTCATGTCATCAGGTATCGACTGAGTGAGTCCACCGCGCCCAGCAACAGCGCGTAGAGCCCCACGTTGAACAATGCCCGGTGCCAGACCAGGCGATAGAAGTGGAGACGGGTCAACAACCCATGCACCACCAGAAACAACACGTAAGCAATGCCCATCAGCACCAGCAACGTGGGCAGGAACACCCCGCTGATATCCAGATCACCGATCATAAAGGCGCTCCATCAGGCAGCGGCGCCTCTGTCTCGGTGCCGCCAATCATTTCCACGCCGGGCAACAGTGCCAGGCGCAGGCCCGCCAGGGCATGCAGCAGATGCAGGCGGGTGTCGTCTTCGTCTTGCAGGCCTTGGCCGTTGAGGGCGCGGCGCGTGCGGTCGAGGGTCAGCAGCAGACCGCTGGGCGAAGGCAAGCGTTCACCCGCCTTGAGGCAGGCCTTGAAGTAGCCGCCGACGCCTTCGACCACTTGGTCGAGCAACACTCGCGGTACGCCGTAGATCCGTGGCGAGTAGGCCAGCAGGTCGAGCAGGTTCAGCGCCACGCGCAAATCGCGCAGGGCGATGCCCGTGTCCTGGCCGATGATCGCCAGGCGCGGCAGGTGCTGCATCAGGCGGTCGAGCATTTGCGCGGCCAGGTGCCGGTGTTCGGCCAGGGTCGCGGGTTCGGTCAGGCCGACGATGTCGCGCCAACTGAACCGGGTCAGGCGCTTGGCGGCCAACTCGGCACCGAAGGGCCGCGCGATCAGCGTCCACACAAAGGCAAACAGCAGGCCCACGGGCCCGGCCAGGTTGACGTTGGCGAAGTTGAGGAAGTCGGCGTCATAGGCGCCCTGGATGCTGATGAACGACGAGGTATTCACCAGCGTCAGCAGCATGCCCAAGTAGAAACGCGGCTGTACCGTGAGTGTGCCAATGCAGATAAACGGCACGGCGAACGCCAGCACCAGCATGGGGAAATCGTGCAGGTTGGGCAGTACCAGGAACAGATACAGGCTGGCGAACAGCACCGACATGGCGGTCCAGAAAAAGAACCGGTAGATCTGCGGCGCGGGGTCGTCCATCGACGCAAAGAAGCTGCAGGCGACGGCCGCCAGGATCACGGCGCTGCCGCCGTCGGTCCAGCCCAGCAGAATCCACAGCACCGAGGCGACGATGATCGCGGTGACGGTGGAAAACGCCGAATAGAACATCAGGCCACGGTCGAGAAAGGGCGTCAGCCGGCCCAGGCGCCAGTGGCGGTAAACGGCGCGCCAGGTGTCCTGGCTTTCGCATTGGATCGCGGCCTGCAGGCTGCGGCAGTCTTGCCACAGGTCGATCCACTCACCCAGGCGATACAGGGCGTTGGAAAACAGCAGCGTGTGGCGATCGTCCAGCGCTTCGCCTGCCGGTTGCAGTGCGTCAAGTTGGTCACGCAGGGCGCGCCAGCGTTCCAACGGCGCGGATTCGGTGGTGCTGTGCAGCCACTGATCCGTCGCCGCCAGCAACGGCGCGAGCGTTTCGAGAAACTCCGGCGCACGGTGCTCGATGGCGTACAGCGCATCGTCGAGCGCATCCACCACCGGCAGCAGGTGGATCATCCGCCCGCGCAATTCCTTGGTGTTGCGCACCGTCTGCGGCCGAGCGCCTTCGTGGGGCAACTGGCCGATCATCAACTCCAACGTGTTGAAGGTGGCGACCATGCCGCCGCGCAAGGCGCTGACTTCTGCCGGCGCCACGTTGCGGCTCAGAAAGCGCTGGCTGTAGACCTGCGCGTCGCTGAACCACTTGGCCACCGAGCCATCGAAGACCGGCGCCAGGCGCCGTGGCCAGAACATCGCGCCGACCACCGCCGCCACCGCGATACCCAGAAAAATTTCCTCGGTGCGCGCTTCGGCCACGTCCCACACCGCCAGGGGGTTATCCACCACCGGTAAGGCGATCAGCGGCAAGGTGTAGCCGGCCAGCATCAAGGCGTAGTTATTCGCGGTGCGCAGGTGCATGGAGAGAAACAGCAGGGTGCCCGTCCACAACGCAATCACCACCACCAGCAGGTAAGGCGACTGCACGAACATCGGCACGAATACGACCGCCGCCGCCGCGCCCATGAAGGTGCCGATCGCGCGGTACAACGCCTTGGAACTGGTCGGGCCGACAAACGGGCTGGAGACGATGTACACCGTGGCCATCGCCCAGTACGGACGCGGCATTTGCATGAGCATGGCGATGTACAACGCGATCATCGACGCCGCGAACGTGCGTACCCCGTAGAACCAGTCCTTGGCCGGCGGCATGCCGGTAAAAAATCCCCTCAAGATGCCGCAACCGCTGGATGTTGATGGGCGGCTTCAAAGACGCGCAACACACGCAGCGCAGCCTCCATGTCGGCAGGCGCGATATCGGCCAGCACCTCGCGGCGCAGACGCACCAGTTGCGCCTCCACCGCCTGCACCAGCTCACGGCCACGTGCGGTGAGGCTCAAGGCCTTGGCGCGGCGGTCATGAGCGTCTTCGGCGCGGCACACATAGCCGCCACTGCACAGTTGGTCGAGCAGGCGCACCAGCGACGGGCTTTCCATCCCCGACGCCTGGGCCACTTTTACCTGATGCACCCCGTCGCCCAGGCGGCCGATCATCAAGAGCGGCACAGCGCAGGCTTCAGAGATGCCATAGCTCACCAGCGTGGTCTGGCAGATTTTGCGCCAGTTACGGGCGCCCACCACCATGCTGCTGCTGAGGTTCATCTGGAGTTGTTCGAGGGTCTTGGGCACTGGATCATTCGCATACAGTTAGTTTGCTAACTATCAATATGGTGGATGGAGCCGAATGCGTCAAGTTTTGAAACAATTTAGCGGGTGGGTGGTGTGGGTAAGTAAAGCGGGTTTCAGCGTGAGGGTTGGATTTTCAGCGATAGCCGCAACGCCGCATGACCCATGTGGGAAGGGGCTTGCTCCCGATAGCGGAGATTCAGGCAACACATGGTTGACTCATCTGCCGCTATCGGGGGCAAGCCCCCTCCCACATTTGGATCGGTGTCGGCTTCAGGATCGCTGTGCAGCCTGCCGTTCAGGCGGCGTGGGTAAGTAAAGCGGGTTTCAGCGTGAGGGTTGGATCTTCAACGATAGCCGCAACGCCGCATGACCCATGTGGGAGGGGGCAAGTCGAATCGTCGCACCGCCCCTCCCACATTTGGATCGGCGTCGGCTTCAGGATTGTTGTGCAACCGGCTTATTGACCGCTCAGTCTCCTAAGTGGCTCTGCTGGAAAATATCAGCACCTTTTGCTCCACCGCCAGACGCTCCAGACTTTCACTGCCTCGGATACAACAACTAACGCAGCCATTAACACCACGTTGTAGTTAGGAACAAGCTGAGCACCTACCAGCAACAGCGAAACAGAAGGCACAATAAAAGCCAATCGCAAGGGTGTTTGAAGGTAAGTAACCCACCTCACCTGTTCACGTCCAAGAAAGAACAGTAGGCACGAGATCACGATGGAAACTTGCAGCAGCATGGCAAAGCCGAACATGTATAACTGCACAACGCTATGCTCACGCAGCACCCATAAAGCACTTTCAAGATCACTTAAATAAGGAATCCTTCCCTCTATTGCGCTGGCCACTGCATAGCGAATCAGATAAAGGGCATCCATGGCTCCCCAAAACCAGAAGATCTGTTTGCGTGTCATTTTTTAACATCCTTGTATTCATAGGCCACATCAGGTGTTACAGGTTGCCAGTGCCAGGATTTTCCACCCTGTTGCCAATTGTCATCCCCATCCAGATAGCGTTGTTTGATATGCCGTAGATCACCATACCGACGCTCAACCGATCTGTGAGTGAGCTGATCATCTCGACTGTCAAGCCGCACCCACCGTTGAGTCATAACCCTAGTGGTGTTCGCGAGATCCTTGCCATCCGATAAGAACATTCGCCCCTCATCACCCATGGAAACTAACCGATTAGCCACCAATAGTGCGGTGTTTTTAATGCCATCGTAATCGATGCTGACTTTTTCCCACTTACCCGGCCCGACATAAAGCCGACGGCCCATCAGATGCCCGTATTTAACGCGACACGCTCTACTTAAAGGAACGAAGGGATGGTCCGTCACGAATAACCAATCACCTGCCGCGAGTTTATCCAACACTCGCCGTTGATCTTTTTCCTCAGGACAACAAACAGGGGAAATATTGCATTCACTAAGAAGCTCACTCAGCCCCTGCAACGCATAAGGCGCACGAAAAAACTCCCTTACTTTGCTTCCGGCAAAATAGGGATTCTCGATTTGTGTGAGGTCATATTGTTCAATTTTAGCGCGGGGGATCAGTCGTTTCATGTTGTTTCCAGAAGAAGGAGCCAGCCCCTGTTGATAAGGGTTCCTCACTCTGCCCACCATCATCCACTTCCTTTTAGTCGATAGGAAATTTCCCAACCTCGTGTATCACCCGCCCCAGCACGCAGGTCGATTGCCATGGTGCCAAGCGTTCCAGAAAAAATTAACTGGGCCGCCTACAGCCCAGTTTTTTTACCGCACACCATTTTTTTACATTGCCGCGCTTCAGCAAATATTTTTTTACACCTCTCGACCACGCCGCAACATCAGGTTCAACTCATCCACCACTTCAGCCCAATCCGCATCCACCAGAATTTCTTCACGCAAAAACGCCTTCTGGCTATCCGTCCAGAAAAACGCGTCGGCCAGTTGCAGCGTAGGCTTGAGCGGTGAATGCGTGGTGATGAACTGCTCGATGCCGGCCGGGTCATCGTCCAGGCCGAGTTGTTTGAACAGGGAGGGCAAGCTGTGTTCAGGCGATTGCATGATGAGCTCCGGATAGGTGGGTTTATCCGAGTCTAGTCCTCCCCCACAGCAGGCGCGAGCTTGCGCTAGAGGGTTTGCAGCCATGCCTGCAGTTGGGCGACGCATTGCTGCGCGCAGAGCTGGCCGGTCTCCAGGACCAGGGCGGCTTGCGGCGGCGGTTCGTAGGGTGAGCCGATGCCGGTGAACCCCGGCAGTTCGCCGCGTCGGGCACGGGCGTAGTGGCCTTTGGGGTCGCGGCGTTCGCAGATGTCCAGGGTGGCGTTGCACCACACTTCCCGATAGTCCGCGCCCAGGCGGTCGGCGAGCACCGTGCGTAGTTCGACCAACGGCGCGATCAGCGCCAGGATCACGATTTGCCCGTTGTCCACCAGCAACGCTGCCAGTTCGGCGGCGCGGCGGATGTTTTCCAGGCGGTCGCTGTCGGCAAACCCCAGGTCTTTGTTCAAGCCGCCGCGCAAGGCATCGCCGTCGAGCACGATGCTTTGTCGGCCTTGTTCGAACAACGCAGCCTGCAGCCCCTGGGCCAGCGTCGATTTACCCGACGCGGGCAAGCCGGTCAGCAGGATCGCCACGCCGCGATGGCCATTGCGAGCCTCACGCTGATCACGCGTGATGCTCGCGGTCGGTGCCACCAGGTTACTTGGCGACGGCACGGGGCACCGGCGCGGCGATGTTGCCGGCGGCCCACGCCGATTCGCGGCCGGCCAACGCGGTAGCGATGGACTGCACGCGGTCGGAATCGACCTGCTCCGGCAGCGGGTCGAGCCCGGCGCTGGCGAAGATCTGGCCGTAGGCGTTACGCAGGTCGGCATAGGCCAGGTCGCGGCGCAGGTCGGCTTGCAGGGTATTGAGTTCGCCCTGGATCAGGTCCAGTTCGCCCAGGCCCGCGGCTTGGTGACGGTTGCGCAGTTGGGTGAGGATCTGCCCGTCGATGTCGGCCAGTTGTTCGTTGGTCTTGAACTGGCGCACGGCGTCCTGGAAGTTCGCGTTGGCGACGTAGAGTTGCGCCAGCACCGCGATGGACATGGCCTGACGCCGTGCGGTAGCGACTTCTTCGCCAGCCTTGGCGACGTCGATCGCCGCCGGCGCGGAGAGCACGTTGAACAGGTTCCAGGTGACCTTGGCGCCGTAGTCGGCCCAGCGGTTGTCCACCAGGAACGAGTTGCTGTCGTAATGCCCGCCGGCCGAGAACTCCAGGCCCGGCAGCAAGCGCAGCATGGCTTTGCGGGTTTCGGCGGCGCTGATGCGGGTCTGGTAGTCCTGCTCGCGCAGTTCAGGCCGGTTGGCCAGGGCTTCCTGTTCCAGGCTGGCCAGGTCGACCTTCAACTGGGGCACGGAGTAGTCGTCCGGCGTGGCCAGCTTGAGGTCGGTGCCCATAGGCAGGTTGATCAGGGTCGACAGTTCGGTCTTGGCCAGGGAGAGCGCGCGGCGCTGTTCCTGCAATTGGCGCGTGGCTTCGATCAGCGAGCGCTGGTAGCCCAGGGCCTGGATCGGGTCGCCGATGCGCTGCTCGCTCATGCTTTGGCTGTTGGTCTGGGCCTGGTCGACACGCGCCATCAGGCTGTCGATCTGAGTCAGTAGGCGTTCGGCCGCGACCGCCCGCCAATAGGCCGAGCGCACGTCCTGAACGATGGTGTTGATCACCTTGCGGCGCCGCTCCTGGACGATCAGGCGCTGGTCGCCTTGCTGTTTGGCGCTGATGTAGCTGACGCCAAAGTCGAGGACGTTCCACACCATGGTCAAGTCGGCCACGCGACGGTCGCGGTCCTGGGAAGTCGAGGGTTCCAGGGACTGGGTGCCGGTGCGCATGCTCTGGCTGCTGGAGGCGTTGGTGTTGTTGCGCCCGGCGTAACCGGCGGACAACGCCATGCGCGGCAGCATGTCGAAACTGGCGAGGTCGAGTTGGCGCTTGGCCAGGGCCTCCTCCATGATCTTCAAACGCCCTTCGAGGTTGTATTTCACCGCCCGGGCCATGGCCTCGTGCAGTGTCAACGGGCCGCTCAGTGGCTCCTGATCCTTATACATACCGTGCAGGTCACTGCGGGCTCGCTGCTCGCTGACACTGCGCTCAATCGGCTCGCTGGTGACCGCACAACCGCTGATCGCCAACGCCAGCACGCTGGCGCCGAACAACTTATGAACTGTTTTCATCCCTGAACTGCCCCTATTACTGCGCCATGATTTAAGTGTGTCAGGCCTGCATTTCGCTGATGCCGACCTGTTGCAATGCCTGCGCCAGGTCAATCACCTGACGCTGTTCCACGTCTTTGATCTGTTGCAATTGCTGGCCCAGGGTCGGGGCGCCGAATCCGCCCCGCAGGCCTTGGGCCGCGTCACCGCCGCCCTGGATCGCTCTGCCGTCGAACGCCTTGAGGCCACTGTCCCCACCGCCGCTCTCGCGATTGAACAACCCCGACAAGGTGCTTGAACCAAACACCCCGCCGTCGCCGCCGCTAAAGCCGAGGAAGCCCTGCGTGCTGCCGGCCACGCTACTGTCGCTGCTGAATACCTGGGCAATGAAGCTGGGCGCCAAGGCGCCGTTGCGAATAAAGATGTTGCCGATAGGCGGCAAGCCCGCCCCCGTCTCACGCTGTTCGAACAATGCCGGGAAGCCGATGGGCGAGCCAAGGTTGCCCACGGGCCGGCCAAACACGATCGGTTGCAGCGGCACATCCGGCGCGCCGGGTGGCGGTGCCGGCTCGGCGACGCGAAACAGTGGGTCGCCGGTCAGGGCAATGGTGTTGATCCCATAGTTGTTGGAATTGGCATGACCGCTGCCGGCGTTGCCCGCCAGGTCACTCACCAGGCCGTTATCGAGGGTGATGAAGTTGTTCGGGGCGTTAAGGTTGGCCGTCGGCGTGAGGGTCGCGGTCCAGGTCTTGCCGCCGTCGTTGCTGGCCAGGTTGGACAAGGTGCCGTTGGCCACGCTGAGGTCATCCAGCGCGAAGCCGCTGACTTTCTCACTGAAGGTAAACGTGACGGTGGTGGTCTGGCCGACGGTCAGGTTCGGGTTGCCAATGCTGATGGTCGCCGTCGGGCGTTCGCCATCGATCACGAAGTTGTTCGAGATCGCAATGCCGCTGCCGGCGTTACCAGCGGCATCGTTGACCTGGCTGGCATCCAGCACGATCAGGTTGGTCGCGTCGGTAATCGCCGCCGTCGGGGTCAGGGTGGCGGTCCAGGTTTTGCCGCCATCGTTGCTGGCCAGGTTGGACAGTACGCCGTTGGCCACGCTCAGGTCTGAGAGCGTGAAGCCCGTGACGGCCTCGCTGAAGCCGATGGTGACGGTGGTGGTCTGGCCGATGCCCAGGGTGCCGTTGGCCACCGAAATGGTCGCGGTCGGGCGCTGGGTGTCGATCGCATAGTTGTTGGAGTCGGTGCTGCCGCTGCCCGCGTTGCCGGCGGCGGTTTGTACGCCGCTGTTGTCCAGGGTGATCAGGTTGCTGGTGTCGGTCACGTCGGCCGTCGGGGTCAGGGTGGCGGTCCAGGTCACGCCGCCGTCGCTGGAGCCCAGGTTGTTCAGCACGCCGTTGGCCACGCTCAGGTCGGCCAGGGTGAAACCGCTGACGGCCTCGGAGAAGGTGATGGTCACCGAGGCGGTCTCGCCGGCCTTGAGGGCGGTGTCGCCGACCACGATGGTCGCCGTCGGTAGCACGGTGTCGATGCTGTAGTTGGCCGAGTCGGTCGTTCCCGCCCCGGCGTTGCCCGCCAGGTCGGCAATGCCGGTATTGGCCAGGGTGATCACGTTACTGGCGGCGCGGATGCCCGCCGCAGGCGTGAAGAAGGCCGTCCAGGTGACGCCGCCGTCGTTGCTGCTGACCGCGCTCAGGGTGCCATGGGCGACGTTCAGGTCGCTGTTGTCAAAACCGCTGACGGCTTCCGAGAACGTGACCGTGACCAAGGAGGTTTCGCCGGCACTCAATACAGGGTCGGCAATCACGATGGTCGCCGTCGGCCGCTGGCTGTCGATGGCGTAGTTGTTGGAATCGGTGGTGCCGCTGCCGCTGTTGCCCGCCAGATCGGCGACGCCGGTGTTGTCCAGAGTGATCACGTTGCTGGTGTCGGTGATGCCGGGCGTCGGGGTGAACGTCGCGGTCCAGGTCACGCCGCCGTCTGCGCTGCTCACGGCGCTCAAGGTGCCGTTGTTGACCGTCAAATCGGCGTTGCTGAACCCGTTCACCGCCTCCGAGAAGGTGATGACCACCGCTGAGCTGCCACCCACGCCGAGGACCGGATTCGCGACCACGAGGGTGGCCGTGGGGCGTGCGGTGTCGACGGCGTAGTTGTTCGAATCGGTGGTGCCGCTGCCGCTATTGCCGGAGCCGTTTTGTACGCCGCTGTTGTCCAGGGTGATCAGGTTGCTGGTGTTGCTGATCGCGCTGTTCGGCGTGAAGGTGGCTCTCCAGGTCACGCCGCCGTCGCTGCTGCCGACGGCGGTCAGCGTGCCATTGGCGACCGTCAGGTCGGCGTTGGTAAAACCGCTGACCGCTTCGGAGAAAGTAATGATGACCTGCGAGGTGTCGCCGATTTTCAGGGCATTGTCGGCGACGACGATAGTTGCGGTTGGCCGCACCGTGTCGATGGTGAAGTTGCCTGAGTCGGTCGTTCCCGCCCCGGCGTTGCCCGCCAGGTCGACAATGCCGGTATTGGCCAGGGTGATCACGTTACTGGCGGCGCGGATGCCCGCCGCAGGCGTGAAGAAGGCCGTCCAGGTGACGCCGCCGTCGTTGCTGCTGACCGCGCTCAGGGTGCCATGGGCGACGTTCAGGTCGCTGTTGTCAAAACCGCTGACGGCTTCCGAGAACGTGACCGTGACCAAGGAGGTTTCGCCGGCACTCAATACAGGGTCGGCCATCACAATGGTCGCCGTTGGCCGCACGCTGTCGATCGCATAGGCGTTGGACAACGTGGTGCCGGACCCGACATTACCGACGCCGTCGACCACGCCGGTGTTGTCCAGGACAATGTGATTGTTGTTCTGAGAGATGCCTGCCACAGGTGTAAACGTCACGGTATAGGTGATGTTGTCGCTGGTGCTCAGGCCGCTCAGGGTGCCGTTGTCAGTGGTCAGATCGGCCAGACTGAACCCGGTCACTGCTTCACTGAAGGTGATGGTCACCAGCGACGAGCCGCCGATCCCCAAGTGGTCGTTGTTCACCACCACCGTGGCGGTCGGGCGCTGGGTGTCGATGGCGTAGTTATTGGAATTGCTGGTGCCGACGCCGACATTACCCGACACCGCCGCCTGGACGCCGCTGTTGTCCAGGGTGATCTGGTTGGTGGCGTCGCTGATCGCGCTGCTCGGGGTGAACGTCGCGGTCCAGGTAATGCCGCCGTCGCTGCTCGTGACCGCGTCCAAGGTGCCGTTGGTAATCGTCAGGTCGGCATTGCTGAAACTGGTTACGGCCTCGTTGAACGTAATCGTCACCAGGGAGGAATCGCCGATTCTCAGCGACGGGTTGGCCACCACGATGGTCGCCGAGGGCAACACCGTATCGATGGTGAAATTCGCCGAGTTGGTGGTGCCCGCGCCTGCGTTGCCGGCCAGGTCGGCGATGCCGGTGTTGGCCAGGGTGATAGCGTTGGTCGCGCTGCCGGTATTGCCGTCAGGGTGGAAGGTCGCGGTCCAGGTGATACCGCCGTCACTGGTGCTCAGCCCGCTCAGGGTACCGTGGCTCGCGCTCAGGTCAGCCAGGGTGAAACCGGTCACTGCTTCGCTGAAGGTGATCGTCACCAGCGACGTTTCGCCTGCGGTCAGCGCCGGGTCGGCGACCACGATGGTCGCGGTGGGGCGCACGGTGTCGATGACGTAGTTGTTCGAGTCGGTGGTGCCGGTGCCGGTGTTGCCGCTGGTGTCGCTGTAGGCGGTGTTGTCCAGGGTAATCAGGTTGGACGTATTGGTGATGTTAGCCGTTGGGGTGAAAGTCGCGTGCCAGGTGATACCGCCGTCACTGCTGCTCACGGCACTCAGCGTACCGTTGGCGATGGTCAGGTCGGCGTTGGTGAAACCGACGACAGCTTCGCTGAACGTCACGGTGACCTGCGAGGTCTGGCCTATCGCCAATGCGCTGTTGGCGACCACCACCGTGGCGGTCGGGCGCACGCCGTCGATGGCGACGTTGTTCGACATGGTAGTGCCGCTGCCGGCGTTGCCCGCGATGTCCTGGACCCCGGTGTTGTCCAGGGTGATGTGGTTGCTCGCGCTGACGATACTCGCGGTCGGGGTAAAGGTTGCGATCCAGGTGGTACCACCGTCGTAGCTGTTCACCGCGCTCAGGGTGCCACTGGACACTGTCAGGTCGGCGTTAGTGAACCCGGTCACGGCTTCGCTGAAGGTGATGGTCACCAGCGAGGTCTGGCCGATGCCCAGGTTGGTGTTGGCGAACACGACAGTCGCGTTCGGCCGCGCGGTGTCGACCGCATAGGTGTTGGAATTGGTGGTGCCACTGCCGGCGTTGCCCGCGCCATCACTGACCGCGGTGTTGTTCAGGGTGATGACATCGCCGGTATGGGAGGCCCCAGGGGTCGCAGTCAGGGTTGCGGTCCAGGTGGTACCGCCGTCGTTGCTGCCCAAGCCGCTCAGGGCGCCGTCGGCGACCGTGAAGGCGCCGGCGGTGAGCCCGCTGACCGCCTCGCTGAAGGTGATGGTCACCAGGGACGTGTTACCGCTGATGTTCAGTGCGGTATCGGACACCACGATGCTCGCGGTCGGCCGCACGGTGTCGATTGCATAGGTGTTGGACGTGGTCGTGCCGGTACCGGCGTTGGTCGCGGTATCGGTATAGAGGGTGTTGTCCAGGGTAATGACATTGCCAGTGCTGTTGTTGCTGGCGCTCGGTGTCAGGGTCGCGGTCCAGTGGATATTGTCACTGCTGGTCAGGCTGCTCAGGGTGCCACTGGACGCCGTCATGTCGGCCAGACTGAAACCGCTCACCGCTTCGCTGAAGGTAATGTTCACCGTCGAGTTGACCGTGGTGCTCAACGTCGGCGCGACCACCGAGACAATCGCGCTCGGACGCACGGTATCGATAGTGAAGTTGTTGGACGAGGTGGTGCCGGTCCCCGGTGTCCCCGTCGACGTGCCGGTGACGCCGGTATTGTCGAGGACAATATGGTTGGTGGCGCTGGTCACGCTCGCGCTCGGCGTAAAGGTCGCGGTGTAGGTGATGTTGTCGCTGGTAGTCAGGGTGCCCAGGGTACCGTTGCTAATCGTCAGATCGGCGCTGGTGAATCCGCTCACGGCCTGGTTGAAGGTAATGGTCACCTGCGAGGTGCTGCCGATATGCTGCGAGGCATTGCCGACCAAGATGGTCGCGGTCGGTGGCGGTACATAGGCGGTGTTCGCCGTTCCGCCGATATCGTTGAACAGGCCGTTGACTGCTGTGGGTTTGTTGCCTGCCGAGGCGTTGGTGGCCAAGCCACCGTTACCACTGGCACCGGTGTTGGCCGAACCGCCCAGCGCCGCGAAGTTGGCCGCCGTGATCAATACCGTGCCTTTGTTCCAGATGGCACCGACACCCAGGCCACCGTCACCGCCATTCAGACTGGTACCACTGCCGGCCGCCGAACCGCCACCGCCGCCGCCGCCGGCACCGATGTTACCGGTAATCGAGCTGGTGCCGACGATGGTCAGGGTGGCGCCGCTGGCGTTGTAGATACCGCCAGCCGCTCCGCCGCCCTTGCCACCGGCACCATCCCAGCCGGAACCACCCCCACCGCCGCCGATCGACAAGGCGCCAGAGATCGCTGTGCCGCCAGCGGAACCGTTGGTATAACCGTAGGTGCCGGTCGAGCCGGCACCACCGCTGCTCGAGCCGCCGTTGCCGCCCATGGTGCTGTAGCCCCCACCCTTCCCACCCTGGTTGGGGGTGCCAGCAGTTCCGGCGTAGACACCGCTCCCGTTGCCGGTACTGCCACCACGCCCGCCGTTGCCTCCGCCCACCGCGCCGCCGCCGCCACCGGCACCGCCGAAATTGCCATTGATCACGCCACCGCCACCACCGCCACCCGAGGCTGCGTTCTCTGTCACGCTGACGTTATTGAGGGTCAGGTTACCGAAGTTACTGATCCCCGCCCCGAGCAAATTGGCCGCGCTAATACCGCTACCGCCATTGCTGCCGTCGCCAGCCGCCAAGCCCTTGGTAATGACCAGGCCGTCCAGGGTCGCGGTGACACCGCTGTTAACCTTGAGCACCTGGGTCTTGTGCTGCCCGCTGATGGTCACATCGGCAACGCCATCGAGGTTCAGGTCGCCTTCGACGGTCAGGTTCTTGCTGATGACCAGTTGCGAATTCAAGTTGACCGTCATGCTGGCGTTGAAGGTGACGATATCACCCGCCACCGCGCTGCTCAGGGCCGAACGCAGTGAACCGACGCCACTGTCAGCGTTGCTGGTCACGGTAATGGTCGCCAGGCCGTACTGATACGCCGACATCGACTGGTACGACAACGCGGTATGGCTTTCGATGGAGCCGGTGGCGATTTCCAGGCTCCAGTCGCCGCCCAGGCCGGTGCGGTTGGTGGACGCGGCGATATCGCGCCCGGTCAGTTGCGCCAGGGAGTCGACAAAGTTGATGCCTTTGTCGCCGGCTGCAGTGTTGCAGGCGTAGATCAGGATATCGCCGCCTACGTTCATGTCCTGGCCGATCTGCGCCAGCACTTCGCTGCGGGCCGCGACGTTGTCGGCGGACAAATAGGTACTGCCCAGCCACAGATCACCGGCATTGCCGTGGGCGATGATCTGCACCGAGCTGACGCCCTGATGGCTGCCCAGGTAATCGGCGATCTGCTGCAGGCCGTCCTTGCTCGCATCCAATTGCACCACTTGGGTGCCGGGGGCGACGCCTTTGAGCAGATCGGCGGAATCCTTCACGCGGGCATCGACAAACACCACGGTCTGCCCCGGCACGGCAACCGGTGCGGGGGTGGCGGGCGCGTCGGACTGCGGGTGGCTTTCGCTGCCGGTGGCGGCGTGTTCGGTGGCCGGCGCCTTGGCCGCTTCTGCGGTGGCATGGCTGTCAGCCTGGGCTGCATCGACCACGGTGGCGGCGACTGCGCCGTCGAACAGCATGCGCGGTTCCAGGGACATAATCATCGGCGTCGCCAGGGTGCTGGCATGGGTTGTTGCTGGCCGTGCCTTAACGTTGTTCCACCACATACTGCTCACCCGTCGGTCGAATGCTGATTCCCGCAATGAAAAAAACCGCGATCAACTGATCGCGGCATCTGCTTTGGTACGGATCACATTGGCGGCGCTGGAGGTGCCATCACGCCAGAAAGACATATGCGCAAACTGCTCGAAGAGATCGGGCGGCAAGATAGTCCGCCGGGCCTGCAGCTCCACCTTCGGCTTGACCCGATGCAAACCGCTCACACCGAGGGCGTCGTCGAAGTCCGGCGCGTCGTAGCTCAGGTGCTCGAAATCATGCTCGAACCAAGGCTCGCCGATAAACTCGTAGACCAGCCGCATGACCCGCTCGGGGGCCTGGGAGAGCAAGTCGTAGTCGACGACCAGCATCGAGTCAGCGTGTTCACCGTAGTACGCCTCTTTGAGGGCCGACCAGGCGTACCCCACCAGGCGATTGCGCTGGCCCAGGGTTTCGACGCGGCTATAGACGGTGTTGCGCTCGACGTCGTCGTTGAACAGCTTGGTGTTTTCGAACGGGTTGGCGCGGTACAGGCGCTCGAGGCTGTCCATGATCCACGCCACGTTACGCACACAGGCAATGACCTTGGCCTGAGGGAACAGGTCGTGCAGCGCCGGCATGCGGGCGCACCATTGGCGGTTGGTGTCGAACACCACAGGGACCGGGGCGCGGTCGGCGTAATAGGCATCGAACAAGCCGCGCAGCAAGCGGCGCCGGGTATTGGCATCAATGACCGAACCGAACTCGCTGCCGGCACTGCATTGCCCCAACACCCCGCTGAACAGGGTGCCCACGGGACTGCTCATGCCGGCGTGAAATCGCGGGTTCTGCAAGAGGATCGCAGACAGCAACGTGGAGCCAGAACGAGGTAGGCCGGAAATAAAGTGATACTGCAATCCATTCACCACTTTGTAGGACAATATTCCATTTGTATGGTGAATCGTAGCTGATGATTACAGTGTTCACTAGAGAGCAATTGCCACTATTTTGATATTCCACTCATTTCGAATGGGTATTAGCGACAACCCTCAGGCTGCGACGGCTCTGGGCCGAGGCATAGCACGAACAACCGCGCCCTGGCACCGCCGCCGTCCTGCTGCATTATTTGACGCCACCCGTGCGGCAGCGGCGCAAAATCGTCCGGCGCTTCGTTGCTGCTGATCAGCCAGACACGGCGGGTATCCGCCGGTAATGCCGACAAACGGTCGAGGTAAATACGCCCGCCGTCCTGATCCACCAGGGTGCCGAAACCATAGGCGTTCGGCCGCGTCGGCGTGCCATCAGGCTTGGGCGGTGTGTAAAGCTGCAATTGGGCGTCGGTCTGGTCGTAATACACGTAGCTCAAGTACCACAGCATGTCGCTGAGGACGATGCGGTCAGCTTCTTGGTAGTTGCGATTGACGAACTCCACCGGCCCGCTGAATTGATCATGCACATCCACCGTGGCATTGTTCTTCAACCCCAGCAGTTCCACCCCGACGACCAGCACGAACAATGCCGCCCCCAGCAATGAAAGGCGTCTGGGCAGGCGGTCGATGGCCAGGCCCAGGAGGATCGGCAAGCCCAGGGCGTAGACCGTGAGGTAACGCTCGATAAACACCGGCGAGATGAACGACACCCCATACACCAACAGCAGCGGCAGCAAAAAAAACAACGCCAGCAGCACGGCCGGCCGGTAGCGCGCCTGATCGCGCCAGGCGCTGACGCCCACCACGGTCACCAGCAGCAGCGGGAAAGACCAGAACAGCACTGGCCATAAGCCAAGACCTTCGTCCTGCAACATGAGCTGCCAGATCATCGACGGCACGGAGAACAGGTTGACCGGCGCTTCCCAGCCGATGTCGCCACCGACCTTGAGCTGCTCGACATGCTGCACCAGGCCCACCAGGTTCGGCAGCCAAGGCAAGTACATCAGCACAATCGCGACGTTGGCCGCCCACCACGCCGGACGCGTGATCAAGCGCCGGCCGGGTGGCTGGGACGCGCTCAACAGCCCCAGCCAGACCCAATGCACCAGCACACACAGCGCGGTGAAATAATGGGTGTAGAAACCGGCGGCCATCAGCAGCCCATACGCCAGCAAGTAGCGCGTGCGCTCGGGTTGACGTACCCAATACACCAGCGCCAGCGTCGCACCCAGCAGCCACACGGCGAGCAGCGAGTACATGCGCACTTCCTGGCTGTAGCGCACCGCGCTGGGGAACAGCGCCAGCAGCACACCGGCCAGCACAGCGGCGCGACGGGTGGACAGTTGCCGCGCCAGCCAGATGCCCAGGCCCACTACGACCACGCCGGGAATCGCACTCATGCTGCGAATCGACCAGATGCCATCGCCGAACAGCTCGATCCAGCCGCGCAGCAGGAAGAAATACAGCGGCGGATGCACATCGTGGGCGGCGTGAAACCACAGGTCGACCGCCGCATATTGGGCGAGCAGCAAGCTCGAGCCTTCATCGCCCCAGATCGCTGAGGCCGTCAGGCCATAAAAACGCACGGCGAGCGCCAGCGCCAGAATCGGCACCCACCATAGACGGCGTAACCAACCCTCACCTTCCCGGCCCCCCGCGAGGCGATTGACGGCAGAAATTGCCCCAACCTTGTCGTCTTGCTCTACCACAGACCGTCGCACCCCAATTCCCCTGCTACTGCCCGTTTTCAGGGCCAAACCTGCGCTTGCGCAAACAGGCGCCACTCTAGGACAAAAGCCCCGGATTCGCTCGTTGTTTCGCAACCGGCAGGCAGCGCTCAAAACCTGCGTCTACGTGCGGTGATGACACCGGATCAGCGGGCTTCACAGCCCCTGAACAGCGCACATCCGCAAAGGTCGGCGCTGCCGATCCAGATCCAACGCGCGACCGATGCGCCCCGTCAGAACCCGCTTTCTCGCACGCCCAAGGCCGCCGCTCGGCGCCAGGCCACGCCCAGCACCGACTCGCTGCGCCCTTGCAACACCACCACGCCGCGCAGCGGTTGATGGGGGGTGGCGATCGGTTGCGCACTGCGCAACCGCACGCCGTACTGCGCCTGCACCGGCGCCGGGCGCTGGTTTTCGTCACGACGCACGGCAATCGGCCCGTGATGGTCGGAGGTCAGGGCTTCCTGGTCCAGATAGGCCACGCCGTTGGCATCGATATCGGTCAACACCACCGGGATGGCGGCGCGCATCGGGTCATCGGCGATAAACCGCCCGCTCGCCCCCGGCGTCACCCGCCACAGCTCGGACTCCTCCAGATAACCGCGCAGGCGCGCGCCCTCTTCGACCACTTGCGCCAGCGGGTCTTTAGGCGACAGCCAGCGACCCACGCTCAATTGCGGCAGCACGTCGCGCACGGTGCCGGCATGGGGCGCGCGCAACAGCAGGCGTTCGCGCTGGGCGGCGAGCCCACGGTATTCGGCCAAGGCCTGGGACAGGCGCTGATCGTTGATCCCGGCGTCGGCCGCGGTTTCACTGCGCCCGGCTTGGCGACGCATCTGCAACTGCAAAATTTCCACTTCGCGGCGCACGATGCTTTGCCGTGCGTCCAAATCCGGCGATTCCAGTTCGATCAGCACCTGGCCCTGGGTCACGACTTGCCCATCCACCACCCGCAACTGTTTCACCCGCGCCGCCACCGGCGCATGCAATGCACTGGCGCGCCCAGCCTCGAGCATGGTCGGCAACTCCACGGCACTGCGCCACGGCACCACCAAGGCGAGCACGATCAACACCAGGCCCAGGCCGCTGAGCAGCACCTGCGGCGCATGGGCCTGGCTGCGGCGACTCCACCATTCGCGCCACTCCTTGAAGATCGGCAGGCAGATGAACCACACCAGTTCCACCAGCATCAGGAAGATCCCGAGCAGCTTGAAGAACAGGTGATACACCGCCAAAGCGATCCCCAGGAACAGCGCCGCCCGCCACAACCACGCCAGGTAACCCCACCACAACAGACGCCGCTGCATGTTCGGCGCCCAGGGTTCCGGCGCCGGTTGGCCATAGCCGAACAACCACTCGCGCAGGCGCCAGCGGCAAAGGGCGAAGGCACGGCCTTGCAGGTTGTCGACGCCCCACAGGTCGCTGATCAGAAAGTAACCATCGAAGCGCATGAACGGGTTGAGGTTGATCGCCAGGGTGGTCAGCCACGTCGCACTGGCCAACATGAACGCCGCCGTGCGCGCCGCGCCGTCCGGCAACAGCGACCAGGCCAGCAAGGCCACACAGGCCAGCAGCAACTCGGCCATGACCCCACCGGCGCCGATCAGCAACCGCGCGCGCCGATCATTGACCCGCCAGGCGTCACTGACATCGGTGTAGAACATCGGCAGCAACACCATGAACGCCACACCCATGCTTTGCACCCGGCACCCGGCACGCTTGGCCATAAAGGCATGGCCGAATTCATGGCACAGCTTGGCGAAGAACAACGCTGTGCCAAACGCCAGGGCACCGCCGAGGCTGAACAGGTGCGGAAACGTCGCCAGAAAGCGCTGCCAGTCGCGCGCCACCAGAAACACGCCCAGGCCCAGGGTCAGCGGCAAGCCGTAGCGCAACAGCCCCGGCCCAAACCGCGCCAGCCACGGCCAGGCGCGGTTGAGAAACGCGTCCGGGCGCCACAGCGGGATGCGGAAGAACAAATATTGATGCAGCAGGATTTGCCACAGGCTTTGCTTACTGGCGGCGGCCTTGAAGGCGTAACTGGCACGTTGCTGCGGGTCCAGCGCGGCGATCAGGTCATGCGCGCGCAGGAAACTCAGCAGCTCATCCACTTCGCTGTCGCCCAGGGGCAGGCCCGGCTCACGGTTGGCGGCTTGCAGGACGTGTTGCGGATCGCCCAGGGACCAATGCCGCAGCAGGCGAATGGCGGTGGCGCCGAGTTTGAAGTAACGCCCGCGCACCGGGTCGGCCAGGGTCCAGCGCGGCGAGCCGTCCAGGGCCGCGCCGGCACTGGACAGCTGCAGGTCTTCACGCAGTGGGGGCAGGTTCATCAGAGGCCGACGCTCTGGCGCAGGCCGGCCAGTGGCCGACGCAACAGGTACAGGGCCAGGGGCGCGCGCTCACCGAAGAGCTTCGCTGTGCCGCGCAGGCCGATGCGTGGCGGTGCCTCATCGAACCGCGCATCGAGGCGATAGGCGAGTTGCCCGCCGGGTGTGGGCTGCGCCTCGTAGGCGGCGCGTTGCAAGGTGGCGAGGTGACGCTGCAACGGGTCGCTGTCGAGGAACAGCGCCACTTGGGCGTCAGGCGCCAATGCGATGGCATCGCCCACCGCCAGTTCGATGCGCAACTCCGCCTGGTTGGGATCGGCGATCTGCAGCAGACGCTCGCCGGTCTGTACCGGTTTGCCGGTCCAGCGCTCGGCGTCGGCAAACACCGCGATACCGTCACGCTCGGCGCGCACTTCGCTGCGTTTGAGCAGTTCGCGGGCGTAGTCACGCTCGGCGCGTTTTTGCTCGACCCGTGCGGCGAGCAGGTCGATACGCGAACTCGATTCGGCATCGGCAAAGGCGCGTTGGGAATTGGCCTTGAGCTCTGCTTCGGCCACGCCCAGGGCACGCGCCGCCACATCGGCCTGGGCCGTGAGGGTGGTGCTTTCGAAGCGCAGCAGCAGGTCGCCGGTTTTCACCGTCTGGTTGGGCTTGACCAGGAACTCGGCGATCACCCCGTCCAGCGGCGCCGCCACCACTTGGCCGGCCAACGGCACCACTTCAGCGGGCGCCAGCACCGATTGGCGCACCGGAATCAGCAGCATCAACAGTAACGCGACCACCACCAGCACCTGACGCTTGCGGGTCAGGCGCAGCCGCCATGGCTGGCGCGGTTGCAGGGCGCGCCAGGCATGGCTGTAGGTATCGCCCAACTGCGCCAGCAGCACCTGCTCGGCCGGGTTCCAGGGGGTATCCCGCGCCAGCCACACACCGCCGAACACGCGGCCTTGCGGGTCGATCAGGGGCAACCAGAACACATGGCCGGCGGACAAACTCTGCCAGTCGGCCTGGACCTGCTCACTCAATTGCGCGGCCGGCACTTCCCGAGCGGTCTGACCCAGCCCGTGTTTGTGCAATTGGGCCACGGCCTGCTCGACGAAAGCCACAAACGGCGCATTCGGGTCGACGCTGCTCACCGCCGTCACCGCCCGCACTTTGCCGGCGATCAACAGCGCCGCATGGCGGTAGCCGAACAACGGTTGCCCATCGTTGACCAGGCTATACGCCAATTGCTCAGTGCTCTGGGCGGCGCGGGTCTGGCGTTCCAATTCGAGAAACTGCGCGAATACCCGCTCGGCGTTGCCCGTCATCGGTGCGTTCATTGCAGTTGTGCAAAGTGAGCGGTACCGCTCATGCCTGCCATCAAGCCGCTGGCATTGGGCAAGGTCGCGACCAACAGCAGGGTCTGGCTGCCTTCGTCGATGCGGGCGCCAAGGCGTTTGACGGTGGCGATGAATGCTTGGCCGGTTTCGTCAGGAGTGAAGCTGAACGTCTGCCCGGGCTTGAGTTTGCTCATCCAGCGCGACGGCACCAGCAAGTGGATCTCCAGGCTGCGGTTGTCGACGATTTCCAGCAGCGGCGCGCCGGCCGAGACGCTTTCATAACGTTGGACTTTGCGCTGCACCACCTGGCCGTCATACGGCGCCAGCACGCTGCAGCGCTTGACCTGTACCTGATAGACCTGGGACTGGGCCTGGGTTTCGGTGAGTTTGGCTTCGGCGCGGGCCACTTCAAAGCGGCCGACCGAATTCAGCGCGGCCAGTTGTTTGTTGTGGGCCAGCTCTTCGCCGGCGCCACGGCTGGCGGCCGAGGCGGCATTGAGCTGGGCCTGGTAGGCCGAACAATCGAAACGCGCCAGGGTGTCGCCCTTCTTGAACGACTCGCCCTCGCTGAACGGCAACTCGACAATACGGCCCGACAATTCACTGGCGAGCATCGCCTGGTCACGGGCACGCAATACGCCACGGGCTTCGCTATCGGCGCTGACGGCTGCTGCGGGTGCGTGGTCCAACAGCGGATCGTCCGCCATGACCATCGGCGTCAGGCTCACCAAGCAGCCAAAAACCAGTACCGATCTACATAACTGCTTCATACACACGACCTCCCTGACGATGTGCGCAGTCTAGGGCAGCGGAGTTAAATTGCCACTACCCCCAGTCAGACAAATCAGCAATTTTTGTAGGCCTTTGCCGAAGCCTTCGCCGGATCACGTTATGATTGGCGCCCTCCAAGGATTCAGGATCAAGGACACGTCATGCGCATCGGTTTTCTGTCACCCCTGGCACTGGCACTGCTCGCCGGTCTCTCCCAGCCGGCACTCGCCAGCTCCGACGACTCGTGCTACCCCGACTGGAGGGTCTCGCGGGACAGCCTGGACACGTGCAACAACCTGCCGTTCCTGAGCCCCGGCAATGACAGCCGAACCAACCTGCGCCTGTTGCTGGCCGACAAAAAAGCCGCGCCCCTGGCGCCAAACGCCTTGAGCGAGGACGACCTGTCCCAAGGCTTCGGTCCGGTGCCGTTCCCGGTGTACCGCCTGGTGCCGATCACCGCCACGCCGGCCGAACCGGATAGCACGCCGCACGCCTCACCCAGCGCCGAACTCGATACTCTGCTCCAGCCATTGGGCATCAAGCGCGACGAATACAAATCCGCGGGTGCTGACTTCCTGAATGGCGAAGGCAGCCGCTGCCGCAGCAACGACGATGACAGCGCCACCGCGTTTATCCGCCAGGTGATCAAGGCCGACATGCCGGCGGCCGAGCGCGAGTTGCTGGTGAAGGCGCGTTTGCAATTGCTCACGGCCTGCTCCTGGGAAGGCCAAGTGGTGGACGCACAGCAGATCCAATCGACCGAAGGCCAACTGCTTCGCACTTATCTGCAAGCCGCCGCCGACTTCTACAGCGGCCGCTTCAGTGACGCCGAGCGCGGTTTTGCCGGCGCCAGCAGCAGTCATCTGCCCTGGCTGAAGGAAACCGCGCTGTACATGACCGCGCGGACATCACTGAACCAGGCGCAGGCCGACGCCTTCGACGAATACGGCATGCCGCAACTCGAGCATGTGGATAAGTCCGCCCTGAGCGACGCCGAAGCAGGCTTCCTCGGTTACCTGAAGACTTATCCACAGGGTGATTATGTCGCCTCCGCCCGTGGCCTGCTGCGCCGGGTGTATTGGCTGGCGGACGATCACGCCAAGCTCGCCGAGGCCTATGCCTGGCAATTGACCCAGGCCACCGACGCCCAGCGCAATGTGTCGGTGGATGAGCTGGTGGCCGAAGCCGACCTCAAGCTGCTGATGGTCAACGGCAAGGCAGTCAAGACCCCGATGATCCTGCTCGTCAGCGACCTGATGCTGATGCGCGCGCATACGCCGCCGACCCTCACCCGCGCCGACCTCGATGGGCAAAAAGCCGTGTTTGCCGACGAACCGGCGCTGTTCGACTACCTGCAAGCGGCGTATGCCCTGTACGTCGAGCATCAACCCGACAGCGCGTTGAAGCACCTGCCCCAGGACGTGCCCTCGAACCCGGATTACTTCGCCTTCAGCCAACAGACCCTGCGCGGCCTGGCCCTGGAAGCCAAGCAAGACTGGAAAGCCGCCGAAAAACTCTGGCTGCAACTGCTGCCGCTGGCCAAGCAACCGCTGCAACGCGACCAGTTGGAGCTGGCACTGGCGATGAATTACGAACGCAGCGGCCAGTTGGCCAAGGTGTTCGCCGCCGATTCGCCGATCAGCGCCAAACACGTGCGCTACATCCTGCTGCGCAACAGCGCCGGGCCGGACTTGCTGCGCCAGCAGATCGCCCAGGCGCACGACCCGCTGGAGCGCCAGACCGCGCAATTCGTGCTGCTCTATAAAGACCTGCTGCGCGGCCAGTTCGCCACCTTCGACGACGACCTCAAGCAACTGCCGGCGTCGGCCCCGGACGACAAGCTGGGCACCAGCCTGGGTTATGTCTACAGCGCCGGCCAGACGTTGAAACTGTTCCAGTGGAACGGCGACAAGGCCGAATCCGGCTACGCCTGCCCGAGCATTGCGCAAACCGCCGCAACCTTGCAGAACGACGCGAAAAACCCACACGGCCTGAACTGCTTCGGCGAGTTCATCCTGCGCAACAACCTCGATAGCATGCCCCTTGAGCAGGCACGCGCCGCCGGCAGCCTGGGCAGCACGCCATCGGACTTCAAGGGCGACACCTTCTCGCGGCTCGACGGCTACCAACAGGTGATCGGCAACCCCAAGGCACCTAAGGCCGACAAGGCCTACGCGCTGTTCCGCGCCCTAAATTGCTACGCGCCGTCTGGCTACAACAGTTGCGGCGGCGAGGACGTTACGCCGGCCGTGCGCAAGGCCTGGTTCCGCCAGCTCAAGACGGGCTTTGCCGACACGCAGTGGGGCAAATCGCTGCAGTACTACTGGTGAAACCGTTGTGGCTCGGCTTGCTGTTGCTGGCAAGCCCGGCCTTCGGCGCCGTCGACGCCCGCGACTATGACGCCTTCTGGCTGTGGAGCGGCGTCACACCACAGCCGGTGCTCAAGCAGGCGAAAACCCTGTACATCCTCCAGGGCCAGATCAACGCCACCCGCCGCGCGCCCCAACGCGGCGTGCAATTGATCGCCCAGGGCATGAGCGTGCCGCGCATCACCCAGGGCGACATCTGGCTGGTCTACCGCGCCCACACCCTACGCTGGCCAGACCGGGTCTACACCCAGTTGCTCGGCCAGGTACAACGCTGGCGCGACGCCGGCAACCCGGTGATCGGCATCCAGATCGACTTCGACGCCCGCACCCAGTACCTGCACGAATACGCCGGCTTCCTGCGCGACCTGCGCCAGCGCCTGCCCGCCGACCTGCGCCTGAGCATCACCGGCCTGATGGACTGGAGCAGCAACGCCGACCCGGCCGCCATCGCCCAGCTCAACGGCGTGGTGGATGAAGTGGTGGTGCAGACGTACCAGGGGCGCCAGAGCATCCCGGATTACGCCGCGTATCTGCCACGGATGAATCGGCTGGGGCTGCCGTTCAAGATCGGCTTGATCCAGGGCGGAGAATGGGAAACGCCGGGGTATTTGAAGGGGAGTGAGTGGTTTCGGGGGTATGTGGTGTTTTTGCAGAACCCTTGAAGGCGCGTGTCTGGAAAATGCTTTTTGGAAACACGTGTCCACCGTGCATGGACACGTGTTTAGCGCAGCGAAAAAACTCAGTACGGCCCGGGTGGGTTGAGCGTCCAAAATACCGTCAGCGCCCAGGTGCTCATCCCGATGAGTATCCAGATGCCATTGGCCCAGGTCAGGCGATGGTTGCCCTCGCCCCCGGCGTCGTCTTCAACACGATTCACCGCATGCTGAAGCTGCACGGCCAGGGCCGCGTCGACGATCATCAGGCAGAAGTTGAGTTTCAATGCTGTCATCGGCGCTACAAACCAGACATAGGCCTGCGGCAGCAGTGCGCTGAAGGTCAACCCGAGCGCCAGGCACCGTGGCCACCAACGATGCGGCGTATTGGTCAGTTCAAGCTTTCGCCGTACCTTCATCGCGAACGAGTAAAAGAAAAACACCGCAAAAAAGCCTCGGGCCCAAGGCCAAATAGGGGCACCGGTAGCCTGGCGATAATAGGCCCACTGTTTGTAACTCCAATAAACCATGTACAAACCTTGGGACAGCAAAATCATCAGCAACAATTTGCGCGGCGCAACAACAAAGAACATCGGTTGATCAGCGGCTGACTGACTCAGATCAGCCAGTGGAGCAGCGTAGGGATTTTCGACGGACATAACGAAGTCTCTTAAGGTTAACCGTCGAAAGGTTAATGCCTAGGCTTGTTGATCGTTCAACGGGACAAAAATCAGGAACGCTCCTACACGCCGGCGGGAGCAAGTCTGATCACTCATTGATCAAGCCAGCCTCAGCGCTGCATGCCCCACCGCTTGACGGTCAATCGCTCGAAGGTGTCGAACACCAAATTTTCCACCAGCAAGCCGATCAGGATCACCACCGCCAGCCCGGCGAATACCTTGTCGGTGTACAGCTCATTGCGGTTCTGGAAAATGTACCAGCCCAGGCCACCTTTGCCGCTGGTGGCGCCGAACACCAGTTCGGCGGCGATCAGCGTGCGCCAGGCGAATGCCCAGCCGATTTTCAGGCCGGCGAGGATCGACGGCAGTGCCGCTGGGATCAGGATGAACAGCACAAAGCGCATGCCCTTCAACCCATAGTTGCGACCGGCCATGCGCAGGGTTTCGGACACGCCGAGAAACCCCGAGTAGGTGTTGAGCGCCAATGCCCATAGCACCGAATGCACCAGCACGAATATCAGGCTGTTCTGGCCCAGTCCAAACCACAGCAGCGCCAGCGGCAGCAGCGCAATCGCCGGCAGTGGGTTGAACATCGAGGTCAGGGTGCTGAGCAGGTCGCGGCCCAGTTGGGTCGACACCGCCAGTGTGGTCAAGGCAAATGCCAGCAGGATGCCGATCAGGTAGCCCTTGATTAGCACCACCAGCGAGATGCTGACTTTACTCAGCAGCTCGCCACTGAGCAGGCCGTCGTAGAGCGCGTGAAAGGTTTGCAGAAAACTCGGCAACAAAAGGTCATTGTTCTGGTAGCGCGCGACCGCTTCCCAGAGGATCGCGAGCACGATCAGAATCAAGCCTTTGCGCAACCAGCCTTGTTGCCACAGGCGTTGGCGCAGGGGCAGTTCGCGTTCCACGGGGACGCTGAGCAGCGGTTCGAGGGTGACTTCATATTCCTGGCGCATGAGCGGGCCCCTTCAGTAAGCGATGCGGATATCGGCGAAGCCCAACTCACGTTCGGCTTCGGGCGCTTCATCGAACAGCAGGCGATGAATCCTTCGCGCCGACGCCTGGAATTCCACACCGCCCAGGCTGTGCAGGTCGTATTGATGGCTGTGGATTTCCGCGCGTACCCGTCCCGGATGGGGCGACAACAACAGGATGCGATTGCCCACCACCAGCGCTTCTTCGATGGAGTGGGTGACGAACAGCAAGGTGAAACGCACTTCTTCCCAGAGCCGCAGCAACTCTTCCTGCATCTTGCGGCGGGTCAGGGCATCAAGGGCGGCGAAGGGTTCGTCCATCAGCAGGATTTTCGGCTGCATGGCCAGGGCGCGGGCGATGGCCACGCGGGCTTTCATGCCGCCGGAGAGGGTGTGCGGATAGGCGTCGGCAAAGGCGCTGAGGCCGACTTTGTCGAGGTAGTGCAGCGCGCGTTCTTCGGCTTCACGACGCTTTAGCGTGTTCGACGCCAGCAGCGGGAACATCACGTTTTGTTTGACGGTTTTCCACGGCGGTAGCTGGTCGAATTCCTGGAACACCACAATGCGATCAGGACCTGGGCGTTCGACCTTCTGCCCCAGCAGGCGGATCTCCCCTTCGCAAGGCTGGATAAACCCGGCGATGGACTTGAGCAAGGTGGATTTGCCGCAACCCGACGGGCCAAGCAATACGTAGCGGTCGGCCGGGTCGACTTCGAAACTGACCTGGTGCGTGGCCCGCACCACGCGCTCGGGGGTGCGGTATTCGAGGCTGACGTTATCCACCGCCAACAGCGGGGCGACGGCGGACAGGTTGCTGGCCGTGTGGCCTTGCAAGGGCGCGTTCATCTCAGCTTCCTTGCAGGGGCTTGGCGTCCTGGAAGAAGTAGTCCTTCCACGATTCAGGCTTGTTCTTGATCGCGCCGACGCGGTAGAGGAATTCCGCCAGCGGGTAGGTGTTTTTCGGCGTGACGCTGAATTCGAATTGCGGGTTGTCGATGATTTTCAGCAGCTCGGCACGGTCGATCTTGGCCTTGGTCACGCGGATGTAAGTGTCGGCGGCGGCGCCTTTGTCGTTCTGGGCGAACTGCGCGGCTTCGGTCAGCGCGTCGACAAAGGCCTGGTAGGTTTTCGGGTTGTCGTTGCGGAATTTTTCAGTGGCGAACAACACCGTCGGCGAGTTCGGGCCCAGCAGGTCGTAGGTATTGAGCACCACATGCACATTGGGGTTCGCCAGGGCCTGGTCCTGGAACGGCGGGTTGGAAAAGTGCCCGGTCAGCTCGGTGCCGCCGGCGATCAGCGCCGCCGTGGCGTCAGGGTGCGGGACGGCGACGGTGTACTGATCGAGGCGATTGAATTCCTTGTCGCCCCATTGCTTGGCGGCCGCGTATTGCAGGAAGCGCGACTGCACCGACACACCCACCGCCGGCACCGCGATGCGGTCTTTGTCGGTGAAATCGGCGATGGTCTTGACCTTGGGGTTGTTGCTCACCAGGTAGTAGGGAAAGTTACCGAGGGAGGCGACGGCCTTGACGTTCTGCTTGCCGTGGGTGCGGTCCCAGATGGTCAACAGCGGGCCGACGCCAGCACCGGCGATGTCGATGGAGCCGGAGAGCAGCGCATCATTAACGGCCGCGCCGCCGGAGAGTTGGGTCCAGTCGACCTTGATATCGAGGCCTTCCTGTTTACCGTATTTTTCGATGAGGTGCTGGTCGCGCACCACGTTGAGCAACAGGTAGACGATGCCGAACTGCTCGGCGATGCGAATCTCACCTTCAGCCTGCGCAACCGCTGGGGCGACGAGGCTGCCAGCCAACAGGCTGATACCCAGGCCGAGCGTTGCGGCCAGCCGTGCAAATGGAATGTTCCTGGACATGGTCATGCTCCGAATCAGAAAGGCGCGTCGCCCTGGATGGTGGTGCGGTAGAGCTTGCGGCGCAGATGGCTCGGGCAACCGGCAGCCAGGTGGATCAGCGAGCGGTTGTCCCAGAACACCAGGTCGTGGGGCTGCCATTGATGGCGGTAGATATTTTCCGGCAGCACGCTGTGGGCATAGAGCTGGGCCAGCAGATCGCGGCTTTCATCTTCCGGCAGGCCGATGATGCGGGTGGTAAAGCCTTCACTGACGAACAGCGCCTTACGGCCGTTTTCCGGGTGGGTGCGCACAATCGGGTGGACCACTTCGGCGACTTGGGCGAGCTGCTCGGGGGTCAGCGTCGGGCGCCAGTTGCCTTCGAATTTGCTTTCGCTGTAACGCGCGGTGTAGGAGTGCGCGGCGCTGCGGCCGTGTATGGCTTTGCGTAGGTGCTCGGGCAGTTGGTCCCAGGCCTTGTGCATGTCGGCAAACAAGGTGTCGCCGCCTTCGGCTGGCAGTTCCTGGGCGTGCAGCATCGAGCCCAGGCTGGGCAGTTCTTTATAGGACAGATCCGAATGCCAGAATTTGCCCGCATCGCCCAGGCCGATGGATTGGCCGTTTTCGATGATGTTGGAGACGATCAGGATTTCCGGGTGGTTGGCCAGCAGGAACTGCTTGAGCACATGGATCTGCAGCACGCCAAAGCGACGGCTGAAGGCGATCTGCTGTTGGGGGGTGATGCGTTGGTCGCGAAAGATCACCACATGCTGATCCAGATGTGCGCGGTGAATGCGGGCGAAATCCTCGTCGTTGACCGGACGGGACAAATCCAGGCCGATGATCTCGGCCCCCACGCTGCCTGGGAGTGGACGAATCTCGAAGGTTTGGGCGTTAGGGATCGCTGTTGGAACAGTAGAGGTGGCGGACATGAATTCACTCCCGGTCGGACAGGAGAGTGACTTTATAGGTATAAGAACGGCACTTTAAATACCGTTAGTGAATATGCATAGATGGGAATGTATCGCCGATCACCTGCGCTGGGCGCTGGTAGTGGAATAAACGACGGCGGTGAAGTGTTCAATTCAGAGCAATCTGACACCGGCGTGTAAGACACCGCAAAAGCTTGATGTGGGCGCTCAGAGTCACGTGTTTAGCCGCTTACAAGCCGAAAACCTTGCTCGTTTGACAAGCCTGTAGGCAATCTCTAGTGTGCATTGGATCCAATAAGCCATACCCATTCTATAAGGAGGCTAGCGTAGCCGTGACGCAAAAGCCGAGCCCTTTGAGCAGTATCAAGGTCAGCGGGCCTATTCCCGCCCATCTTGCTCGTTCCGTAATCGAAGAAACCTTGCGCAATGCCATCCTCGATGGCCGATTGCCTTGTGGTACCGCCATGCGCCAGCAAGAGCTGGCCAGCCTGTTCGGCGTCAGCCGCATGCCCGTGCGTGAAGCCCTTCGGCAGTTGGAAGCCCAGTCGTTGCTGCATGTCGTGACGCACAAGGGTGCGGTGGTTGCACCGCTGATCGAAGACAATTCAGCCGAAACCTACGCCTTGCGCATGCTGCTGGAATCCGAAGCGCTGCGGTTGTCGATTCCGTTGCTCAGCGCAGACGACATTGCCCAGGCCGATGCCTTCATCACGGCGCTGGAGCAGGAGAAAGACTATACCGAGATTGGCCGGCTCAACCGCCTGTTCCACATGGCGCTGTATGGCAAGGCGCCCAACCGGCGGCTACTCACGTTGGTCGAACACGGTTTGAATGAAGAGGAGCGCTTCCTGCGCTTCAACCTTGAGGCGATGGGGTTGGGCGAGACGTCCCAGGAAGATCACCGCGAACTGCTGAGCCTGGTGGCGCAGAAGAAGGTCGCCGAAAGCATCCTGACGCTGCGCAATCACCTGATGCGAGGCATGGAGGTCATCAGCACATACCTAAAGGGCCTTGAGGCGGCCGGCAAGTAAGGTTTTCCGCCGAATTCACCCTTTAAGCATTGCGGGGCTGTCTTCCTCCTGGGAAAGCCCCGCGTCAAGATGACCCGGTTAACACTATTCGACTGCGTAATGCCTGCTAATGCCCGGGAAACTTCCCACGTTTAATAATACAACTTACCCACAACCGGAATCTTTTCGAAAAAACATCTAATACATTTATAAGCTCGCCCAAACGTTTAATCGGCTTATTATCATTCTTCAACAAACCAAACACCTCAACCGCCCGCACGAACCCCTGTTTGGGCAGCGCTGCGCGCGCGGCTTGGCTAAAACGTTACCTGTCTGCTTTTTGGCTGCAAAAGCCCATCACTGTTTTCAGAGCAGTCGCAACAACTTATAGGCATCAACCATGTATCAAGTTCTACTTAAACAAAAAAAGCTGCAGTTATGCAGTCACCCGTTATTTGAAGAAATAACTTCACTTGGCAAGTTACAACTTTTTATGGAAAACCATGTATTTGCCGTTTGGGACTTCATGACCCTCACCAAACGCCTGCAACGGGACCTGACGTGTACGCAGTTGCCCTGGCTCCCACCGAGCGACCCGCAAGCCGCCCGCCTGATCAACGAAATCGTGCTGGGCGAGGAGTCGGACGAACACCCCAGGCGTGGTCATTGCAGTCACTTCGAGCTGTACCGGGAAGCCATGCTTGAGGTGGGCGCCAGTACCCACGCCATCGATACCTTCATCGCGCTGCAACGTCGGGGTGTCGAGGCCAATGCCGCCTTGTGTCAGGTCGATGTCCTGCCCGGCGTGGCCCGCTTCGTCGCGAACACGTTGCACATCGCGTTGAATGCGCCCACCCACTGTGTGGCCGCCGCCTTCCTGCACGGCCGCGAAAGTATTATCCCGAGCATGTTCGAACGGCTGTTGCAGGGCAGTGAAATCATCGATCGCCAGGCGCCTACATTGGGCTACTACCTCAACCGCCACATCGAACTGGACACCCAAGGCCATGAGCCAGGAGCACAGAGGATGCTCGAAGGCCTGACCCTCAGCGCTCCCGAGCACCAGCAACAAGCCGTTGAAACCGCGATCAACGCCGTGGAAAGCCGCATCAAGCTCTGGGACGACGTGCGTACCTCGCTGCAACAGGTGCATCCATGAACGTCACCGACTACCGCTCCATCGCCGAAGACTGGGAACGCCGCGCCACCATCCGCACGCGCCCTCGGCGCCTGCTGGAAAACGACGACAAGCTGATCTATCCGCTGTGCCGCCAGCCCCTGGTCCTCAGCACGACCTTTCTTGAGCATTGCCCGCAGTGGCGCGACTTCGTGCTGCTGCAAAGCTTCTACAAGTTCATCAATGACGTGGTGATTTTCGAAACCGAGATCGTCGACAAGACCGCGCGCAACATTGCCAAAAACCGTTTCGCGCTGCCCTTCCCCCTTGTGTGTCGCTACGACGCGATGACCGTCGTGGTGGACGAGGATTATCACGCCCTGGTCGCACTGGACTTCCTGCAACAGACCGTGGAGATGACCGGCATACCGCCACTGGACCTGCCCCTGCAAATCGAACTCAGCCGCGCCCTGCCGGCGGCGCAGGCACAGGTCCCGGCGCACCTGCGCGATGCGGTGGAATTGATTGGCGTGGCCATCGCCGAGAACACCGTGACCCATGACGTGGCGGCGTTTTCCAAGGACCACAGCGTCAAGGCCTCCATCCGTGGCTTGATGGCCGATCACCTGTTCGACGAAGGGCGCCATGGGCAGTTCTGGACGCGCCTGGTGCACCTCTATTGGCAGGCGGCAAGCCCGGATGAGCGCGACAGCATTGCCCCTGTCTTGCCCATCTTCCTGAAGCACTACCTGACCAACGAGCTGCAAAAAACCTTCGACCTGCAACTGATCGATCAGTTGGACGTGAGCACTGACGTTCGCCATGCACTGAGGGCCGACATGGCGGCACTGGATTTCCCCATCACCCGCCACCACCCGCTGATCGGCAACATCATGGGCTTTCTGCGGCACAGCGGCTTGCTGCAGACACCGAGCGTAGCCCAGGCACTGGCCGACTATCTGCCAGTGGCCGGGAGAGCGGCATGAGACGTCTGACAATTGGATGGTTCGGTATCAGCCAGGCCCTCGATGCGCTGAGGCTGGAGCTGGAGCAATATGGTCATCTGTCGAGTCATGACGCTGCCGACCTGGTGATTGAGGACGGTAGCGAATCACTGCCGTCACACCTGGCCGCCGCTCCACGCATCAGCCTGCGCCTGGGCGTGGGCCCGCTGACGGAGTATGGGTTGCCGCGGCTGCAGTTGCGCGTGTATGACGCGGACCAACGCTGGGTGGCCGTGTTGGACCTTGCCGAAGAGCCCAGCGGTAATGGCCAGCGACTGCGCCTGCGAGCGATAACCGCGCTGGTGGAATGGGGCGCTGCGCTGGTGAGCGGCTTCGCCCGCGACCCTGAGTATTTTCCCGCAGGGGCCGGCGCCAATGCCTGGCCCGAACACGGCTTGCAAAGGCTCGAAGCGCTGGCGTTTGCGCATCGGTTCAATCACACGACCGACGTGCAACTGCTGCAGGCGGCGCAGGTGCCGATGATCGAACGATTGCAGGCCAGCCTGCTCACCTTCGCCACACGGCCGGCGCTGAACATTGCCGGCCGTGTGCTGACCTATCGGCAATTGCACACTCAAGCACGGGCGATCCAGCAACGGCTTGGTCCACTGCTGGAAGGCGTCGAGGCACCGCCGGTGGTCGGGGTGTGCCTGGAAAAAACAACCGCGTTGTACGCCAGTATTCTTGCGGTGCTGGGCTGCGGCGCGGTTTACCTGCCACTGGCCCCTGACCATCCACCGCAACGCCAACGGGCCATGCTGGACAGCGCGGGAGCCAGGGTGTTGCTGGATGATGGCCGCCACCCACTGCGCGACTGCTTCGTTTCATTGGATGTCAGTGCAATCGATCAGCACGATACGTTGCCGCCGCTGCTGCGGCATCGCCCCAACCCCGATGCGCCGTGCATGGCGCTCTTCACCTCGGGCACCACCGGCCGCCCCAAAGGCGTGCTGCTGAGCCAGGGCAACCTGGCCCATTTCACCGCCTGGCTCGGCGGTTGCGTGGGGCTGAACGAGCAGAGCCGGGTGCTGCAGTTCGCTTCGTTGAGTTTCGATGCCTCGGTGATCGATATCTTCCCCAGCCTGATTGCCGGCGCCGAGTTGATTGTCCCAAGCGAGGCGCAACGACGCGACCCGCAGCAACTGCTGGAACTGATCCGCCAGCAACGTATCACCCATGCCTTCCTGCCGCCGGCGCTGCTCAGCATCCTGCCACTGGATCAACCGCTGGGCCTGGCACACCTGCTGACCGGCGGCGACGCCTGTGAGCCCTATGTGATCGAACGACTGGCCGGCCAGTGCCAGTTGCACAATCTCTATGGCCCCACCGAAGCCACGGTACTGGTCACCCATCGGACGTTGCGGCCTGGGGACAGCAATCGCAACGTCGGCCGCCCCATCGCCAACAGCCAGGTGCTGATACTCGATGAGCACTTGCAGCCGGTGGACGAGCAGGTGACGGGCGAGTTGTACATCGTCGGGCCCGGCGTGAGCCTGGGGTACTTGAACGCAACACAACGGCGCGACGACCCTTTTGTCGAACTGGCATTGCCGGGCGGCCAGCCCTTGCGCGCCTACCGCAGCGGCGATTGCGCAAAGTGGACCGCCGACGGCATCGAACTGGGCGGGCGTCGGGACGAGCAAGTGAAGATTCGGGGGTTTCGAGTCGAGCCCCAGGAGATCGAACAATGCCTGCGTGCCAGCCGGCTGTTTCGTCAGGTGGCAGTGGTGATCGACGGTGATCGCAGGATTCGCAGTGTGGTCGCCCAGCCGGAGCCTGGCGCCACGATAGACGCCCTTAAGCAGTATGCACGGCAGTGGCTGCCTGACTACCTGCAACCCGAGCGGTGGATCGAATTAGCCGGCATGCCTTACGCGGGCAACGGTAAAGTCGATCGCCAGGCCTTGTTGCAACTACCGGCGCAACCCCCGTCGAATCGCACCGCAGAGGCCGCGCAAACGCCGCTGCAGGTTGAACTGGTGCGGCTGTGGAGTGAGTTGTTGCAGCTTCCCGCAGGGACGTTGTCCATCGATGACAGCTTCTTTAACGTCGGCGGCCACTCCATTCTGCTGTCGAGCCTGCTGCTACGGGTTCGCGAACAATTTGGTCGCAGTCTACCCCTGAACAGTTTTTTTGAAATGCCGACCATTCGTACACTCGCGACGCTGCTGGAGGACGGCCCGCGCGCCGAAGCCCCCTCCGGCCAGGCGGTTCAAGACGCACAGCGCAAACCGGCGCTTGAGGTGCTGCCCGAGGCCTGCGCCGGTGACCGCCGCAAAGTGATCGTGACGGGGGCCAACAGTTTTATCGGGGTACACATCGTCGAAGCGTTGCTGGCCGGCGGTGCAACGGAAGTGGCATGCCTGGTGCGGGAACTGCCGAACCAGTCGGCAACGGTACGGTTCACCCAGGCGTTGCATGAGTACCGCCTGGAACATCTGGACCAGAGCCGGGTGCGGGTGTACGCCGCCGATATCAGCCAGCCTGGCCTGGGCTTGGCAGGTGAGGTGTACGAGCGCCTCGCCAGGGACTTTGGCGTGCTGGTGCATAACGCGGCGCGGGTCAATCATGTGATGGACTACGCGGCGCTGGTGAAAGACAACGTCGACCCCGTACTGGAATGCCTGCGCCTGTGTGAAACCCACAGCAAAAAGGTCTTCAACTTCATCTCGACACTGTCGGCATGCAGCGCCATCGACGCCACGGGACAGGTCCTGGAGTCGCCAGCTGCGGCAACGCTGCCGATCTACATCAAGAATGGTTACAACCTGTCCAAATGGGTGGCCGAACGGCTATCGGGGCGCGCGCGGGAGCAAGGCGCCTGGGTGAATATCTATCGTCCGGGCAATATCAGCTTCAACAGCCAAAGCGGTGTTTGCCAACCACAGAAAAATCGCCTGATGCTGATGCTCAAGGGCTCGCTGCAGTTGGGCCTGGTTCCCCGGTTAGAGGTGAACTTCGACCTGATGCCGGTGGACTTTTTTGCGCGTTTTCTCGCGCGCCACTGCGCGCATTTTGCAGCCGGGCGCAACGTGTACAACCTGCATAACCCACAACCCTTGAGCTGGGAGCAGTACCTCGATGCATTCAGCGACGCCGGCTACACATTCGACCGGGTCAGTGTTGCGCAATGGCAACGGCAACTGCGAACAGTGGGCCGCGAAAACGCACTGTTTGGCGTGCTGGGTTTTTACCTGGACGGGTTCGGCGAAGACATCGGCGATACGTCGATGATCCGTCACGACAATGCACGCCGGGGCGTGGAAGAAATGGGCACACCGTACCCCGAGAAAAGCCCCGCGCTGTTAGGCAAAGGCTGCGACTACCTCAAGGCCATCGGCTTTCTCTGAACCGCTTCAGGACAACCTCATGAAACCGTTGCAACCCGATACATTGATCCGCAACCCACGGGGCACGCCAGTGGTGGCCTCTGTCGTAGTCGCCTGCGAGGCCGCCAGGCTGTGGGGCTTGGTGGGGGAATTTGCAGGCTTTGATGCGTTCATTCCCGCCTTGTCGCACATTGAAATAATCGGCACCGGTGTGGGCGCTTTGCGCACGAAGTATTTCCACGATGGCCATTGTGCCGTGGAGCAACTCAACAGCCGTGACGAAGAGGCCATGTACATGACCTGGACCACCGTCTACAACACCTTGGGCGTGGCCCGCTTGTGGGCGGCAATGCGTGTGGAGGCACTAGGTTCAGGCTGCTCCAGGGCGACCTGGACGCTCATCGGCGAACCGGTCGATACCGCGCAGGAAGGGTTCGAACACTTTATGCAGAGCTTCGCCGACGGTGCACTGGCAAATGTCCGACAAATGCTTGGCTAAGCAGTAGGAGCGAGAGGCCTCACTCCTCTGCCATCGAGGTCAGATCTTGAAACTGTCGACCAGTTGTTTCAAGCGGTTGGCCTGTAGGGACAGTGCGTCGCAGTCTTTCAACGTTTCGTTGAGGTTGGCCACGCCTTGCTGGTTCAACAGGTTGATCTGGTTGATATCAACGTTGAGGGTTTCCACTACGGCGGTCTGCTCCTCGGTGGCTGCGGCGACCGACTGGTTCATGCCGTCGATTTCAACAATCCGTTGCGTCACGCTGATCAGGCGCTCGCCGGCCTGGTTGGCGACTACGACGCTCTCTTCGCTGGAGGTCTGGCTGGCGTTCATGGTGGTCACCGCCTCACGCGAGCCCACTTGCAGCGAAGTAATCATTTTGTGGATTTCTTCGGCCGACTCCTGGGTACGGTGAGCCAGGTTGCGCACTTCATCGGCGACCACGGCAAACCCACGGCCAGCTTCCCCGGCACGGGCGGCCTCGATCGCGGCGTTGAGCGCGAGCAGGTTGGTCTGCTGGGAGATGCCTTTGATTACATCAAGAATGTGGCCGATGTTATCGGTGCTGGCGTTCAGTGTCTCGATCTGGGTGCAGGACAGGCTGATCTTTTGCGACAGTTCCGACATCGCCAGGATGGTTTGCTCCACCACTTTGCGCCCATCGTCAGCCTGCTCGCTGGCACCGCTGGCGTGCTGGGAAGCGTCGGCAGCGTTACGCGCGATTTCCTGGGTAGCGGCGCCCAGTTCGTTGATTGCCGCCGCGACGCTGTTGGTGCGCGCGCTCTGCTCGTCAGAACCGATGATCGAGGCGTTGGACGACGCCATTACGCGCTGGGACAGATCATGCACCTGGCGCGTTGCCGAGGACACCTCGGAAATGGAGGCGTGGATACGCTCGACGAACTGGTTGAACGCGCTGCCTACCTCGCCAAACTCATCTTTGCTGGTCACATCCAGGCGGCGGGTCAGGTCACCCTCGCCCTGGGCGATGTCCTGCATGGCAACGCCCATGGTCGTCAGCGGCCGCAGCAGCACTTGGATCAGCAGGCTCAAGAGCACCGCAATCGCCACGACGGCAATCAGCATGGCAATCAGCGCGGACGTGCGGAATTTACCCAGGGGGGCGTAGGCTTTATCTTTATCGATCGACAAGCCGATGTACCAGTCTGCGCCTGGCAAACCGCTGATAGGGGTGAAGGACAAAATGCGATCCTGGCCGTTGAGGACAACATCCTGGTTTAGCTTCTCGATGCTTACGCGGGTGCCTGGGTAGATATCCTTGAGGTTCTTCATCACCTGGTCCTGATCGGGACTGACGATGACTTGGCCGTCACCGCTGACCAGGAACGCATGGCCGATGCCGCCGAAGTCTACCGAGTTGATGATCTTCACTAGCGTTTGCAGGCTCAGGTCACCGCCGACCACGCCCAGCAACTCGCCATTCTTTTTCACCGGCATGGCGATGGTCACGATCTGCCCGCCAACGGCAGCCATGTAAGGCGGGGTCAGCATGGCTTTGTCAGCAATCACGGCTTGCTTGTACCACGGGCGCTGACGCGGATCATAACCGTCGGGCATTTTTGCGTCGGGGCGTTGGGTGAACACGCCGTTGGTTTGGCCGACGTAAGTGAACTGGAAGTTCGAGGTGAGCGCGGGTTGATCCACTAAGCCTGGAAGATCTGCAGCGCTCCCCTGATGAGCCATGTTTTGCGCCAGGTTTTCGAGTACCAACACGCGGCCACTGAGCCAGTTCTGCACACTGCTTGCGGTTAGCTCACCGGATTGCTGGATGGACGACTCCAGGTTTTGCTTGATGGTGGTGCGTTGCAGATAATCGTTGTACAGCGTGAATAACGCGAAAGCCAGGACGACGACGCCTGACGCGGCCAACAGAATTTTATGACTGAACTTTAGATTCATTTCATCGACTTCTTTTGCCAAAGGGGGGGCACGTGCTGGGTGGAACATCCCATGTAACGCATAGGCGGACGTTTGGGTCGCCCTGAATCGGTGCACGCATGACTCATCAGGCTTTCGGCCAAATGAAGTGGAATCTTAAGGTTTTGTGAAAAAGATCTTCTTTTTGAGAGGGTAGCCGACCGGTGGTATACGCAGGTGCCCGGAACTGCGAAATCTTGCAGTCTTTCAAGAAGGACACATCAATCATAGGCTGCGAATCAGCTGAGCGGAGGTGTGGCCAAAGCAAACGCCATAAACGACAAAACCCCTGTCTGCGCTAGCAGACAGGGGTTTCGGAATTCAATCTTGACGATGACCTACTCTCACATGGGGAAACCCCACACTACCATCGGCGATGCATCGTTTCACTGCTGAGTTCGGGATGGGATCAGGTGGTTCCAATGCTCTATGGTCGTCAAGAAATTCTG
>Ga0302217_10000020_pt1 | contig 69512 bp, 52 predicted proteins | sample II_Fen_N3_3_FD_198779 | JGI IMG/M metagenome (GOLD analysis project Ga0302217, IMG submission 198779) | Peat permafrost microbial communities from Stordalen Mire near Abisko, Sweden - II_Fen_N3_3 | ecosystem: Environmental > Terrestrial > Soil > Wetlands > Permafrost | place: Sweden: Abisko... | reverse complement strand
TCCTCTTGCGCGTGAGGATGCGCCCTGACGGAGCTCAATGCGACGATCTGACGCCGTACAATTGGAAAATCGCACAAAATAGCCGCTGAGGATCACGATAGACAGAGGGGATCACTGAGCGGTTACGCCGCAACAGTCACATGATCAACCTTTGTCCTCGCCTCCCTCGACCTATCAAAGACGTCATGACATCGCACATTACGATTTCACGGCGGTAGCTCATTGTTGCTTCCCGCTTCGGCCCTTGGATCCTGCGTCGAAGGCGCATCGCCTTCGCAAGCAGGTTTCGTAAGGTTGCCATCCCACTGCCGCTCACTGCCTGCACCCCCTTTTGCTGGGTTCCAAGGGGTGGAACCCCTGGCCGCGGTTTCCAAAGGGGCGCGGACAGCCCCTTTGGCCGGGTCTGGGACGGAGCCCCAGAGCAACAGCCGCACGCAGTGCAAGAACAAAGGCCCGGTGCAGGACCAAGCCATCAAAAACGGTTCTCCGGCCAAAGAATCCTAGATTCCATCCCGTGATGACCTCCTTCTCGCGCCCGAGCCTCCTTGCCATCCTGCTGGCGGCCTTGCCATCCCTGGGGGGCCTGACCCAGGACCTGCGCGACCAGCACACCGCTCTGGGGATCACCTCGATCCACGAGCAACTGCGGGCGGCCGGAAGCGAACCCGGAGCCGGACTGCGCGTCGCCGTCATCGACACCCGCTTCTGCCTCAAGCACAGGAGCCTCGCCCATCTCCAGGCCGGCGGCATCGTGGACCAGTGGGACTTCCCCGCCGGGAACGCCCAGGCCTGGGACACGCTGGCCCGCAGCTCGCACGCCTCGGCCACGCTGGGGATCCTCGCCTCGCGCTGGGATTCCCTGCCCGGCATCCTGCCCGCCGCGCAGTGGCAGCTCTACCACGTCGAGGTGGAAGCCACCGAGACTCCCGCCGAGGAGGCGTGGCTTGCCCAGGCCATCGACCGGGCCGTGGACTCGGGCGCCTCCGTCATCTCCATCTCGCTCGGGTACCGCTACTACTTCAGCGACGCGAGTGCCGACTTCCCCTGGAACACCATCGACGGCACGACCCACCTGGCAAGCCAGGCGGCCACCCGCGCCGCCCGCCGCGGCACCGTCGTGGTGGCGGCGATGGGCAACGACTACGACAGCATCGGCGGCACGCCCCCGATCGGGGTCCCGGCCGACGCGCCCGAGATCCTCTCCGTGGGTGCCGTAGCCGACGACGGGGACCCGTGCGCCTTCAGCTCGAGGGGACCCACCTACGACGGCCGCACCAAGCCCGAGCTGGTGGGCTTCGGATGCCCGGTGCCGGTGGTCGACGCCGGCTCCGATTCGGGGATCGTCGCCAACAACGGCACATCCTTCGCGACCCCGCTGCTTGCCGGCGTGGTCGGACTGGTCCGGCAGCTGCATCCCGACTGGACCCCGGCCCAGGTCATCGCCGCCCTCAAGGCAAGCGCCGACCGCCAGGACAGCGTGGACGACAAGCGCGGCTGGGGACGCCCCGACCTGCGCAAGCTCCCCGCCTCCATCGGCATCCGTTCCTCCCAGGCGGCCTCCCGCGGCTTCCGCCTCCTGCCCGACGGACGGCTCCTCGCCGCCGCCCCTCTGGGTGCCGGGACCCTGGAGGTCAGGAACCTGTCCGGACAGATCCTGTCAAACATTCCCATCCCCCCGCTGCGCTCCGGGGAGACGATTTCCTTGCCGCCCTTGCCGCATGGCTGCGCCCTGGTCGTGCGCCTGCGCCAGGGCAGCTCCTGGCAGACCCGGACCGCCGTCCTGCCCTGATCAGATCCGGATGCCGAGGAAGGCGCCCGGCCACATCCGCACCGTGGAGGTCGCGTCCCAGTGGTAGGCGCGCGGCGGCGTCACGTACTTGGCCTCGTTCACGGCATCCTCCGAGACGAGCACGTTCCCCGACACGCCTCCGTAGACCTCGAGACGGCTCAGCAGGCGCCAGCCCACAGAGAGACGGGTCGTGAGCAGGTTGTTCGCGTCCCAGTCCAGTTCACGGTGCCGGCGCGTACGGCCGCCGTCCTCCCGCTTGAGGTCCGCATCGTGCACCAGCGTGGTAGAGACAAGATCCAGGCTTCCGTAGCAGCGATTGCCGCCGATCCTTCCGCCCAGGCCCACGTTCCAGCCCATCACCTCGGCGCGCTCGGGCGAGTCGAAGGTCGCTCCGGCCATCATGTAGAAGTGCTCGGTGCCGCTGACCAGCCCCACGTTGGAGAGTCCCGACTCGGTGACCCAGGCGTCGCCCTGCAGGCGGATGTTGCGCGCCACGTTGACCAGGCCGATGCCCGCGCCGTGCAGCGTGTCCGAGATGTTGACCAACCCGATCTGCGCCCCGTGCACCACGCTTGCGATGTTCACAAGGCCCACCTGCGCGCCGCTCACGTTGCCGCCGATGTTCACCAAGCTGACCTGCAGGCCCCGCACCGGACCGGCCACGTTCACCGTTCCCGACTGCACGCCGTCGAACTTGCCGACCGCGACGTTGACCATGGCCGCCTGCAGGCCGGAGAAGTCCCCGCGCACGTAGTTCACCCCGTGGGCCGCCTGGAAGCCCTTGCCGCTTCCCTGCACGATGTTCACCGAAGAGAACTGGGCTCCGACGAGGTTTCCCTCCACCAGGTTCGCCCCCAGGGAGAGCTGGAGACCGCGCATCTCCCGGCGGGTCCGGGCCACGCCCAGCGCGATGTCCACGCCGTCGATCGCCCCGGCGTCGTTCATGGCCAGGTTCAGGGCGAAGCGGTTGCGCACCTGCTCCGGAGTGCTCCCGTTGGCATTGAGCCCCGGCGCCAGCCCCACGTTGACCGGCACCTCGCGCAGGGAATCGGCCGGAACGGCCTTGAGGGTGTCGCCGGGGGCTGCGGACAGGCCCAGGGACAGGATGAGATTTGCCAGACCAAACATTGTCGAACTCCTTTCGCCACTGACGGATCGTCATCGGCTTTCCATGGATGGAACACCTCGCGGCCCGGCCATTTGCACCGCCCTCCGCTTGTCGCACTCATCGTGTGACGCCCGTCACATCCCGTCCTCTGACTACTCTTCCTTCGTGGCCTTGCTCTCCCTCCTTGCCCTGCTGCTTCCCGCCGCCGCCCCGGACTCCGTGCCGCGCGTCTGGAACGCCCTGCCGTGGGGCAGCGAGTCGCAGTTCAACCCGGCCAGCATGGTCCTGAACGAGGCCTGGGACATCGGTCAGCTCGAGGGCCACGACCGCCATCTCCAGCGGATGTGGGGAGCCGAGAGCTTCCGCCGCCTGGGCGGTGCGCTGTCCCATCCGGCCGAGTCGGTGCGCCGCCAGGGTTTGACGGAATTTGTCACCACCGAGATCGTCCCCACCAGCATCTCCAAGGACCGGGCCCAGTGGGTCCCCAACTACCAGGCGCACCTGCTGGGAGGCGGCTTCAACAACGCGCGGCTCGAGGACTGGTACCAGGCCCACGGCTACGAGCATCCCGCCCTGCTGGCCTGCGCCACCACCTACGCGTCGGCGTTCCTCAACGAGGCCTCGGAACGCGCCGAGGTTCCCGGGGACCGCTCCACCGACCCGCTGGCCGACCTCCTGGTCTTCGACGCCGCAAGCCTCTTCGCCTTCCGGATCCCCGGCGTGCGCGAGTTCTTCACCCAGACCGTGCAGATGATGAACTGGCCCCTCCAGCCCAGCCTCACCCCCGACGGGCGTGCCGAGAACGCCGGCCAGTACTGGGCCATCCGCTTCCCGCTGCCGTGGACCCGGACGCGCGGCCTCTACCACTTCGGACTGGGGAACATCCTGGGGATCTCGCAGCCCCTGGATGACCAGGGGACGTTCCTTTCCTTCGCGGCCGGCGCCCATGCCCGCCGCAACGTGGACATCGACCCGCAGCGCCAGAGCGTCGAGCTCACCCCCAAGGCCGGCTTCTTCCTGGACCGGCAGGGCTCGCTCCTGGCCTCGGCCTTCTGGAACGGGCAGGCGGCCGACCGCTTCGTGCTGCAGGTACACCCCACCCCGTTGACCTCGTGGCCCGTGCCGTGGGGATTCTGGCTGCACGGCGGCGGACCGTCGGGCTGGGGCGTCGGGCTGACCAGCACGATCGGGCTGGGCCTTGGCTGGGCCGGGTGATCTCCGGCGCGTCCCTCAGCGCAGGAACAGGAAGAGCGCCACCCCCAGCAGGAAGAAGCCGTAGAGCTTCTTGAAGAGGGAGGGCTTGAGCCCGATCGCGATGCGCGTGCCGAAGAAGGTGCCCACGATCAGGCCTCCCGCGATCCAGGCGGCGATGCGAAAATCCAGCACCCCGCTCCTGGCGTAGAGGATCACGCCCGGCAGACCCACGGGTAGCTGCAAGGCCGCAAGCGAAGTGCCCGTGGCCTCCTTGGCCTGGTAGGCGAAGAAGGCCATCAGGATCGGGACGATGACCACGCCCCCCCCCTTGCCGAAAAGCCCCGCAATGATCCCCGCTCCGAAGCCGACGACCAGCCACACCACAATGGAGGCATCCTTGCGCGGACCGCTTGGCGCTTCGCGGGGCTTGCCCCGCAGACGCTTCCAGATCTCGAGATATCCGAAGGCGATGTAGAGGAGAAAGCAGGCGTAGCCGCGCTCAAGCAGGACCGGAGGAGCCGCCAGCGCAAACGAGGCGCCCAGCGCCGAGCCCAGCAGGAGTCCGACCGAGAGCCAGCCGGCGGTCTTCCACTGGATCAATCCCGCCCGATGGTACTCGCGCACGCCCAGCACGCCCACCGGCAGGAGCAGTGCCGCAAGCGAAGTGGCGCTGGCGTGCAGGACATCCATCCCGACCAGGGCGATGAGCGCCGGGACGATGAGGCTTCCGCCTCCGATGCCGAACAGACCCGAAAGGATTCCGGCCCCGACGCCCACGGCCAGGAAGACTGCGTTCATGCTGCTTGATTCCCTCTGCAGATCCCGAAAGGACCACAAGGGCCCGGATCGATCCGCACCCACAAAACTAGGACCCCGTGATCCTGGAAGCCAAGGAGAACTCCTTGTCGGAGGGATAAGCACCGCTTATGCCTCAATCCAGCACGTGCCGGCCCGATGCCTAGCCTGCGATCGACACCCGATCGCGCCCTGCGTGCTTGGAAGAATACAGGGCCGCATCGCTCAGGGAGAGCAGGGCATCCTCGTCACCGCCATGCGCCGGGAACAGCGCAAGCCCGATCGACACGGTACAATGGATCGCCTCGCCTTCCCACTCGACCGCGGCCGCCGCGATAAGGCTGCGCCACTGTTCGCCCCGTTTCTGCGCATTCTCCAGAGAGCAGCCCGAGAGGATCACGACGAATTCCTCTCCGCCCCAACGCCCCGCGCAGTCATGCCCCCTCACCGCCTCTTCCAGCAGGCGCCCCATCTGCACCAGCACGCGATCGCCCGCCGCGTGCCCGTACGTGTCGTTGATACGCTTGAAATGGTCCAGATCAAGCATGAGGACGGCCAGCTCCAGCCCTTCGCGGGCGCAGCGGGCCAGCTCCCGCGCCAAGGCTTCCGCGACATGCCGGCGATTGGGCAGCCCCGTCAGGACGTCGCGGGTGGCCAGCCGTTCCAGCCGTGCCTCCAGCTCCTTGCGCTCGGTGATGTCATAGAGACTGACCATGTGGCCCATCCGGGGCGAGGCCACCGCCTTGAGGGCGCTCACCCGCACCTCGTACCAGATCCCCGGTGCCGGAGACAGCTCCAAGCTATCGTCATGCCCGGGCGCCAGCAGGAAGGCCATGCGGTCCCAAGGCGGCTCAAGAACGATCGCAAGCGCGCCGATCAGCGGGCGCTTGCCCAGGATCTTGCCGGCGGCAGGATTGAAATCCACCAGCCGCCCGATGCCGTCGAAGACCAGGATCCCTTCGCGCATCCTCTCCACGAGCAGCTCCCGGGCCACCGGTGCGATGTCCAGCAACCGCGCGCGCAGCAACGCCACCGCCAGCGCGATACCCGTGAAGGAAAGTCCCATGGGAGTCGGATCGAGCCCCGGAGGCGAGAACTTGAGGGTGTAAGCCAGGCTGGAGACGAAGGGGGCCGCGATCGCCAGGAGCAGGACCAGGCTCATCTTCCAGTAGTGGCGCGGGAAATGGAAGATCACGTACACCATGCGCAGGCTTGCCGCCAGGAAGAGCGAATAGTTGAGCAGCAGGACCCCGACATAGGCGGGACCGTGGAGATGGACTGTCATGCCAAACGCTCCGGTGCGAAAACCGCTCCACAGCAGATGATGATGGCTGTTGGTGAACGCCAGCACGCAGACCAGCAGCTCAAGGCCTCCCAGCCCAAGCATCACCTGCCGGAGCCGCGCCATCGGAGCGTCCCCGAACTCCTGGGAAAGCCGGAAGTAGGCCAGCGGCGTGAAGGCCACTCCGATGTAGCGGAAGGCCGAGCACAGGAGCTTGGCATCCGGCTCGACCACCCAGGCCTCCAGGAAGGCGAAGAGGACCCACAGGAAGATCGCGGCCATGAGATAGGCGACCTGCCGTCCGCCCGTCAGGCTCCGTCGCTGCCAAGCCAACGCGAAGGTCGGCAGGATCAGCAACGAGTTGGCCGCATGCACCGCAGCGATGGGATTCCAATGGACCATGCCCATCCAGTCTACCATAACGAGCTCCGGCAGTCGAATCCTCCCCATTGCCCATTGGGTTCGTTGAGCGGCCGTTCAACTCCAATTCCGCACTTGGGCTTCCGTACGGGGGAACGTGCCGTAGCTTCTGCCCATGGACAAGACGCCTCGCTCCCGCACTCTCCGCCCCTGGCTCATCGCCGCCCTGCTTGGCTTGGGCACCCTCGTCTGGGCCCAGACCGCCCCCGTGCGCATCGTGATCATCGGCGACTCGACCGTGTGCAACTACGCGGCATCCAAGGCTCCGTGGGCCGGCTGGGGGCAGGTGATCGGCAACTACTTCAAGCCCGGCACCGTCACGATCCTCAACAACGCGGTCGGCGGACGCAGTTCCAGGAGCTTCGTGACCAAGGGCCAATGGGCCACCACATCAAGCGCGCTCAAGGCGGGCGACTACCTCTTCATCCAGTTCGGCCACAACGACCGCGACTTCACCGACACCACCCGCTACACCGACACCGCGACCTACAAGCAGTACCTGGGCATGTACATCACCCAGGCCCGGGCCAAGGGCGTGCACCCGGTGCTGGTGACCCCGATGAACATGAACACCTGGACCGACACGACCAAACGTACCGTGCGCGAGGTCTTCACCGAGGGGGCCAACAACTACCGCGCCGCCATGATCCACGTGGGCGACAGCCTGCACGTCCCGGTGCTGGACCTGGAGAAGAAGTCCACCCTGCTGATGGACACCTTGGGCAGCGGCTACATGACCAAGTGGCACTTCATGGGCCTGGACACCGGCGAATACCCCAACTACCCCACCGGCTATGCCGACGGGACCCACTTCCAGGAGATGGGATCGCTCGAGAACGCCCGCATGGTCACCGAGGAGATCTCACGCCTCGCCGCCGACACTGTGCTCAAGCCCTTGGCCGCCCTGGTCACCCGCAAGCAGCTCGTGACCGTGAAGTCCAACCTGGCCTCGGGCGGGACGATCACCAAGAGCCGCGTCTTTCCCTGGGGCGCCAACGTCACCCTCAAGGTCAAGCCGGCCACGGGAAAGACCTTCCGCTACTGGGCCGACGCCAAGGGAGACAGCGTCACGGGCAGCACGCACCTGACCTTCGCGATGGACTCGCTGACCCACACCTACACGGCGATGTTCGTGGGAGGCACCACCGGCATCCTGCCGAAATCCGCCGCGGACGCAAGCATCCGTCAGGTCGGCAGGACCTTGGTCCTGTCAAGCCGGACCTCGCTGCGCCGGCTGGAGATCCGCGACGCCTCGGGGCGCCTCTTCCTGTCCCGCGCCCTGCGGGGAACCCGCGCCAACCTGGACCTCGATCCGACCCTACGCGGAGAGCTCTTCGCGACCCTTCAGTGCGAGGACGGCACCGCGTCCCAGACCATCCGATCCTTGCGGTAGGTTCCGGCCACCAGGTCCAGGATGCGAGCGCGCTGTTCCTGGTTCACGTCCAGCACGGGCACCGCCGGGACGGCACGCCCCGAGGCCTCGAATTCGTCCATCTGCCACGAGGGAAGACACTCCCCCAGGGGGGCTTGGACAAAGACGGAGGGAAGGACGGAAGACAACTCTTCGAGTTCGGAGCGGGACACTGGGTCCTCTTTCTTTCTGCGGGTGATGACTGGAGGATAGCATTTCCCCAGGCGCGCGACCAGAGGAAACTGGCCGGAACACACGGGCAATCGGGAGGCATGGCCCCGGTTGCAAGGTTCCATCCGAGATGATTTTTTCCATGAGAAATCCGTTTCCCCGGACCGCACCGCACGATAGCTTGAAGCCTGACGGCACAAGGACATCGCGCAACGGCAGGCGTTGACCGCCCGTTCAACCTCTTTTCGGACATCGAGGGGCGGTGGTTCGCGCAGGGACCTATCCTCAAGCAGAGACAATGCCGCAGCTTCAGACAAGCCGCAGGCCAGAGCCGAAGACACCGGAGGCACATCGCATGAAGACATCGCACCGTTTGACGATTCTGACCCTGGGTCTCGCCCTGGCCGCATCCCAAGGCCACGCCCTGACCCGCAACCTGGAATGGCTCGACCACGGCCTGGTCGCCGTCAACACGTCCGGCTCCGATGTCTTCCTCTCCTGGAGGCTGCTGGGCACGGAATGGAAGACCGCAAGCTTCAACGTCTATCGCGACGGCGTGAAGATCGCGACCATCCCTTCGACCGGCGCCACCAATTACACCGACAAGTCGGGAAGCGCCACCGCCAAGTACTCGGTGCGCACGGTCCTCAGCGGAGTCGAACAAGCCGTCGACACCGCCGTGACCCCATGGAAGCACCAATGGCTCTCCATCCCCACCACACCTCCGGACTCGGCCCTTTCCAGCGGCGACACGGCCTACCACACCTACACGGCGGGCGATGCAAGCGCCGGCGACGTGGATGGCGACGGCGAGTACGAGCTGATCGTGAAATGGGATCCCTCCAACGCCAAGGACAATTCGCAGTCCGGCCACACCGGCAACGTCTACCTCGACGCCTACAAGCTCTCGGGCAAGCGGCTTTGGCGCATCGACCTGGGACCGAACATCCGGGCCGGCGCCCACTACACCCAGTTCCAGGTCTACGACTTCGACGGGGACGGCAAGGCCGAGCTCATCTGCAAGACCGCTCCGGGCACCAAGGATGCATCGGGAGCCTACCTGACCACCGGCACCGCCGCAGGCGCGGACAACTCCAAGGACTACCGCAATTCCTCGGGCTACATCCTGACCGGTCCCGAATGGCTCACCCTCTTCGACGGCGCCACCGGCAAGGAGCTCAACACCGTCGACTACCTCCCCGGACGCGGCACGGTCAGCGCCTGGGGAGACGGCTACGGCAATCGCGTCGATCGTTTCCTGGCCTACACTGCCTGGCTCGACGGCATCCATCCTTCCGCCGTGTTCCAGCGCGGCTACTACACCCGCACCGCCCTCACCGCCTGGGATGTCGTGAACAAGAAGCTGGTGAAGAAGTGGGCCTACGACCGTCCCTTGCCTTCGGGAGAGGGCGGACAAGGCAACCACAACGGATCCGTGGGCGACGTGACGGGCACAGGCAAGGATGTCATCATGCTCGGCTCGTCCGCGATCAACAGCGACGGCACCCTACTCTGGGACAACAAATGGGGCCACGGCGACGCGATGCACCTGGGCACGATGGACCCGAGCCTGGGCGGTCGCCAGATCTGGTCCGTAAAGGAAGACAGCATGGGCTCCGCCCTGGTCGACGCCAAGACCGGCAAGACCCTTTGGAGCGTCCTTGCCACCAGCGACGTGGGACGCGGCATGGCCGCCGACATCGACTCGACCCACGCCGGCTACGAGGTCTGGTCCGCAGGCATGACCGGCGTGTACGACATCAAGGGGAAGCAGATCTCGACCGTCACGCCCACCGACAATTTCCGTCTCTATTGGGACGGCGGCCTCTACGACAACATCCTCGACGGCACCAAGCTCGACAAGTGGACCGGCTCCACCACGTCCCGACTCTTCACCTTCTACAACTACCCCGCCGGCAACGGCGTGGCGCCCAACAACGGGACCAAGTCCACCCCCTGCCTCGCTGCCGACATCCTGGGCGACTGGCGCGAGGAGGTGATCTACCGCACGGCCAAAAACGACAGCCTGATCATCTTCACCAGCGTCATGCCCACCGGCCACCGCATGTACACCCCCATGCACGACCCCCAGTACCGCGCCAGCATCGCGTGGCAGAACAACGCCTACAACCAACCACCCCACCTGTCCTTCCTGCTCTCCGACACGGCGCACTGGCCCACCCCCGACATCAAGCTGATCGGACAGCCCGCCACCATCCTCCCCGTCGGCCTTGAAGGCCAAGCCACCCACCTGGGCAAGGTGAGAAGCCAGGCCACCGTGCAGCTGATGGGCCAGGGCAGCGCCTCGCTGCCTGCGGACTTCGACCTGCGCGCCGGTGTCCTGGAGCTGCGCGACCTGCGCGGCCGCCTCGCCGCCCGCGTCGTCCCGGTCGACGGCAGCTTCGCGGTCCCGACCGGGCTTCCGCGCGGTGTCTACCTGCTCCGCACGCCCTAGTCCGCCCCTCGGCGCTTCGGGTCCGGGAAGGGCTTCTTCCCGGCCTCGGCGTCCTCTGCCCCGCTTCCGGCACCCTCGAGGATACCTCATGCTCCGCTTCGCTTGTTTGACAGGATTTGTCTTATCCGCCGCCATGGCCTGCCACGCGACGGTCGCGATGACCGTACCGTTCGGCAACCACATGGTGCTGCAGAGAGGCCGCGCCGTCCCGGTCTGGGGCACCGCCGCAAGCGGCGAGTCGGTCACGGTCACCTGCAACGGTCAGACCAGGACAGCCAAGGCCGGAACCGACGGCAAATGGACCGTCTCGTTTGCCTCCATGTCCGCCGGCGGTCCCTACTCGCTGGCCGCCAAGGGGACATCCAACACCGTCACGCTGACCGATGTCATGGTGGGCGAGGTGTGGCACTGCGCCGGACAGTCCAACATGGACACCCGCATGAACTACTGGGAATACCCCAACCTCGCCGACTCGATCAAGACGGCCAACTACCCGCTGCTGCGCTATGTGACGATGCGTCAGCCCGGCCAGACCGTCCAGTGGCAGAACGTCACTCCCGCCACCGTGGGTCCCTTGTCCGCCGCCGGATACTTCTTCGGACGCGACCTGCTGGACAACCTGAACGGCGTCGCCGTGGGACTGGTCGTCACCGCCGTCGGCGGCACCATCATCGAGCAGTGGTTGGACTCCACCACCTTGGCCGGCTTCCCCGACCTCGCCACCGACACCACCGCCGGGCAGATGTACCAGAGCTGGGTCCGCCCCGTGGCCGGGTACGCGGTGAAAGGAACCGTCTGGCTGCAGGGAGAGAACAACACGAGTTCCGCCCTCTACAAGAACTACGGCAAGCGCCTGGAGAAGATGATCCCCGGCTGGCGCACCGCCTGGGGCCAGAGCGACATGCCCTTCCTCGTGGCGGGCCTGTGCCACAAGGGAGTCAAGCAGACCGCCGCCGGCGAGACCAGCAACGAGGCTTCGATCCGCGAGCTGCAGCGCGGCGCCACAGACACCCTCAAGAACACCTGGATGTCCGTCACCGTGGACCTCGGCTCCGACTCCACCTGGCATTACCCCCAGAAGCCCCAACTGGGCAAGCGGCTGGGAATCCTGGCCCGAGGCGCCCTCTACGGGCAGACCGGCTTCGTGTACGAGCATCCGCGACCGCGCGGCTGCTTCAAGCGCGGCACCACCCTCGTCATCCCCTTCGACGTGCGCGGCGGCAAGCTCGTGCTGGACTCCGGCACCGCACCCGTCGGCTTCCAGGTCGCAGGATCGAACAACGTCTGGTCCTGGGCCACCGCCACGCTCAAGGGAGACACCGTCTTCCTGACCACCACGAACACCGCCCCAACCCAGGTGCGCCATGCCTGGGCCAACCAGCCGATCATGAACCTGCGCAGCTCGGGGGGGCAACCGGCCACGCCCTTCACCATGGCCATCACCTCCGCCCCCGTTGGCATCGACGCCCGCGCTCCGCTCGCCGCCGCCCTCCACCTTTCGTCAAGCCAGCTCTTCGTCCCGATCCAAGGCGAGCGGGAAGCCACCTTGATCGTGCATCGCCTCGACGGCCGCCTCCAGACCTCGCGGCAGGTCTGGCCGGTCGACGGCTTCGCTGCCTTGGAACGGAGCGCACTTCCCTCCGGCGCCTTCGTGCTGGAACTGCGCGAACCGTCCCGCACCACCAGCCGCTGGAGCGTGACGCTGCCCTGACGGCCTCGGAACGGGATTGTTCTATCGTGTGAAAATCACACGATTCTCTTTCCCGGAGCCTTGCTTGCGTCCTTTCCGACATATCCTCCTATTGATCGCCCTGACCCTCCCCGGCGCCCACGCCTACATGTACATGCCCCCTCCGGTCCTGCTCTTGCCGGTGTACAGCGCTCCGACCCACTCCTGCCAGCTGGACTCCCTGGCCCCTGAATGGGCCAGCCTTGCACCCGGCGGCGATACCCTGCTGCATCGGGGAGACAGCATCGATGTCCTGATTCCCGGTCAGCTCGAGACCAACGGGCCCGATACCCTCCCGAAGACATCCCTTTGGCAAGAGCGTTTCCCTGCGACGCTGTGCGCCGCCCTGCTCCAGCGTTCCGGCAACGGGCTGACTCTGATCCCCGGCACGAGCTTCGACACCTCCGGAAGCTTCGACACCCTCAAGGATGAGCGCGGAGACGTCGTCCTGCCTCGCCCGGGCATCTCTTCCGTCCGTTTTTCCCTGGCCACCGGCAGCCTGATCCAGCGGGCCGCCACCTTCTGCGCCAAGGATTCCTTGGCCAAAGGAGTCGTGCGCGACATCGTGGTTCCCTGGGGCGTCTACGACCGCCTGCAAAGACGCTGGATCGGATGGGGGCGGACCTCGCTGCGCCGAGACCGCGACGAGTGGCCTTCCTACGATCTCGAGGAGGCCGCCTTCGACCTTTCCCTCCATCTGATCGACAGCACCCCGCTGCGTTCCGCCTCCAGCGCCTACGGCCGCATGGAGGCCCATCACCGTTGGGGCGGCGTCCACATCGGCATCGGAGGCTTTCCCGAGTTCCATTGGGGCGACCTGAAGAAACGGGCGCATGAGCTCGACCCGACATCCCAACTGAGCGCAGCGACCTTCGACCTCGAGGTCGGATGGTTCCCGGCCGCATCCTGGGGACTGCTGCTTCACATCCCTTTCCGCTCGTCCGTCTCTTTCGATGAGCCCACATCCAACGGTACGATCTACCTGGAAGAGCAAGGAGGCCACGCGTCCTCAGGCAGCACCGATCTTGTCGAGGTCTTCGCGCCTAGGCTCGAAGCAATCGGCAGACTCCCCATCGGCAATGGCAGGAACTTTGCGCTCTACGGTAGTCTCTCGGCCAGTTTCCTCTCCGTCGAAGGCAAGGAAAGCGCCTGGCAGGAACCGTCCCCCTCGGGCTTCGGCTGGTCGGTCGGGCCGGAGGTCGGCATGTGGACCAATCTCGGCCCGGTCTGGATCGGCCTCGGCACCGGCCTGGAGTTCCAGCGGTACTCTCTCGGAAGCCGTTCCATCGAGGAATCCCTCTTCCGATTCACCTTCCGCACCGGCTTTCGCCTCCACCAGGACTGAGGTCAGCGTCCCTCTTCCAAGATCCGTCCAAACCCTTCCGCATCCTCCAGGAAGGGGACGTGGCCGGTCGCAAGCACGAAGCGGCGCAGGCCCGCCAGCTCCCCCGCTTCCATCACGGCCTCGAGCCGAGGGCTCACCCGGTCGCCCGCCCCCTCGACCAGCACAAGCCCAGGTCCCGGACGGATCCATTCCAAGCGTCCGTCGCGCAGAAGCTCCAGGCCCCGCACCAGGGCTTCGGGCGGGATCCCCGCCGCCGCCTCGCGCCAAGCCCGAGCCTCGTCCTCGGGGCATTCCTCCCTCAGGAGCTTGCGGAACTCCTCAAGCACACCCTCCCGATCCCGACCCAGTCCCCGGATCATGCGCTCCAGGTGAATCCTCCTCCAAGGACCCTCCGCCGCGCAGAACTCGACCACGGGGCACACGGCAAGCAAGCCTAGTCCTTCCGGCCACAGTCCGGCGTTCCAGGTCCTCAAGGCAAGCTGGCTTCCCAGCGACCAGGCGACCACGACGCATCGCGTCGGTTCCGGGCACAGGTCGCGCACCCGCTCGGCGAGGTCCCCGGGCTCCAGGTCCTGCACCGTCTCCACCGCCACGAAGCCGTGTCTCCAGCTTGGATACAGGCTCTCGAGCGGCCCGCGCCAGACTTCCAGCGAAGAGGACCATCCCCCGATCCACAGGATCTGCGGCTTTGCTGCCGTTGCATTTGTCGCGTCCACACCGTCGAAGATAGGTCCGTGACCGCTTATACTTTGCCGATGGAACTCGCCTCCCTTCTGGAATCCCACGGACAGTCCCACCTGCACGCCGCGCTGGAGCGCCTCGACGCGCCCGCACGCGCCCGACTCCAGGCCCAGCTGGAATCCCTCGACGGGGACGAGGTCCGCCGCGCCCACCACGACGCCGGTCCCGAAGCCGCCGTCGCCTCCCCCTCCGCTTTGGCCCCCGCTCCGTCGGTCTCCCCGACTCCCGAGGAGACCGAGGCCTTCCGCGAACGGGGCCTGTCGCTCCTGCGCCAAGGCAAGGCCGCCTTCGTGCTGATGGCCGGCGGCCAAGGCAGTCGCCTGGGCTTCTCGGGCCCCAAGGGCTCGGCGCCCCTGGGCTTCCCGAACGACTGGACCCTCTTTTCCCTCCTGTGCCGCCGCCTGCGCCGCCTGGGCGACCTCGCCGGCACCGTCCCCGCATTCCTGGTGATGACCTCCCCCGAGAACGACGCGGCCACCCGCGCCTGGTTCACGGCCAACGACACGCTGCTGCCCGCCGGTTCAATTCGTTTCTTCCAGCAGGGAGTCTTCCCCGCCTTGGATGCCCAAGGCCGCGTCTTGCTGTCCGAAGCCTCGTCCCTGGCCCTGGCCCCCGACGGCAACGGCGGCGTGTTCCTGGCCCTGGAACGCTCCGGCATGCTGGCCCAGCTGGAGCGCGAAGGCGTCGAGTGGCTGCACGTCGCCGGCGTGGACAACGCCCTTTCGGTCCCGTGCGACCCGATGTTCCTGGGCTTTGCCGACGCCTCGGGCGCCCCGGTCGCCTCCAAGTCGGTGCTGCGCGAAGACCCGGCCGAGAAGGCCGGCGTGTTCCGCCTGGACGCCGCGGGCCTCCCCGGCGTGGCCGAATACACCGAGGTCGGCGCCTTGGCCGCCGAGCGCGCCCCCGACGGCGCCTTGCTCTTCCGCGAGGCCAACATCGCCTCCCACCTGGTCCGCCGCGAGACGGCCGGTCGCTTTGCCCGCGAAGGTCTGCCCTGGCACCTGGCCCGCAAGAAGCTCGCGCACATCGACCCCGCCACCGGCGAGGCCGGCACCGAGCCCGTCTGCAAGTACGAGCGGTTCCTCTTCGACGCCTTCCCGCTGGCCGGCAGCATGGCCCTCCTGCGGGTCGGCCGCGCCCAGGAGTTCGCCCCGGTCAAGAACGCCGACGGCGCCGACTCCCCCGCCACCGCCCTGGCGGCCCTGCGCGCCCAAAGCGCGCGCTGGCGCAGCCGCTGGACAGCCCAAGGCGTGGCCGCCACCTCCCCGGTCTTCGCTGGCGAACTGGTCGACCCCGCCCTCTCCCTCTGGGGCGAGCAACCCGGCTGACCCTTTGCCTGGGCGCCCCCGGCCCGGGCTTTGCGGCCCAGGGTTCCCGGGTCGGTCGGGCCCTATGCCGCCCTCCGTCGTGGCTCGAGCGTGGGCGGCACGCAGCCCGCGCGGCGGTCTGCGCCCTCGTGCCCCGCTCCGGCACGGTGTCGCCTGCGCGGCTCGGGTCACGGTCCCTGGCGCATTCCAAACCGCTTTCGGGCTGTCGAAATCGCCTGCGATGGCTAACTTGAAAGCCATGAAGGTCTCCCTGGATCCACAGAGCCTGCGCGAGGTGCCGCTTTTCGCCACCATGAGTCAGTCCCAGCTGGCGGCCATCCTCGCCGTTTCCGAAGTCTCCACCGTTGCCAAGGGCACTACGATCGTGCGCGAGGACGACGAGAGCAACCGCGGCATTTTCGTCCTGCTGGAAGGCGAAGCCAAGGTCGCCATCGCCGGTCCCGACGGACGCGAGGCCATCCTGGCCCTCCTGACCGAAGGCGACTTCTTTGGCGAGATGTCCCTGTTGGACGGCGACCCGCGCTCGGCCACCGTGCGCACCACCTCCGAGGCACGGCTCCTGCATGTGCGCAAGGAGGCCTTCGTCAACCTGCTGCGCGACTGCCCCGAGATCGCGATCGCCATGCTCGCCGAACTCTCCATGCGCCTGCGCCAGGCCAACCGCCGCATCGAGGCTTTGGCCCTGATGCCGGTGAACGGACGCGTCGCCGCCGCCCTGCTGCAACTGGCCGAAACCCACGGCGTGCGCCACAAGGGCCAACTCATCCTGCGCGACCGTCCTCCCCAGGCCGAGATCGCCGAGCTTGCCTGCACCACCCGCGAGACGGTCTCCCGCGTGCTGGGCGCTCTGCAGAAGGACGGCATCCTGACCATCGAAGGCCGCGAACTCATCATCCTCGACGAGGAAAAGCTGCGAGGTCCCGCATGACGCCCTGGAATTCCGGCTCTCTCCGCCCGACTGGCAGGCTCGTCGGCTGGAAGCGGATCGCCGCCCACATCGTGTTGGCCGGCGCCACCGCCGGCGCCGTCGGCCTGGCCGGCTGGCTCGTGTTCGATAAGATCGTCATGCCCCGCGTGGTCGGCCGAGGAGTCGCCTTGACCAAGGTTCCTTCCGTGCTGGGCAAGACCCCCGAGGAAGCCCGCGAGATCCTGCGTGAGGCCGGTCTCGAGCCCATCCTCGACCCCGAACTCAAGCGCTCCGAGCACATCGCCAAGGGCATGATCGCCCTGCAGAGCCCCAACACGGGCGAAGAAGTCAAGGCAGGCCACGCTGTGCGCTTCTGGACCTCGGCAGGCCGCGTCTCCATCGCGGTCCCCGACGTGAAGGGCCAGGACAGCGCCAAGGCAGCCCGCGCCCTGGAAGAAGCCGGACTCGCCTTGGATTCCGCGGAACACGAACTGGACAGCTCCTTGGCCGTCGGCAGGATCCTGCGCACCAATCCGGTCGCCGGAGCCAACCTCGTTCCCGGCGCCAAGGTCCGTCTGATCATCAGCTTGGGCAAGGACACCGCCACCATGGTCGATTCCTCCAAGTCCCGGGGCCTTTTCTGAACCGCTTGCGCCCTTGGCTGGGCCTGGCCGCGACCGCTCTCCTACTGACGGCCTGCGCCTCCTCCAAACCCGCCCCGGAAGAGGCGGCCGAACCCACATTGGAAAGCCTGCGCGCCTCGCTCACGCCTCTGCAGCGCCAGTCCGTGGCCCACGAGGCTTTCCTGCAGTCGCTGATCCTGGAAGACCAAGGGCAGGCCCCTTACGCCCTCGAGGCGCTCCTTTCCACGATCTACTACGACGATTCCGACCGTTGGCTCCTGATGCAGGCCGTGCAGCACATGCGCGACCTGCGCCGCAGCCAGGACGCCGTCCCCCTGGCCAAGAAGGCATTGGCCATGCCGGGCGCCACTGCGGCCGACTGGGAACTGCTGGCTGGCCTCTGGCTCGACCTCGGCAAGACGGATTCGGCCCGCATGGCCCTGGACCGCGCCCTGCTCGTCGATCCCACTTCCCGCCCGTCGCTGGTGAGCCTTGCCATGCTGGCCGAGCGCGAAGGACGGCTCAAGGACGCCGCCTCCCAGTACGCCCAACTCGCGTTTTTGGCCGAGAACGCCGACGCCTTCGCCAAGAAGGCCTACCAGATCTGGGGACGCTCCGGGAACCGCGACAGCATCCTGTCCCTGGCCGAGGGGCTCTGGGCCCGCAACCACAACCTGCGCGACGGCCTGATCGCCTCCGAGCTGCTGGCCCGCCAGAAGGACCCGAGCTGGCGCCGCATCCTGGACTCCCTGCCGCCGTTCCAGGATCCCGACACCCTGCGCCCCGCCGTGCACCGCATCCGCTGCCATTGGCTGGCCGGCGAGCTCGACAGCACCCGCCTCCGCATCGGCAACGTACTGCGCACCACCACCCCCGAAGTGGACTTCTCCCTGGTCGGCGGCCTCCAGTTCGAGAATGACTCGGGCGAAGCCCTCCAGACCATGCTGCACGGCCTCAAGCCAGATTCCACCAGCTGGCGTGTCTACTCCATCCTCGGGGTGCTGCACATCTCGCGCAACCGCAGGGACTCCGCCATCCTTTGGCTCGACCGTTCCCTGGCCCTGGACTCGAACCAGGCATCCAGCTGGATGCGGCGTTGCATCGCGGAACCTCCGTCCGACACGCCGGTCGCACAATTGGCCCTGAGCCGCGCCTTCGTCCGCCACTGCCCCAAGGACGTGCAGGCGCGCTGGCTGCTGGCCCAGAACCTGGAAAAGCTCGCCGAAGGCCGTCTGCACAGCAAGCCTTGGGAGAATGTGCCCGCCGATTCCGAACCGGAAGCCACGACTCTGCGCCTGGAGGCCCTTCAGCATCTCGAGGCCACAGCCAAGCTCGACACGGCTCCCGACCGCTCCGAGTTCGAACGCGCCGCCCTGCTGGAGAGGCTGGGGCGCGTCCGCGAGAGCGACTCCCTGCTGCACCGGATCATCGCCGCCGACTCTTCGAACCACATCGCCATGAACTACCTGGCCTACGTCCTGGCCGACCGCAACCAGCAGCTCGACGATGCCCAGCGCCTGATCGACCGCGCCCTGCGGTTGGCTCCCGGCAACGGAGCCTATCTCGACTCGCGTGGCTGGCTGCGCTACCGCCAAGGCAAGTTCGAAGCGGCCCTGGAAGACATCAACGCCGCGATGGAAGCCCACCGCAGTGACGAGGTCATCCTCGAGCACCGCGCCGTCATCCTCGAAGCCCTGGGCCGCACTCAGGACGCCATCCGCGACTGGACCCTAATGCTTGAACGCGTCCCGGGCTACAAGGTCGCGCAAAAGGCGCTCAAGCGCCTCCAGCCCTCCCCACGGAGCCCTCTGCCTTGATCCTTCGCACCAGCCTGCTCGCCGCCCTGCTCCTGTTGGGCGGCTGTGCCACGACGCGCACCTATCCTCCCGGCCAGCAACTGCTGGGCGAGAAGACATCTACCCCCGCCTGGTCCGCCGCCTCGGTGCGCGCCCGCTATCTGATGCAGTGGAAGACACGCCGCAACGACCTGCGCTTCTCCGCAGACCTGCGCACGCTGGGTTCGATGGGACGCCTCGACCTGAGCACCCCCTCCGGGCGGCCGCTGGCACAGATCCACTGGAGCGGCGACCAATGGACGTTACTGCTTCCCGATGCCTCCACCCTGGTCGAAGGCGACGGTCCCACTCTTCCCCTTCCCATGCTAGGCATCGCCGAGTTTCCTTACCGCGAGATCGAGCGGCTGGCGCGCGGCATCCTGCTGCCCCCGGACATCCAAGGCAAGCAACTCTCCGACCTCTACGCCGGCAAGGGCACGCGCGTCCTGCTGTCCAATCCGGATGCAGCCTCCCGGCGCTGGGCCTTGCACCTGGACGAGAAGACCGGAATCGTCCGGCGCATCCAGTGCTTCCAGGGCCCCCACCAGGAATCCGACCTCCAGATCCTGGGCTACCAGCCCAACGGCATGATCCCCAGCCAGGTCCGACGTGAATTCGACACGGCCTCGGCCCTCCAGATCTGGACTCTCGGCTGGACCGAGCAGAGCTTCGTGTCTCCCACGGAGCTGACCCTGACCCATCCCTCCTTGCTGGACACCGTTTCCGTCGCCCAGGACCGCTTGGGCCGCCGATTCTACACGATCCGCCCGTCCCGTCCCGACTCGCTGGCTCCGTTCCCCAGCGACTTCCTCGCCTTGGCCGCACCCACGGCATCGGACAGCACCGAACTCAGCGGCGGCGAGAACGATTCGCTCGACACCCTGGATGCGGACGACGATCCGGACATTTCCGAGGACGACCTGGCACCCGAGGAGGAGTCTCCTGCGATCCTCCAGGCTCCGACCCTGCCCGCCATCCTCAAGGAAAGCGCCCCCCCCAAACCCTTGCCAGTGCCCGAACCTGCCGCCAACGATTCGTTGCCGCTGGCCCCTCCCCCATCCGCAAGCACGCCGCGCCGCTTCTGATCCCCCACGGCTCCACTCCTGGCAACAATAGGGGAAGGAGCCATTTCTTCGCGTGTCCGAAACGAAAAGAGCCACCCGGTTTCCTAGGAATCCGAGTGGCTCATGTTCGCGCGGAGGGATTGGCGGAAATTCTTGCGACCAGGCTTGCCGTGTTCCGGCCAACGTGGTATTCTATCGGAGACTCCCTGTTTTCGGGCCAGGAACGCCTCCGTTGTCGATGAACAAAGGATAGGCGCCAGCTCTCCTGCACACAAACTAAGAATAACATAACTAGCAAGACGTATTCTCAATCTCACGGTTCATGCCATTTCCTGCAGGATTCTCAAGCCGAATGGACCTTCGGGTACAGCGGCGGGAGTAACTTTGAAATTCCAGTTCGAAGCCACTTGCGAACCGGATTTCCGGGTAGGAGGAGATCGACCGATGAAAGCCCTAGCCATCTCGCTGTCTCTCCTTTCCTGTGCGGCCCTCGCGGCTCCCAAGGCCCCTGCCGGCATGGTCCGCATCACGGGTGGATGCTTCCTCATGGGCAGCACCGACGGCGAAACCAACGAGCGCCCCCCCCACGAGGTCTGCGTCCCCGACTTCTTCATCGATCGCACCGAGGTCAGTCAGAAGACATGGGGCAAGGACCACCTCAAGAATCCGTCCGGCTTCAAGAGCTCGGAAAGCCATCCCGTCGAACGGGTGACTTGGTTCGAAGCCGAACAGTACTGCCGGGAGAAGGGACTGCGCCTTCCCACCGAAGCCGAGTGGGAATACGCCGCCCGGGCCGGTTCGAAGTCCCCGTATCCCAGCGGCATCTTCCTCGATGGAGAGCACGCCTGGTACGACGGCAACGCCGAAGGAACGACACATCCTGTCGCAACCCTGAACGCCAACGCCTGGGGCTTGCACGACATGCTCGGAAACGTCTGGGAGTGGGTCAACGACGGCTGGGATTCCACCTACTACGCACGCAGCCCCAAGGACAATCCCAAGGGCCCCGAGCAACCCACGGAGCGCATGGCCCGCGGCGGCTCCTGGTACAACTACGAAGGTCTGGTGCGCAACTCCACCCGCATCCACTACCCTCCCGCCGAACGCTTCGTGAACGTGGGCTTCCGCTGCGCCCGAGACCTCGTGCCCCCCGCACCGGACACCGCGCAGGCCAAGACGGCTCCTTGAAGCACCGACCGCGCCTGCTCCTGGTCGGCTGCGGGCACATGGGCCGACATCATCTGCGCGCCTTGGAGCGCGCACCGTTCTTCGATCTCGCAGGGCTGTGCGATCTCTCGGCAGAACGACTGGCCACGGAATCGCTTCCCGGCTGGGCATCCTTGGAACATGCCCTCTCCGCAGCACACCCCGATGCAGCCCTGCTTGCCGTGCCGCCCCATGCCCATGAATCCTGCGCCCGACTCTGCCTGGGGCACGGCATCCCGGTCCTGCTGGAAAAGCCCCTGACCCCGACCCTCGCCGCCAGCACCGCACTGGTCCAGGACTTCGAGACCAGGAAGACCGGTTTCCAACCGGCCATGGTGGAACGCTTCAATCCCGCTTGGCTGGCCTTCCTGGAGCACCGCCACCGGCTCGGAACGCTCCGCATGTTCGACATCCGGCGCCTGGGCAACGGCACACGCCCGGCGCATGCCATCGATGTCGGCCTGGACCTGGCCATCCACGACCTTGATCTGCTGGCGCAACTCCACCCCGCCCTGCATCCGCAGGAGATCCGGCGCAGCGAAGGCGTTCTTCAGATGCACATGACCTCACCGGACGGCTGCGATGTCCGCGTACAGGCTCGTTGGAACGCGATCGAACCGCAGCGCCGCTGGACGATCGAAGGGGACGGTGGGCGGATGGAACTGGACTTCCAGGCCCGCACGGCAAGGCTGGAAGGTCGCGTGCTGAGCGCACCGGGTCAGGATCCTCTCCAGGCCCAATTGCGCTCCTTCGCAGCCGCTCTCGATGGCCGCACCGATACCGGAACCGATACGGCCCTGCTGGCTCAAGGCTGGCTGGAGGCTCCCACGAACGCCACGGCATCGATCTCGACCTTCACGTCGCGCGGCAAGCGCCCGACTTCGATGGTGGAGCGCGCCGGCGCCTGACCTTCGGGGAAGTACCGCCCGTAGACCTCGTTGACGGCCGCGAAGTCGGAGAGGTCGGAGAGATAGATCCCGCAGCGCACCACGTTCGAGAAATCAGCTCCGCCGGCAGCCAGCACGGACTCGAGATTCTTCATGATCTGTTCGGTCTGTTCCTTGGCATTCTCACCCACGAGATGCCCGCTCGCATCCAGCGGAATGGCACCCGAACACCACAGGAAACCGCCCGCAAGCACGGCCTGCGAGTAGGGCCCGATGGGCGCAGGGGCTTTTGACGAAAAAACGGTTTTTTTCTCCACGATATTCTCCTCTTGTGATACTTTTCCCACAATGTACAAGCGTCACACCAAAATTCTCGCCACCCTTGGGCCGTCCTCTGAATCCCCTGAGATGCTGGAAAAGCTCTTCAAGGCCGGAGTGAACGCCTGCCGCCTCAACTTTTCGCACGGTTCGCACGAGGAACACGGACGTCGCATCAAGACCATCCGTGAAGTCTCGGCCAAGCTGAACTGGCCCGTCGCGATCATCATGGACCTCTGCGGTCCCAAGGTCCGCACCGACGTGCTGACCTACGAGATCGCCGTCGGAGAGACCTGGCGTCTGGTGCCCACCGAAGGCAACCCCGCGCAGAAGCGCATGGGTATCCAGCACCCCACCCTCTACAAGTGCGTCAAGCCCGGCCAGGTCATCCTGTTCGACGACGGCAAGATGGACGTGATCGTCACCGCCGTCGAAGGCGAAGAGATGGTCTGCACCGTCCGCACCGGCGGCACCGTCAAGCCCCGCAAGGCCGTGAACACTCCGGGCGCCGACAACGGCCTGGCCATCCTGTCCGAGAAGGACAAGAAGGACGCCCTGTTCGGAATGACCCAGGACATCGATTGGGTGGCCGTGTCGTTCGTGCGCCACGCCCAGGACATCCACGACTCCCGCGCCTACTTCGAGAGCATCGGCTGGAAGAACGTTCCGCTGATCGCCAAGGTCGAGACCCCGTTCGCGGTCGAGAATCTCGAAGAGATCGTCAAGGTCACCGAAGGCATCATGGTCGCCCGTGGCGACCTCGGTATCGAGTGCCCCACCGAAGAAGTGCCCATCGTGCAGAAGCGCGCCATCAAGCTGGCCCGCAAGCACAGCCGCCTCCTGGTCGTGGCCACCCAGATGCTCGAGAGCATGACCTCCTGCCCCCGCCCCACCCGTGCCGAGGCCTCCGACGTGGCCCACGCCGTGTTCGACGGAACCCAGGTCGTGATGCTGTCCGGCGAGACCGCTGCCGGTGACTACCCCGAGGAAGTGGTCCGTACCATGGACCTCATCGCCCGCTCCGCCGAGATCGCCGGAGACGCGACCTTCACCGCTCCCGACGTCGCCACCCAGGGCCAGGAGATGCTTGCCGGCGCCGTTCGCCTGCACACGCACGCCAACGCTCCGGTCATCGGCATCTTCTCGGACGAGACCGAGATCATCAGCCATGCCGCCGCCTTCCACAGCGACGCCATCATCGTGGCCCTGACCACCAAGCAGCGCACCTTCAACCGCGCCGCCCTGATGTACGGCGTGGTGCCGGTCCTGATCAAGCCCTACACCCAGATCGACGAGGCCATCCCCTCGGCGCTCAAGGACATCAAGGCGCTTGAGCTGGTGGAAGACACCGACCGCGTGGTGTTCCTCTACGGAACCCCGGTCGGCCAGACCACCCACAACACCATCCGCCTGGTGCCAGTCAAGGCCTAAGCCTTTCCGAATCGAACCTCGAGCCCGTTCTTCCTCCGAAGGACGGGCTTTTTTGTTGCCTGCCGGACGAGAGCACGCATGGAGAACCGTTTCGGTTCAGTCCATGCGTTTGTTGAAGGATGCTCACCCCCTCTTTCCTACCTTTGCCGCCTGCTTTGCACGCTTCTACCAAGGATCCATCGACCATGACCCGTGACGATCTGCTTCCGACGCTTTTGACTGTCTGCCGCGATGTGCTGGACGACGACGAAATCGTTTTCGATGCGCAGACCCCCTTCGAAGCCATCGAGGAGTGGGACTCCCTCAACCACATCCACATGGTCGTGAACATGGAGAAGATCTTCGACGTGCGCTTCGAAGCCGCCGAACTCCAGAACCTGATCATCGTCCAGGATCTGCTCGACTGCATCGCCCGCTTGAAAGGCCTCTGAGCCGACCGTGCCGTTCCTTTCGCTCCACTTCCTGCTGTTCGCCGCCCTCCTGTGCCTTGCCTACTGGAGATGCAGCAAGGCATCCGCACAGAATTTTCTGCTCCTCGGAGGCAGCCTCTACGTGCTGGCCGTCTGGAGCCTCCAGGCTCTGGTCGTCGTCGTGGTCTCGACCCTTGCGGAATGGCTGATCGCCCGCGCCATCGACTGCCGCAAGGTCCGCAACGGCGAATGGTCCGAGCGTTTGCGCCGCCAAGGTTCCTTGGCAACCACGCACGGTCGCAGCATCATTCCCGCCCGCATCGCCACCCCCTTCGGAAAGGTCCTGCGCCTGACGCTGGGCCGGCATCGCACCTTCACTCCTGAGCAGCGCGCCCTGCTCTTCCTGTCCTTGGGCCTCAACCTCGGTCAATTCTTCCTCTTCCGCCACCTGCATTTCCTGGTTCCCGAACTGAAGCACGCCTTGGGCTTGGCACCCGCCTCGGCCGCATGGCTGAATTTCGCGATCCCCGTCGGCATCTCCTTCTGGACCTTGCAGAAGATGACCCTCACGCTCGACGTCTGGCTGGGTCGGACCTCCGCGGAACGTTCCTTCCCCAAGACATTGACCTTCGTCGCCTTCTTTCCCAACCTCGTCTCCGGCCCGATCGAGCGCGGGCGCCATTTCCTGCCTCAACTCGCCTCGCTGCGCCGCTGGGACAGCCGGCGCTTCTCCGAAGGCATCTGGCTGATCGCCATCGGCATCTTCCAGAAGATCGTGATCGCCGACAACGTCGCCGACTGCGCCGACGCCCTGCTTCAGCCCGGCGCATCCAGCCTTTCCGTGCTGCTGGGCCTGTGGGCCTATGCGCTGCAGATCTACGCCGACTTCGCCGGCTATTCCGACATGGCACGCGGCGTGGCACGGCTCTTCGGCATCGATCTCTTCCAGAACTTCGATGCGCCCTACCTCGCCTCGAACCTCTCCGACTTCTGGAAGCGCTGGCACGCCTCCCTGACCAGTTGGCTCAACGACTACATCTTCAATCCCCTCTCGATGGCCTGGCGCGACTGGGGCACGACCAGCATCCTGTTGGCCACCTTCGCCACCTTCCTGGCCAGCGGTCTCTGGCACGGCACCGGTTGGACCTACATGGTCTGGGCATCCGTCCACGCCATCGGCCTCTCCATCCTCGTGCTGACCAAGGACCGCCGCAAGACCTGGAAGAAGCGTTGGGGCAAGACACGCTGGTATGATCCGGCCATGACCATCCTCACCTTCCACTGGGTCTGCCTGGGCTACCTCTTCTTCCGCGCCCCATCGCTCCAGGAGGCCTTCGGGCACATGGCCTCGCTCGTGCACGGGGACTGGTTCCGGCTTCCCTCCTTCGATCCCCATGTCATGATCCTGTGCGCCTTGCCGATCTTCGCCCTCCAGTACCAGATCAAGAAGAGCCGAAGTCCGTTCTGGATCTTCGAGAAGAGCGTCACCTTCCGTACCGTCTTCTACATCCTGCTAGGCGTCGCGATCCTGCGGCTCTACTCACCGGCCGAAAAATTCATCTACTTCCAATTCTGATGCGAATGCCCCCTCCCTTCCGCCAACTCTTCCGAACCTTCCCTGCGGCCAGTAGGGCCGTAAGTCTATCCTTGTTGGCCTCCCTGGCCACCCTTCTCCTGGCCCACCTGCTGGATCCGAGCGATCGCCCGCGCCTCTTCCTGCTGGGCGACTCCTGCATCGGCAACTACCGGCAGCATCCGGGCCAGCGCATCCAGGATCTGCTGCAGCGCATCAACGGCAACTACCACGTCGACAACCTTGCCGAGCCGGGTGCCGCTCCGCTGGACTACCTGCTGCAATACTTCAAAGGCGTGCGCGTGCTGGGGCGCCCCGAGCGCGCCGTGTTCACCGTGACTCCTGACAAGTTTCTGCCCGACGGGGACACATTGCGCTTCAACGAAGACGGAGTGAACCTGCGGTGGATTCCTTGGAACCGCTCGGGGCAACTGCTTTGGCAGCACATGACCCCGCGCGAGCAGGAGATCGGGATGGTCCAGCAAGTCAATGTCGTCCTGGGCGGCTTCGTCGACGGATTGCGCGCCCTGTGGATCCGGTACATCCAGTGGCCTTGGGAACGCTACCGCATGCTGACCAGCGACCTGACCCGCCGCCAGCGCATCTTCAACCGCACCGTGGGCGTGGGCAAGCAACTGGAAGGCACTCCCGTGGGAGACTCCGCCATGTTCAGCAGATTTCCCAAGAGCCGGGACGCCGCCTTGGCCCTGGAGATCCTGCGCCGCGAGCACATTCCCACCCTCGTGCTGATCCTGCCCTACGCCAATCCCGCCCTAGTCCAGCGAGCCTTCTCCCCCCTGGCCCTGGCCAAGCGCGACTCCTCGATCGTACGCATGAAGGAATGGCTCGGACACGAAGGAGTCACCTACCTGGATCTCAATGCCCCGCAGCACCTTTCCCAGTTCCCCGACGAACGCTGGGACGACCATGTCCACCTGAAGGACCCTCGCGCCTTCGCCTACATGGCCGAGCAGATCAACCGCTGGATCGATACCACCTCTTCCCGGACACATTGACATGCTGGCTCGCCTCTTCCGTGAAACGTCCCTCCGCACTCCCGACCGGACAGCCCTGATCTGGGACGGCGGCCAATGGACCTACCGGGAGATGCAGCAAGCCATCGACGGCTTGAGGCAAGCGTTGGGGGATGAGCGTTCTTCCCACATCGGCATCCTGTCCCACAAGAGCCCCACGGCCTACGCTGCGGTCCAGGCCATCCTGTCCCAGGCATGCGCCTACGTTCCGCTCAATCCGGCCTTCCCGAGCACCCGCAACGCCTACATCGCCCGCAAGGCAGGCCTGAGCATCCTGATCGTCGACGAAGGCTGCGCCGATGCCCTGGAAGGTCTGTTGTCCCAAGACAGCGCAAGCTATCGCCTGGTGGTTCTGGGAGAGGCGCCTTTGGTCGCGGCCATCGCCGCTCGGCATCCCGACCGTTTGATCCTGGTGCACGCGAAAACCTGGCTCGGATCCCCCCTGTCCCTGATCGAACCGATCCCTGAGGCGGATGCCTACGCCCTCTTCACCTCGGGCAGCACCGGCATGCCCAAGGGCGTGCGCGTGCTCCAGCGCAACGTCCTCTCGTATGTCCGCACCCTCCTCGAACTCTACCCCATCGCGCCCGAGGACCGGCTCTCGCAGACCTTCGACCTGACCTTCGATCTGAGCGTCCACGACCAGTTCGTGTGCTGGGCCGCCGGCGCGACCCTGGTGGTCTTCCCCGACCGCACCCTCATGTCCCCGCTGGAATGGACCCGCCAGCAACACGTCACGGTCTGGTTCTCGGTCCCGTCGCTTGCCGCCTTCCTGGAGAGCGCCCGCCAGGTCGTCCCCGATGCCCTGCCCGACCTGCGCCTGAGCCTGTTCTGCGGCGAGAAGCTCACCTGGAACACCTGCCGGATCTGGAGGACGGTTGCCCCGAACAGCCGCCTCGCCAATCTCTACGGACCCACCGAGGCCACCATCGCCATCACCCACTTCGAGATCCCGCCCTCCTTCGGGGAGGCCGACGCCTTCCAGGGCGGCATCCCCATCGGCCGCGTCTTTCCCGGCCAGGGCGTGCAGATCCGTAGGGAGGACGGCAGCCTCTGCGACGGCGGCGAGACCGGCGGCCTCTGGCTGGGCGGCGCCCAGGTCACGGCCGGCTACCTGGGCGATCCGGAGAAGACCGCCGAGCGCTTCGTCTCCGACGGGAGCGAAGTCTGGTACCGCACCGGCGACCTCGTGTTCGAGGACGCTCAAGGCGTGCTGCAGTACGTGGGCCGCGAGGATTTCCAAGTCAAGGTGATGGGCTACCGCATCGAGCTGGGCGAGATCGAGTACGCCCTGATGAAGGCGGCGGGGTGCACCTTCGCGCTAGCGGATGTCGGCAAGCTGCGCAGCGGCATCGACGAGATCTTCTGCGTGCTGCCGGCCGGCGCCCAGTCCCGGAAGAAGGCCTTGCGCCAGGAGCTCAAGGAGCTGCTGCCCCCCTACATGGTGCCGCGCCACTTCTTCTTCACCGACGACATCCCCCTCAATTCCAACGGCAAGATGGACCGCCCCGAGATCCGGCGCCGCGCCGAGGAAGGACTGCTCTAAGAAACGAAAAAGGGAGAGCCGATGGCTCTCCCTTTTCATCTCCAAACCTTGCGGAACGGATCAGCGTCCGAAAAGACGCCCGATGCCACCCTTGACCTTGTCCATCAGTCCGCCGTCGGACGGCTGGGAGAGGCGGGAATCCGTGTTGCGCTCGCCGCCCTGGGAGCGTTCGCCCCCCTGGCCCTGCGGACGGTCTCCGGAACGGCCCTGGCCGCCGCTGCGTCCGCGATTGCGGTCACCCGAGCGTCCACCGTTGCCGCCCTGACCGCCTTGGCCAGGGCTTCCGCCCTGGCGAGGACGTCCGTCGCCGCCTTGCCCTTGGGGACGGCCCGAGCCGCCGCCCTGGCCCTGCGGACGGGGAGCCGGGCCGTTGCCGCCGCGCTGTCCGCCGGCGGACGGGCCGGGACGGCCTCCACCCTGCGACGGCTTTCGCGTCTCGTGACGCGGACGATCACCGCGACCGGCGTCGCGACGGTCCAGACGAGCCTCGACATCTTCCGGCAGCGGCTCGTCGAATCCGTCGGGATTCTTGGCCACCGGGATGGTGCGCTTGATGAGACGCTCGACCTGACGCAGCTCGTCGCGCTCCTCGGAGGAGCAGAACGTGATGGCGGCGCCTTCGGCACCGGCGCGAGCGGTGCGGCCGATACGGTGCACGTAGGTCTCGGGCACGTCGGGCAGGTCGAAGTTGATGACGTGGGTCACGCCGTCGACATCGATGCCGCGGGCCGCGATGTCCGTGGCCACCAAGGCCCGGAGCTTGCCTTCGCGGAAGCCCAGGAGGGCCTCCTGGCGGCGGTTCTGCGACTTGTTGCCGTGGATGGCGGCGGCGGTGATGCCGGCCTTCTCCAGGTTCTCCGCGATGCGGTTGGCGCCGTGCTTGGTGCGGCTGAATACGATCACGCGAGCGATGCTCGGATCGTTGAGCAGGAGATGGCGCAGCAGCTGGTGCTTGGCCGTCTTGCCCACGAAGTGCAGGCGCTGCGCGATGCGCTCCACGGGCGTGCTGACCGGAGTCACCTCGACGCGGGCCGGGTTGCTGAGGATGCTGCCGGCCAGGCCTGCGATGTCCTCGGGCATGGTGGCCGAGAAGAACAGGTTGTGGCGATGCGGGGGCAGGTGCTTCAGGATGCGACGGATGTCGTGGATGAAGCCCATGTCCAGCATGCGGTCGGCCTCGTCCAGGACGAAGACCTCGAGGCTGCCGAGCATGATGGCGCCCTGACCGATGAGGTCGATCAGGCGTCCCGGAGTGGCCACCAGGATGTCGACGCCCCGCTGCATGGCGACCTTCTGGGGCTGCTCGCCCACGCCGCCGAAGATGCAGGTGGAACGCAACGGCAGATGGCGTCCGTAGTTGCGGAAGCTCTCCTCGACCTGGATGGCAAGCTCGCGGGTCGGGGCCAGGATCAGGGCGCGGGGCGCCTTGGGCTGACGGGCGCGGCCCGATTCGGCCAGGCGCTGGAGGATGGGAAGGGCGAACGCTGCGGTCTTGCCGGTGCCGGTCTGAGCGATGCCCAGAAGGTCGCGGCCCTCGAGCAGATGCGGAATGGCCTGCTGCTGGATCGGAGTGGGGGTTTCATAACCCTCTTCCTGCAGGGCCTTGAGTAGGGGCTCGGACAGAGCCAGATCTTGAAAACGAATGATACTCTCCTTGAACAATCAAATGCGGGTTGCGTGCCCAAGGTAGCATTCCGTCCCCCGGCGCGCTGTTGCAAAGGCGAAACGCCGCGCGGAAGGCCCTTTCCACGGGCGCGCGACAGACTACGCGCGAACGCGCGCCAGGGATCGTGCGCGGAACATCCCCCACCCCTGCACCCATCCCTGTCAGGGAGGGGAATCGGCAAGCGACGCGCTTGCGCGCGCCAGGGATGCCGGCCGACAGGCCCAAGACCCCGCAGGCCCGGCATCGGGTGCGCTCCCGCTAAGGGCCGAGGAGGCTTGGCAGGCAGCCCGGCCCCGGCATGGCCGGGGAGGCGCCCCCGCCATGTCAGAGCGAGGCCAGCACCGTTTCTGCGCGCGGTCCGGCCGCCGCCACGCATTCGCCCACGCCGATGCCGTCCCAGGCGTTTCCGGCCAACCAAAGGCCCGTGCCCTCGAGACCGGCGCGCAAGGCCTGGACCCGTCCGGCATGGCCCACCTGGTACTCGGGGATGCCCTTCTCCCACTTCACCACGTGCTGGAAGACCGGCTGCCCGTGGACCCCCAGGAGTTCGGCAAGCTCGGAGCGGACCGTCTCGACCAGGTCCTCGTCGGAGAGGCCGGCCAGTTCCGGCTGGCGCCCGCCACCCACCACGCTGCGCAGCATCACCTTGCCCGAGGGGACCGTGTGCGGCCAGAGGGTGCTGGAGAAGAGGGTCCCCAGGATCTTGCGCTTCTCGCGGCCGGGGCAGAGAAACCCGAAGCCGTCCAGCGGATGGTGGACCTGTTCGCGATCAAAGCCCAAGCACACCACCGCCACCGGGTTGTAGGGAACCTCGGCGCAGCCTTCGCGCAGGCCCGAGGGCAGGTCGCCCGCCAGCCCCGCCAACGAATAGGCGGGAATGGCCAGGATCACCTGATCGAAGACGCCTTCCTCGGAGCCCGAGACCAGCTTCCAGCGGTTGCCTTCGCGGTAGAGGCCCGTCAACGGACGATCCTGGTGGACCTGCCCGACGATCGCGCCCCTCAAGGCCCCGATCAGCTCCGCCATGCCGCCCTTGAAGGAGAAGGAACCCTTGCCCAGCGGCTTGGGGCGGGTTTTGTCCAGGCGCGTGCGCACCATGCCGTACAGGAGCGAGCCGTAGCGGCTTTCCAGACCCTTGATGCGGGGGAAGGCCGCGCGCACCGAAAGGCGGTGGGGATCTGCCGCGTACACGCCGGTCACCATGGCATCCAGCACGCTCTCGGCCAGTTCCTGGCCCAGACGGCGCTTGCCGAAGGCAAAGACGCTCTCGTCCTCGGGACCACGGGGAATGAGCGGCTCGAACATCGCCCGCAGCACTCCGGTCAGGCGCGGGAAGCCGCCCTTGAGCAGGGCCATCAGGCCCTCGGGGGCCGCGTGAAGGCTTCCCTTGAACACGAGGTAGCGCTTGTGGGCGGCCGGCGAGGCCGGAACGATGCTCTCGGCAAGGCCCAGTTCCTGGGCCAGCTCGACCACCTCGCGGCGGCTGTAGAGGATGCTCTCGGCCGCCTCTTCGCAACGGAACCCCTCGCCCTGGTGGGTGCCGATGTTGCCGCCGGGAGCCGCCTTGGGATCCCAGGTCTCGACCGCAAGCGCGCGTCCCTGCGCCGCTGCCAGTTTTTCCAGACGATAGTGGGTCGTCAACCCGGAAACCCCGGCCCCGACCACAGCGATCCTCAAGACATCCGACATCTTCGTTCCTCCAATGACGGAAAGGCCGGCTCCAGGCCGATAGGCATCCCCGATTGACACGCTTCGAATCTAACCCCGTTTCGCCCGGTCCAGCATGGTGTCTTTTGCCGGGAAGAACCTATCCTTCTAGGCGATCATGCTGCTTCCCGCCCTTCTTCTCGCCCTGCACTCCTCCCCGCCCCACCTTCAGACGGCTCAGCCGGCCGTCGATTCCCTCCTGCGCCGCGAGCTCGATTCCCTCATCAACGCCAGCTTCCCCAAAGGGGGGCAATTTGCCGCCGCCGCCGTGCGGGTGCGCGACGGCGCCCTGGTCTGGGGACGCAACGCATCCTCCCGCCAGATGCCGGCCTCCACCGAGAAGGTGTTCACCACCGAGGCCGCCCTGCGGGTGCTGGGACCGAAGTTCCGCTTCGCTACCGCGCTCTACGGACGCGGCGCCGCCAAGGGATCGGAGTGGGTCGGCGACCTGGTGCTGGTGGGCAGCGGCGACCCCACCCTGGGACTGGACTGGGGACCGGGCTTCGGCCCCCTGGTCGCTGCCCTGCAGAAGCGCGGCATCCGCCGGGTCACGGGAAACCTCGTCGCCCTGGACAGCCTGTGCGGCGAGGCGCCCTGGGGCATCTGGCCCCCCGACTGGACCTTCGGCAACGCCCGCGACAACTACGGCGCCCCGGTGGCCGGGCTCAACTGGAACCTCAACCGCGACAACTGGCGCCCCAGCCAGGAGCCGCGCCTGCTTGCCCTCAAGGTGCTGCGACAGAATCTGTCAAGAAAGGGCATCGTCGTAGCCGGGGAGGACTCGGTCCTGACCCGCGCCGACTCCGTCCTCTCCATCCCCAAGGGCTGGACCCAGATCGCCCAGGTGCAGAGCCCGTCCCTGGAATCCATGCTGCGCCCCTTCCTGTGGGAATCCATCAACCAGATCGGCGAGGCCCTGGTGCTGCGCATGGGAGCCGGGTTCTCGAAGAAGGGCGAGGAGCCCCGCGAGGCCGGGATGCGGCGGGTCCGCTCCAACCTGCAGGCAAGCGGCGTGCAGACCTGGGAGCTGGAGATCCGCGACGGCTCGGGCCTCTCCCGCTACGACGCGGTCCCCCCGCTGGAACTGGCCCGCCTGCTGGCCCGCTCCTGGCAGGCCACCGGCGGCGCCCGCACGGTGGATTTCCTGGCCACCGGCGGTCAGGGCACGCTGCGCAAGCGCTTCCGCAGGCTCCCCGACCCGACCTGGGTGCTGGCCAAGACCGGCACGCTCGACCGCGTCTCGAACCTGTGCGGGATCATCCGCTCTCCGCTGCGCGACACCGTGGCCTTCGCCGTCTTCTGCCAGAACTACGTCACCGGCGCCCCTTCCATGCGCATCCTCCAGGACAAGGTCGTGAGCCTCCTGGCCGGCATCCCCATCCGCAAGATCATCGAGTCGGACGACGACGACGACACCCTCCCCAAGCCCCGCCCGCTCTACTGGCCCACCGTCGAGATCCTTCCCGATTTTCCGGCATGGCGGAATTATCCTTACTAGCCTATGAACCGCGACTGGCATTTCCACATCTCCGAATCCGTCCCCGAACTCGGGCGCGCCACCCTCGAACACCTCTCGGGCCCTGCCGTCGGCCTCTCCGGCGGAGCCACCTTCGAGAAGCTGCTGCCCTTCTGGCGCGGCAACAAGGTGCTGCAGTGCATGTTCTTCCCGCTGGAAGAGCGCTGCGTGGGACTCTCGCAGCCCGGCTCCAACTGGATGAACGTCATCCGCCTGCTGCTGGATCCCAACGGCCTCCACGAGCAGGCCCTGGAATGGGCCATCGACGCCGAGGCGCTCGAGGACGTGGCCCACGGCACCTGCGGCGAAAGCCCCGACGGCATCCCCGTGGCCGATCAGGTCTGGCTCGGCCTTGGCATGGACGGCTCGGTGGCCGGCCTCTACCCCTACTCCGCCGCCCTGGACGACCTCGAGTCGATCGCCCTGCACACCAACTCCCCCGTGGCGCCCTACGCCCGCGTGACCCTGGGCCTGGGAGCCCTGCGCCGCGCCAAGGAGGTCTGCATCGTGGCCATCGGCGAGTTCAAGGGACGCGCACTGCGCCAGGCCCTGGACGGCGACCGCGACATCCCGCTGGTGCGCCTGATCGAGAACCGCCACGCGACCTTCTTCATCGACGGCGCCTGCGCCCGCGCCGCCGGCATCGAGGAGACTCCCTGAGTCCCTGACAGGATCGTCATCCAAAGGCCTCTCCGCACCGGAGGGGCCTTTCCTTTTGCCCCGTTGACCGGCCTTCAACGCTTGCTGCCGCCCTCGACCGGCACCATCGTCCACCCTGCCCTAGATTCGGTCCATGAACACGGCGCGGCGCCTTCCCAGGCCCGCGCCCACCACCGGATCAACGACAGGACGATGTCATGAAAACACGATTCTCTCTGGCAGGGCTCCTTCTGGGCGCCATGGCCATCCAGGCCCAGACGGTGACCCTCAAGAGTTCCGCCGGTTGGTTCGAGTCCGCGCACGTCGAATGGACCGTTTCCGGCAAGGCCGACAGCTACAACGTCTACGTCACCGCTGCCGGCGGCACCGCCCAGCAGCTCGACACCAAGCTGATCCGCAGCTACGGCTCCTATTGGCGCGCCGACGCCCTGGGCCTCAAGGCCGGCAGCTACGTCCTCAAGGTCGTGCCCGTCGTCTCCGGCAAGGAAGGCACCGCCGCCACCACCGCCGCGCTGACCGTCTCGGCCCACGACCGCGCGGGCTTCGCCTTCTCGGGCGGCCGCATTCCCGGCGCCTACAACCTCGACGGCACGCCCATGACCGGCGCCGTGGTGGTCTACCTCACCGACAAGAGCAAGGACACCGTCTCGCTGAACGTCACCGGCGCCAGCACCAATCCCTGCGTAGGCATCCAGAACATCCTGTACGGCTACAAGAAGGGCAAGGACACCCGTCCGCTGATCATCCGCGTGGTCGGGCAGGTGAAGAACGCGACCGTGATGGACGGCGGCGACCTGGTCATCGAGAACGCCAACCTGGCGACCGGACACATCACGCTGGAAGGCGTGGGCGAGGACGCCCTGGCCGACGGTTGGGGCGTGCGCCTCAAGAGCGCATCCAACGTCGAGGTGCGCAACCTCGGCATCATGAACGTCAACAGCACCGCCGGCGACGACATCGGCCTGCAGCAGGACAACGACCACGTCTGGGTCCACCACAACGACCACTTCTACGGCGACGCCGGCTCGGACGCCGACCAGGTCAAGGGCGACGGCGCCATGGACGTGAAGAAGTCCACCTACGTCACCATCGCCTACGACCACTTCTGGGACAACGGCAAGTCCAGTCTCCTGGGCCTTTCCGAGAACACCACGACCGGGCTCTACATCAACTACCACCACAACTGGTTCGACCACTCCGACTCGCGCCATCCCCGCGTGCGCTTCTACTCGGCCCACATCTACAACAACTACTACGACGGCAACGACAAGTACGGCGCCGGTTCCACCCTGGGCTCCTCGCTCTTCATGGAAGGCAACTACTTCCGCAACTGCAAGCATCCCATGCTCACCTCCCTGCAAGGCAGCGACGTCTGGAACGAACTCAAGGGCGCCAACGACCCCACGAACATGGGCACCTTCTCGGGCGAAGCCGGCGGCAGCATCAAGGCCTTCAACAATTACATGGAAGGCCAGACCCGTTTCGTGGCCTACGGCGACACCAAGTTCCCCAACTCCACCGTGGACTTCGACGCCTACGTGGCCAAGAGCCGTGACGAGAAGATGCCCGCCACCGTGAAGTCCTTCTCGGGCGCCAACGTCCACAACAACTTCGACACCGACCCCAGCGTGATGTACACCTACACGGCGGATGCTCCCGACGTCGCCAAGACCAAGGTCATCGCCTACTCCGGACGCATGAACGGCGGCGACTTCAAGTGGACCTTCAACAACGCCGTCGACGACACCCTGGCCCTGGTCAATGCACCGCTCAAGGCCGCCATCGTGGGCTACAAGACCACCCTGATCTACGTCCAGGGCGAAGGCGCCTACGTCGGCCCGGTCTCGATCGACGCGCGACGCGCCGCCACCGCCGGTCCTGTCCGCTTCGATCTGCAGTCCCGTCGCCTCTCGGTGGCCGAAGGCTGGACCCTGCAGTCGGCCGAGATCCTCTCGCTCACCGGAGCCCGTATGCTGGCCGCAAACGGCAGCGCCTCCGTTTCCCTCGAAGGCCTGAAGTCCGGCGTCTACCTGGCCCGCGTGGTCACCGACCGCGGCACCTTCGAGAAGACCATCGTCAAGAACTGAACCGCAAGCCATTCGCACAGGGCGCCTGCCGCCCTTTGGTTTCCATGGAGACGCCCCCTCGGGGCGTCTCTTCTTCGTTGGGGCGGCACCGGGCTGCTGCGGGCTCGCCTGCCCGGCTCGGTGCCTGGCGGCACCAGCTGCGCCGCCCTGCGCATCCCTGGCGCAAGCGCCTCCATCCTCGGCCGGCGCCCCGTGTCGACGGTCCCGTCTCCCTCGCCCCCCCCGAGGCGCAAAACCACCCGAAACAGCCCCGATCTCGTCCCCGGAACGGCCCTGATTTTTCTAGCTTGACTGCCCAGATGAATACCATTCCAACCCGGTATCGGGAGCGTCCGTGCGCCTGCTGATCGCCAACGATGACGGCATCGAGAGTCCTGCGCTCTGGGCCCTGGTCGATGCGCTCCGTCAGCGGCACGAGATCGTCGTGGCCGCCCCCCTGCACGAGCAGAGCGGCACAGGGCACGCCTTCACCTTCCGCAAGACCCTCAAGGTCCAGGAGCAGATGCGCAACGGCGTGCGCCTCCTGCTGGTCGACGGTTTTCCCAGCGACTGCGTCAAGTTCGGGCTGTGCCACCTGGGCCTCTCGAGCTTCGACCTGGTCCTCTCGGGCATCAACCCCGGCGACAACGCAGGCGTGTGCGAGCCCTACTCGGGCACGCTTGCCTGCGCCCGCGAGGCGGCCCTCTTCGGCATCCCCGCCATCGCCTTCTCCAGCCTGGAGAACGACCAGGGCCACTACGACGCCATCGCCCAATGGGCCGCCCGGCTGCTGGAGAGCCCTCTCCCGCCCTTTCCCCGCGGCACCTACTGGAACGTGAACTTCCCCAAGGCCCCACCTTCCCAATGGAAGGACGTGAAGGTCTGCCGCGCCTCCACCGCCATGTTCGTCGACCGCTACGAAGAGGTCGAACCGGGCACCTGGCAGCTGGTCGGCCACAAGAATCCCGCCGGGATCGTCCCCGGCACTGACGACGCCTGGCTTGCCCTGGGACACCCGGCCCTGGCACCCTTGCACGTCGACAGCACCCATCCTGAACTGGCCGAACGGCTGGATCATTCCTTTCCTCCGGCAGCGAGTCAACCATGAGCGACAACGAAACTCCCGAGACCCCCTCCGACGCGAACACCGAGCCGGTGCTCGCCACCAACGGTGGCCGCGTCATCCCGGTGGCCATCGACAAGGAACTTCGCCAGAGCTACCTGCGCTACTCCATGAGCGTGATCGTGGCCCGTGCCCTCCCGGACGTGCGCGACGGCCTCAAGCCCGTGCACCGCCGCGTGCTGTTCTCCATGAACGAGCTGGGCCTGGAGTTCAACAAGCCCTACAAGAAGTCCGCCCGCATCGTCGGCGACGTGATCGGCAAGTACCACCCGCACGGTGATACCGCCGTGTACGACACCATGGTCCGCATGGCGCAGGACTTCTCGCTGCGCAACCTGCTGATCGACGGCCAGGGCAACTTCGGCTCGGTGGACGGCGACCCGCCGGCCGCCATGCGTTATACCGAAGCCCGCATGCACAAGGCCGCCAAGTACATGCTCCAGGATCTCGAGAAGGAGACCGTGGACTGGGCGCCCAACTACGACGACTCCCTCGAGGAGCCCACGGTCCTGCCGTCGGCCTTCCCCAACCTGATCGTCAACGGCACCACCGGCATCGCCGTGGGCATGGCCACCAACCTGGCCCCCCACAACCTGCGCGAAACCATCGCAGCCTGCTGCGCCGTGATCGACAATCCCGAGCTGACCGCCATCGACCTGCTCGAGTTCATCAAGGGTCCCGACTTCCCCACCGGCGGCATCATCTACGGACGCAACGGCATCCGCGACGCGATCACCACCGGCCGCGGCCGCATCGTGGTCCGCGCCAAGCACCACTTCGAGGAGATCGGCTCCCGCCAGGCCATCGTGTTCACGGAAATCCCGTACATGGTGAACAAAGCCAAGCTCCAGGAGAAGATCGCCGAGCTCGTGCGCGAGAAGCGCCTCGAGGGCGTGGCCGACGTGCGCGACGAGTCCGACCGCGACGGCATGCGCGTCATCATCGAGTGCCGACGCGATGCGCAGCCCCAAATCGTCCTGAACCACCTGTTCAAGATGACCCAGTTGCAGGATCCGTTCCACATCTACAACCTTGCGCTGGTCAACGGGCAGCCCAAGCTGCTGAACATGCGCGAGCTGATCCACCACTACCTTGAGCACCGCGTCGAAGTCGTGCGCCGCCGCAGCGAGTTCGAGCTGCGCAAAGCCAAGGAACGCGCGCATATCCTCGAGGGCTACCTCAAGGCGCTCGACCACCTGGACGAGATCATCAAGCTCATCCGCGCCTCGCAGAGCACCGAAGAGGCCCGCTTGGGCCTTGTCGAGAAGTTCGCCTTCTCCGAGGTGCAGGCCGCCGCGATCCTTGAACTCCAGCTCCGCCGCCTGACCGGCCTCGAGCGCGAGAAGATCCAGAACGAATACAACGAGCTGATGCAACGGATCGCCTATCTCGAGAGCGTTCTGGCCAGCCGTTCGCTCCAGCTCTCGATCGTTCGTGAAGAGCTCTGCAAGGTCGCCGAGGACCTCGGCGACGACCGCCGCACCGAGATCGTGGACTCCTCCGACGAAGTCTCGATGGAGGATCTCATCGCCGACGAGGCCATGGTCGTCACGGTCACCCACTCGGGCTACGTGAAGCGCCAGGCCCTCACCGAATACCGCAACCAGGGACGCGGCGGCAAGGGCGTCACCGGTGCCGGCCTCAAGAACGACGACGTGGTCGACCAGATCTTCGTGGCCACGGCTCATGCCTACCTGCTGTGCTTCACCACGCTGGGCCGCTGCTACTGGCTGCGCGTCTGGGACCTGCCCATCGTCAACCGCACGGCCCAAGGCACCTTCATCGCCAACCTCCTCAACCTCAAGGAGGGCGAGAAGGTCAAGGCCATCGTGCCGGTGCGCGGCTTCGGCGGCAACGGGAAGCTCGTATTCGCGACCAAGAGCGGCACCATCAACCGCATCCCCGTCTCGGCCTTCAAGAACATCCGCAAGGAAGGCATCATCGGCCTCCAGCTGGACGAGGGCGACGAACTCGTGACCGCGCTCCTGGTCGAGGGCGAACCCGACCTCGTGCTGGCTTCCCGCGAAGGCCAGGCCATCCGCTTCCCGCTCTCGGCCTTCCGCGACCTCGGACGCGGCACCCGCGGCGTGCGCGGCATCAGCCTGGACACGACGGATTCCGTCATCGGCATGGTCAAGGTCGTGGACGACTCCACCCTGCTCACCATCACCGAGCGCGGCTACGGCAAGCGTACCCAGCCCAGCGAGTACCGCATCACCAACCGCGGCGGCAAGGGCATCATCAACGTGCGCGTCACCGAGAAGAACGGCCCAGCCGTCTGCCTGATCTCGGTCAAGCCAGGCGATGAACTCATGGCCATCACCAAGGAAGGCATGGTCATCCGCACCGGCATCGACGACATCCGTGAGACCGGACGCGACAGCCAGGGCGTGATCGTGATCCGCCTGGACGAAGGGGACCTGGTCCAGGACGTGGCCCACGTGGTCGGTGAGAAGGACGACGAGTCCATCCCCGAAGTCGGCGGCGAGTCCATCCCGGATGCCGAAGCCGGCGAGGAGACGACCTCGCTCGATTCCAACGAGGAAGAGCTGGACAATCCCTCCGCGATTGGCGACAATCAAGAGGAATGAGTACGCCACGCTTCGCTGTCCTTTGCATCGCTGAACGGGAAGACGCCTGCGCCAAAGTGCTGGCTATCCTTCCCTTTCGGTTCCGCCTCGTGACCAAACCGCGAGACCTGATGCGAAGCTGCGTGGAAGGCGATGTGATCGGAGCTCTCGTGGACACCGTCAGCGCCCTGCGCGTCGGGATCCACGAGATGGCTGCCATCTACGACATGGGCATCAACATGCCCGTCATGCGCGTCTCAGGATGGGAATCCGGGGAGCCGGTGGCCATGTGCAATGCCCCGTTCAAGAAGAGTCCTTTGCTGGTCGCCCTGACCCAGATCTCCCAGCAGGATCCTTCGTGGAACCACCCGCTCTATCCGCGCCGCAACCTGCGCGTCCCGCTGCCTTCCCGTGTCCTGATCAATCCGGGAACCCCCGAGGAGACGCGCGGCTACTGCTCCAACGCAAGCATCGGCGGCGTATACGTCATGAGCTGGACCCCTCCGCAGGAAGGCTCCATGGTTCGTATCCGTCTGCTGGATCTTCCCTTCCCGCTCGAATGCAGCGCCATGGTCCGTCGCAGCGTGACCTGGGAACAACCCTCGACAGTGCCTGGGTGTGGGCTTGTCTTCCATCCGGAAGACATCCCGGATGGCTACCGCCATCTGATTGCCGATGTCCACTTCCGGAGATTGGCAGGCGGCGCCACAGCAGAAGTGACGACCGACATCCCGGATCCTTCCTCCATCTTTCCAGACTGACCGTTCCGAACGGATCTCCGCAAACAAGAAGGCCTCTCCCCGGAATTCCGGAGAGAGGCCTTCTGCGTTCCTGTCGATGAACTCAGTTCTTCCAGGGATCGTCCGTATGGTCCGCTGCGCCAGCCGAATCCGAGGCCACCGGCAGCCCCAAGGCCCGGTCACGATCGGTGTTGAAGCGTACCCAAGGGTCGCTGAGATCCGCCTTCATGTCGAAACGACGCGATGTCCAGGTCTCGGCCCCCTTGCGGCACACGACCTCCTCACCGCGCAACAGATGTACCCACTGCTCGAGCGAGACTTCCTTGGGCCCAGCCAATTCGCCATCCTTGCGGGAATGCCCCACGTCGACCTTGCCCTCGTAAAGCTTCACGTTGGCCAAGGAGTCCGTCTCGTTCATGCGGAACACGGTTCCACGCACGGCAGCCACGGCAGTCGGGGTACGCAGACCGAATCCCTGACCACCTTTGCCCACCTTCGTCACGTTGGCCCAAGCCTTGCCGCCCAGCAGGGTCGGCTCAGGCTTGCCCGAGTTCGCCGTCACGACCAGGCGGGAATTCTCATCCAAACGCAGCACCGTATTGTCGGGATAGCGCACTTCCAGACGACTCTCCGCCGCCACCTTGATCGAGTCGCCAGGCTGCAAGGGCATGGAGACGCGAACGGGAACGACCTTCGTGCCTCGTGTCACCTGGGCGGAACCGACCAGGAACGTGACACGGGTGCCCTCGGCGAAGAGGACTCCACTGGCAAGGAGAACGGCAAGGAAGGTGCGCTGCATGCTAGACCTCGAGAAGTTGGGGATGTTCTTCCAGGAATTTCGTACTGAATTTTCCACTACGGAAGATGGCACTGTCCAGCACCTTCTTCTGCAAAATCGCCGTCGTCGCAGGTCCCTTGACCACCAGTTCGTCCAAGGCCCGCAGCATACGATCAATGGCCTGCTGGCGGGTGGGTGCATGAACGATGAGCTTGCCGACCATGCTGTCGTAATGGGGCGGGATCACGTAACCTGCGTAGATGTGGCTGTCCCAGCGGACGCCCGGTCCACCCGGAACATGTAGAGCTTCGATGGGCCCGGGGCAAGGACGGAAGCCAAGCGACGGGTCCTCAGCATTGATGCGACATTCGATGGAATGACCACGCACCGTGATGTCCTTCTGCTCGAAGGAAAGCGTCTCACCCGAGGCCACCAGGATCTGCTCGCGAATCAAGTCTACACCGGTCACCATCTCGGTGACGGGATGCTCGACCTGGATACGCGTATTCATCTCCATGAAGTAGAAGGAACCGTCCTCGTCCAGGAGGAATTCCATCGTGCCGGCACCACAGTAGTTCACCGCCAGCGCGCCCTTGGTGGCGGCGGCGCCCATGGCTGCGCGGATTTTCTCGTCCACGGCAGGCGAGGGAGCTTCCTCGATCAGCTTCTGGTGACGACGCTGGACGGAGCAGTCACGCTCGCCCAAGGAGACCGCATTGCCATGGCTGTCCGCCATCAGCTGGATCTCGACGTGGCGGGGCTTGGTGAAGTAGCGCTCCATGTACACGCCGCCGTTGCCGAACGCGGCCAAGGCCTCGCTGGAAGCCATGTTGTACTGGTTGTCCAGCTCTTCCATGTTGAGCACCACGCGCATGCCGCGGCCACCGCCGCCGGCGACGGCCTTGATGATCAGCGGGAAGCCGATCTGCTCGGCCCAGACGCGGGCATCCTCGAGCGATTCCACGATGCCTTCGGAACCGGGAATGCAAGGCACTCCGGCAGCCTTCATGGTGCGCTTGGCCTCGGCCTTGTCGCCCATGCGGGAGATGGCGTCGGCGCTGGGTCCGATGAAGCCGATGTTGCACTTCTGGCACAGTTCGGCAAAGCGTGCGTTCTCTGACAAAAAGCCGTAACCCGGGTGGATCGCATCGGCGTTGGTCAGCGTCGCGGCCGCCAGGATCTGCCTCATGTCCAGGTAGGACTTCTTGCTCGGAGCCGGTCCGATACAGACGTCCTCGTCGGCCATCTTGACGTGGAGGGAATCCTTGTCAGCCACGGAATGCACGGCGACCGTACGGATTCCGAGTTCACGACAGGCGCGAATGACGCGAAGGGCGATTTCGCCACGGTTGGCGATCAGGATTTTCTTGAACATTCAGGTCATCCAGGAGCGGTCCGAGGTACCCTCGACACCGCGCAGTTTGAGTTCAAAGTCTGCCGGGTTGCTTGCGTTGCGCAAAGCGACCTCGTAGCTGATCATCCCGTCCACGAAGAGCTTGTGGACGGACTGGTCGAAGGATTGGCTACCGTACTGGGCATTGCCCTCGCGGATCGCACTTTCGATCATGTGCGTCTGCATCTGATCGACGAGGTATTCCTTGATGGTCGCGTTGTTCACCAGCACTTCACAGGCCGGCACGCGTCCTTGACGATCCTTGCGGGGCAGCAGGCGCAGCGAGATGATCGCCACCAGCGTATTGGCCAGGAGCAGACGCACCTGCTGATGCTGGTGCGGCGGATAGAACGACACGATGCGCGAGATGGTCTCGGTGGCGTCCATCGTATGCAGGGTGCTCATCACCAGATGTCCGGTGTCGGCCGCCTGCAGGGCGATGTGCATCGTCTCGGCATCGCGGATCTCGCCGATCAGGATGGTGTCCGGATCCTCGCGGAACGAGGCCTTCAGCGCCTTCGGGAAATCATGCGTGTCGTATCCCACCTCGCGCTGGCTGATGATGGAGCGCTTGTCGCGGTACAGGAACTCGATCGGATCTTCCACCGTGATGATGTTCGAGGACGTCATCTCGTTGATGTGGTCGATCATCGAGGCCAGTGTCGTGGACTTGCCCGAACCGGTGGTTCCGGTCACCAGGATCAGTCCGCGTTCCTTCAAGGCCAGATCCCGAACCACCTCGGGCATGCCCAAGGCATCGAAGTTCGGGATGGTCTGAGTGATGTGGCGAATCGCCAACGCAGGTGTCCCGCGCTGACGGAACGCATTCACGCGAAAACGCCCCAAGCCGCGCACACCCACGGCGAAGTCCAGTTCGAGATCACTGTCGAAGCGCGCTCGCTGGTTGCGGTTCATGATCACCGCAAGGAAGCCTTCCATGATCTCGGGAGAGACCCGGTCGGTCTGAAGACGATACAGATCCCCGTTGATGCGCAATGCCGGAGGCACGCCCACACGGAGGTGGACGTCGGACGCGCCGCGCTCCACCATTTCCTTGAAGATCTGCTCGATCGTCATCGTGGCCTCAGGCAGGCTTCACCAGGAACAGCACGGTTCCGAATTCGACCGGAGCCTCGTTCTCAAGACAGACCTTCACGACGGTTCCCGTCACGTCCGACTCGATCTCATTCATGAGCTTCATGGCTTCAACGATGCAGATGCTCTGCCCCTTGGTGATCGCGCTTCCTTCGGAGGCGAAGGCCGCGGCATCGGGACTGGGCGAACGGTAGAAGGTGCCGACCATCGGACTCTTGACCTCCACGAGACCAGACTCGGTTGCGGTCGGCTCGGCCTTGGCGACCGGAGCGGAAGCCGAGGCAGAAACCGGAGCCGGAGCGGCGACCGGGACCGGAGCGGCCATGTAGACCGGAGCAGAAGTAGCGACCACCGGCGCATTCTTGCGCAAGGTGACCTTGGTGCCGTCCTGGTGGGAATAGGACAGCTCGGAAAGCGACGAGCGGTCCAGGGCCTCGATAAGGGCCTTCAGATCTTTGACTTCCATCATGTTCTCCTCAAGAATTCTTCATGGCCTGGATCTGAGCCAAGCGGATGCTATATGCTTCGTTTGCCGGCTCGAGCGCCACCAGTTCGCGATAGACGGCTTCGGCCTGATCCTGGTGGCCTTGGCGAAGATACTCTTCTCCAAGCGTCACGGTGGGAACTCCGGCAAAACCACTTGCAACGGTGCTCTCAGGAAAAGCGGAATCGGTTCCGAACAGCGCATCGAGACGATCGTTGATATCCTCGCCCGTCACTTCAGCCCGGCTCACGCCGGTGGTCGCCATCTGCTCGCTGTGAAGATCGGGCATATACGAGGTCGCCGACGGTTCCGCGAGCTTGGCCGGAGCAGGGACTGCCGCAACCGACGCCGGAGAGGCCATGGGCGGAAAATGCTGTTCCTTCGGAAACGAACTCGAAGCGAAGAGCTCGTCGAGCTGACTGTCCACATCGCTTCCGCGCGAGGCAAGCATGCTGCCCGGCTGCCAGGAATCCGGCTCCTGCAACGCAGGAAGATCCATGGTCGAACCCGGTTCATGAAACACCGCCATGGACGCGGCAGTCGTTTCCCGACCAAGCGTCACGGCATCTTCTAAGGTTTTCGGCTCAGGCTTTGAATCGAAGTGCGTGTCTGCGGAAGATTCGACGTCCAAGATCGCCTGGTCGAAGGAATTCGTGATCGCACCATCCGAGGAAGGATCGCCTGCGGCTTGAACGAGATCCTCGGGCTCCGCCATGATCGCCGGAACCGTCGGCAGTTGAATCGTGGCCTCGAAGTCTTCTTCAGGCTGGAAGGTCGGGCGCTCCGCTGTCGCAGAGTCCACCGCCATGTCGTCTGCCCCGAAAAGTTCCTCGAGACGCGCATCCACATCCTCGCCCCGCACGATATCGTGGGAAGAGGCCGTCGTCGCAGCCAGCGAAGAGGGTGGTGGTGCCATTGTCGCGTCGTGTACGCTGGAAGCTGGAAAAAGATCGTCCAGACGATCCTCGACATCCCGCCCCGTCACGTTGCCGCGACTGGCTTCGGGCTCGGCACCGTCGGTGGGCAGTTCGTCCATCCGGGAGTCCAGGTCGCCGAATCCCTCGATCCTGAACTCGGGAGCGGCAACCGGCGGCACCACGACATCGAGCATGGGTGCCGTAGCACTGGGTTCGTCCTTGAACAGATCCTCGAGACGCCCCGAAATGTCCGCCCCCGTGACTCCATCCGCTCGACCGACGTCATCCTTCGGAATCCATTGCGTGCGCGCTTCCGCATCCCCGAACGACTCGAGCGAAGCCTCCTCGACACCGAATCCGGTCAAAGTCCCGAACGGAGCAGTCTGAGCTGCGGCTGGGACGATCGGATCCACGGCAGCCGTCGCCGGCACGGCCGGCTCCTCAACAAGGATGTCGTCGACCTGAGAACGCAACGAATCCGCCGAATGCTGATCATGGAAGGACGGCATCTCCAAGGTCGCGAAAACATCGTCCGAGCCGCCCTCCTTGCCCAACGTATTGAGCGAGAAGCCTCCGGCATCGGGAGCGCCAAGACCGATCTTAGGCGCGAACGGATCGTCCAGCGGGACGGGTGCCGCATCGAAAGCCATCGGAGACTGGGTCGAGAAGGTCCCCTCGACCAGATCGGCGGGCGATTCCTCCAGGGGGATGGCGACCGACGCAGCTGGATGCCTTGAGCTTTCGGCGGCAAGGGAACTCAGCACGCCGTCGAGCAGTTCACGCGCCGGGGCATGGGTCGGATAAAGTGTCACATAGCGATCAAGCCATCCCCGTGCCTGCTGAAAATACTGATGCCGGGCAAGCAGCTCCGCAAGATTCCAAAGCGCCGCAGGCGACCGCGGATCGATCGCGACCGCGGCTTCGAGACTCACTTTTTGCTGAGCCGCGTCGCCCCGCTCTCCTGCGAGGCGGGCCAAGAGAAGATGTCCCGCCAGATCCTTGGACCAGCGTTGCAATCCCTCGCTCAGGACCTGGACCGCGCGTTCCCCTTGTCCTTCCGCGTGCAGCGCACGTGCTAGGCGAACAAAGCCCCGGTGTCCAGGCTTGCGGGTCCACAACTCATCGAGTGCCTGCAAGGTCTGCATCTCATGCCTCCAGGGAAATGCCCTGATCGGCGATCAGGACAGGAATTCCGTTTCGAACGGGATAGAGGATCTTGCCGTCCTCGCGCACGAGCCCCGCATCGATCGAGATGCCGTCCCGTCCCACGCAACGCAGCAATTCCTCGGCGGTCGCTTCGCGCAACCCTTGGCGGGTCGCAGGGCAACAAAGGATAGAAAGCAATGCCTTGTCCATCAGCGGTTTCCCTCGTTCCATACACCCATGGCCAAGTACTTCTCCAGGCGTTTCTGCCGCAGTTCCTCGACCGGAATCCCAACCAAGGCATCCAGTTCGGCAACGACCCGATCCCGGAAGATCGCCACAGCAGCGACCGGATCCCAATGAGCTCCGCCAGCCGGCTCCGGCAGGATTCCGTCCACGAGATTCATGTCAAGGAGTTCGTTCGCGGTGAAGCGCATCTGGGTCGCCACATCCTTGGCCTTGAGACGATCTCCCCACAGGATGGCTGCACAGCCTTCCGGGGAGATCACGCAATACCAGCTGTTCTCCATCATGAGGAGACGGTCGGCCACGCCAATGCCCAACGCTCCGCCCGAAGCACCTTCGCCCAGGACCACAGCGACGACCGGCACCTTGAGACGCGCCATCTCCATGATGTTCTGCGCGATGGCCTGAGCCTGCCCGCGTTCCTCGGCACCGATGCCGGGAAAGGCTCCCGGGGTGTCGATCAGACAGACGATCGGGACGTTGTGCCGTTCGGCCAAACGCATGATGCGCATCGCCTTGCGATACCCTTCGGGATGCGGCATGCCGAAATTGCGATGGATGTTTTCGCGGGTGTCCTTGCCCTTCTGCTGTGCGATCACGCACACGGAGCGTCCCTCGATGCGGGCGAAGCCGGCAACGATCGAGGCGTCGTCCCCGTAGGCGCGATCCCCGTGGAGCTCGACAAAATCCGTCATGCTGCCGGCGATGTAGTCCAGCGCATAGGGTCGCCCGGAACGCCGTGCGATCTCGATGCGGTTCCAGGGAGTCAGTTGCGTCTGCAGGCGATCGAGAATCTGCTGACGCTTGGTCTCCAGCTTCTGGATCTCGGGTTCCAGGTCGAGTCCCAGAGCCCGCATCTCCTCGATCTTGCGATCCAGGGCCAGGACAGGTTGCTCGAATTCAAGGCCAGTGGTCTTGGGTGTCATTTCAGCTCCGCGATGGTATTTCGATCCAAGGTAACATCCCCCAGGAGCGGAGGTCCACTTTCCGTGGGAACCTCGATCTGCACGGCAAGTCCGGCGGGAAGCTTGCGTGGCAACAAGTGAAGCAGCGTCGACGCCAGCTGCCCGGGCAGCACAAGGGCGTCGATCTCCAAGGCCCGGACGGTCTGATCCAGCGAAGAGAGCCCCGCAACCGGCAGGTCTCCGAAGTCGGTGCTGCGCATCGGCTCGTTCTCCTCGGCGCTCACAGCCGCCATGACCCCCACGACGCGAAAATACTGGGGCCACTGCCGAAGCTTGCGCGCCAGCATGTAGGAGGCCGGATCCGTCCCCAGGATCAGGAGCCGCCTCGGCAGGCTTTCCTGGTGGAAATAGCGCAGCCGACGCCCGAAGAGCAGAGCGGCGATCGCGGCCGTTGCGAGCGTAAAGACCACGCGGGAAAAGACGAAGTTCTTGAAGAAGAAGCCCGTCGCAAGGAAGCCAGAACTCATGCCGGCCAATCCCAACGCAACATTTCGAAGACGAAGAGGAATGTTGCCGTAAGCTCCGACGCCCCCCATCCCGATCATGATCCAGCAGGTGAGGACCAGATGCCAGATCCATCGGTACCCGGAGGTGACGTCCAGGTTCATCGTTCCTTCGGTTGCGGAAAGGTAAAGCGAGGCGATCAGGAAGAAGAGACCGTTGCTGATCAGGAGATCCAAGGTCCAGCTGCGCACATCCCGGAACTTCTTGACCAGCAGTTCAAGACCTGTCAGCGAGAAGGCAACACCCTCGAGAAAAATCTTGCCCATGGTGCCTACGCCGAAGTTCTTCACGGCGAACGTGACCATCGCATGGTAGAAGTCCCAACGAGCTCCCCAAGGTCTGGCGGCAGCGCTGCGTCCCTTGTGGTGGATGATCGTCGCCTTGCCGTGATACCACACTTGCCAACCAGCGCGGGACACCCGCAGGCAAAGATCGAGATCCTCTCCGTACAGAAAGAAACGCTCATCGAATCCCCCGAGCTGCCGATACAGATCAGTGCGGATCAGGAGGAACGAACCGCTGACCGCTTCGACAAGAGCATCCTCGGCCGGATCGAGATAGGTCAGGTTGTAGCGGGCAAATTGGCGACTGCGCGGAAACAGGAACGACAACCCCGACAAGCGCCACAACGCGATCGACGGGGTCGGAATGGAGCGTCGGCAGGCCAGCTGCAATTGTCCTTCACCATCGAGGATGCGACAGCCCACGATCCCCGCCTTGGGAGTGCTCCCCGCAAATTCCAGGATGCGAGGCAATGTCTCCGGAAAGACGATGGTGTCCGGATTGAGGAAGAGAACCCAAGGAGCGCTTGCGGACTGGGCTCCGCGATTGCAGGCCATGGCAAAGCCCGTGTTGCGATCCATCGAGATGAAGCGCACATTGGGAAACAACGGCGCCAAAGCCTCGACCGTCCCATCGTTGGAAGCGTTGTCCACGACGACAACCTCGAACGAAGGCTGTTCAAGACTGACAAGGCTTTCCAGACATCCCTTCAGGCGTTCCCGCACCTGATAGGACACAATGACGATGGTCAGATCCAATGGATCAGCTCCGGGTGAGCCGCAGCCGCACCACGAGGTAGAGCGCTTCGCTGATGATCTTGCCGGACATCTTGCTCACGCCCATTTCGCGATCGACGAAGACGATGGGAATTTCCTTCAGGCGCGCACCCTTCTTCCAGAGCTTGTAGTTCATCTCGATCTGGAAACTGTACCCACCTGCCGCGATCTTGTCCAGATCGATCAGTTGCAGGCTCTTGCGACGGAAGCACTTGAAACCACCCGTGCAGTCCTTGATGGAAAGGCCCGTGACGAACTGAGCGTACTTGTTGGCGCACCACGAAAGCAGCAAGCGCTGCATCGGCCAGTTGACCACATTGACGCCCGTCAAGTAGCGACTTCCGATGACGAGGTCCGCGTCCAGCGCAGCCTCGCGCATGGGCAGGATGTACTTGGGATCGTGACTGAAGTCCGCATCCATCTCAAAGATGAGCTCGTAGTCGCGCTCCAAGGCCCACTTGAATCCCGCCACGTAGGCGCGGCCAAGTCCCTGCTTCTGCGTGCGCTCCAACAGATGCACCCGATCCCCGAAAAGCGGATGCGCCTTGGCCAGCCCAGCGGTGCCGTCAGGCGAACCGTCGTCGACCACGAGCACATGGAGCCAGTCGGGAAACTCCATCAGGATGCCGAGCATCCTTGGAAGGTTTTCCATTTCATTATAGGTCGGAACGATGATCAGCGTCTTTTCACCAGACATGGCGTTGAAATCTAATCCTTGAAAAGCCCGACATTGGTGCTATTTTTCCTTGCTCGACGGTGGCTGTAGCTCAGTTGGTTAGAGCCCTGGATTGTGATTCCAGTTGTCGGGGGTTCAAGTCCCCTCAGCCACCCTGACGAAGCCCTCCATGGAAACATGGAGGGCTTTTTCGTATCGAAAAAGCCCATTCCCGCGATCGGGAATGGGCTTTGATGTAAGCCGTTCAAGCCTCACCAAGGCTTGCACTCAGGCGTTGTGGATGAACTGGGACTCGATGCGTTTGCGGAACACGACACCCCAGAGGAAGCCAACTCCGGTGTACAGGGTAACCTGGATGAGCAGAATCTCAGGGTACTGCTGAGCCAGACCGAAGCCGTAGGCAACGAAGATGTTGGCGATCTGGAACAGATTGAACATGCGGTGGTTGCGACGAACCAGCTTGCTCAGGTAAAGCTCGGAGACCATGAGCAGAGCCAACAGGAATTCCATGCCCACAAGGAAGCCAGCATTGAACTGGAAACCAAACCAGTTGGAACGAGTCATCAACAGCATCGCCAAGGCGACCCAGCCACCCGCCAAGGTCGAAGGCATTCCCACGAAGTAGCCTTTCACCTCCGACTGCATGATATTGTAACGAGCCAGGCGGAACGCTGCACAGAGGACATACAGGGACATCGTCCCCACCACGAAGAGAAAATGGGTGGAAAACCAATCCGGAGCCAAGTTCTTGATCGAGAAGAGCACCAGCATGGCCGGCGCCAGGCCGAACGAGATCAGGTCGGCAAGACTGTCTAGCTGCGCCCCGAACTCACTGGATGCGTTGAGCCGCTTGGCGAAGAAACCGTCGAGCTTGTCGAAGAGCACCGCATAGACGACAAGCCACGCAGCCCACTCCAAAGCGCTCTTGCCGAACAGCAGCGTCTTGCCAAGTGGAGCAAGCGCGATCGCGAACGTTCCCATCAGGAAGTTGAGACTGGTGAAGGCATTGGGGACAGCGTAACGAACCTTGTTCATGATGATTCCTTCAGAGCTTCAGGGAACACACAGGCGATACCCGGCCCCACGGACCGAGACAAGCAGTTGAGGGTGAGCCGGGTCGCGTTCAAGCTTCTGACGAAGCCGGACCAGGAAGTTATCCACCGTGCGGGTGGAAGGTAGATTCTCCGGGTTGTATCCCCAGACCTGTTCCAGCAGATCTTCACGGGACACGACCTCGCCCGGACGGGACGCGAAATGCCGCAGGATCTCGAATTCCCGTGTGGAGAGTTCCGCCGCGACGCCGTCGACCTCGCAGAGGAAGCGACGGAAATCCAGACGGATATTGCCCCACTCGACGGAGTCGACCTCTTCGGGCGTACGAACGTTCTTCTGCCGTCGACGCAGCAGCGTGCGGATGCGAGCCACCAGCTCGGCCACGCCGAACGGCTTGGTGACGTAATCGTCGGCACCGATGGTCAGACCCGCCACCTTGGATGCCTCGTCACCACGAGCCGTCAGCATCAGCACAAAGGCTTCGGGCATGCGCGCACGGACCTCACGACAGACATCGAAGCCCGAAAGCCCCGGCAGCATGAGATCGAGCAGAACGACATCGGCCCGAAAGCTCTTCAGTCGTTCCAAGGCCGCGGCACCGTCTCCGGCCTCCTCGACTTCGAAGCCTTCCATCTCCAGGGTCAGCCTTAGACCACTTCGGATGGATGCATCGTCTTCCACAACAAGTATCCGTTCAGACATTTCCGGGACTCCCCTCCGGAATAGTAACTGTCACACGCGTCCCCCATTCGGGAGAACTTTCCAGCCGAATCTTCCCTCCCAAGGAATTCGCTGCGGCGCGCACGATCGAAAGCCCCAATCCTGTTCCGGAAATGGTGCGCGTCAAGCCGCTGCCACCTCGGAAAAATCGGTCGAAAACCTTCTTCTGATCGTCCGCAGGAATTCCCGGTCCATTGTCGAGAACGGACACCTCTATCCCGTGCTTGTCGCGCAACAACTCGACCTGCACCTTGCCAGGACTGCGTCCGTACTTGATCGCATTGTCCACCAGGTTCTGCAGGATGCTTCGGAACAGCGCAGCGTCCGTACGGATCACCATGCAGGCTTCCCCGCACACCATCAAGCGCACACCCTTGCTCGTCGCCTGAGGCTCCAAGGAATGGCACAGCTCCTCAGCCAAGCCTCTCACGTCCACCTCGGTCAAGCTAGGCCTGCCCATGCCGGCTTCCTGCCGAGCAACGGACAGGATTCCTTCGATCAATGCCCCAAGACGCGCGGCCTCCTTGCGGATCACACCACCGAATTCCTGCGAACGAGCCAAGGCCTTCCCCGACTCAAGAAGCTCCGCAAACATCAGGATAGAGGTCAGTGGGGTCTTGAGTTCGTGCGTGACATTGCTGACGAAATCCGTCTTCAAGGCCAGAAGCTGCCTTTGCGCATCGACCGCGCTCGCAGCGGCCCAAGCGGTGAAGAGCAGGACTCCGAGCGACAGCACGAGTACCAACGAAAGCAGCAACGTCCGTCCTCGCGCGGCGTTCTTCAGCTCCCCGGTTTCCGGCCACACGCCGATCTCCCATCCCGGAACCCGCGCCAAGGCCCCCACGGCCATCGGCTCGCCCACCAGCGCCTGCCCGGAGAAGCTGCGCCAGCCCCCTCCCGCGGCACGCCAGCCCCAGCGTCTCGTGGATTTGACATTTCCCGTCATCTCAGGCTGAAGATCCGCCACAACCAATGCCTGAGCCATGAGCCGACGCTCGTCCAGCAAACAGGTCACGACATTTCCCTTCGGGACCAACGGCTCGCGCACCGTCAGGATCAATCCGCCCCTCGCCTTGATCATCGCCAAGCCCCTTGCACCATTGCCTTGGGCAGCTTGAAGCTCAAGCGAATCGCGCTGCCACAGCGCGGATTCGCGAGCGCGCGCCCAGGCCAATCCAAAAAGGGACTCGAGAAGAGGACGCCACTGCGGCGCTTGATTCCATCCGCTCGTCGCCTGATGCTCCAGTGCATTCAAGCGAAGCGTGTCAGCTGGCAGCTGGCACGGAGCATGAATGCGCCGCAGGAGATCCATCTGGATCTTCTCCAACGGCTCGCCCACACCCGGAGCCGACGTCATGCTTAAGGAATCCCGGCACAATCCCTGCCCGTGGAGGAGCCGAAAGTGCCCCTCTCCTTTCCGCAGTCCCAGCAACACGACCTTGGATGAATCGGACCAGACCGAATCAGGATCAGCTCCCCATTCCTGCATGTGCCCTGCGATGCCATCGAGCGACCCCTGCAGTCGCACATCGACAGACCCGACCAGCTGTCCCACCAATCGCTGATTGACCGCCACGAGCTCCGCATGGTAAAGCTCCCGCTCCGATGCCACGGAGCGCCATGCCAACCAAGCCAGCACCAGCGCCGGGATCACGATCGGCAGCCAAAGCCAGCGAGTCCAATGGATCCTACGTTCAGTGCCGCGCACGGATGACTCCTCGCATGCCGCCCGACAGGAATGCAGTCAGCCGCAGTGCAAGCTGGCCGTCCATTCCCTGCAGTTCGAAAATCACCTCGTCCATTCGCCGCTCCTTGCGGACGACCGGCCGCAAAAGGACACCAGCACGCCGAATCTCCTCCGAGCTCCAACCCGCCCGCCGCAGCCCGACCAGATTCAAGCGCGCCCATGCGGCAGGATTGCCGATCACGCGCGACCATGGCAGGACATCCCGATCCACGGGAATGCCACCCGCCACGAAAGCGAGTTCTCCGATCCGACAGAACTGATGGATCACGCTGGCCCCGCCAAGAAATGCGCCATCCCCGATCTCGACATGCCCGCCCAACTGGACCGCATTTGCAAGAATCGCCCCGGTTCCGACCTTGCAGTCGTGTCCGACATGGGCATAGGCCATCAGGAACGTTCCTTCACCCACTTCCGTCACGGAATCCGGATGCGAACCGCAATGTACCGTCGCGAATTCGCCGACACGTGCCCCATCGCCAAGGACACAGCACCCGAGATTCTTCCTCAGAAACCCGCTGATCTGCGGATTTCCTCCCAGCACGGCACCATGCGCCACCTGGACATCGCTCCCCAAGGTGACGCCACCGGTGACGCACACATGGGGTCCGATGCGGCAGCCATCCCCAAGGATGGCACCAGCCTCGATCACAGCAAAAGGACCGATGACGCATCCTTGCCCGATCCTGACCGTCGGATCAACGACCGCAGTCGGATGGACAAAGGCATCAGACATCAGATCAAAGTCGCCAGAATCTCTGCTTCGCAGGCCACGGCACCATCGACGAGGATGCGGCCCTTGGCCTTGCCCATTCCGCGGCGCCAGCTCTCGAGCTCAACCTCGAGCCGCAGCACATCACCAGGTCGGACCCCCTTTCGGAATCGCGCATTCTCGATTCCCAGGAACGCGGGTCGCTTGCCGTGGGTCTCGGGGAAGGACTTCAGGATCAGGATGCAGGCCATCTGAGCCAAGCTCTCGATCTGAAGGACGCCAGGCATGACCGGATCGGTCGGGAAGTGGCCCGAGAAGTACGGCTCACCAAAACTCACGTTCTTGATGCCGACCGCAGTCTTTCCCAGCTCCAAGGAAATGACCTTGTCCACGAGCAGGAAAGGGTAACGATGCGGAAGGATTTCCAGGATGGCTTGGTAATCGAGAGCAAGAGTTTCAGACATGCCGGGAAAATCTAGCTCCAAGGACACGGCCTGAACATGGCAGCTCCTCAAGGAGTGCGCGTCCCAATTCATGGAACTCGCGATGCCCCACACCGGTCATTTCGATCCGCAAGCGCGGCAGTCCCCGCAACCACAGGGAAAGATCGCCGACCAGATCCAGCGCCTTGTGGGCCGCCGCTTCCGAAGGCATGCGCAAGGGAGCTCCCGCAAGCACATTCCCTTCAAGCCGTAGATCATGAGCCCGCACCAAGTTCTCCCCTGCAAGGCTCCTCGCCGGTCCGAACAGGATCCCCTGCCCCACTCCGCACCCCAACAGAAGTCCAGCCTCCTGGGCCGCAGCAAAGGCATCAACGTCCGCAAAGGTCCTGGCATTCAAGCAGTCAAGGAGCCCCCCCTCCGCTCCACACCAACGATGTCGCGTCCCGTTGATCTCCACGCACGAATCCACTTGAAATGTGTCCGCAGTCTGGGCCAGAAGCCGCCCTCCCCGCTCATTGCGGATTTCCCGACGCCATCCGACCGGCACATCGAGCCACACAATGGAACGCGGCCGAATGTCCTTGCAGAAGCCTGCCGCTCCATCCATGAGAGGAAGATCCGCAGCAGAGACCTTCAGCTCCCAATCGAAGATTCCCGACAAGGCGAAGCTCGCGGCGAAGTGCTCCAATGGCCCGATGCCATCCATGCGCGAGCAACGCTGGGCCCCACAAAGACCACTCGCATCAACCTCGATCCGCCCCTGCGACGTCTTCAGCCACATGCCGGCACCAAGCTCGAGGGCACGGCCACGGACCTGCACTGGTTCGCCAGAATGCATCCCTGGTCCGGAAACAAAAAACGCCTCCCTCCCCTGGTCGGAGAGCGAAGGCGTCTTAATATCTCGCTGTTCGAGGCTCAGCGGAAGATGCCGACGTTCTTGAGAACGTTGAACATCACCTCACGCACCACACCGACACCCGACTGGCTTGTCTCACGCACCAGAACCGCACGCATGGTGTAGACGCCGCTGTTGACCAAGGCGCCAGTGGTCGAGCGACCATCCCACATCGGCACCAGATCGAACTTGCCGGTCGCATCCGCGATGCCGGCCAGATCGGTTCCGACCAGCTCCGCAGAACTCTTGCCCACATACACGCCGTACTTGTCGTAGATCGTGACCACCAACGACGAACGATTGCCGATCGTTCCCGTGTTCACCGGAATCTTCAAGCCCTGTGCACCGATGATGCCCTTGCTGGGAATCTTGACAGGCGCCTCTCCACTGGAGATCACCGTCAGCTCGTCACCGTCAGCAAGAGTGGTGGAACCCGCGAAGATCACCACATTGGCCTTCGTGCCCAGCAGCTTCTCGAACGGCGATGTCACCGCCGGTCGGAGAGCCACCAGTTCACGCTTGTCTTGAACCTCAAGCAGCGGATCCAACGGCAAGAATACGTTCACCTTCGGATCGATCGGCTTGCGTGGTCCCGACTTGACGACCACACGCGGCGAGTTCTTGGCTCCACGCACCCCGTTGAGGCTCACGATATTCCCGTTGTCCGGCGCACCGACAATGCGCACCGAGTCCCCGGGAAGCGGCTCCACCACGCCAGCGACCTGGTAGAAGTCCATGCTTCCCATCCGTCCGTCGCCCGACAGGGAGAAGGTACCGAAATTCGGCAGTTCTTCGGTTCCCGTCTTCTTTGCCAAGTTCCAGATCACAGTGCGCGATCCTGCGGCAGCCGTGACCGGCTCCGAGAAGTAGACATTGAGCATATCGTGCGAGCTCGCCTCGTCCTCGTAGGTCCCGTATACCAGTACAGCGCTGTCGAGAACTGCCGCGACGGAGTCCTGGATTGGAAAGACCATGTAGCCCATGTCCCGTCCCTCGACCTTGATCTGACCCAGGTCGAGGATGTTGGACGCAGTTACACCCTTCGAAAAGGCTCCGGCAAGATCAAAACTGACGCTGTCGGTTCCACTGTTTGCCGTGGTCGTCTTGTCCACCGTGGTCATCATGCCGTTCTTGTCCGGCCAAGAAAGACGGAAGGAAACCTCATTCTCCAAATTCTTCTGGAACTTGATCGTGAAGCGCGTTGCCGTTCCTGCACCGATCTCGTCGCTGTACCAAGCGCGATCGATGGGAGGCAGAGGAGGCGCTTCGAAATTCACCGGAGCGATCACGGCCGCCTGGCCGGCCGCAACATCCGCATTCACAGCGTAGAGCGAATCGTCTAGCGACTCCACCATCGACTTCACTAAAAGTTCGGCACTGCCGGCGCTCATGTCCACGGAATCGACCGGCACATTGAGATTTCCCGGCAGGTAGAACTTCACCAGGCCGTTCTTCGAACTGAGATAGGCTTGGAGTCCAGGCTCAGCCGTCTGCACGCCGTCTCCATCCTGCAACTTGAGCGTAACCCGCACGGTATCCTTGATCAGATGCCTCAAGGAGTCCAGGTTCCAATCGAACTGCCACTTGAGTTTCTGGATATGGACCTTGGCCGAATCGGTGATCGTGTTGGCCGCCGCCGCATCTCCGGCCCCGACCCATGCCTGCAGCATGAACCAATCCGCCGTCGGAATCACCGGAAGGGTCGTGGGAGTCAAAATCGTCTGCACGGTTCCCGTGACCGGCACATCCAATACCGCCACCGACGCAGTACCAGCTCCAATGATCGCGGTCATGCTGTTGCGCGAATCCACTTTCGCAGTGATCTTGAGCGCAACATCGACCAGGTTTCCGTAGGCATCCTTCACATCCAAGGTTGCCTTGTACTTTGCCTTGTAGGGAACCACCGTGCCCGAATCCCCGGACACATCGTAGGACGATGGATCGCGCCACTGAGCCACATAAGCAGGCCCCGGGCGAACTGTGATGGTACCGCTTCCTTGATAGACTGCCTTGGTGGCATTGTCTTTACCCGTCGCGACCACACCCAATCCAAGCATCGCCTTGGTAAAACGCACCTGCACCCAGGTCTCGCCCTTCAAGGTCGCCAGCAGCGGAGCGCTCGCCTCGACAGTCTTGCCGGTCGCATCCTGCATTCCCTGCGTGTTGATCGTGACATTGGCGATGGTCGAGGAGTTGTCCAGCAGCGTATCCAGATCGATGTAGGACTTGATGGTGTCCATGATCGGCTTGGTCGAATCCACCAGCAGGATCGTGGCGATGCGGAACTTCTTGGCGGCCTTGTCGATCCAAACCGTATCAAGTCGCTGTGCAATCTTGCCTTGGGCATCGTACTTCCACAGGTAGGCACCAGGACGCGCTTGGATCTTCGCAGGCGAGAGCGGCTTGGTCACGCCCGTGATCTTGACCGGCTGCAGCTTCATCCACACCAGATCTCCCGCAAAGGTCGTGTCGATCTTTGTACCACTCTGGGTCTTGTGGAAGCTGACCGCAAACTGCTGCTGCGCCTTGTGGACCATCCAGACACCGGTGTTCGAGATGATCTGCTCACCCGTCGCCGTGGTTCCGCCGATCGTGAGCTCGAAACGTGCATTGTATCCCGGATCCGTGAGAAAGTCCAAGACGACACCATTGCCACCCAGGGCTGGAGTGAAACCTGCCGTGGAAATTTCCTTGCACGTTCCTGCCACCTTGCCTGCACCGGCATCGGAAAGATCGATATCCGAATAGAGACAGGCCCTCAAGACGCGCAGATTGGAGACGGCCCCCACATTGGTGCTGATACCGAAGTTCAAGACCGCCGTCGTGGCCGAAAGAACGATCGGCTGATCGTCCGCGATGGCAAGCATGCCCACCGAAAGACTGCCATCCGGCTGCATCGCGCCACGCGCCACCGGCTTGCCGGAGGTGGTAGAGACATAGGCGTACCCGCCAACCGAGGTGGGCTGGCCATCGATGCCAAGCTGCATCACGCGCCCGACGATGGTGCTGTCCACCCCTGTGTTGCTCCACACCGGAGCCAGGAAATTCGCATCGGTCGGGTTGGTGCTTTGGAAGGCCACCGTCTTGAGGTAGTGGTTGTTCTTGGGCGTCAGGTCTTCCTGGTTGGCTGCCGTGATCCGCCCCAGAGTGTCCTTGATCGGCAGCAGGATTCCATTGGCATCCTTGATGCCACCGATGACGTTGCGTACCGCAACGGTGTCCAACGCCTTGAAGGTCTGCGCTCCGTTCGACATCGCGACGGAATGCGTGATCGGGTTGGCATTGATTGTCTTGTAGTCAAATTCTTCCAGGGTCCATTCCTGGGGAACGGTGCCACGCTGTTGTCCTTGATACTGGATCGTGTTCAGGAAGATGATGTTGCCTGTGTAACTGCCACCTTGAGTTTGGAACTGAAGTCGAGCCGGATCACCCCAAGACCGTCCGTTGCCGTTCGTATTGCTCTTGAGCGGCACAAAGGTGTTCGCGTACATGAACTGAGTGCTCTTCCAAGTCAGATTCTTCCAACCGGTGTAAGCGTCGCTGAAGTTGTTGTTCGCGTAGCCAGTGCTGTCTGCCGTGTAGTTCATCCACGGCTCGGCGACCAGGTTGTTATAGAAATAGGTCGAGACATTGCCGCGCCAGCCGCCCTGTCCAAACAAGGCCGAGACCTGCCAGAAGGTGTTGTGGTAGACACGCTCCGGAGTGCCCACGGCATCCTTGAGGAACATGAAGCCACCCGTGTGGTTCTTCGATTCCGTCGTCGTGAAGGTGCCGTAGGTCGCCTGATTATTGTGACAGTTATAGACACGATTGAAGCGCCATGTGGAACCAAGGTCCCAGTTCGACTCGACGTAAACTCCCCAGATGTTGTCATGGATGAGGTTTGCCTCGATCAGGTGGTTGCCCATCTCACCGTAACGGGAGTTGGGAACCAGCTGCGCAGTATCCAAGTCACCATCGTTATTGACGGCCATCGGACCGCCCTTGTTGCGATTAAAGTTGTAGAACGCGGCAAAGCAGTTCTTGATCTCGGAGTTGCGAACCGTCACCTTGCCCGAGAGGTACAAGTTGATGCCAAAGTTGCCGTAGAAGACGCCATCCTTGCAGTTCCAGATGCCGTCCTTGCCCCAGCCGATCGGCTTCACTCCGTCGATGCCGATGCCGTCCAGCACGATATTGTGGCTACCCTGGATCAGCACCACGCCATTTCTCTGAATGCCGCTGGTGGAGAATGGATTGGTCGCATCCTTCGAACCACCGGTTGCTGTCCCGCAGCTGTTGGGCCACTTCTTCCAGCCGGCAGGCTTCATGGCAAGCGTGTCAGGATCGGCATCGGGGCCGGCAAGCTCGCCCTTGTCCTGGAACGTCAACACCGGTCGGATCGAGGGCGATGCCGAGGTGATCGTGATGTTGCTCTTGTTGCGGATGAAGAGCGTATTGCTCAGCGTGTAGGACTTGCCTTGCAGCAAAATCCGACAGCCCGAGGGATCATTGTCGGGGCATTTGTCCACCGCATCCTGCACGGCCTTGGTCGGCCCGACCACTGACGGCACCTTGTAGTCCACAGCGTGCACTAGAGCCGGAGTCATCCCCACAGCCAAAGCGACCCAAAGGCTCTTGCGCCAGATCGACGTCTTATTCATCACGTTCATCCGATCCTCGTCACGGAGGCGTTCATGGAATCGAGGTCATACTGCTGGCCTCATCAATTTCGGGGTAAAGGTAACTCTTGCGTCGAGTATTCGCTGTGTGCTTGATCACATGCCGTACTCCGTCAAGAAACAAAAAGGGCCCCTGTGAAGGGGCCCTGAATCTCGATCGTTCTTGACTCGACTCAGCGAGCCACGCCGATGTTCTTGAGCTTGTTATAGAGCATCACGCGCTGGATGGTATTGTCCGGCATCACTTCTTCGCGATAGAAAAGGATGCGTGCCGTGTACACGCCACTGGTCACGATCTGCTTCTTGGCTGAGCGACCATCCCAAAGGATCTTGATACTCGACTTGCCCGACTTGTTGGTGTTGCTCGAGTTGAAGTCGCTCTGACGAAGCACCGCCTCGGCATTGCCCACGAAGATTCCGTACTTGTCGTAGAGCACCACAGTGATCAACGACTTCTCCTTGATGGTTCCGGTGTTGACCGGGATATCAATGCCGATGGTCCCGTTCAGCTCACTCCAGGAAATGCTCGACTGACCAGTACCCTTCGAGACGACCGTGAAGACGGAGTTTGAACTCTCGCCGTTACCGATGAGGATCGCCAAGTTGCTGCCGACACCCTCGAGAGGGGACTTGGTCTCGACCGGCTTCAGGACGATCTGCTCGCGCTCCGTACGCACCTCGCCGTTCGGATTGGGAAGGATGATGTTCAAGCTCGGCTCGATGGCTTTGCGGAGTCCAGCCAGCACGATGGTCCGCTTGGCCTTGGTGCCGGCCATGGCGCCGCCAGCGTCAGAAAGGATACCGCCCTCACCACCTGCGATCAAGCGGATAGAATCGCCCTTCTCCGGCAGGATCAACCCGGTGGTCGTATCGAACAGCATGAAGCCGCTCTTGCCGTCCGCAGCCAGCACGAAGGTGGGCAGCTTGGGAGTCAAGGCAACATCACTGGTACCGACCAGCTTGGAGATCGCCTTGTTGATGTCTGCACCATTGACCTTAACCGACTCGGAGAAGTAGAGGCGCAGCGTGTCATACATGCTGCTGGCATCCCCTTCATAGGCACCGTAGATCATGCGAGCGCTGTCGATGATCGGAGCCACGGAGTCCGCGATGGCAAAGCGCACGTGCGGCGGGAACTCGGAAGTGACGAACTCTGTATCCGATCCAGTCAAGATGCTGGTCATGACGCCCAGGTCCTTGATGTCGGCTCCCGTCACGCCCTCCGGGAACTTGCCACTCAGATCCAGCGACAAGATCATCTTGCCGATAGCGCCGGTCGTCGTGACGTTGATGCTCTGCATGCCGCCGTCCTTGCCAGGCCACATGAGACGGAAGATCGCCTCGTGAGTCAACGGCTTTGCAAAGGTCAGCGTCAGCTGGGACGCAGTGCCCACGCCGTTGCTGTCGCTGTAGAAGGCCGCGACAGGTCCGCGATCCCCACCGATCACCACTGCCTTGGAAACGTTCGCGCCCTGCGTCGGAAGCAAAGCATCCAACCCTTGGAAGCGATTGCCCAAAGCGACGGTATCACCAGCATTGACACGATTGGTATTCAAGGTATCCTGAACCACGATCCAAGTCTGATCATCTCCACCCTGGATGATGCCCTTGGTGCCAACATCCTGCGAGGTCGCAGCATTGGCCAAACCAATCGTTCCCGGCACCGAAGCAACCGGCTCGGAAAGCTTGATGCGGATCGAGTCCACACCGTCACCGAAGGTCAACTGCGCATAGGGCTTGCCCGACGCATCGGTGAAGTTGACCAGCACCGCAGGCACACTGTCCGCCACCAAGCCCGAAGACGGGAGATAATTGGAGACCGGCGGATTGAGGTTGCGACCGTAGGCAGTGACCAAAGCGCCGAACTTATCATCGGAACTGCCACGAGTCACGCCGTAGCGGAAGGCTTCCAAGTCGGACATCGTGAGAGTCCAAGTCGTATTGTCCGTGGAACTCCAGTTGCTTGCTGTCGTTGCGACCGTCTGCGTGTAGCCATTGAAACGGACCTCAAGGGAATCGATCCTCTCCAGCGTCAGCAACGGACGGGAGAAGGTAATGGCAACCACATTGGCACGCCCCTGCGGATGATTGGTCGTGATCTTTCCCGTGAAGGAAGGTAGAACCACCATCTTGGTGAGCGCCACAAGGGGAGCGCACTCCGCACCATGGTTCTTCGAACCATCCGTCAGCACGCCAGCCGGATCGATCTTGAGCGAATCCGCATACTGGATGACCAGTGGCTTGAACTGCGCATCACGATTGTTGTGGATCACGACGCGGTACGTGTTCGCACCAAGGGACTTGGCCGGATCAGCAAAGAAGCTATCCACCACAATGCCTGAGGTATTGGCCAAGGTTGCCCCCTTGACCACGAAGGGCCAAGACTGTCCGGAAAAGCTCACCGGCTCGGTAAAGCGGACCATGAACACATCGTAGGGGCTCGAGTAGTTCTCGATGACAACCGCAGTGTCTACACGAGGCGCCACACGATCCTTTACGCTGACGGGAAGGCCAGCATCCACCACCGTATCCGTAAGCGGCGGCCTGCGCATGGTGTACTGGAGCAAAAGATCCTTGCCAGGAATATTGGCCAAGTCTGCAACATCCTTGACCGCAAATTCCAGCAGATCCTTGCGGCCCGTGGCGAACTTCCACTCCGTGGAGTCATAGGCGATCGCCTTCGCTCCAACGGTCAAGCTCATGCCATGGATCGGAGTCTTGCTCGTATCCAAATCAGCAACGCTGGTTTCACTGCCCTTGAGCCAGACACGCAGCAGATCCGCCTTGCCATCGCAATCCGTATCCAGATAGGCGGCAGAATCGACCACCGGGTACGGGGGCTCAGGCGGCTTCTTGAAGTTGACCGGAGCGATGACGGCAGCTTCGCCATTATTCACGTCGGTATTGAAGGCATAGATCGAATCGTCCAACGCCTCGACATCGCTCGTAACGATCAAAGTCACCGTGCCGGTCGCCTTGAGATCCACCGAATCCAAAGGATTTGCCTTCGCGACATCGGTCGGCAAGTAGAACTTGAGCTTGCCGAAACGGCTGTTCAAGTGCGCATAGAAATCGGTCCCGGCAAAGGGCTTGAGATCACTGTTGAGCAAGGAAAGAGTCACCCGGAACGTGTCCTTCACGATGCCTCTGATCGAATCGATATCCCAGTCCAGGATCATGTCCGGCTGCTTGACCAAGACCTTTGCGGTGTCCTGGATGGTTCCCGCCTTCGGAGTGGCTGCACTTCCGATCCAGGAATAAAGCCAGAAGGAATTGAACGGTTCCGGCGCCAAGGCCCCGGTCGCTTGTATCGGAGCCGTCCCGACACCCGTCGCCGGAATGGTCACGACCGTCTTGGTGTCAGAGCCGCCCCCCACGTAAGCGTTTTGAGAAGCCGCAACGACACTCAAGGAAACATCGGTCGGAACATCCACGACATTTCCGTAGATGTCTTTGACCTCGATCTTGGCTGGATACTTGGTCTGGAAAGGAATCGTGGTGAATCCACTGTCCCGAACGAAACGGTAGGATGCAGGGTCCCTCAACTCAGCCACATAGGCCGGTCCAGGCCTCACGGTGATCGTACCGCTTCCCTGATAGACCGCCTTGGTCGCATCCTGACCGGTTGCAACAACACCCAATCCGACCATCGCCTTGGTGAAACGCACCTGGACCCAAGTCGGTCCCTGCATCGTGGGAATCAGCGGCTTGCTTGCCGTGACCGGCTCGCCTGCCAGATCCAGCATTCCTTGTGTGTTGATCGACACATTGGAGATCTTGGAGGTGTTGTCCAAGAGGGTGTCCAGGTCCACATAGGAGCGAATCGTGTCCTTAATGGGCTTGGTGGAATCCACTATCAGAATGGTCGCGAGGCGGAACTTCTTGGTCGCCTTATCGATCCAGACCGTATCAAGACGCTGAACGATCTTGCCCTGCGCATCGTATTTCCACTCGTAGGCGCCAGGGCGGTTGACGATCTTTGCGGGGTTCAGAGGCTTGGTCACGCCCGTGATCTTCACAGGCTGCAGCTTCATCCAGATCAGATCTCCGGCAAAGGTGGTGTCGGTGCGGGATGCTTCGGTCTTTTCCTTGTGGAAGGTCACCGCGAACTGCTGCTCCGCCTTGTGGATCATCCAGATGCCCACATTGGATAGGATCTGCTCACCCGTCGCGGTGGTGCCGCCGATAATGAGTTCGAAGCGGGAGTTGAAACCCGGATCCGAGACGAAGTCCAAAGCGACCGAGTTGCCACCCAAGGCAGGCGTGAAGCCGGCCGTCGAGATCTTCTGGCAGGTTCCCAGGTTCTGGGTCGCACCGTCGTCGGCCAGATTGACATCCGGATACAGGCAGGCCTGCAGGACCTTGAGGTTCGAGACCGCTCCCACATTGGAACTCAGTCCGAAGCTCAAAACAGCCGTCGTTCCTGTCAGAACCACGGGCTGATCGTCGCCGATGGTCAGCATGCCAACGCCAAGCGATCCATCCGGCTGCATGGCACCGCGGGCAAGCGACTTGCCGGTGGTGTTCGAGAGGAAACTGTATCCCCCTCCTGCAACAGAGTTGCCACTCGCATCGAACTGCATGGTCCTGCCAAGGATAGTGCTGTCAACACCGGTATTGGTCCAAACCGGCGTAAGGAACGTGGCCTTGCTCGAATCGGTGCTCTGGAACTGGACCGACTTCAAGACATGGTTGTTCTTGGGCAGCATATTGGTGGTGCCAGATGCCGCAATCAGCCCCAAGGTATCCTTGATGGGGATCTTCACGCCGTTCTCATCCAGAATTCCACCGATGATGGCACGCACCTTGGCAGTGTCCAAGGCATTGAATGTTGCCGGGCCATTTGTCGTAGCCACGGAATGCGCGATCTTACTGCTGTTGATCGACTTGTAATCAAATTCTTCCAGCGCCCATTCCTGAGGAATGGTGCCACGGGCCTGGCCCTGATACTGAATTCCGTCCAGGTACTTGATATTTCCCGTGTGACTTCCACCTTGGATCTGGAACTGGAGTCGCGTGGTATCGCCCCAGGAACGGCCTGTGCCATTGCTGTTGGACTTCAACGGCACGAAGGTGTTGGCAAACATGAACTGGGTGCTCTTCCAGATCATGTTGTTCTGACTCTTGTACGGCTCGATGAAGTTATTGTTGAGATAACCAGCCGAATCCGACGTGTAGTTAATCCACGGATCGGCAACAAGGTTGTTGTAGAAATAGTTGTTGATATTTCCACGCCAGCCGCCCTGCCCGAAGATCGCCGACACCTTCCAGAAGGTGTTGTGATACACCCGCTCCGGAGTTCCCACGGCATCCTTGAGGTACATGAAGCCACCAGTGTGGTTCTTCGCTTCACTGATGGTGAAGGTCGCGAAGGTCGTTGCCGTGTTGTGGCAATTGTAGATGCGATTGAAGCGCCAAGTGGAACCGAGATCCCAGTTGGACTCCAAGAAGGCACCCCAAATATTGTCATGGATCAGATTGCCTTCAATAAGGTGACCGCCCATTTCACCATAGCGACTGTTTGGAACAAGCTGTTCCTTGTCCAGGTCGCTTTGGTTGTTGACGGCCATCGGACCGCCCTTGTTGCGATTGAAGTTGTAGATGCCAGCGAAGCAGTTCTTGATCTCACTGTTGCGAATCGTGATTTTTCCAGACAAGTAGAGATTGATTCCGAAATTGCCATACCAAACGCCGTAATTGCAATCCCAGATTCCATCCTTACCAACGCCCAAGGGCTTGACGCCATTGACCGTGATGCCATCGATCACGATATTATGGCTTCCTTGGATTAGAATCACACCGTTTCGCTGAATGCCGCTCGTCGAGAATGGATTGCTCGTGTTTTTGGAACCACCAACAGCCGTACCACAAGAGGTCGGCCACTTTTTCCAGCCGGCGGGCTTGAGCGCCAAACTGTCCGGATCGGAGTCGGGACCGGCCTTGGTGCCATCATCATAGAATGACAATTCGGACCGGCGGCCGGCATTGGCAGACATGATGGTGATGTTGCTCTTGTTGCGAATCAAGATCGAATTCGACAAGGTGTAGCTGGCACCCTTCAGCTTCACCACACAACCGGTCGGATCGTTGTCCGGGCACTTGTCGATGGCCGCTTGAACTGCGTTTGTAGGCCCGATTGCAGCCTCTACAGGCACTTCAATGGCTCCCGCGACACCAACCATGCTAACAAGTCCAGCAATGATCGTGCGAGACACAGAGCGGAACCAGCCTCTAGAACGATGCTCCGGGGAGGAGAACCATCCTTTCATGCTGCTCAAACGTGTGTGCATCTCTGACTGCATATCCGACTCCTCGCTAAGTCCCAAATGGATTCCGGGATACGATGGCCTCAAACTAACGGCTGCGCACTGTCTTCGCAGAACGTTTTCGCTCACCAGACAACAAGTGTGCTCAAAATCAGACGCCACCGACTCCTCCCCCGAAGGCCGGCACCGTCGATCAACGATCATCTCTATTGTAGCCACCAAGAGTCAAGAGGTTCATGCCAAAGCGCACAGCGCCCGACAACTCTTACTCCACCCGAGTACAACGCGCCTCGCCTACCTCAAGGACACGACCGCTGGCTCTACCGCCTTGCCATCCAGGATTCGAGAGCTCAGGGCGATCGTCCTTTGGAGATCGATACGGCTAGGCAGCAGCCTCACGGCCCGTCGACCGTCCGCCATTGCTTGGGCCGGCCTCCCCAAACGGAAGCTCGCCTGGGACCTGCAAGCCCAAGAGTTGCCGTCCCCCGGCGCAAGCACGACAGCGCGATGACAGGCATCCCACGCATCCTGCGCAAAATCTCCCTGCAGAGCAAGCTCACCAAGCGTCCGCCACAAGAATGCGGAAGAGTCACGCTTGAGCAGCGCCTTTCGCAGCACAAGCATCCCCTGTGCAGTTCGTCCACGCGCCTGCTGTGATGCAGCAATCCCATACCAAGCGTCGTCATCCCCAGGCTCCAGCCGCACAGCCTCCTCGAACGAAAGCACCGCCTGCTGCCACTTCCTCTGCCGGAACTGCCAAACGCCCAAATTATGCCATGCCATCCAATCTTCTGGCTGCCGATCGATCACCCGCCTCCAGCCAGCCATCGCGCTATCCATCATCCCACGCTTCTGATGGATCATGGCCCGGATCCGATGAATCTCGACATTCGTCGAATCCAGCGCCAAACCTTGAGCCAACACCGCGCTGGCAGCCGAGATCTTGCCCTGACGCATCAAGCTCAATCCCAAGCGGGCCAAGGTGCGTGCATCGTCGCCCCCTTCTTTGAGACTGCGTCGATAGCCATGGACAGCCAAGTCATGATTGCCCAGATTCGCCGCGCAAACGGCGAGGTTGAACCAGACAACACTCGAGTGAGGCAGACATTCCACCGCGCGCAGATGGTACTGCAGCTCTTGGGGCAAGCTATCGATATCCCCCCAGGTCAACGCCAGTTGCTCCCATGCTTCGCCAAAACGCTCATTGAGCTGCAAGGCTTTCCGAAAGACACGCATCGTGGTGTCCATCGGTTCGTGAAGATTCCGTGCCGCGACTCCACGCGCATACCACGCCCAGGCATTTCCTGGCTCCCGACGGCACCAAGCGCCTGAATGCGCCTTCAGTCCCATCCAATCGCGATTCCGGGCCAGCACGGAGAAACGCTCCAGCCAAACCGTCGTTTGCGCCGTATCAAGCCTCTTTCGAGAACGCTCCCGAATCTGCGCAACCCATTCCACGGGGGCCGCGAAATTGACGCTTTGGGCAAACTCCTCGTAGAAGGATGTGATTCCCAACAAACGCCCGCGTTCGTCCCAAAGTCCGCCACCGGATGAGCCCGGAGAAATCGGTGCCGTCGTTTGCAGATAGCGGGACGAATCGAAGACCCTAAAACCAGACAACAAGCCTTCACCAATCGTCAGCTCCATCCCGACCGGAGCCCCCACCGTATAAACGCGCAGTCCAATCCGCAGATCCGCAGATGTTCCGATTCGCGCCGATTTCCCCAGTGATTTCGTCAGCTGGAGCAGGCAAAGATCCCGTTCCTCATCTTGGGCAATCAAGTGTGCATCGATCGTATCGTTCTTTTGAGAGACTTCGATGCGGGATGCATCATCCACAACATGGCAGTTCGTAACCACTTGGGAATCTTGAAGCACCACGCCGCTACCCTGCCCTAACGCATCGCCAGAAGTATCGCTTGCCCAAATCACAACAACAGACGAGGAAACCGTTTCGAACACATCTGCGGGATCCTTTCGGCATCCCACAACAACAATCAGCATGCACCAAAGCAAAAAGCGCCTACTCCAAGACAGGAGCAGACGCTTCGAATTGCAGGATGCCGGAGCGGCGCTAAACGTCGCCGACCTGTCGGAAGTCGAGCTCGACCGGAGTCGAACGTCCGAAGACCGAAACCATGACGCGCAACTTGCCCTTGTCCGGGTGGATTTCCTCGACCAAGCCGTCGAAATCCTTGAAAGGACCTTCGTTGATGCGCACCGAGTCGCCACGCTTCCAAGGAATCTGGACAACACCGCCAGTCGGGGCGGCATCATGGACATCATGGCCAAGACGACCAAGAATACGATCCACTTCAGCCTTGCGAAGCGGAGATGCCTTGCCGTTCACACCGACAAATCCGGTCACACCGGGAATGCCGAGGATTGCGTGCTGCACTTCCTTGGTGTCGTGCATCTCCACGATGACATAGCTTGGGAAGTCACGACGGACCTGGCGGATCTTGCGTCCACCACGAACCTGGACGATTTCCTGGGAAGGGACCAAGACTTGGCCGATCGAGTGACCGAGGCCTTGACGCTCGATCAGATCCTCAATGTAGGCCTTGACCTTGGCTTCCTGGCCGGAATAAGTATGGAGCGCATACCACAGCATCGCACTCATCAGATACCACCGCCAAGGATCACATCAACCAAGAGTCCCATCGCGAGGTCAACCCCGTAGATGAACACTCCGCAGACGAGACTGAAGCCCATGACGATCCAGGTCGACTCGACGAGTTCGTTCTTGGTCGGCCAAGTAACCTTCTTGACCTCCATCAAAACTTCGCCGAAATATGCCTTGATCTTGTTCACGCATCAGCCTTTCGTGGAACAGGGGAAGAGGGACTCGAACCCGCAACCAACGGTTTTGGAGACCGCTACTCTACCAATTGAGCTATTCCCCTAGAAAAGCCGCCCCCGGATCGGGAGCGGCTCCATCATTACTTGACGATCTCGGTGACGGTGCCGGCACCGATGGTACGGCCGCCTTCACGGATAGCGAACTTCAGACCCTTGTCCATGGCAACCGGGACGATGAGCTCGGCCACGATCGAAATCGTGTCGCCAGGCATCACCATCTCCACACCTTCGGGCAGCTCGATCGAGC